>Ga0111538_10009207_pt1 | contig 13196 bp, 13 predicted proteins | sample SoiMethybrSBSTD1_FD_79669 | JGI IMG/M metagenome (GOLD analysis project Ga0111538, IMG submission 79669) | Bulk soil microbial communities from a Populus tree surrounding site in Tennessee, USA - Soil MetaG P. TD hybrid SBSTD1 (version 2)... | ecosystem: Environmental > Terrestrial > Soil >...
GACCGCGGTGCGGCTTGCCCGCGTGACGTAGATCGGCGTGGCGAATGCCTCGTAGCTCGGCTTGCGGGCGCCGCCGAGGACGCTGCCGTCGAAGATCAACCCGGTGTTGAAGGCCGCCGTGTCGGGATCGTCGGCCAGGTTGTATTGCGCGAAGCTCTTGAGCCAGGGGTCGAGCCAGGAGATGTACTCGGACTGGTTGAGGTACAGCGCCTGGTTGGCCAGGGACATCCCGAACCTGTCGGGCGGGTCGGTCTGGATGCCGTATTCCGTGTTCCAGATCCGGGTGCCGCTCGGCACGCGCCGGTAGTGCTCTGCCCGCGACAGCAACGATTCCAGCCGCGCGATATACCCCAGCGTGACCTCGCCCGAGTTGCGCACCGACGCTGTGGGCGGCCGGAACCCGCCCTGCGTGTACGGGTGATGGGCATAGCCGGTGACGGTGAGCTTCTTGGGCTGGCGGCAGTCGTAGCGCGTGGCGTCGCTGCCGCGGAGCGGCCTGCCGGCGTCGTCGAGGCACAGCACACGCGCGGCAAAGCGCAGGGGCGCGGCCGAGCTTCCGCTCGTCAGCCTCCCGGTGGGAGCCGTCTCCCCGAGCAGGATCTGGTCGCCACCGTGACCCGTGTTTCGCAGGGCCACGATCCCCGCCGCCGCCAGCCGCCGGTAGAGCACCGCACCGGTGTCGATGGTCGCACCCCGACTGCGGGTCCACTGCGGACGAAGCCAGCTCTCGAGGTTCGGCTCGTTCCAGAGCGACCAGCGGCGGACGGTGAGATCGCCGGTGAAATGGCGGCCGAGCGCCTCGACGAACTGCCGGTACTGGTCGGGATCGGGTTTGCAGGTGTTGCGGGGCTTGGCCGCGATCTCGGCCGCCGTGCACTGCGACGCCCAGTCGGGAATCGCCCCGGTGGGCGTCAGGAGCACGTCGAGGCCGCGCGCGTTGGCGTTGCGGACGAGCGCGTCGAGGGTGTCGAACGCGCCGGCCGGGTATGTGGTCGGGTCACTGGGGTCAAACGACGCCGGCCGCGTGCCGTCGGTCGGATCGGGGGCGAGGTTGCGCCAGCCGACGAGCACACGGACGGTAGAGGCGCCGAGCGCCTTCATGTCGTCCAGCGCGCGCGCCTGCACGTCTTCACCCGACCGCTGAAGCAGCCCGTCGTCCTCGAAGATCGTCTCCTGCGACGTGCTGGCGCGGGCCAGCGGCGCGAGCGCAACGAGCGCAGCGACGATCGTGATACCGCACACGGACGCGCGGTGCATGCGTGAAGCCATGCGTTCCCCCCAAGTGGATCGAGCATCGGGGGATGCGCGTGCGCGGCGTCCCCCGCCCGCGGCGCTTCCGGTGCGCCGCAGCGATGTACGCCCCCTAGAACGGATCCGGGGCGAGAGGGTCGCGGTCCGACGTGCGACATTTACATGCCATGAACCAGCACGAGAAGGGCGAGCGCTTCCGCGCCATGCACGAGGGCGATCCATTCGTGGTCCCGAACCCGTGGGACGTCGGGTCGGCCCGGGTGCTGGAGGGGCTGGGCTTCCCCGCGCTGACGAGCACCAGCTCGGGCTTTGCCTTCACGCTCGGACGCAAGGACGGAGACGCCAGCCTGGACGAGCTGGTCGCGCACATCGCCGCGGTCGCGGACGCGACCGACGTGCCGCTCGCGGTCGACCTCGAGCACGGTCACGGTCCCGCCGCCGCGGATGCGGCGGGGGCGATCGAGCGAGTAGCGGAGGCGGGAGCGGTCGGAGGCTCGATCGAGGACTGGGATCCCGTCAACCGCGTGCTCTACCCGATCGACGAGGCGGCGGAGCGGGTGGCGGCGGCCAGCGAGACGGCCCGTGCCCTCGGATTCCCGTTCATGCTCGCGGGCCGAGCGGAGAACCACCTCCGCAGCGACGGCGACCTCAACGAGACGGTCGCGCGCCTGCAGGCCTACGAGGCCGCCGGCGCCGATGTCCTCTACGCCCCCGGGCTGCGGGCGACCGACGAGATCCGCGCGGTGTGCGAGGCCGTGGGCAAGCCGGTGAACGTGCTCGCCCGCCCCGACCTGCGTCGCGACGAGATCTTCGCCGCGGGCGCGCAGCGGATCAGCGTCGGCGGCGCGCTGACCTGGGTGGCCGCTGCTGCCCTGGTCGAGGGCGCCACGCGCATCCGCGACGACGGCGACTTCTCCGCGCTCCGAGCCGCGCCGCCGCGGGACTGGCTGCTCTAGGAGCCCGCCCCCGGGATCGAACCGGGAACCTCGTGATTACAAATCACGTGCTCTGCCGATTGAGCTAGGCGGGCGTCCGAGCGAGCATAGGCCCCTCACGCCATCCGCAGCAGCACGATCAGGACGGCGATCAGCACCAGGGTCGCGGCGATGGCCAGCACGCGGGCGCCCCAGTGGGCGCGGCTTCCGAGGGGCACGATCGGGGACCGGGGGCGCTGCTCCATGTCCACGAGCGTCGAGTCGGCGCCGCCGCGGACCTCGCTGCGCTCGCCCAGCGCCAGCGCTCGAGCCGCGTCGCGCTCCGCGAGCGCCGCGGTGCGCGCCCGGGCGGCGTCGCGCTCGGCCAGCGCCGCGGTGTGGGCGCGCGAGGCATCGCGCTCGGTCAGCGTGGCGTTGTGCGCCCTCGCGGTGTCCCGCTCGCTCAGGGCCGCGCTGCGAGCGCGGACGGCCGTGTCGCGCTCGCGCATCGCGGTCTCGCGGTCGCGGCGGGCGGCGTCGCGGTCGCGGACGGCTTCGTCGCGGTCGGCCTCGGCTCGGGCCATCCGGGCCTGTGCCGCGTCGCGCTCGCGCACGGCCTCGTCGCGGCGGGCGATCGCGAGGTCGAGCTCGCGCAGCGCCGCCTCGCGGTGCTCCTCGGCGGCGCGGCTCTGGGCCACCGCGGGCACGCGATCGGCGCGGGCGGCGTCGCGCTCGCGCAGGGCGTCGTCGCGCTCGCGGGCGACGGTCTGGCGTTCCCGCCGTGCCGCGTCGCGCTCGGCGGCGAGGGCCAAGCGCGTCTCCGCGCCCGCAACCCGGTCCTGCTCGGCCTTCTCCCCGATCGCATCCCGGTCGGCGACTGCGCGATCGCGCTCGGCGGTGGCACGCGCGAGCCGCTCGTCGAATTCGGCGTGCTCCTGGCGCAGCCACGCCACCTCGGACTCCAGCCGGGCAACCTTGCGTTTCTCGGCCGCCAGCACCTCGTGCGGCGTCGGCGTGCGCCGGCCCGAGGGCTCGAGCGAGACCACGACACTGGGCGCCACCGCCAGCTCGGCCTGGCGCGGATCGGCCTTGCCGCCGTCCCACGGGAACACGGCGGTCCACGGAAGCCCCTCCTCCGCCGCCCACGGCTTGTGCTCGAGCAGGGCGAGCAGGCTGCGGTTGCCGTCGTCGCCGTGCAGGATCAGCGACGGACGCACGAAGCGCAGGCCACGCACCCCGAACCAGCGGCCCTCGACGACCAGACGGTTCCCGCTCACCTCGAAGCGCTCGAGGCGGAATGTCACGCCGGTGCCTTCCGTGGTCGTCGTCATCGGATCGGTAGGCAGGGTTTTACTCGTTCGCGGCCGAGCGGTCGCCGGCCGATGGACAGCCTGCAAGGCTCGTAGCCTGCCGCACGCCGTCGCGGATTGCCGCCGCGGCAGCCTCGGCCGCCACCGCCTCGAGCACGAACGGGTCCGCGTCGGCCTCGCCCGCGGCCACGCAGGCGACGAGGTCACCGTCGACTGCGGTCGCGCTCGGGACCACGGCCCGGCCGACGCCCGAGGTCGCAGCGCGGGCGATCTTCCATGCCTCAAGCTTGCTCACGCCCGCGTCGGTGAGGACGCAGACCAGCGTCGTCGCCTCGCCGATCACCGGGTACGGGGGCCGCTCGCCCTGGATCAGGAGCTGGGTGGTGGACCGGTAGCCCCCGTCGCGCCAGACGCCCGCCAGCACCTGGCCGTCCTCCCCCACGACGTCACCCGCGGCGTTGACCGCCGCGAGCGCGCACACCGTTGCGCCGTCGACCTCGAACGAGGCCGCGCCGAAGCCGCCCTTCGTCCAGGCCTGGTGGCCGAGCAGCTTGCCCACCGTGCAGCCCGTCCCCACTCCGACGCAGCCCCGCTGCACCGCGCCGGAGGCCGCCTCGCACGCCATCCGGCCCGCGCCGGCATCGGGCCGCGCCTCGGGATCGCCCAGCGGCAGGTCGAACACCACCGCCGCGAACACCAGCGGCACGTTCGCGACCGGCGTCTGGTGACCAAGCTCGCGCTCGGCCAGCCAGCTCGCCACCCCGTCGGCCGCGTGCAGCCCGAACGCGCTGCCACCGGTCAGCAGCAGCGCCTGCACCCCGGGCGCGTGGCTGGCGGGCGAGAGCAGGTCGCTCTCGCGCGTCCCCGGCCCCCCGCCGCGCACCTCGCCCGCCGCGACGCAGCTCGCGGGCGGGAGGACGACCGTGCAGCCGGTCGCGCCCTCGCGGTCGGTGAAGTGGCCGGCGCGGAAGCCCGGCGGGAGCGCAAGCGCCTCGCTCATGTGGCCCGCGAGCCTAGACCCCGAGGAGCTCGCGCACCCGGAGCGCGTTGCGGACCGCGAACCCCTCCCAGTCGTTGTTGAAGTACGCGTAGACCTCGACCTCGCGGCGCCAGTCGCCCAATCGCTTCGCCCACTCGCGCAGCTCGCTCTCGGAGTAGTTGCCGCGGCGCCCGCGGTGCCCGTGGTGAAAGCGCACGAACGTCCAGCCGGCGGTGAGCTCGTGCTCCACCCACGGCCGTCGTGGGCTGTCCCCGATGGCCAGCGCGACGTCGTGCGCGCGCAGCAGCGCATAGACCTCGGGCACGAACCACGACTCGTGGCGCAACTCGAAGCAGTGGCGCCCCGGCGGCAGGTGCTCGACCGCGAACACCAGTCGCTCGTCGTCGCGACGGAAGGACTCGGGCAGCTGCCACACAATCGGCCCGAGCTTCGGCGTCCCGACCAGCGGGTCGATGCGCTCGTAGAACCGGCGCACGCCGCGGTCCATGTCCGCCAGCCGCTTCATGTGGGTGAGGTAGCGGCTGGCCTTGAGCGCGAACACGAACCGATCGGGCGTCTGGTCGACCCAGCCCTGCACCGCGTCGCGCGAGGCCAGCCGGTAGAAGGTCGAGTTGACCTCGACGGTGTCGAACAGGGTCGCGTAGTGGGCGAGCCAGCGCCGCGGCGGGCAGCCCTTCGGATACACGGTGCCGCGCCAGTCGGCGTAGTTCCAGCCCGAGCAACCGACGTGGACGGCCTTCACAGCGGCGTCGCTCAGCCGGTGTCGGCCGCGGCGAGCGCCTGCTCGCGCGTGTGGAAAAGCTCGAGCGCCGACACCTTCCCGTCGCGGAAGCTGAACACGTCGAAGCGGTCCTGCTCGAGTTCGAGCTCGCCGCGGCGCATGCGCTGCCGGCACGTGCCCAGGACCTGGTGGTCGTTGAGCTCGACGACGTCGAGCAGGTCGAGCTCGAACGCATCCCACTGGCTCGGCCACTCCGTGAACGCGTCGCGGAACTCGTTGCGGCCGCGGTAGGTCTTCGCGCTGGGGCGCTCCGGGGGCTGCACGATCACGACGTCGGCCGTGCAGTGCCGGATCATCCACTCGAAGTCGGCCCGCCCGAACGCCGCGTAGCCATCGCGCGCGAGCTCCAAGTTCCCGCCGGCCATACGGACTGCCTAGCCGATCCGCGCAAGCACCCAGTCGTCCTCCTGCCGGCCGAGCGCCAGGGTCGTCTCGCCGTCGCCGGCGTCGATGCGAAACACCGCCTCGTCCTCCTCCTGTCCAGGCCGGTCCAGAACCTGGATCAGCGCCATGTCGCGAATGGGGACGCCCGGCTTGGCCTGCTCGAACTCGCGCCGCGCGGCCTCCTCCAGCCGCTGGCGCTCCCAGCCCTTGTCCGCGGCGTGCGCGGCCGCAAGCGCGCGGTCGGCGGCGCGAATCTCGCGGCCGAAGCGCTTCGCCATTCGCCGGCGGCGGCGCGCGTTGGCCGCGACACCCCCCAGCGTGAGCAGCGCGAGCACCACGACGACGATGAGCACGACGATCTCCCAGGTCTCCATGCCGCTCATGTAAGCATTCCCGCTTCTGTGAGCGCACGCGCATGGACCGTCTTCGCCGCCGTCTCGATCCTCTGGGGGATCCCGTACCTGTTCATCAAGATCGCCGTGGACGACCTGTCCCCGGGCTTCGTGGCCTGGGGGCGGATCGCGATCGGCGCGGCCGTCCTGCTCCCGTTCGCCTGGAAGCTGGGAGCGCTGAAGGGCCTGCGCGGCCGGGCGTGGCCCATCCTCGCCTACGCCGCCTGCGAGATCGCCGTGCCGTTCTTCCTCATCGCGGTCGGGGAGCAACACATCTCCTCGTCGCTGGCGTCGATCCTGATCGCGACCATGCCGCTGATCGTGGCGGTGCTGGCGCTGCGCTTCGCGCCGGAGGAGCGGCCCACCCGCATGCGGTTCTTCGGCCTGGTGATCGGACTCGCCGGGGTTGTCGCGCTGCTGGGCATCGACGTCGCCGGCCACTCCGACGAGCTGTTCGGCGCGGCCGCGGTGCTGGTCGCGACCCTCGGCTACGCAACCGCCCCGATCATCATCAACCGCCGGCTGTCCGACCAACACCCGCTCGGCCCGGTGACCGCGAGCCTGGTGCTGGCCACGATCGCGCTGTTTCCGCTGGCGGCCTTCACCGCGCCCAGCGCGATGCCCTCGGGCGGCGCGATCGCGGCGGTCGTGGTGCTCGGCGTCGGCTGCACCGCGATCGGCCTGGTCCTCTTCTTCGTGCTGATCACCGAGGCCGGCCCGAGCCGAGCCAGCGTGATCACCTACATCAACCCGATCGTCGCGATCGCCCTCGGCGTCACCCTGCTCGATGAGCGCCTGGGCGTCGGGGCCGCGGCCGGGCTGCTGCTCATCCTGGCCGGGTCGTGGCTGGCCACCGACGGGCGCCTGCCACCGTGGCTCGCGGCCGTCGCCGCGCGGGTCGGGCTACGGCCTAAGCAGGCACAGCCCGCGACGCGAGGTGCGCCCCGACCTTCCGCTTGACGCGCTGCAGCGCGTTGTCGACGGTCTTCGTGTCGCACTCGAGCCGGTGGCCCACCGCCTCGTAGGAGTGGCCGTCGAGGTAGAGCGCCAGGACGCGCGACTCGAGCTCGGACAGGACGGTCGACAGGCACGCCACCAGGGACCGCAGCTCCTCGGAGGAGATCACCTGGTTGACCGGGTCGTGCGCCGTGGGCCCGGGGAGGATCTCGTCCAGCGTGGGCTCACCGTCGGTGGCCGCGGCCGGCGAGGTCGAGAACGACACGTACTGGTTCAGCGGGCTGTGCTTGTTGCGCGTCGCCGTCTTGACCGCGGTGATGATCTGGCGCGTGATGCACAGCTCGGCGAAGTTGCGGAACGACGACTCGCGGTCCGAGCGGAAGTCCCGCACCGCCTTGTACAGGCCGACCAGGCCCTCCTGCACGAGATCGTCGGCGTCGCCGCCGGCGAGGAAGTACGACGAGGCCTTCAGGCGGACGAAGCCGTAGTACCGGCGGACGATCCGGTCCATCGCGTCCGGCGAGCCCTGCTTGGCGAGGGCTACGAGGTATTGATCATCAAGCTGAACCTGAGCTTGAGGCCTCTGAGCAAAGCGAGCCACGAACGTTCCTTTCGTGAGAAATCCCTGCAAAAGGACCTCTCGTCGGTTCGTGGCGCTTACCTCCCCAGCGCCACTCCTCCACGAGCTGAGCGTCGGTAACCCTCAGCTTCATGTTGAGCTGGCGGGAAGGTCTCACAGTTATGGAGCGGTGTCAAGCTCCACTCTGCGGTGCAAGATCCCGTACAGCAGAGCGGCGGCCGCCGCGCTGACGTTGAGCGACGCGACGCGGCCGCGGACGGGGAGCGCGACGAGCGCGTCGCAGGCGGCCGCAACCCGCGGTCGCAGCCCCTTCCCCTCCGCCCCGAGCACGAGCACGACGCCGCCGCGGTAGTCGGGCTGGTCGTAGGCGGTGGTCGCGTCCGCGGCGGCCCCGTAACACCAGCACCCGGCCTCCTTCGCGGCGGCCAGGAAGCCGGCCAGGTTGCGCACGCGTGCCACGGGCAGGTGCTCGACCGCACCCGCCGACGCCTTGCACACCGCCGGGGTGACGTGCACCGAGCGGCGCTCCGGGATGACCAGCCCGGTGGCGCCCGCCACCTCGGCCGTGCGGCAGACCGCGCCGAGGTTGTGCGGATCGGTGACCTGGTCGAGCGCGACCAGCAGCGGGGCGGGCCCGCCGAGCAGCGTCGCGGGGTCGGCGTACGGGTAGGGATCGGCGCGCGCGGCCACCCCCTGGTGCTCGGGCGACCCGGCGCGCTCGCTCAGCGCGGCCTCGCCGACCACGGTCACGTCGACCCCGGCGAGCCAGGTCAGGCGCGCCGCGGGCGCCGTCGCCCACACCTCGTGCACCGCGCGCCGCCCGCGCAGCGCCTCGCGCACGGGGTTGCGGCCGTAGACGATCAACGCGGCAGCAGCTCGAACCCACCGGCAACGTCACGGACCTCCCAGCCCTGCGCGGCGATCTCGTCGCGCAGGCGGTCGGCGGCCGCGAAGTCGCGGTCGGCGCGAGCTCGCTGGCGCTGCTCGGCCAGCGAGCGGACCTCATCCGGCGCCCCCTCGGCCTCCTCCTGGAGCAGGTTGGCGAGCCCGAGGACGTCGAGCATGGCGTCGAGATCGTCGCGCCCCACCGCCTGGCGCCGGTTGGCCTCGCGGACCCACTCGAACGCCGCGGCCAGCGCCTCGGCCGTGTTGAAGTCGTCGGCGAGCGCATCGAAGAACCGGTCGCGCAGCGGCGCCATGTCGGACGGGGAGGCGCCGGTGCGCAGCCTGCGCCCGGCCTCACGGATGCGGTCCACCCGCGCCGCCGCCTCCTCCAGGCGGGCGGCCGAGAACGCGAGCGGCTGGCGGTAGTGCCCGCCGAGCAGGTACATGACGACGGCGTCGCGCCCGTACTCGTCGAGCGCGACATGGAGCAGGAAGATGTTGCCGACCGACTTGGCCATCTTCTCGCCCTCCTGCTGGACCATCCCGTTGTGCATCCAGATCCGGGCGAGCGGCTCGGCCCGGGCCGCGCGGGTCTGCGCCGCCTCGTTCTCGTGATGGGGGAACACCAGGTCCGAGCCGCCGCCGTGGACCTCGAAGTCGAGGCCGAGCAGGGCCTCAGCCATCGCCGAGCACTCGATGTGCCAGCCCGGTCGGCCGCGGCCCCAGGGCGAGTCCCACGCCGTGTCCTCCTCGGCCTTGTGCGCCTTCCAGAGCGCGAAGTCGAGCGGATCCTCCTTGCGCTGTGCGCCTTCGCCGCCCTCGCCCTGATCCATGTCCTCCACGCGGCGGTGTGAGAGCTCCCCGTACCTCGGATACGAGCGCACCCGGAAGTAGACGTCGCCCTCGGCCTCGTAGGCGTGGTCGCTGTCGACGAGTGCCCCGATCAGGTCCTCGATCGGCCCGATCGTCTCCGACGCCAGCGGCTCGGCATCGGGGCGGCCGAGGCCCAGCCGGTCGGTGTCCTCCACGTACCGCGCGGTCATCTCGCGCGCGAGCTCGGCCGAGTCGCGCCCCTCGGCCGCCGCGGCGTCGTAGATCTTGTCGTTGATGTCCGTGATGTTGATGACGAGGGTCGGCTCGTAGCCCTCGGCGGCCAGGAAGCGGCGGAGAACCATGAAGACGACGTAGGGCCGGGCGTTGCCCACGTGGATGCGGCCGTACACCGTCGGCCCACACGCGTAGATCCCCACGCGCCCCGGCTCGCGGGGCTCGAGCGGCACGACCGAGCCGGTCCGCGTGTCGTGCAGCCGGATCGCGCGCACCCGCTGGACCCTACCGCCAGTCGCATCGACCTCCCGCACCGTGTCGGCGACCGTCGCCGGCTCGCGCGCCCGGCGCGCCCGTTCTGCCGTGCTGAAGCATCAGTGCGAGCCGTACGGCCGCTGACAACCTCTGCGCAAAATCCGCAGAACGGGGTATGACGAGGGGGTGAACGGGGATTCAAACCGGCGTCTCCCGGCCGGGTGACCGGGTAGGGTGCAACTGCGTTGACTGGCCAAGCCCGCAGGGGCCAGCATCTCGAAGGGGTCGAGCGGGCGTTCCGGCGCCTCCCCGATCGCTACCTCGGCGCCGAGCCCGGCTTCGATGCCACCTACCACGTGCGCCTCGGCGACGTGGGGCACACGTGGGAGGTCCGGTGCACGACGCACGGCGCCCGCGTGCGCAAGGGCGTCTCGAGCCGGCAGCCCGACGTCACCATCGGCACCGACTCACAGACCTGGGCCCGGCTGCGGGCCGGCGAGCTGTCCGGAATCGAGGCCTTCTCGCAGCGCAAGCTCTACGCGCGCGGCAACCTCGACCTGGCGATCGCCTTCGAGGGCCTGTTCCGGCTCCCCAACGGCCGGCCGCCGCTGCTGCGCGTCCACGACGTGCGCGTCGGCAGGACGCGCGTGTCGACCCTGACCATGGGCCGCGGGGACACCCCCGTGCTCCTGCTGCACGGCCTCGGCGGCACCAAGCACTCGTTCTTCGACACGCTGGCCGCGCTCAGCCCGGACTACCGCGTCCACGCCATGGACCTGCCGGGGTTTGGCTCGTCGGCCAAGCCCGCGACGGCCGGCTACGACGCGCCCTACTTCGCCCGCACCGTGCTCGGCGCGATGGACGAGCTCGGCATCGAGCGCGCCCATGTGGTCGGTAACTCGATGGGCGGCCGGGTCGCGATCGAGATGGGCCTGACCGCGCCCGACCGCGTGCGCAGCCTCGGCCTCCTGTGCCCCGCCGTGGCGTGGATCAAGCGCGGCTTCCACCCGATCGTCCGCCTGCTCCGGCCCGAGTTCGGGCTCCTCCCCCACCGCTTCGGCCGCGACACCGTCGCCCGGCAGTTCCTGGGCCTGTTCAGCGATCGCGACCAGATCGACCCGTCCGTCGCCGACGTGGTCGTCGACGAGTTCCAGCGCATCTACGGGTCGGCCGGGGCCCGCATCGCATTCCTTGCCGCCGCGCGCAACGTCTACCTCGACCGGCCGTTCGGCCGCAACGGCTTCTATCCCCGGCTGGCGCAGCTCACGCCGCCCAGCCTGTTCATCTGGTGCTCGAACGACCGGCTCGTGCCGGTCGGCTTCCGGCGCCACGTCGAGCGCTGGCTGCCCGACGCCGAGCAGATCGTGCTCGACGCATGCGGGCACGTCCCGCAGGTCGAGCGCCCGGAGCAGACCAACGGGCTCCTACGGCGCTTCTTCGCCGACGTCGATGCGCTGGTCGCGTCGGGAACCGCCGCCGCGGCGGCCTAGGTCGCCTGGATCTAGACTCCGCACGGTGGAGGCAACCGCTGCACAGGCCGCGCGCACCAACGGCCGCCCGCCCGAGACGCAGGCGCCCGCGAGCCTGCCAACGCGCCTCGTGCGCGGCGTTGCCTCGCAGATCCAGCGGCGGATCCCGGCCGCCGACCTGGACGAGCGCGACCCCGACTACATCCGCGAGAACCTCCCGACGGCGTGGCTGCTCAGCTCGCTGTGGTTCCGCGGCGAGGTGCGGGGCCTGGGCAACATCCCCGAGACCGGGCCGGTGCTGCTGGTGGGCAACCACTCCGGCGGCAACATGACCCCCGACACCACGGTGTTCACGCTGGCCTTCTGCGCGTACTTCGGCGTGGAGCGTCCCTTCTACCAGCTCGCCCACAACCTGGTGCTCTCGATGCCCGGCCTCTCGTTCCTGCGCAAGTACGGCACGGTGGCGGCGTCGCCCGAGAACGCGCACAAGGCCCTCGAGGCGGGCGCCGCGTTGCTGGTCTACCCGGGCGGCGACTGGGAGGTCCACCGCCCCAGCACCGACCGCAACCGCGTCGACTTCAACCGCCGCAAGGGCTTCATCCGGCTCGCGCTCGAGCACGACGTCCCGGTCGTCCCCGTCGTGTCCATCGGCGGCCAGGAGACCGCGCTGTTCCTCAGCCGCGGCGACCGGCTGGCGCGGCTGTTCGGACTGGACCGCATGTTCCGGCTCAAGGTCCTGCCCATCTCGCTGGCGCTGCCCTGGGGGCTGAACGTCGGCGACATGCTCGGCCACATCCCGCTGCCCGCGAAGATCACGGTCGAGGCGCTGCCCCCGATCTACGCGCGCGAGGAGTTCGGCAACGAGCCCGACCTCGACGAGGTCTACGACCACGTCACGCGTCTCATGCAGGACACCCTGGACGCGATGGCGGCCGAGCGCCGTCTGCCGCTGCTCGGATGAGGGTCGCCGAGTCGCTCGAGGTCAGCGCGCCGCCCGAGGTGGTGTGGAAGGTGATCTCCGATCCGACCCGCTACCTGCACTTCCTCTCGGGTTTCACCCGCTGGGAGGTCGTCTCCGACGAGCCGGGCGGCTGTGGCGCCCGCTACAAGATGCTCATGCGGGTGGGCTCGGCCGAGATCGGCGGCCTGATCGAGGTCGTCGAGTGGGTGCCCAACCGCGAGCTCGCATGGACGAGCATCACCGGCATCGACCAGCGCGGGCGCTGGCGGCTGCGCGAGCGCCCGCGCGACGACGGCACCGTGGGCACCTGGGTCGAGCTGCGGCTGACGGCCGGCGTGGCGGGGTCGGGCCTGTTCGGCTGGCTGGCCGAGCGGATCGCCGCCCCCACCGTCCGCGGCCATCTCCGCCGCTCGCTCCAGCAGCTCAAGCGCCAGGTCGAGCACGAGGAGCTGCGGGCCCGCGCGGCGGCCCGTCGTCGCGCTCGCGCCGCCGCCTCCTAGTCGGGGTCGGACTTCGCCCGACCACCCTCATCAACCACCCGTGGCCTTCGACCCCGCGCTCATCGCCGCGCTGCACCCGCGCGTGATCGGCTCTGACGAGGTCGACGGCCCCGAGCCCGCATTCGCCGCCTTCCAGACCTCGACGATCGACGCCCTCCTGCACGGGCGCTACGAGGGCGACGTCACCATCGGCACGCTGCTGCGCCACGGCAACCTCGGCATCGGCACCGTCGACCACCTCGACGGCGAGCTGATCGTCGTCGATGGCGAGGCCTGGGCAGCGCGCGTGGATGGGAGCCTGCGACGCGTCCCGGGCGACGAACGGACACCGTTCGCCGTGGTCACGCCCTTTGACACGCAGGCCGAGCGCGAGCTCCCGGGGCCGGTCGACCACGAGGGCCTGATCGCACTCATCGACCGCTGCGCCGGCGACGTCGGCGCAGCGTGTGCGCTGCGCATCGACGGCGAGCTCGACGTTCATGCCCGCTCCGTCCCGCGCCAGGAGCCGCC
>Ga0111538_10009209_pt1 | contig 13195 bp, 12 predicted proteins | sample SoiMethybrSBSTD1_FD_79669 | JGI IMG/M metagenome (GOLD analysis project Ga0111538, IMG submission 79669) | Bulk soil microbial communities from a Populus tree surrounding site in Tennessee, USA - Soil MetaG P. TD hybrid SBSTD1 (version 2)... | ecosystem: Environmental > Terrestrial > Soil >...
GCTCCCCGGTACGGCTCCGAGCACGACACTGGTGAAGAATGGAGAGTTCGACATCACCGTGAGCGGCGGATTGCCTGATCTGCCGACCGAATTCAGCAGCACGTATTCGGCAACTCTCAATGGAACTTCTTGGAACGCCGCATTGGTAAGTGGTTATTCTGTGGAGTTCGATGATTTCTATGTGAATGGAGGGACGATGGACTCTTTTTTTATCCAGATTTATTCCAAGGTCCCTGTGGAGGTGGGTCAAACTTACGGAATCCCGGGCCAGATCGATTTCGAGATTAGTCGTCGTTGCGAATCCAGTGATGCATGCGTCTGGCATTCGGAGGGTGGTCCAGACACTGGAACCGTGACCATTACTGAGTTGACCGACGAAAGGCTCGTAGGAACATTCCAAGGCTCGATTCCGCAATCCCTCGGCGGCAGCGAGCCGATGGTCGTCGAGAATGGACAATTCAACGTCTTACTCGAGCTGAGGGACATCAAAGAGAGACTTCATAAGTTCAAACCATCTCGAATCATGATGAGCGGAGCACGGACGTGAAACGAACTCTGATCCCGGCACTTCTTGGTGTTCTGGCGGCCGGCTGCGGAGACGACTCGGTCGGACCGGGAACGAGCAACAATCGTATGTCGGCCACGATCGACGGTCAGGATTGGGAGGCAGATCCAAGCACGGTCACCGTTGCCAATTATTACTGGTTTTGGCGTCAAGGCACGCTCTCGATTTCCGGAAGGGGTATCTCCAATGACAGGAGCATCACTCTGCTCCTCTCATTCATCCACGGTCCAGGCACCTATCCATTAGGCGTGGGGTACGAGAGCCGTGGCGGTGGTCCCGGCTACGTTTCAGAGCCGCCGAATTCATGGCGGACTCCTTACAACGGAGAGGCCGGAACCGTGACCATCACGACGCGTACGGATACGCGGATTGCTGGCTCTTTTGAATTTGATGCGACCCAGCTCCCCGGTACGGCTCCCAGCACGACCCTGGTCAGGAACGGAGAGTTCGACATCACCGTGAGTGGCGGATTGCCTGATCTCCCGACCGAATTAAGCAGCACGTTTTCGGCAACGCTCGATGGATATCCTTGGAACGCTGCAATCATGTCTGCTACGACTGCGGACTTCGCTGAGTTTGATTTGGGGGGAGGGACTATGGAATCTTTTTTTATCAGGATTTTTCCCAAAGTCCACGTGGAGGTGGGCCAAACTTACGGAATCCCGGGCCAGATCGACTTCCAGATTAGCCGTCGTTGCGAATCCAGTGGCGCATGTATATGGCGTTCCGAAGGCGGTCCCGACACTGGATCCGTGACGATTACGGAGTTCACCGACGAAAGGCTCGTAGGAACATTTCAAGGCTCAATTCCCCCGCGCCTCGGCGGCATCGAGCCGATGGTCGTCGAGGATGGACAATTCAACGTCTTACTCGAACTGAGGGAGATTAATTAAAGGGAGACTGTAGAACGGTCCCCTACCTCTTTCGTAAGCCGCCGGAGCTCGAGGAGTTTGCGGAGAACGCGCCCAGATTCATGCAAAGAATCGTGCCCGTCCTCAATAACAATAACTACCTCCTTGTAGTGGTGGCGCATGACTCTTATGTCAGCGTCGCGAGTGCCCCATAGTTTGCACTCGGTAGCAGAACCGTTAGCACGACTCCGCTTCGCTACATGCTCCAAAGTCGAAGGCCCGGAGGTCATTGACCTCCGGGCCCTTAAGATTGGTAGCGGGGGCGGGATTTGAACCCGCGACCTTTGGGTTATGAGGGTGTTTCGGACGAATGATCATAAGAACAGAGATCATCTAATCTCAACAAGCACCAGGACTAGCGGGGACTGAGATCCATCCTGATTTGCGCCAATACGGGCCAATTCATCTCACTTCGTTAGCAAACCATTTGCAGGATCTCTCAGGAAATGCGAGCGGATCCTGCACACAAGCCCTTGGTTGAGATCGTAATCCAGCGACCTGTTCCACGGCTCCAGTCATGGAGACTCTACGCACTCGGGACCACCTGTGACGACGAGGGAGCGGATCTGCCGATGACTTCGGTGAAGTTGGATACACGCGATCGGGCGAACCCTGCCAAGCCCAGGCGGCTTAGCAGGGTTCTAGGAGAACGCTATTGATGGAAGCAGCTCGACTCCGTTCACCTAATCGGAAATGCAATCGCCGCACTGTCTGTCCACGTAGGCCTTCGCATCCTCGCAGGACGAGAATGTCCTCGACCCATGACTTTGAGGGGGGTTTTCACCCATATCGTATATCTCCACCGTGGCGGAGCCGGCGGGAATGAAAAAGAGAAAGTTGTCGCCAGTGCCTTCCGGCGGCGGCGGATAAGTAATCTCGCACCAGCACGCGTCCGCGCAGACGCTGGGGTCGTTGTTGACCTGCGTGGCCTTCGAATCGTATTCCTCCACCTGCGGGGAGCCAGCCGCCAACATGAGCGCGAACGCGGAAACTATCATACCCAGCATGTGCCCTCCTTTTCCCCCTACGGGGTGTGCTCCGTAAGCAAGACGGCGATGGGATCATGTACAGAGCTTTACGTAGTTCTCCCTCTGTCCATTCCAATTTAGCATGACCTTATTTTAAGGTCCAATCTGGCCATCGTTTTGCGGCGAAGCATCCCGATCAAACGATTTGGCTTGGGCCCGCAAAGGGACTTCGGTCGAGCATCGACGATGCGATCCGCGTGAGACCCCTACGTCGAGCCTGATAGCATTCTCGAAGTCCCAATAAGCGCGCTTACGGAGAGAATCCTAAAGTTTCGTGCACTTAGCGGTATCGCTCTTTGATCTTGCCCCAGGATTGAGGATCTAAACTGAGTGGCTCTAGAGGATCTGGAATCAAACGATTCCCCATGATCCGAACGCAGCCCAAGGTTTCGATTCCATCCCAAGTACAAGAATCCAGAGTTACGCAATTTCCTGGAGAACCGGACGCGTAGATTCCTTCAGCCCCATGAAGGCCAAGCCCGTAGAAAGAGCAGCGGCGGAAAGTAGTGAATCGCGGGGGATTCCCGGAGGCTCCAAATCTTGAGAGGATGGAGTCTATGCATCCGTCCGCGCGGCGCGCTCAGGTCCTGGCGGCGGCTGACGCATTAGCCGGATCGCGGTAGGCTCTGCGATATGCATCTCCTCGCTCGGTACCGCAAATTGACGTTCTGGAACAAGCTCGGCGTATGGGGCGCAATCGCAAGTCTAGCAGCATTTGTGATCTGGATAATCAGCCTCTTGCCTGGAATTCTGCGTGAGCGCGAAAATAAGGCGTGGCGAATCACGGATCAGGACACGAACGAGGTGGTCCGGCGGATCGAGCGACAGCTGAGTACGCCGGACACGCTCATTGATTCTCTTGAGGGCTTCGACGAATCGGATCGTGCCGCCATCGAGTCCGCGCGGCTTAGGTGGCGCCGGGGCGACGCAACCGGAGCGATCGCGTCTCTCGACTCTGTGTCAGCCAAATACCAGGAGTTCTTGGTCTCGCTGTTCATTGTGCGCGGAGCGGCGCGTCTGAAATCGGGCGACGCCGTGACTGCTAGCGTCGAATTCAGGCGTGCGATTGCCGTCGATTCGACTTCAGCGCGTGCCCACCTCAACCTCGCGGCAACTCTTGCGCGCTCCTCACCGAAGGACGCGCTACGGGAGCTAGATCAAGCGCTGCGATTGCAACCCGACTACGTGCCAGCTCTTGTGACTCGGGGCTCCGTTCTCATTATGCTTGGGCGTCCGCACGACGCGATTCCGGATCTGGAGCGCGCTACCCAATTGCAGCCCAGCGGAAGCGCGTGGGAGGTGCTCGCAACTGCCCGCGGCATAGCCGGAGATATGGAGGGTATGAAGCGTACATGGGAGGAAGCGCGAACACACAACCCGCAAAGTGCGCGGGCTTGGTTCAATGTGGCTATCACTCACTACAATGAAGGGAGTATCTCCACTGCTGTGGCCTTCGCGGATTCGGCGCTGGCGCGGGCGCCGGACAGCCCAGACCTGCCCGCGCAAATCTCGGCCTTTCGAGCGCACGCCTTGGCGCGGTAGGACGCCTCGAGGAGGCGATCGCAAGTGTAGACAGCGCGCTAACCGCTTTCCCCCATCGAGCGAAAGCATTTACACCCAGGCTTGCCGAGCTCAAAGCGACGCTGCGCCGCGAGCTCTCACAACGGCTTGGTCGTTCTCAAAGCCCTGCCTACCTGCGGTAGATGGTTGTGCATCCTGACCACCGATAGTCTCCTGGTCATCCCCCGGAAAACTGGTCCACCGATTCATGTGAGTTGCTCAGAAGCCCCGATCTGACCGAATGTAGGCAACCGTGTCATCTGTTCGGCGAAGAAGGCTGGGAACTGCCTGACACTATCGATAGTTGGACTTGATTCTGCCCCATGACGCCGATTCAAGCGTAGGTCCGACCGACACTGCGCCACCACAGCCCTCACCGAGTGCTCCGATCAGGAGTCCGCATGGACTGTTCTGCGATAGGCAAGGTGAATCGATTGCAACATTGTAGGTGCCAGCTGTCGTTGGCGCCATTTCGCAGCTTTCGGGACCACAAAAGAGCGGGTCGGAGAAGACGTTATCGGGTCCGTAAACCACAACGCCTCCACCGGATTCGTGCTTCGTCGTGTCCATTGCGGAGCATCTGAAGTCCGCAACAGCGGCACCACTCAAAAAGACGTCGGCACCCACAATCGCGCAATTTTCGAATACCACCGACTGGTCGAAAACCACTACGGCACCCAGTTCCCCATACAGTCCACCGCCAAACAAACGGCCGTGGTTTCCCGCGAGAGTTGACGATGTGACACTGACGGTACCGTTGCCTCCGCAGCTAAGCGCGCCACCGCGACCATCCGCATAGTTTCCGGCAATGACGCAATCGGCCACAACTACCGGTCCTACATCGAGCAAGAGTGCACCACCCTTACCAACGGCGACGTTTCCAGCAATCGTGGAGGCACTGACAGTTGCAGACGCGAGGTGCCTCACCGAGATTGCGCCACCTTCTGAGAAGGCAAGGTTTTCTGTGAACACACAGTCAATAGCGGAAGTCGATGAAGTCCCTGCACAGGAGATCGCTCCTCCGTATGTAGCTGTGTTTGAGAAGAAACTACAATTCGAGACCGTTACGGCGATCTGCCCGGAGACAGAGATGGCTCCTCCCGATGAGGCATAGTTCTCCTCAAAATGACACCCCTGAATGTTGATGGGGCCCGCGTCGTAAACGCCGATTGCCCCCCCATCGGTACACTGATTGTTGATGAACACGCAGTTCATGATGGTCGGCTTGGCACCATTCCCTTCCGCGTGAATTGCCCCTCCATCAGCTCCGGCGCGATTCATCTCAAATCGACAACCGCGAATTGTCGGGGACGACAGAACGCATACGATAGCACCGCCACCACCGCCGAGATTCTCGCAGTGCATAAAGCCAAGATCGGACACGACAAAACTTGCCGACTCGCCGGATACTAGAATCAATCCGCGAATACTTTGACCGTCGATAACGCAAGCCGTCGGGGCACCACTCTGCGAACGCACGACCAGATCCTTCCCCGCTGGATTTAGGTCGCGATTCCCAGGTCCGGAATAAGTGCCATCCGCGAGCTCCAGCGTATCTCCCGCCACCGCCCCAGTTAGACCAGCCTGAATTGTCGGGAAATCACCAGTCCCGTCGGCACGGATGATCCACGTCGCGGCATCAGCCAACGCGAAGAGTCCTGACGACAAGCAAAGGATGAGAAGCCCACCGGTTTGCCATAAGAGCTTCTCGACGAAGACTCCGCTCGAGTAAGACCGATTTGACACCTAAGCACGCTCCCCGAACGAGAATTGAGCTATCTGTAGGCTTCTTTGATCTTGCCCCAGCTCTCTATGCCGAGGCTGAGCGGTTCGTCTGCCGGAGCTGGCTTGTTGTTGATCTTTCGGTAACAAGCTTCAGAATCGGGGGCATCGATATCTCCCACAGAACAGTCAATCAATTGGACGCACTTTCCTTCCCAGGGCCAAATGTATAGAGATGTGCCGTTTTGCGATTGCCCCCAGATCGAGCAACGGCGAAACACTGCTCCTCCAGAGGCCGCCGCTGCGCCTCCAGTATAGACAGCCCACCCGGAGATATGTGTGTCCTCTATGACCGCGTGCGGACCTACACCTAGGGAGCCAGCAAAGACGTCGGTTGTGTTGTCAACGAAGTGGCACTCATCCATGAATCCAGAATCTATAAAAGCAGCAGCTACCGAGGCATCGTTGTAATTGGACTCAAAACGGCACCGAAGTATCTGGGGATCGCCACCACCTGTGACGAGGCAGGTTGTCGTGCCAATCGAGTAGTTGTAGTGAAAGAGACAATCTTCGATCAGGGGAGATCCGTTGATGGAGAGGACCAATGTCCCAGTGTGATTCTCGAACTCGCAATTCCGGATCGTCGGTGATGAGTCCGTGATGCGGATTGAGCCATCCGAATGGTCGTGACCTGTGTAACCTCCAACGAAAGAGATGTTCTCCAAAATCGTATTGCGGTCCTCCCCTTCGTCGAAAGCAAAGGCGAAGTGGAGGTCGTATGAATACTTCCCCGAAGTATTGATCACGGCGTATGGTGGGGCATCAGCCTGCGATCTGATGAGGACCGCCTTGCCCTGGACATCGACATCTCGATTCCCGTCGCCGGTGAATTCGCCAGGCGCAAGATGGATTTCATCGCCATCATTGGCCGCTGTGATGGCGGCTTGGATCGTGGGATACAGACCAGATCCGTCTGGATAGACAAGAAGAATTGAGAGTAACCAGGGGAAGCGCTTCATCGTGCTCACTCGATAAACGATCCACAAATGTCATGCAGGCTCTTGCGACCTGAGGAACTGTAGCACGGGCGACCGGCGCACGACCAATACCGCTGAATCTGTCTCGACGCATCGTTCCATCTCGACCCCCGGGTAGGGCTGCATTACCCTTAGTCGCATCTCAGAAGTGTGAAGTCTCCCGTAGAGCAAAGCAGGCAACCTACGCCGGAGCACGCGAAGGCGGATACTCGTGCCGGGCTGCGGTCGTATGCGCAACTTGAGGCTGAAGAAGGGTGTCCATAGTTGTGAGCCAAGTTTGCACCAGCTGCGGCGACGTTCTCACGTTCAAGAACCGCGTCTCTGAAGAACAATCCTCACTCTGCAAGCGGTGCTATCGCTCTCCTAGCTTGGAGTCGCCAGTAGATAAGCCGACGGATGCCGTTGCAGCGGCGGCCCAGCCCTTGTCGTCCAGCGGCAAAGTCGTCGAGAGTTTCCTGCATCTAATGGGCTTCCTCGCACTCTGCATCGGCGCAGCGGTTTTGATTGTGGGCATCTTATCAATGTCCACGTTTGCCGTTCAGTGCGCACTCATTGCCGCACTTGGTTCGGCTGGCTGCTTGGGGCTAGGAACAGTTATTCGTCTTCTAAGAGAGATTTCAGGAACGTTGCGCGAACGAGAGAAGGACTAGGACCTTCAGCTGGCGAAGGGGCAGTCTTTCGAGGAGCAGAGAGGGGTATCGCATCGAATGCCGAGTGCCAATTGTGTCTCATAAGGTCAGGATCTATTCCGCCTACCTGTACCCCCCAAAAGTAGTTTGCGCTCCTGGGCGCATCGTTCCATCTCGACTCCGGTACCGGGCTACGTTCAATCAACCGCGATGTAGTCGGGCTAGAATGCAATCAGGCTTCGGAGCAATTCCGATTCGAGAATGCACTTCTGAATCGCTAGCGGTATTTAACCTTGATCGCTGCCCAGGATAGGGGAGAGAGGCTAAGGGGTGCGAAGTCATCGGCGTGCTTCTCCTTCAGTATCCGTACACAGGCCCCTGGGAGTGTCTGGATGGCTTGGTAGTAGACCTCTGTGTTGATGACCATGACGCAATCGCTACCACCAGGAGTGACGGTTAGGGCGTAGTCCTCATTACCCATGAGATTGGAGTTTTCGATGTAGCCCGAGTCGATTCGGACTACTCCTCCGCCGTTGGCCCAGTTGTCTTGGATCCACGTATGCTCGATTTTGATGTAGCCGCCGATCGAGCGAATGCTGATTCCATTCTCATAGAAAGCACAGCCTTCAATGAGTGGACTGCCTCCCATGTTGAAGACGCAGATGTTCGCGATGGAGAGAAACGTGCAGTCCAGGAGGGTTGGGGAAGAGTCCAGGATGCAGATGATCCCCAGGGAATCAGTCTCTCCTCCGAAGAACGAGACGTTTTCGATGCGAGTATCTGGCCCTTCGTTGGACTTGAATGTAAATGCTCGATGGAGTCTTCCATCCTCGTGGGTCCAGATACTTGATGCGTTTGAACCGATGCCTTTGATGATGATGGTCTTACCCTGAAGGTCCATATCTCGATTTCCTGGACCGTAAAAACCACCTTCAGCTAAATGCACCTCATCGCCATCTACGGCAGCGTTAATGGCGGACTGGATAGTCGGGTAGGGTCCACTACCGTCTGGGTTGACGAGCAGGATTGAAAGTAGCCAGGGGAAGCGTCTCATCAGCAGAAGTCCTGTAAGATGTCTCTGACGACAGACTGTAACATAGCGAATCATGCATAACCAATCCGCCGTACCCGCACCTCCTCCCTGACGCACCGTTCCATCTCGACCCCCGTACGGGGCTACGTTCAGCGACCGCGATGGAGTCGAGGCTAGAAGTGCGATCAAGTCTCGGAGCAATACGGATTCGAGAATACTCTGAGTAGCTAACGGTATTTAACTTTGATTGCTCCCCAGGATTCTGGAGAGAGGCTTAGCGGTGCGAAATCATGGGCGTGCTTCTCTGTCCGTATCCGCACACAGGCTCCTGGGAGCACCTGGAGCGATTCGTAGGATGTGTTCACGATGTAGACGCAGTCTGCTCCACCGGGAGCTACGGTCAGGTCGAGAGAGTTGTAGTAGAGGTTGCAGTCTAGGATGTATCCCGACTCGATAGAGACCACTCCTCCAGATTGAGAGTAATTCTGGGCGAATGAACAGTCCTTGATTTGAATGTAGCCTCCGATGGAGTTGATGCAGGTAGCATTGGCGAAAGAGCTGCATTCGGTAAAAGCGCAGCTCTGGATTAGTGGGCTCCCTTCCTGCGTGTAGATACAGCTTCCTGTGTTGGAGCTGAAAAGACAGTTTCGGATGGTGGGGGAGGATCCCACGACGCGGACGGTTCCAAGATCAGATCCTCCCGCAACCAGAGTTAAGTATCCGATGATGGTCTCTGGGCCTTCTCCAGATTCGCAGGTAAAGGCTTGGTGGCCACTTCCTGGCATGATCCAGGGGTAGTAGTCCTCTTGGCCCCTTACGGTAATGGTCTTCCCTTGGAGATTAACGTCGTAGTTGCCAGGGCCGGTGAAGGTGCCCGAGGTGAGGTAAACCTCATCTCCGTTTACGGCTGCATCAATGGCGGATTGGATGGTCGGGTAGGGTCCACTTCCGTCTGGGTTAACGAGCAGGATTGAAAGTAGCCAGGGGTAGCGTTTCAACGGGAGTAGTCCTGTTGGGATTCTCTCTGACGAGAAACACTAGCATGGCCGGTCTTTCAATATCCAACTCGCGTCTACCTCCCCCAAAGTAGTTTCGCTCCCTGACGCATCGTTCCATCTTGACCCCGGGGTGGGGTGCAATCGTTACGAATCCAATGGCGTCTTGGGAGTGGGAGGTTTTACGCCGTCATCGAACCCGAATGAGTTTTCCAGTTTCGGCTCTTTGCCCCGATTCGATGCGGTAAAAATAGACGCCATTTGGCACGGTTCGTCCGCTCGCATCCTGGCCGTCCCACTGGATCGTGCCTGGCAGATCGCCGGCGAGAGATCGAACAAGGCGCCCTTGCACATCATAGAGATCTAGTTTCGCGCGCCCACGATCAATGCCGGACCAAAGAATCTCGGTACTCTTGCGAAATGGATTTGGCCTCACCACAACCCTAGCGTCAGCGCTTTGTCCGACTTGCGCCCCGACAATGCCTGCTCCTTCAATGATGTGAAATCTTTGATTCGCAGGCAGATCAGAGAAATACTCAATGCTTCCCGAGGGCCAACGAATGATTAGGAAGTCCAGCCGATCGGTGCTTCCCAAGCCAAAGTGCTCACCAGGCTGATTGCAGGACCAGAGGCCATGATTGCTGCCATGTTCACGAATCTGTGAAACACCGCTCGTCAAATCTACTGCGGTAATGCGGGCCCCGATTGCCGAACGATTCGACGTTGTTCCTTCAAGGGTAACCTCGAGCCAATTGTTCTCATTCGGGAGGTCGTTACGATATAGCCGGTCAGGGCTGCCGTAGTTTGCGATCAGCATGTCTAAGTCTCCATCTTGATCGTAGTCACCCCACGCTGCACCGAGGCTACTTTCTGAATCGGGGACTGCCGCCAGCCCAATTTGAACGAACACTCCGGCATCATTTCGAAATAACAAATTCGGTTGTCCGAAGTTTGTAAGAACGAGGTCTAAGTCCCGATCGTTGTCATAGTCGGCCCACGTCCCACTCTGGGCGTTGCCCACATCGGCAAGATCTCCTGCGGCCACGTTGGTGAAGGCTCCACCATCATTTCGAAATAGCTTGTTTTCTTGTCCAAACGCACAGACGTAGAGGTCAAGGTCGAAGTCGTTGTCGTAATCTCCCCAGGCAGCACCCTGCGCGAGCCCCGAATCACTGAGCGGTGGAGATGGCACATTTACGAAGGTCCCATTCCCTTCATTCCGTGCAAGGACATCAGGACCGTCCTGAACGCAAATGAAAACATCCGAATCCCCGTCGTTGTCGTAATCGCCCCACGCGGAGTTGCCACACTTTAAGGGAATCGCTAGAGCGCTCGGTGTTGTCTCCTGAAAGGTACCGTTGCCCAAATTTCGATAGAGATGATTCACATCAAAGTGAGTCGTGAGATAGACATCGAGATAACCGTCGCGATCGTAGTCAACCCAGGTCGCGCCCTGATCAAAATAGCCGTAGTTCAGAGGAGCTGCTGTGACGTCCGTGAAGTTGCCTGCACCCAAGTTTCTGTAAAGATGGTTCGCCGTGCTTGAGTTCACAATGTATACATCGAGCAGGCCATCGTTGTTGTAGTCACCCCAATCCATGCCTTGCCCGCGTCCAAGATCGGCCAGCGAACCGGAAGAGATGGGGACAAAACCGCCCGGTCCGTCATTGCGATATATGATGTCTGCCCCGTCCTGATCTCGGAGAACATGGATGTCCAAGTCTGAGTCAGAATCTACGTCCACCCAGGCACAACCTGTCGATGCACCTGGGACGGAGCTCAGAGGTCCGAGATCTCGCAGTCCGGAATAAGGCTCGCATTCAATGTCCAACGCGCCAATTAGCCCGCACCCGCCCGAATGTGGCGGTGCGCACGGTGACCAGCCGCTAATGTGCAGATCGCCATTTGCGGAATCGCAGAAAAGTGGATCAGCAGAAATATTGCCGTCTGAACCCAGCGCAGGTTCGAGGCAGCCGACCCAATCCCCGCTGCCGTTCCCATATACGTTTGAGCAAGCGATTTGTGGAGGTTCTTCAGAATAGCAAATTATGCCGGCTGCAGCACATCCGCTGACTATAGTGTTTTCAATGCTAACGTTAGCCACGTCAGTCTCAATGAGCATGCCATGCTCAAGCGAATTCGCGATAGTGCATCCTTCTATCGTCAGGGAGTGCCCTCCGATTATTGAGAAAACGCTCGCGGCAAGAAAAACACAACCCTCGAGCACAACGTCGGATTGCGAACCTATTTCGAGCTGAGACCAAGAGCCCGATATGAATGTGCAATCTTGCAGGTTTGCAAACCCATTACTAATAGATAGCCCGCCACAATAACCAATAGCTGTAGCAATGTTGTTCTCGAAGATGCAAGACTTGAAATACGCAGGAGTTGCTGGACTACCATACGTCACGTGGACAGCCCCGACCGCTACTGAGGTATTCTCTCGGAATGTGCACTCGATAAAACTTACATGCGCATCCTGCGAGACGACTGCACCGCCATAACCCGTAGTTGCATTGGACGTGAACGTGCATCTCAGGAGGGAAGAAGTAGCGGTGTCAAACACAAGAGCTCCTCCGCCGCCAGAGGAATTCTCGACGAAGCTACAGTCTGTGAACTCTACGGTGCTGTATGGTCCAATGTATGCCGCACCCCCGCCACCGACCGCGGCGCCATTCTTGAATGTGAAGCCTTCAACCCGCGCATTCGTGATCCCGTATGTTACCGTGGCCCGTCCGAGTCCGGCCGCATCTATGATCGTTGTCTGTGGGAGCCCCGTCGCACTTCTTAGGACAACGTCGGATTTCAGCAGAAAGCAAGATGGTTCATTAAAGGAACTAGGATGCGTGCAATCGGAATAGGTGCCACTAGCAACGAGAACAGTGTCGCCCGTTGCTGCCAGGTCTAGAGCGGACTGAATGGTTGGCACATCCGACGGAACGTGGATGGTGGCACTCAAAGTCGACGTGGGGATCAGAATGAGCGAAACAAAACCTAGAAGAATTAGAAGTAGAAATTGTCGAACCATTTCAGGGGCCTCAAGGAGCAGGTAACGTCGTGAGCGCGGGGCATTGTCTCCCGCCAGGACCAATGCGGTCAACTAGGCCACACCCGAGCGCTAAGGAGGATCCTCACCGTCCACTGAGACAATATGGAAGCGACGATTTCGGCTGTATTGTAGAAAGACTAAGGCCCCGACAGTGCGCGACTTCCAACCTTTATTTCGGTCAGGCGAAGAGCACCGCCGGGGATCTTCGTTAGCGATAAGATCCTTTGATGCTGCCCCAGCTCGGAGCCTCGAAGTTCAAGGGCCCGTCGAGCTCCGCCGGCGCCGTGTTGACCATGCGATAGCACGCAAGCGGCGTCTCCTTCACGATCTCACCAACAACGCAGTCCTCGATTCGAGTGCAGCCCCCGTAGCTGGCAACGTCGCGCACCGTGAGCGTGCCGACGTTCGACTCCCGAAGCACGCCCTCACCACTGACCCCCACGCGCGCAAAGTCGCAGCGATAGAGAAGGCAATCCTCCCCGCCCACGTGCGCGCCGTTGGGTGTGCTGCAGTTCACCATGACGAAATGCCGATGGCCGAAGTAGAAATCGGTGGCGAAGTCATCGGGGCCGCCCAAGAAGTTGCAGCTCTCGATACGCGGGCCCCCTGCAATCAACATCGACACCCCATTCACATCGAACACGCAGTTCCGAATCGTGGGAGAGC
>Ga0111538_10009210_pt1 | contig 13195 bp, 12 predicted proteins | sample SoiMethybrSBSTD1_FD_79669 | JGI IMG/M metagenome (GOLD analysis project Ga0111538, IMG submission 79669) | Bulk soil microbial communities from a Populus tree surrounding site in Tennessee, USA - Soil MetaG P. TD hybrid SBSTD1 (version 2)... | ecosystem: Environmental > Terrestrial > Soil >...
GATCGTGAACCTCTCCGACGTGCTGTTCGACTTCGACCAGGCCACGCTCAAGCCCGGCGCACGCGAGAAGCTGAGCCGGATGGCCGGCATCCTCCTGGCCTATCCGGGCCAGTTCACCATCGAGGTGGAGGGCCACACCGACTCGGTGGGCAGCCACGAGTACAACCAGCGCCTCTCCTCGGGGCGCGCCGACAGCGTGCGCAACTACCTCTCGCAGGCCGGCATCTCCAGCGCCCTGTTCCGGCGCGTGGCCGGCCTGGGCGAGACCCGTCCCGTGGCCTCCAACGAGACGGCGGCCGGGCGGCAGATGAACCGGCGGGTGGAGATCGTCATCGGCGACCTCGACCGCCCCTAGCCGGGCCGCGGCGGGGGCCGGCAGCGGGGGGCTGCCGGCCCTTCCTTCCCTTCTGGATACATTCCATATACACTCTGGCCCGCCGCGAGGCAGGGTGTTTCCATGCTGACCGACCAACACAAGCACGCCATCAAGGGCAGCTGGAGGCTGGTCACCCCTATCCTCGACACGGCGGTCGAGCTCTTCTACCGCCGCCTCTTCGAGATCCGCCCCGACCTGCGCCCCCTGTTCCCGAGCGACATGGCCAGCCAGCACAAGAAGCTGGCCGCCACCCTGGGCTTCGTGGTCAAGTCGCTCGACTGGCCGCTCGAGGAGTGGGCGGTCGACCAGGACCCCGAAACGGACCTGTTCCTGGTGGTCCTGGCCCTGGGCCGGCGCCACAAGTACCTCTACTCGGTGGCGGACGAACACTACGACCCGGTGGGCGCGGCCCTCTTGTGGGCGCTCGACCAGGGGCTGGGCCAGGCCTTCACCGCCCACACCCGGGAGGCCTGGAGCAAGGCGTACCAGCTGCTGTCCACGACGATGAAGCTCGCAGCCAACATGGTCGAGGTCGATATCCCTCCTCGTCCACACTCCTGAATGGAGCCTTCGATGGCGCAGGCGCTGCTCAAAGGTGGAATCGGGACGTTCTCGCTGGGCGAGCTGCTGCAGGCCACCAGCCTCGGCCGCCAGTCCATGATGGTCGAGGTCATCGACCGCAAGGGGAAGGTCCTGGGCCACGTGCGCCTCAAGGGCGGCATGGTGGTCTGGGCCGAGACCCGCAAGACGACGGGGCGCGAGGCCTTCGCCGCCCTCCTGAAGGACCCGAAGGCGCACACCTTCATCGCCTCCGCCATCTCCGACGACTCGACCAGCAAGCCCGTGGGCACGCTGCAGGACCTGCTGCCCGCCCCGCCGCCCGACGCCGAGCGCGCGGCCATCAAGCAGAGCTGGACCAAGGTGGCCCCCATCCTCGACACCGCCGTGGACCTCTTCTACGGCCGGCTGTTCGAGCTGCGCCCCGACCTGCGCCCGATGTTCCCCAGCGACATGACGGAGCAGAAGAAGAAGCTGGGGGCCACGCTGGCCTTCGTGGTGGGCGCGCTGGACTGGCCGCAGCGCGACTGGGCCCGCCCGCAGGACCCGAAGAGCGACCTGTTCCTGGCCGTGCTGGCCCTGGGCCAGCGCCACCGCTCCTCGTACGCGGTGAAGGACGAGCACTACGGACCGGTGGGCGAGGCGCTCCTGTGGACGCTGGAGCGCGGCCTGGGCGAGGCCTTCGACGCCCCCACCCGCGACGCCTGGACCCACGCCTACGGCCTCCTCTCCACCACCATGAAGCTCTCCGCGAGCGTGGTGGCCGAGAGGAGCGTCGCGTGAGCGGGGAAGCCGTGCCCGCGCTGATGAAACGGCCGCTGCTCGAAGGCGAGTTCGAGGTGGTGGCCCTGCCCGAGCTGCTGCAGGTCACCGCCCTGGGCCGCCAGTTCGTCTCCATCGACATCCTCGACGCGGCCGAGCAGGTCATCGGCCGCATCGGGCTCAAGGGCGGCATGGTGGTGCTGGCCGAGACGCGCACCGCGCGCGGCCGGGCCGCCTTCCACCAGCTCCTGGCCGAGCCGCGGGCGCGGTCGTTCCGCGCCTTCCACATCCTCGAGTTCCCGGCCCAGTGGCCGCAGCCCCTGGGTCCGCTGGACGTGCTCCTGCTGCAGGAGGCGGTGGGGGACGGGGAGCCGGCGGCCGTGAGCGCGGGACCGACCCCGGCGCCGACACCGGTGCCGGCGCCCGAGCCGGCGCGCTCCACCGTGCTGTCCGTGGTCAGCCCCAAGGGCGGCGTGGGCAAGACCACGGTGACGCTGAACCTGGCCCTGGCGCTGGCCCAGCAGGGCCACTCGGTCATCCTGCTCGACGTCGACCCGCAGGGCGGCGTCACCGCCTCGCTCTCGCCGGCCGCGCGCCGCGCGCACGGCATCTACGACGCGCTCATGGGCCGCGAGCTGCTCAAGAACTGCCTGCTGCCCACGCGCGAGAAGAAGCTGCGCATCCTGCCCGCCGGCCGCCTGGACCCCGACGAGGCGGTGGCCCGCGTGCAGCAGCTCACCAGCGCCGAGCTGTGGTCGCGCTACACGGAGTGGCTGGCCCGCCAGTGCGCGGTGGTGGTGATCGACACCCCGGCCGGCATGACCGGCGTGACCGCCGCCGTGATGGGCGCGTCCACGCACGTGCTGGGCGTGCTGCAGGCGGACCCGCTCACGCTCCGCTCCTTCCCCCTCCTGGGCCGCACGCTGGAGGCCATGGCCGCGAAGGGCCGCGCGCCGGAGCTCAGCGGCGTGGTCTTGAACCGGTCCTCCCGCGAGGGCACGATCCCGCTGCCCGTGCTGCGCGAGCTCTCGTCCGCGCACTCGCTGGGCCTGCTGCTCGACCCGGCCGTGCCGGACGACGAGGCCTTCGTGAGGGCCACGCTGGAGGGCGTCCCGGTCGGCCTGCACTACGCCTCGTCCGGGCGCGACTACGGCCAGCTCTTCGCCGAGCTGGCCACCCAGGTCGCCGGCCGCGTGGGGCTGACGCCGCGCGTGGCCCCCAAGCTCTCGCTGGTCGGCTAGGAGGCAGCCGCAGGGGCGATCGGCACCTATACTGCGCGCATGAGCTGGAAGAGCGCGCTGGCCTGCTGCGCCGTCTTCGCCGTCGCCGCGCCCGCGGCGGCCGCGACGTACCCCAAGCACACGCTGGGCAACACGCAGCTGCGCACCCTGCCCCGGGCGGCCAACGGCCGCGACTACCTCCTCTACGTCGCGCTGCCCTATTCGTACGAGAAGGAGCCGGGCAAGCGCTACCCGGTGCTCTACATCTGCGACGGCTACTGGGACTTCACGCTGCTGAACGGGTTCTACGGCAACCTCATCTACGACCGCGTGGTGCCGGAGTACATCCTGGTCGGCATCGGCAACCAGGGCGAGAGCCCCGACTACGACACGCTGCGCCGCTACGACTACACGCCCGTGCCCGACCCCGAGAGCGATCCCAAGGGCGCCACCTCCGGGCACGCGGCCGAGTTCCTGGCCGTGGTGGAGAAGGAGATCATCCCCTTCGTCGAGAAGGAGTACCGCGTGGACCCGAGCTACCGCGTGCTGGGCGGCAGCTCGCTGGGCGGCCTCTTCTCGCTCTACGCGATGTACACGCGGCCCGGACTCTTCCAGGGCCACATCGCCCCCAGCCCGGCCGTGAACTGGTCCCACGACTGGCTGTTCGACCTGGACAGGCAGTTCGCGGCCAGCGGGAAGCCGCTGGACGCGCGCCTCTTCCTCACCGGGGCGGCGGAGGAGTGGCCCGACCTGATCGCCGCCATCCTCCGCTTCAACGCCCAGGTCTCCCGGCGCACCTACGGCGGCTTCACGTACCAGTGGCGCCTCATCGACGGCGAGCGCCACACCGGCACCAAGGCCGAGAGCTACAACCGCGGCGTGCGCTTCGCCTTCGCCCCCCGGGCCCCCAAGGACTAGCGGGGAGGTGACAGCCGGCGAGCGGCCACGGGGAGTCGTGTTCGACCTGGACGGCACCCTGGTCGACAACATGGACCTGCACGCGGAGGCCTTCGCGCGCTTCTGCGCCCGCCACGGCCTGCCGGCCGTGACGCCGGAGTCGCGCGCGCGCTTCGACGGCCGGCGCAACCGCGACATCTTCCCGGAGCTTTTCGGACGCACGCTCGCGGACGACGAGCTGCGCGCCTTCACCGGCGAGAAGGAAGGCCTCTACCGCGAGCTCTCGTGCGGCGCGCTGGCCCCGCTCCCCGGCCTGCTCGAGCTGCTCGACCGACTGGACGGCGCGGCCATCCCGGTGGCGCTGGCCACCTCCGCCCCGGCCGAAAACGTGGAGCACACGCTGCGTGAGCTGCGGCTGGACCAGCGGTTGACGCGCGTCGTGCGCAGCGACCTGGTCGCGCGCGGCAAGCCACACCCCGACGTCTTCCTGGCCGCGGCCGCGCTCCTGGGGGCGCCGCCCGAATCCTGCCTGGCCTTCGAGGACGCGCCCATGGGCGTGCTCGCGGCGCGCGCCGCGGGCATGCGCTGCGTGGCGGTGACCACCAGCTTCCGGCCCGAGGCCTTCGCCGCCCAGGGGGCGGTGCCGCATGAAACGGTGGCCGACTTCGAGGAGTACCTGGCCGGCCCCGGCTCCTGGCTGCGCTAGCGCGCGAAGGAGACGCGGCGCACGGCCGCGCCCTCCACCAGGTCGAACGCGAAGCCGTCGTAGACGAGCGTGGTGCCCAGCGTGGTCGCGATGCGCTCGCGCGGGGGCCCGAACCGGCGCGCCAGCTCGTCCGGCGGAATGGCCGGCTCCAGGTCCTCTTCCACCACCTCCAGCCCGCCGTTGAGCTCGAGCGCGGCCAGGCCCGGGGCGCGGTAGACGGCGGCGTCGAGCGTGGCCAGCCCCAGCGGGCGCCGCTGCATCTTCTTCAGCGCGCCGGCCGCGGCCTTGACGCTGCCCAGGGGCAGGGGAGAGGGCGCTGGGGAAGCCGGCGGGCGCGGGGGCACGGCGTCGAGGCCCAGGCGGCGGCGGGCCAGCGCCGCGAACGGCCCTTCCGACTCGATCTGGAGGAAGGCCTCCCACGCCTCGCGGGCCTGGGCGGGCCGCACGCTTTCGTCCTGCAGGGCGGCCAGGTTGTAGGCGGCGATGGGATCGGCCGGGTCGTCGGCGGCCAGCGCCCTCATCTGCGCCAGCGCGTCCTCGGCCAGCGTCCCCGTGCCCGGCTGCTGCCCGTAGGCGAAGCGGGCCACCGCCTGGTTGATGCGCAGCGCGCGGTCGCCGGGCGCGCGCGCCACGCCCTTGTCGGCCATCCCCATGCCGTCGGCCAGGTCCTCCGTCCGGCGCACGAGGAGGATGTAGGCCGACGACGCGTTCAGGTAGGTGGGCAGGTAGGACGCGTCCTGGGCCAGCGCGTGCCGCAGCCGGTCCTGGGCCTCCTCGACGTGGTGCTGGAAGGAGGCGTCGTCCGTGCACGCGGCGCCGCCGCGCAGGACGCGGGCGCGCTTCAGCGTCTCGGTGTCGAGGCGGGTGGGCAGGCGGAAGCGCAGCGCCAGGTCCTCGTTGCAGCCGGCCAGGATCTGCAGCGCGAGCTGGTAGTGGCAGAGCGCGACGGCGTTCAGGACCTCGCGGCGGGGGAGCAGCTCCTGGAAGGCGGTGAGCAGGGCCAGCGCGTCGCGGGGCCGGCCGAGCTGGTACAGGCGCACGCCGAAGCGGAAGGTGTCGAGGCGCCCCTCCACGCCGGCCAGGCGCCGCCGCAGCTTGGCCACGCGGGCCGCCGGCGCGTCGTGCGTCAGGCCGGCCTCCGCCTGGCCGCCGGCCCAGGCCAGCAGGAAGGCGTTCGCGTTCTTGAGCACGGCGGCCGGGTCGTATCCGGCCAGCAGGGCGTAGACGAAGCCGACGCCGTCGGCCTTGGCCTCCGTCGCCCGCGAGCTGGAGGGCGAGGGCTGCGGCTCCGTGCCGGGCGTGAACGAGCGCCAGAAGTCGTCCTTCGTCACGTGGGCCAGCTCGTGGCCGAGCACGAAGGCCAGGCGCGCGTCCCCCGTCTCCTCCGGCACGCCCTGGTAGGCCAGGGCCACGCCGGCCCGGCTCACCACCACGCTCCCGTCCAGGAGGGAGTTGGCCAGCGGCTTCTTGTAGTCCTTCAGAACGACCAAGTGTGGCTTGTTGAACGCCCGCGGCTCCGAGACCGCGAGCACGCGGCCGAACACGCGCCGGGCCCGCGCCACCTCGACGTTCTGGCCGGACTCCTCCACGCCGTACGTCTTGATCCAGTACTCGATGTGGCCCTTCGGGTCGTCGCGCGGCGCGGCCGCGGCGGGCAGGGCCCGGGCGGCGATCAGGGCCGCCAGCAGGAGGGACCGCGTCATCGCGCGCGCAGCGCCTGCTCGAGGCCCGACTGGATGGCGGTCCACGGCCGCGGCCGGGCGTCGGCGGCCAGGGCCTGGGCCACGCCGCGCAGCGCGCGCGCCCGGCCCGGGTCGGGCTCGGCGGCGGCCGCCGCGCCCAGGGCCGCGCGCACGCTCCCGTCGGCGAAGAACGACTCCGTCCGCGCGGCCGCGGCCAGTCGCGTGGACTCCACCAGGCGGCCGAGCTCGAAGGCGCCCTGGTGCTTCTGCCGCGCGGGCGCACCGGCCTGCACCCGCTCGCGCAGGTCGGCCGTGTCCGCGTGCGCCGCCTCGCCCACGGCCAGGTCCACCTGGTACACGCCGGTCATCAGCGCCTGGTCGCGCTCGGACGGCGGGGCGAACCCGCGGCTGGCCTCGTCGTCGCTCCAGGCGTGGCGGGCGAGGGCGGCCGGGTCCGCGGCGGCCAGCAGGGCGGCGGCCGGATCCGCGGAGGCGAGGCGTGCGGGCGGCGTCGAGGGCCGCGCCTCGGCCGACGTGCCCGGCGTCGCCGGCAGGCCCGGCCGGTCCGGCGAGTGGGCCGGGTTGTGGACCAGCAGGGCGGTGAGCCCGGCCGCGGCGGCCAGCGCGGCCAGCACCGGCCACGGACGCAGCCGCGGCTTCGAGGCCGCCGCCCCGGCCTGCGCATCGAGGGAGCGGGCGCTCTCCGCCAGCAGCTCGTGGCAGTCGGGACAGCCGTCGATGTGGACGAGCGCCCGCTGGCGGGCGGCCGCGTCGAGCGTGCCGTCCATGAAGGCGGCCAGCTCGTCGGCCTCCAGGCAGCGGGGCGGGGGAGCGGTGGTCACGTCAGATGGCCTGGCCGAGAGCATGGATGTCCTCCGTGGTCGTGGCACCGGCATACGGCGCGTCTTCGCCCAGGACCGCCACCAGGTCGCCGCCGCGCACGCCCTGCTGCTCCAGCGCGGCCCGCAGGCGCTCCCGCAGCCGCTCGATGCGGCGGAAGAGCGGCTTCTCGGGCAGCGCCAGCGCCCGCGCCACGGCCCCCACCGTCAGGCCGTCCTGGTAGCGCAGCTTCAGGATCACGCGCTCCTCGGCGGTGAGCCCGGCCAGCGCGCACCGCAGCGCCCGGCACGTGCCCTCCGCCTGCTCCGCGCGCTCGCGGGCCACCACCTCCGCCTCCGCGGCCGGGCCGGGCGCGCTCACCGACTCGAGCTCCCCTTCGTCCACCTGGCGGTGGCGCACGCGCGGGGGCAGCGCCGCCGCCACCCGCTCGAACTCGGCCCGCGGGAGCGCCCAGCCCTCGTTCCAGGTGAGGGTCTGCCAGGCCTCGTCGGCGCTGAGGCCGTCGCGGCGGAGCAGGATCTCGATGCGCTGCGCGGCCGGCCCCATCCGCCGCGCCACCGCCGAGGACCGCCAGCGCCCCCAGCGCCGCACGCGCTCGTCGAGGAACAGCCGCTGCAGCACGACCGTGAGGTAGGTGCGCAGGCTGCTCCGGCCCTCGAACTTTCGCAGTACCGCGTAGTCGTCCTCCACCATCCTGAGACGGGCGCGGGCCACGAATTCCTCCTGGTCGTCGGGCCGCGAGCCGCCCCTCCGGGCCACCGAGCGCGCCACCTCGTCGAGCAGCGGCAGCTGCTGGGCCAGGAGCGCGGCGGGGTCGGGGGACGAGGCCATCATCACGGCTGGGGCCGCCAGGCCCCGAGGGCGGCGGCACGGCGCTGGAGGGCCGGAGACATGGGATCCTGACCAGGCTGGAGTCCGGAATACGGCGCGGATCTTACCATCGGGCGCGCTATCCACTGTGTACGGAGTGGACGGCCAGCCCCCGCGGATTCCCACCCGGCCACCGAAAAAGGCGGCGCCCGCGCTCGTGCTACTGTCGGGGTTCGCACCACTGATCCATGGCTGACGCGCCCCCCGATCCACCTCTCATCGGCTACTTCGCGCACGTGCGCGAGGCGGCCACGGCCTGGGGCGCGCTGGTGCTGATGACGCCCGAGGGCGACCCGCTCGACTTCCTGTACACGGAGCCGGTGACGGTGGGGCGGCTCACCCAGGCCCTGCTGGGCGCCCGCGCCGATGGCTACGTGCTGGCCCGCGTGCTGCTGGCCCCGCTGCTCGAACAGGCCGGCCCGCGCCTGTCGCTCCTGTGCCTCGACGACGCCGCGGCGCTCCAGCGCCGCTTCACGTTCGAGGTGCCGGTGGCGGTGGCGGCGGCGGCCGACGCGCCGCACAAGGACGGCGCGTGGACGGCGGAGGCGGTGCCCAACGGCGACGGCCAGTCGCACACCTGGTGGCTGGGCGACGGCGCGCGCGACGACGCGCGGGCCCGCCTGCGCGAGGCGGCCGCGGCCATGGCCCCCTTCGGCATCCTCGATCCCTTCCGCCAGCTGCGCGCGGCCATGGCCGAGGTGCGCGGGGAACGAGCGCAGTGATCCGCGGCGGCACCGCGCCCACCGTGCGGCGCCGGCGCCTGCGGCTCAACACCCACGTGAGCCGCGAGGCCCTCGGCGCGCGCGTGGTGGTGAAGCGGCGCGACCCGCTCACGCTCTCCAGCCGCACCTTCGACCGCCCGGTGGCGCTGCGCCGGCTCTTCGCCGACTCGTTCGCGGCCGGCGGGATGGATGACGTCGTCGCGCTGCTGTCCGCTCCCACGCCCGAAGAGGCGCGGCTCCGCACGGGGGCGCTGCTCGACAAGGCCCGCGACGCGCGCGCGCGGGCGGAGCTGCTGGCCCTGTGCTACACCGCGCTGGGCGAGGGCGCGCGCGTCTTCTGGGGCGACGATCCCGCGGCCGACGCGCTGCACCTGCGCGTGGTGCGCTCCTGGACCGAGCGGCCGACCGAGCCCCACGGCCTGGGCCTCTTCCTCAAGTGGGCCGGCGCGCGGCTCGACGTGCCGGCGCTGAGCAAGGTGCCGCCCTCCTTCGCCCGCGTGGTGACCGCCAGCCTGGCCGCCGCCCGCGGCTACCGCGGCGCGTTCCTGGTCATGGCCCTGCGCGCTCCCCAGCGGCTGGCCGGCACCTTCGGCGCGGCGCTGGCGCTGATCGCGCTGCGCTGCGCGCTGGAGGGCGAGTTCCTGCCCGCCTTCGTGCCCCTGCTCCTGCCCCCGGCGCGCCGCCGCCATCACGCGACGGGCGGGCTCGATCCCTGGGCCGCCAGCCTCCTGGCCCTGCACGCCTACCAGGAGCAGCAGACGGTGGCCGGCGCGGTGCACCTCAGCGCCGCCCTGCTGGCCGTGGACCTGCGCGAGCGCCTGCTGCTCTTCGCCGAAAAGGAGACGGCGGCCCTGCTGCGCCGGCGCTGGGGCAGCCTGCCGCCGCACGGCGCCGACCCGGAGATGGGGAACGTGGTCGCGCTGCTGCGCGCGAAGGCCGACCTGGTGAGCGGCTTCGCGCTCACGCCCTGGCCGCGCCAGTGGGGCGGTCCCGACTTCCTGGCCGTGGGCGCGGCGCTGCAGAAGCTGCTGGGCGTGCGCTCCGCCACCCGCGGCCTGGAGCTGCTGCTCGACGACCGGCTGGCCGTGGCCGCGCTCTTCGCGCTGGCCGGATACGGCCCCAGCGCCACCGCGCAGCTGGCCCAGGCCCAGGTCCATCCCGCGCTCGAAGACGCGCACAGCGCGCTGGAGCACGCGCTGCACCAGCGCCGCGTGCACGAGGATCCCACGCTGGTGCTGAAGGGCCTGCCCTGGGGGGCCGAGGCCGAGCGACTCTTCCAGCGCCTGCGCGCCACGCCCGAGCCCAGCGTGGAGCTGGGCTCGCCGCACTGGCTGCTGGGCGCGGAGCGGGGCGCGGTGATGTCGCGCCTGGTGGCCGAGGGCCGCAGCGACGCCGCCCGCGCCGTGCGCCCGGTGCTCGACCGCGCCGACCTGCGCCGCGACCTGGAGCCCTTCTGGCTGCTGCGCGGCACGCCGGAGGACACGGAGGCGGTGGGGGCGCTGCTCTCGTGGCTGGCCGGGCGCGACCGCGCGAGCCTGGAGCCCGCGGATTGGATACGCTTCGCCGAGGACCAGTGCCGCCAGGGGCGGCGCGCCTAACATGAAAGACCAACTGCGAGATCGTGCGGCCGAGGTCTTGCGCGCGGCGAGCGCGGAGCGGCGCGAGGCCCAGCGCGCGCAGCAGCAGGCCGCGGGCGACCTGTCCCGCGTCGTGCTGGCGGCGGTGGAGGGCCTGGAGGCGCTGACCGACGCGCTCGACGGCGTGCAGAACGAGCTGCCGCCGGCGCTGCGCGACCTGCTGGGCCTCTCGGCGCGCGCGGCCTGGGAGCGGCTCGAGGGCGCGGGCGTCACGCTCGACGGCCGCGTGGGCGAGCCGGTGGACCTCACGCGCCACCGCGTGGCGAAGACGGTGCCCGGCGAGGGCGCACCCGGGAGCGTGGCCGCCGTGGTCACGCCCGGCGTCACGTTCAACGGCCGGCGGGTGCGCGACGCGCTGGTGTGGGTAGCGGGGGAGAGAAAGGTCGATGGCAAGAATCGGGATTGACCTGGGCACCACCAACACGGTGGTGGCGATGGTGTACGACGACGGCGCCCACGTCGTCCCCCGCGGCCGCGGCCGCGTGATCCCGAGCACCGTCTTCTTCCGCGGCCCGAGCGACGTGGTGGTGGGCGAGGAGGCGGAGAAGTGGATGGCCGAGGGCCGCGTGGTGCGCTCGGTCAAGCGCCTCATGGGCCGCACCCACGCCGAGGCCGTGCGCGAGGGCAGCGAGGCCTACTTCCGCTCCGCGGGCAGCGTGCGCCTGGTGCGCCGCGGCGGCAGCGACCTGGGCCTGGCCATCGGCGCGGGCGATGGGCAAACGCTGTGGCCGCACGAGGTGAGCGCGTGGGTGCTGCGCGAGGCCCGCGCGCACGCCGAGAAGACGCTGGGCCGCAAGGTGGAGGCCGCCGCCATCACCGTGCCCGCCTACTTCCGCGACTCGCACCGCGCGGCCACGCTCGACGCCGCCCGCCTGGCCGGCCTGGAGGTGTGGGGCGAGCTGCTCGACGAGCCCTCGGCCGCCGCCCTGGCCTTCGCCCCCGTGGTGGGCTTCAAGCCCGGCGAGCCGGTGCTGGTGGTCGACTGGGGCGGCGGCACGCTCGACGTCACCGTGCAGATGAGCCGGGGCAGCGAGTGGTTCCAGGCCGCCATCGGCGGCGACCTGGTGCTGGGCGGCGACGACCTCGACCGCGCGCTGGCCGACTGGGCCCTGCGCCGCAGCGAGCTCGACCCCACGCTGCTCGACGACGAGCAGAACCGCTGGCTGCTGGTGAACGCCGCCCGCGCGGCCAAGGAGCTGCTCTCGTCGCGCGAGGAGGCCACCCTGGCCTGCGCCAAGCTGGTGGACGCGGCCGGCAAGCGCGTGCGCCCCATCGGCCTCACCCTGGCCCGGGCCGACTTCGAGAAGGTGATCGCGCCCTTCGTGGAGACGGCCATCCAGCGCGTGGAGGCCTGCCTGGGCAGCCCGGACGTGAGCCGGGCCGCCATCCGCAAGGTGCTGCTGGTGGGCGGCTCCACGCGCATCCCGCTCTTCATCCGCCGCCTGGCCGAGCTGCTGCCCAGCGCGCGCCTGCACGACGAGGTCGATCCCATGCAGGCCGTCGCGCTGGGCGCCGCCATCTACGCGCACACGCGCCCCAGCATCGCCCGCATCTGCCCCTACGGCTACGCGGTGGTGCTCGACGACGACAGCCGCGTGGACGTCGTCCCCCCGCGCAGCGACGTGCCGACCCCCAAGGAGCTGACCTTCGGCGTGGGCATGCAGACGCGCTACACCGCGCAGACCGTGTACCGCCTGACCGTGGCGCCCTTCGAGGAGGAGGACGGCGCGCGCCGCTACCACGAGCCGCGCCGCCTGTTCGCCCGCGGCCTGCCGCCCACGGCCGCCCAGACCCGCGTGGACGTGGAGCTGTGGCTGGACGAGAACAAGGACCTGCGCGCCCGCTGCCACCTGCACGGCCACGAGAGCGCGCGCGTGATGGAGGGCCGCGAAGAGGCGGACGGCGAGCTGTTTAGCCGCCTGCTCAACGCCACCCTCGACGGCGAGGCGCTCCTGGAGGCCAACCAGCGCAACGGCTCCGGCCTGCTTCCCCAGCTCGGCCGCGCCGTCGAATGGGCCCGCGCCGTGGACCAGACGCGCGACCGCGGCCAGGCCGAGCAGGCCCTGCAGCAGCTCGTCGACATCCGCAACCAGGTGGACGACAAGCAGGAGGTCATGCAGCAGGCCGGCCTGCCACCCGAGGAGGGCGCCCGCCGCCGCGTGGCCGGCTGGGTCTACTTCTACGAGAACGAGCTGATGCCGCACTTCTGGGACGCCTGGACCCCGGACGCGCGCGAGCTGGTCATCGCCCGCCTGCGCGCCCTGCGCGTGCAGCTCCAGACCGGCGCCACGTCCGACGAGCTGGACCACGGCCTGCGCCAGCTCAAGGAGCAGGCCTGCTCGGGCCCGCTGGAGCTGCCCATCCGCGCCTGGCTGCACGCCGGCCTGCTGGGCGTGCCCGACCGCATGAGCGAGCGCCTGCGCGCCCTGGCCACGCAGGCGCGCGATCACCTGAAGGAGGGCGACCGGGTTGCGTTCGCGGCGGACCAGGACGCGCTGCGCCACGCGCTGTCGGAGGCGGACGCCGCGTGGAAGCTGTGGCACGAGACGGGCTTCATCCTGGACGCGCGGCCCGACCTCGTCCTCGTGAAGCCGGAGCATGGGCGGGCGAACTGAGGTGAGCGCCGGCTCTGCGGTGGTGCCGGTGCCGTGTCCGGTGTGCGCCGAGCCGCTGGACGGGCGGCCCGAGCGGTGCTTTCGATGCGAGACGTCGCTGGGGGCGTGGTGGGGTTTTGAGGAGGCCCTCGCCGAAGCCGAGCCAGGCTCAAAGGCGGTCGTAAACGTGAACGTACCCGTACCCGTCCCCGTCCCCGAGTCCGTTGCCGCCCCCCCCCCCCCCCCCCCCCCCCCCCCCCTTCACCCCCCCCCCCCCCCCCCCTCTTTCCCCAGAGCCCCCCCCCCCCCCCAAAACACCCCCCCCCCCCCC
>Ga0111538_10009213_pt1 | contig 13192 bp, 10 predicted proteins | sample SoiMethybrSBSTD1_FD_79669 | JGI IMG/M metagenome (GOLD analysis project Ga0111538, IMG submission 79669) | Bulk soil microbial communities from a Populus tree surrounding site in Tennessee, USA - Soil MetaG P. TD hybrid SBSTD1 (version 2)... | ecosystem: Environmental > Terrestrial > Soil >...
GCATCGGTGCTCGCTTGCCTCGGCGCGCGGGCCCCGGCCGGGGAACTGTGGAGACTTCCGGATGGCGAGCTGGCGGAGCTTTGCGCCCAGGTGCCCGCCCCGGTCGTGGTGCTGACGCTCGGCGAGCACGGCTGCATCGCGACGCACAACCTCGCGCAGGCCCGCCCGCGGGGGTTCCCCGAGGGTCAGCGCTGGTTCCGTCACGCGGCGGCGCCCGTCCGTCCGGTCGACTCGACGGGCGCAGGCGACGCGTTCAGCGCGGGTCTCGCCGCGGGTCTCCTGCGCGCGCCGAAAGACTTCCGCGAAGTCGTTCGTTACGCCACGGCGGTTGCGGGCCTTTCCACGGAGCGGCCCGGCGCGGCGTGCAGCATGCCGGAGCGAGCCCGCGTGGATGCCCTGCTCGCGCTCCGCTGGCCCGACCGGAGTCAGGGCGGGCCGGCCGCCAGCTGACTCACAGCGCTTCTCGCACACAAATAGCGAGACGGGTTACACGGCTTGCCGTTCGGGCCGGGGCTCGGGCGCCGGCACCGGGACTGCAGGGACCGCGGGCGCTACTGGGGCTGCCGGTGTGACCGGCGTCGGCGGCGCAGGGGCAGCGGGCGGCGCCGATGGGGCAGCTCCCTTTGCAGGAAGCGGCAGCTCAATCGGTTCCGGAAGCGCGGGCACCGCCTCGACGGGCTCCACCGCTTCGAACACTGGCTCCACGACTTCCACCTCCTCCGCCGCCGGCTCACGCGCCGGAACAGGCTCCGCCGTAGCGCTCCGGCCGCGGTAGAAGAAGCGGTTTTGGGGCGTGGGACCTTGGCCCGGGTCCGGGCGCCCAGCTTCGCCCTGCGCCCTGCGGGCCCTCACCCTGGAGACGTCATCGAGCATGCGCTCGAGGCGCTCGAGCTGATTTCGCAGCGCGTCCAGCTCGCGGTGGACATCCTCCAGCTCGCGCAGGCGCGGCGCTCCGCCGGGGACTCCCGGGCCCATGGGGGGTTGCCCCACTCGAGCGGGACTCCGGCCGGGCCTCCCAGGACCAGGCTCGTCCCCGCCCTCGCGGCCGCGACGCTCCTCGGGGCGGGGCCGGACATCCGAGTCCGCGGACCTTTCACCTTTCTCGACGCGGCCGTCGCCCTTTTCACGTTCACCCGCCTTGCGGGCTGCGATGGCGGCCTTGAGGTCGTCGACCTGCTTCTGGGCTGCGTCGAGCTCCTCTTTATTGCCGCTCTCACGGAGCCTATCGCGATGCTTTCTGAGATCGGCGAGCTTTTCCTCGAGCTCCTTGCCATCGTCGCTTGCCCGGTCGCGGCTCTCGATGCGACCGTCTTTGCCCGGGGAGCCTCCAGCGAGCTTTCGCGCGGCTCTCTCGAGTTTTTCCGCAGCTTCGTGCTGCCCCTCCTCATGCAGCTCGCGAGCGGCTGCCAAAATCTCTTTCGCCGCCGCATCGCGTGAGTCCTTCGCCGCCCTCTTGGCTTCTTCACGGGCATCGCGAATGCTTCGCTCGGCGTCGGCATGAGCCTGCTTCGAAGCTTTTATGGCCTCTTCGTGGGCTTGCTTGGCAGCCTTGACTGCCTCTTGGCGGGCTTCGCGAATGCTCCGCTCGGCTTCGGCATGCGCCTGTTTCGAGGCTTTCACGGCCTCTTCCTGAGCCTTGTGAATCTCCTCGACCACCTTGTGCTGGACTTCGTTGGATTCCTGTTGCGCCAACTGCTGCTTCACCTCGGCAGCTTTCCGCTCCAGCTTCTGCGCGCCCTCCTTGTCCCCTTTCTCCGCGGCCTTCTTGGCCTCGCGCAGGATGGCCTCGATCTTTTCGTTGATCTTGTCTTCCTTGGCCTTGTCTTCCTTGCCCTTCTCTTCCTTGTATTTTTCTTCCTTCCCCTTCTCCTCTTTCCCCTTCTCCTCCTTATGGATCTTCTCTTCGTTGGCCTTGTCTTCCTTCTCGTCGTCGTCTGCCCGGATCGCCCCGCCGGCGAGGAGCGTCAGAGCTGTAGCCGAACAGAGAAGCTTAAGAGTTCTCATGAAACCATCTCCCGGTGGTTGAGTCTTCCCTGGGAACGGCGACGCCGCCGGATCCCCCGTAGTTCATCCTAATCCTCGTTCGTCGGGGACTTTTATTGCCAGAGCGATCACCGGAGGCGAATCTATAATGCGACTATGCTGCCGGGCGCCTGCGTGAGAGCATTCCTGACGTGCTGGCTCGCGGCCGGCGGGTCGTGGGGGGCGGAGGACTGGGCCGCCGGCGAAACGGACATCCTTTTCAGCGAGGTCCACTACCACCCCGCAGAAGACGAGAGCGCCGGGGAGTTCGTGGAGCTCTACAACAGCGGCGTCCGTTGGGTGGATGTCGGGGGCTGGAAGCTGTCCGGCGGGGTCGAGCTGACCATCCCCGACGGCGCCGTCGCCCCTCCGAACGGCTTTTTGGTGCTGGCGCGTGACGCGAAGGCCCTGAAAGCTTCGCGGAAAATCGAGAACGTGGTGGGGGACTTCAAAGGCAGCCTGAGCAACACCGGGGACCTGCTCGAGCTACGCGACCGCGGCGGACACCTCGTGACCTGGTTTCGCTTCGGCGACGGAGGCCGCGACGGCGGGCTCTGGCCGGACCGCGCCGACGGCGGCGGCTCGAGCCTCGAGCTGCTCGAGCCGTGCGCGGACTGGCACCGAGCCTGGTACTGGGCTTCGAGCCGCGTGCCGGGAGGCACTCCTGGCGGGCCCAATTCGAAAGGAGCCTGGGGGGGCGAGCCCTGGAAATCGCCCGACCCCGACCCCGAGCTGCGAATCAACGAGGCGCGGCTCGACGAAGCGGGGCCGTTCGTCGAGATTTACAACGCGGGCTCATCGCCGCAGAAGCTCGACGGTCTGAAGCTCACCCGCCACCCGCTGGGCGAAGGCGGCGTGAGCCTTTCCGGCACGGTGGCGAAACGGCGGCACCACGTACTCAACGGCGAGGCAGTGCGGCCGCTTTGCGCCGGCGGCGGACGGCTCTATCTCGTGCGCGCGAATTCGCTCGAGCTGATCGACTCCCTCCCGGTGCGAAAAGCCGTGCCGAAAGATGGCAGCTTCGGCCGGTGCCCGGACGGAGAGGGAGACACTTTCACTCTCGCCAAAGCGACGCCGGGGGCGACGAATGGAAAAACTCCACGCTCCGACCTCGTCATCAACGAGATCCTCTACCGAGGGCGCAAAGAGGCCCCCCGCGCCAAAGACTCGGCCGATGCTGCAGACGACGCCGAGTTCATCGAGATCCACAACCGGTCCCGCGCGGCGATCTCTCTCAAGGGCTGGAAAATCGAGCGCGCCGTGCGATTCTCGTTTCCCGACGACGCGGAGATCCCCGCCGGAGGCTACGTGGCCGTCGGCGCCAACCCGGAGAAGCTGCGGGCGCGCGTTCCGCCGGAGGATGCCAAGCACGTCTTCGGCCCGTTCAAGGGCAAGCTGTCGAACGCCGGGGACAGCATCGTCCTGAGCGACCCCGCGGGGGACTCGCTCGACCGCGTTCCCTACCTGGACCGCGCTCCGTGGCCGGTGGGCGCCGACGGGGAGGGATTCTCGATGGAGCTGCTCCATCCCGATCTCGACAATCGTCTCGGCGCGGCCTGGACGCTGGGTCCTCAGGGCGGCACACCAGCGCGCAAGAACGCGCGGTCCGTGACGAACATGAGCCCCGTGATCGCTTCGGTTCTACACTCTCCGGCAGCGCCGTCGAGCGACGAGGAGATCGTCATCCGCGCCGACGTCGTCGACAACTCCTCGATATCCGAGGTGGTTGTGGTTTACCGAGATCTCTCGGGCAATTCGAAGCCCGCCAAGAAAGCGCTCAGCGACGCGGGCAAGGAAGACGACGGCGACGCGAAGGACGGACACTACGCCGTGCGCCTGCCCCGCATGCGCGCGGGGACGCTCCTTGGCTTCTACATTCAGGCCAAAGATAGCTCGGGCAAGACGACTCGCTTCCCCGAGGGGGACGGCGAGCTCTGCCTCCAGGTGGAACCTCCTTCGAAGAACGATTCGGGGCCGCGCATTCCGACGTACCACGTGCTCATGCCGCCGCAGCAGTGGGAACGTTTCGAGCGCACGAATCATTTCCAGGACACGAAGTTCCCCTGCACGCTCGTCGTGACCTTCGACAACCGAGGCCCCTCGTCGCGCGGCGGCCTCGTTTTCTACGACGCGAAGATTCGGTACCGCGGCAATAACTCTCGCCGTCCGCCCGACGGGCGCATGTCGTACCGGATCGAGCTCGCCCGGGGGGACCAATTCGACGGCCGGGACCGCATCATCCTCAACGCCTACTCGAGCCTGATCCAGAAAGCCGCGGGGGATGTTTTCCGGCTGCTGGGGGTCGCAGCTCCCGACGTCTCGGTCGTACGACTGAAGACTCCGGGCATCGACGACGTCCACTACGTCGACGTCGAGGTATTGAACAACGAGTTCCTCAAGCGCCGCTTCGGCGGCCCGCCGGGCCCGATTTTCCGCGGTAGGATGCAGCGCGGACGCGTCGCCGCAGACCTCAGCTACCACGGGAACGATCCGAGCTCCTACCTCGGCGCGTATGAGCCCATGAACCGAAGGGGAACTGCGGGCGGTGCGGCGCTCGTGCAGGTACTCGAGGCGCTCGCCACGAAAGACGAGAAGCTCTACGCGCAGCGGATCGCCCAGGTCATCGACGTTGAGGAATGGGCCACCTACTTCGCGGTCAATCACGTCCTCATGAACGACGAGAACGGCCTCTCGAAAGGCGTTGCCGACGACTTCTTCATCGCGCAGCGCCCGACGGACGGAAAATTCATCCTTCTCGCGTGGGACCACGACTCTCTCTTCACGAAGATGCGGTATGAGCCGATCTATGGGCCGGCCGTGCCCGCCGTGCGCCGCTTGCTCGTCCATCCCCGCGTCGCGCCGCTCTACCATGGCGCTATCCGTCGCATCCTCGACGGCCCGCTGGCCGGGGACGGCGCTCTGCCGCGGTTCGCGGCCCTGCGCGAGTTTTTCCCTTCCCAGGAGGTGGCGAGCATCGAGGGTTTCGTCGCCAGCCGGCAGTCCCAGCTGCGCGAGCGCTACGTCCTCTGGCCGCAGGCGTCCGCGGGCGGCAAAGGCGAGGGTGGTGCGCTTTCCGGCTTCGGCACCAAGACTTTCTTGGCCACGCCGGACGGGCCGGAGGTGCTCCTGACGGGCATCGCCGACCCGGCCGTGACTTTCCAGGTCAAAGCGCAAGGCAGCATCGCCACGTACGACGCCGTCAGCGGACGTTGGAGCACCTCAGCGCCCGCCGCGTCGTTCTCGGAAGGGCCCAATGCCTTCTGGGTCGAGCTCCTCGGGCCGCGCGACGAAGTGCGCGGAAGCTTCGCGATCGACGTGGAGAAAGGAAAGACTGTGCAGCGCGTGCCCCCCGAGATCCACGGGGAGGCCGAGTGGAAGCCCGGAGCCGGTCCGTACGTGCTTGAAGGCGAGGTGAACATCCATCCAGACGCTACTCTGACCGTGCAAGCCGGCGTCGACGTCATCTGCCAGCCCGGCTCGACGCTGACGGTGCGCGGTGCGTTGCACGTGGAGGGCTCCGCGGAGTCGCCGGTGACTTTCCGAGCTTCCGACGCTTCCCGCTCCTGGGCGGGGATCCGCTTCCAGGGCGGAGGCCACGGAAAGCCGCACCGCATCGCCGGAGCGCGGTTCGAGGGCGGAGGCGCCAGCACGGGCGTCGCCGAGGCTTTCATCACGGTTCAGACATCGAGCCTGGACTGCGAGAGCTCCAGCTTCCGCGGGATCCAGGGCGCCGCTCTCGTGTCCGATGGCGGGACGCTGACGGTCCGATCCACGCGGGTCACGGATGGCAAGTGGGGGATCGTCGCCCGGGGAGGAAGCCTCACGGTGTCGGACTGCGAGCTGTGCCGCCTTTCCGGAGGGGGCCTGCGCGCTGGTGGCCTCGAAAGCGGCGCCGGAGCCGTACGAAACTCTGCGCTGCGCGATGTGCGCGGCGCCGCGGTGGTCGTCGAGGGGGGCTCGCTCGAGCTCCAGAGCGTGCTCGTGTGCGGCAGCCCCGAGGCCATCTCGCTCTCCCAGGGCGCCCGCGTGCAGGCGAAGCGATTGACGCTCGCCATGAACGGCAAAGGCATCGTTCTCGATGGGCAGCCGCGCGATCCCCGGAAGAAGGCACAGGCAGGCGGTGCGGCGCGGGGAGCCGGCTCGCGCATCGAAGTCTCCGAATCGGTCCTTGGCGTCGAAGCCGAGCACGTCTCGAGCCTCTCGGCAGGACAGGTCGCGATCACCCGGTCGATCGTCGCGCCGGCAGCGGCGGCCAGCCGCCCGCTTCCCACCGGAGACGGAGTCTTGCGCGCGACTCCGGTCTTCGCGGCGCCACTGCGCGGCGATTTCCGGCTGGCCGCAGGCTCGCCGGGGAAAGGCGCCGGCGAGGGCGGGGCGGACTACGGGGTCGGCTTCTACTGCAAGTGACTGCGGCCCCGCGCGCGCGCTATCGCATCCGCGTCGCAGCGGGGGCAAAAAGGGCCCGCGACGAACTCAAGCCCGAGGTCGCAGCCCATGTTGTCGATGAGTTTCTCGATGGCGTCGAGGAAAACGGAGACTTTCGCGGCCCCGCAGCTGCAAGGCGGCGCGGCCTCGGCGGGGATCAGGATCGTGGGACGACGCCTCTCCGCGTCACTCATCGCCGCCCGTGGCGAACTCGATCTGCTGCAGCTTGACTTTCGACTTGCGCGATCCGTTGTCCCGCTGCACGGTGACTTCGACTTCATCCCCGACGGCGTGGCGCTCGAGCGCATCGCGCAGGCTGTCGATATCGGTGACCTCTTTGCCGTCCACCATGGTGATGATGTCTCCGAGCTCCTCGATTTGCCCGTCCGGGAAGACTTTCGTGCCGCGAAGCCCCGCCCGGCTCGCCGCGCTGCCGGCGGAAACCTGCTCGATCAGGACGCCGCGAATCCGGTGGAACTTCGTCCAGTTGTCCGGGACGAGCGCCACGCCGAGGCCCGCAGCGCGGACTTTGCCGTACTGGATGATCTGGTCGACGTAGCGACGAATGATGTCCACCGGCACGGCGAAGCCGATCCCAGCGTTGACGCCGCTCGGGCTCAAGATCGCAGTGTTCATGCCGATCAACTGGCCGCGGGAGTTGAGGAGAGGCCCGCCGGAGTTGCCCGGGTTGATCGCGGCGTCCGTCTGGATCACGTCCGCGATGCGGCGCCCCGTCAGGGATTGGATCTCGCGGTCGAGGCTCGACACGACCCCGACCGTCAGTGTGTGGTCGAGGCCGAACGGGTTTCCGATGGCCAGGGCAGTCAGGCCGACCTCGAGATCGCTCGAGCGACCTACTTTGATCGGATGGAGCTTCTCGGCCGGCGCATCGATCTTGAGGACCGCGATCTCCTTGTCCGCGTACACGCCGACCCGCTCCGCGTGATAGATCGACTGATCGAACAACGTGACGGTGATCGACTTCGCGCCCCGCACGACGTGGTAGTTCGTGACGATGTGCCCCTGCTTGTCCCAGACGAACCCCGACCCAGTGCCCAGCGGCACCTCCTCGACGTTCCGCGAGAAGAACCCACGCCGCACGATCGTGTTGTTCGTGATGAAAACGACGGACTTGGATGCCTCACGGAAAGTATCGACGACTTGCCGTTCCCCCGCCATGAGCGCTGATGAGCTCGATTCCTCCGCTGCCGCCGGCGCAACGCTCGACACGGATGGCTTGCCGAAGCACGCGCCGAGAATGAAGCTCCCGAGCACGGCAAGCGACGCGATCAACATTGTGAAAGCGCGGCCCGCGCTACGGCGTCCGCTCGAGCTCTGATTTCTTGGGTTCATGGTGTCTCCTTCAGGCCCTTCGGCATCCGTGGAAGACGATCGAGGAGGCAAGACCTTTCAAAGGCCTCCTGGAATCCTCGTGCCAACGATTGCAGTGCGCGATGACCTTGACAAGCGACGAGGCGCCTTCCTAAGATCTCGGCACTTTTTCTCAGACTCTAGCCGTTGTCAACTCGGGAGTTAGGCCGGGCGCGCAAGACGCCGGCTTTCGCGAGCTCCCGCCCCGCCCTCCGCCGAGGTGTCATGGATCTTTCGAAATTCAAGGATCTGAAGGACCTCCAGTCGCTCCTCGACCTCATGGGGCGCTACGACCTCGAAGAGATCGAGGTCGAGGACGGGCAGCGACGCATTCGATGCAAGAAAGCGGGGGCCTTCGTGCCGCGAGAGATCGTGAGCTTCGGGGCGCCCGCGAGCGCGCCCGTGCCCACCGCGGCCACGGCCGCGGGCGGCTCCGCCGCGGCGGCCCCAGCGGCGCCGACTCTACCGGCAAACCAGCGGGAAGTAACCTCCCCCATGGTGGGCACGTTTTATCGGGCCTCGAGCCCTGAGGCGGAGCCGTTCGCCAAGGAAGGTGATTCGGTCACCGCCGAGCAGACGCTCTGCATCATCGAGGCGATGAAAGTCATGAACGAGATCCCCTCGGGCATCGCGGGAGTCGTGCGCGAGGTGCTCATCAAGAATGGGGAGTCCGTGGAGTTCGGGCAGGCGCTCTTCCGCATCGAGGTCAGCTGAAGCGCGCTCGATGGTAAAAAAGTTCTCCCGGATCCTCATTGCGAACCGAGGCGAGATCGCGCTCCGCATTTTGCGCGCCGCGAAAGAGCTCGATATCGAGACCGTGGCGGTCTACTCGGAGGCCGATCGCAACCTCATTCACCTCGAGTACGCCGACAAAAAGATCTGCATCGGGCCGGGCCCAAGCCTGCAGAGCTACCTCGACATCCCGAAAATCATCAGCGCCGCGGAGATCACCGACGTCGACGCGATCCACCCCGGCTACGGCTTCCTCGCGGAGAACGCACACTTCGCCGAGGTGTGCAAGTCGTGCCGCATCGAGTTCATCGGACCGTCCGTCGAAGCGATCCGCAGTCTGGGCGACAAAGGTCGAGCGCGGACCCTCGCGCGCGAGGTCGGCGTGCCGTGTGTCCCGGGCTCGCCCGGCGTCCTCGCCGACGAAAAGACGGCGCTCGACGTCGCGCACCAGCTCGGCTACCCCGTCATCATCAAGGCGGTCGCCGGCGGCGGGGGACGAGGAATGCGCGTCGCGCACAACGACATCAGTCTCGTGAACGGATTCCTTCAGGCCCGTAACGAGGCCGAGGCGGCGTTCAAGAACTCCGACGTCTACCTCGAGAAGTTCATCGAGAAGCCACGTCACGTCGAGATCCAGCTCCTCGCCGACCAGCACGGCGAGGTCGTGCACCTCGGGGAGCGCGACTGCAGCCTGCAGCGTCGCCACCAGAAGATCATCGAGGAGTCGCCCTCCCCGGGCCTCCCGGAAGAGACGCGCCAGGCGATGGGCGAAGCCGCCAAGAAGCTCGCCCGTGCCGCCGGCTACTCGAACGCGGGAACGGTGGAGTTCCTCGTCGATCGCGAGGGGCGGTTTTACTTCATCGAGGTCAATACCCGCGTGCAAGTGGAGCATCCCGTCACGGAGCTCGTGACCGGGATCGACATCATCAAGGAGCAGATCCGGATCGCTTCGGGCGAGCCCCTCGGCTACACCCAGGAGGACATCACCCTGAAAGGCGCGGCGATCGAATGCCGGATCAACGCCGAGGACCCCTCGAACAACTTCAAGCCGTCGCCCGGGCTCGTGACACGATTCCAGGCTCCGGGTGGCTTCGGCGTCCGCATGGACTCGCACCTCTACGCAGGCTACCGGGTGCCGCCGTTCTATGACTCCATGGTCGGCAAGCTGATCGTGCACCAGCGGACCCGGGACGACGCCATCGCGACCATGCGGCGCGCCCTCGACGAGCTCAAGATCGAAGGCATCGCGACGAACATCTCCCTCCTCAAGGAGATCTTCCGGCACTTCCACTTCCTGCGCGGGAAGGTGAACACCGGGTTCATCGAGGAGTACTTCATGGCTTGACGCGGCCGCCGCCGCGTCGCAGGGGAAGCTCTCGGGCCCAGGCCCGCCGCAGTCTCGCTTGCACTCCTTGCCGGGGTAGTTTCCCGCCCCGCACTGCAACGCGGGCTGGCCGCGTCCCGTCTCTATTGGTGTCCGCCCCGCCCCGGGTTATGCAAGGCGTCGCGGTCACCGCCGTTGCCAGTAACCCTTGAGAGCGATATATTTTGAGCTTTCCGAGGACCCTGGCTCGACGCAGATTGGCCAGCCTACCGAGGATGCTCTTTGCGCGCGCCCTGCCCGTGACGGAGCCGACTCGGCGGGCCTCCTGCCGGGCGTACGGATGTGCGCCGCGCCGGGGAATGGAGCTCCTGCTCCGCCTCTCTCAACCGCCCTTCATTCCCACCGGAGATTGCACATGACTTCGAGGGCCTCCCTGGGTAGGCAACCGATCTGCGAGCGGATGCAGCGACCGGCCGCGCGAGCGGCGCAAGCGGGCTTCACGCTGATCGAAATCCTGATCGTGATCAGCATCATCGCCATCCTTTCGAGCCTCATCCTCGTGGCCATCAACAACGCGCGCAAAGGCGCCGCGGAGGCGATCGCGAAGACCGAGGTCTCGGGCCTGAGTCAGGCTCTCGACCGGTACGTCGAGGAGGAGTCGGATCTTCCCGCCATGGGGAAAAAAATCGACTCCGAGACGAATCATTTCCCCGATCTCTACAACGCGCTCTTCGGGGAGCGCCGGCCCAACGGCCCCGGCGGCCGTAGCGCGCCGTATTCGAAGATCGAGGAGAAGAAAATTGCGGTGTGGGACGAGGATCAGGAAGCCTACGTGGACGCGACTCAGGCGCAGATCCGAAACCCGAAAGTGCCCAAGTATCTTCGAGATCCCTGGGGCAATCCGTATGTCTACCGTTCGAACAAGGGCCGCAAACTCGAGCAGTTCATGCACAACCAGTACGGCGCGGACATCTACTCGCTCGGCCCCAATGGCCACGACGACACCGCCGAGATGAACGAAAATGGCGACGACATCGGTAACTGGTAGCCACGCCGCCGCCGGCGCCGCTATTGCGCTGCGACCGCGCGAACTGCGCTGTCGTGAAGGGGGCTTCACGCTGATCGAGATCCTGATCGTGATCAGCATCATCGCGATCCTGTCGAGCCTCATCCTCGTGGCCATTCAGCGCGCCCAGGAAAACGTCGCGGCGGCGATCGCGAAGACCGAAGTCGCGAGCCTGAGTCAGAATCTCGACCGGTACGCCGAGGAGGAGTCCGACCTTCCCGCCATGGCGAAGAAGATCGACGCCGAGACGAATCATTTCCCCGATCTCTACAACGCGCTCTTCGGGGACCGCCGGCCGAACGGCCCCGGCGGTCGCAGCGCGCCGTATTCGAAGATCGAGGAGAAGAAAATCGCCGTCTGGAACGAGGACCAGGAAGCTTACGTGTCCGCGAGCCGCGAGCAGATCCGGGACCCGAAAGTGCCGAAGTTCTTCCGAGACCCCTGGGGCAATCCGTACGTCTACCGTTCGAACAAGGGGCGCAGGGTCGAACAGTTCATGCACAACCAGCACGGCGCGGACATCTACTCGCTCGGTCCCAACCGCCACAACGACACCGCCGAGATCAACGAAAATGGCGACGACATCGGTAACTGGTAGCCCCGCCGCCGCCGGAGCCGTTATTGCGATGCGACCGCGCGAACCGCGCTGTCGTGAAGGTGGCTTCACGCTCGTCGAGCTGATGGTGGTCATGGCGATCATCGTCGCGCTGTTCGCCCTCGTGGCCGTGAGCGTGGGGGGGCTGCAGGGAAAAGCCGCCCAACGCGCGACCGAAGCGATGATTCGCAAAGTGGAGCAGTACCTCGACGACTACAAGCGGCGGACAGGCTCGTTCCCGCCCGACGGGATCGACTCGCAGGTCACGAACGAGGAGGGGACGCCGATCCAGGGCTCGGCCTGCCTCTACTATTTCCTGTCGAAGAAGCCCATACCGCTCGTCGAGATCCGCGCGGGAAAAAAGATCATCACCGAGCTGCCGCCGATCGGAACCTTCCTCGAGAGCGAGCTGGGGCCTGCGAGCTCGGAGTACCCCGGAGCGCGGGAGCTGATCGACGGCTGGCGGAACCCGATTCACTATGACAACACGCAGGACGGCGAGTTCCGGCCGCAGCGCGGACGCGTCCACCTTCCACCGATCGACGACGAGGAACACCCCCAGGACCCTCGCGACGGCACCTACGACGTAGGGAAGGACCACGCCGTGCAGAAGATGGGAGTCCAAAGCGACTCGTACGATCTTTGGTCCTACGGCGAGCAGGGTCATGAAGTGAAGGAACTGAATTCCCTCCCGATCGCGTCCTGGAATTTGAAGGAGTGAGTCCATGAGCCGAAGCTTTTCCCGCAATGCAGGCCCCCGCCGCGCCGCCGGCGGGCGGAAGGAGGGAGGCTTCACCCTGATCGAGCTCATGGTCGTCGTGGCCATCATCGTGCTCGCAGCGGGGCTCATGACGCCGACGATTACCGACTTCTTCAAGAACCGCCAGCTCGAGGGGATTCGCGGCACCATTGGCTCGGCGTTCAACCGTGCACGCATGGCCGCAGTGGACCACGGCAAGTCGATGAGCCTCGTCTTTTTTCGGGAAGGCGCCCGGGTCTTCGACGAGTCGACAAAGTCGTTCGACCCCGACGATCACTTCAACCCCGAGACGTCGCCGTTCGCCGACGAGGCCGTCTGGTACGTCCTCGGCTTCCTCCGAAAGAAAGCGAGCCCCACGATTCCCAAGTACCGCGACTGGGAGAAATCGCAGCGGGAGCTGCGCGCGGCTCCCGAGCCGGGCGAGAAAAAGAGAGATAACAGCTCCGAGACTTTCAACATCGCCGGGATGCCGAAGCTGACTTTCAATCGGGACGGCACGGTAGTGTTCGCGGGTGGCGGCGACGACGTCCCCTCGGACCAGTTCAAGCTGAAGGATCACCCCCCCGAAAACGCGGACATCATGGTCTATCAGGCGCAGAACACCGTGGTCCTGTTCGTCGATATTCGCCAGACCGGCCAGATCCGCAGCCGCATCGACTCGACCGGCATACCGGCCGTGCGGCCCGACGAAAGCAGCGGGGAGTCGGACAGCGCCGAGGAGTTCAAGCTGGACTACGATGCGAGGACGAGCAACCGCGGAGGCGAGGAATGACTTTCGGTGACGGCTTTTTGACGACCCGCTCGGTCCTTCGCCGCGCGCCGCCTTCGCGCAACGCTGGATTCACGATCCTCGAGATCATGATCGCCACGCTGATCCTGACGCTCGGCCTCATCGGA
>Ga0111538_10009215_pt1 | contig 13189 bp, 13 predicted proteins | sample SoiMethybrSBSTD1_FD_79669 | JGI IMG/M metagenome (GOLD analysis project Ga0111538, IMG submission 79669) | Bulk soil microbial communities from a Populus tree surrounding site in Tennessee, USA - Soil MetaG P. TD hybrid SBSTD1 (version 2)... | ecosystem: Environmental > Terrestrial > Soil >...
CGGCAAGGTCGCTCACCTGGGCTTGTGCGAGATCGGCCCGGACACACTCGCACGCGCTCACCGCGTGCATCCGATCACGGCCGTGCAATCCGAGTACTCGCTGTTCTATCGCGAGCCGGAGCAGGACATTCTTCCGGCGCTGCGCGAGCTCGGCGTGGGATTCGTTCCGTACAGCCCGCTGGGCCGCGGCTTCCTCACCGGGCAGATCCGCTCGCCGTCCGATCTGGAGGCGTCGGACTGGCGTCACAACAGCCCGCGCTTTCAGAGCGAGAACTTCGAGAAGAACCTGCAGCTGGTGGGACTCGTCGAGACACTCGCACAAGAGCGCGGCGTGACGCCGGCGCAGATCGCGCTCGCCTGGTTGCTCGCGCAGGGCGACGACATCGTGCCAATTCCCGGAACGAAACGCGTCACGCGACTCGAAGAGAATCTGGGTGCGCTATCGGTTCGAATCGATGCAGCAGAGCTGGATCGTTTGGAAGCTGCATTTGCTGCGGGCGCGGTCGCCGGCGCGCGATATGGGACTGTCGGCGCGCCCCCCACGCAACGCTAGATCTCTCCGAGCGAACACTCCGACACCCGAAAGTCATATTGCCGCGTGTTTTACGGGGGCGCATAGTTCCGGCGCGTTCCGCTGCCCGGGTGTCAGATGCGAACGTCGATCGCCCTGCTGTCAGCATTCCTCGCCGCGCTGTCGACTACGGCTTCGGCTGAATCCGCCACCTATAACCCACCGCGCCATGCGGATGGTCGGCCGAATTTCGAAGGCCTGTGGACGAACAGGAACAGCACTCCCCTCGTCCGCCCGCCAGGCTACACGCAGCTGTTCATTTCCGAGGCTGAGGCGCGTGAGGTCGACAAGCTGCGGCTGGGAGGCGAGGAAGATCCGGGACCCGGCGACCCTACCGAAGCCAATGATGAGCGCCGCATCGAGCGGGTTGGCGGCACGTTGCGCAGCTCCGTCATCGTCGATCCGCCCGACGGCCAGCTGCCGACAACTGCTGAGGCCCGCGAGCGCATCGCGAGCTTTCGCGCGGGGATTCTCACTACCATGGATGGGCCGGAGCAGCGGCCGCTCCCCGAGCGGTGCATCGGCACGCTCGCGGCGTTTCCGCCGATGCTCTCGATCCCGGCGAGCAACGTGCATCAGATAGTGCAGACTGCGAATGCAATCGTGTTGTTCGCCGAGCCGATGCACGATGCACGCATCATCCGCATGAATGCGCAGCACGCACATCCCGCCGTCACTTCGTGGCTCGGCGATTCGATCGGCTGGTGGGAAGGCGACACGCTCGTAGTCGAGACAAAGTTCTTCACGCCGAGCGGTCGCGTCCGCACCTCGCCTCTCGGCGACTACCTCGTGTCTCCTCGCACCGTCGTCACCGAACGGTTTACGCGCGTTGCGCATGACGAACTGAACTATCGCTTCACGGTCGAGGATTCGACGTGGTACGTGCACCCGTGGCGCGGCGAGTCACATTTCACCCTCACCGACGAACCGATGCTGGAGTTTGCCTGCCACGAGGGCAACTACTCGCTGCGCTTCATCCTCGAAGCCGCGCGGACGCTGGAAGCCACGCTGGAACCGACGACGGCAGCGGAACGTTCCCGGCGTTGATGGATGAACTGCTGAACGGGCTGCAATGGCCGGCGATGATCGTGACGCTGACGGCTGCGTGGCTGGTCGCATCCCGCTCGAGTCGCAAGCGCACCGTCGGATTCTGGTGCTTCATCGCGAGCAACATTCTGTGGATCGTGTGGGGACTACACGACGCGGCCTACGCGCTCATCGGGCTGCAGGTGGGATTGTTCGCGCTGAACCTGCGCGGCGTGAAGAAGAACGATCCCGAGCTGAGCTGACCCGAAGGTCACCTCATCGCAGCTGACTGTCCTTGCTGCCGCGGCGGTTGTAGCCGCTCGAGTGCGCGGCTTCCTTGTCCTCCGCTTCCTGGCAGGTCACGCACAGACGCACGCCGGCAATGGCATTGCGACGCGCCTCGGGAATCGGCGCGCTGCATTCCGCGCAATGCGACAGGCCCGGGCCGGCAGCCAGGCGGCTCTGCGCCCGGCTCACCCCGTCCTTCACTGTCGCGTCGATCTGATCCTGTACTGCGCCGTCGCCGGCCCAACCTGTAGCCATGGCGACATATTAAACTATTCCGGCAATACCACGCCCGAGCCGCCCATCTCCTTCGGCATGTCCTTCATCTTCGGCTTGCCGTCCTTGATGCGCAGCACGGTCTCCTGGTAGTGCACGTGCAGGGCGGGCTCGAACTTCAGCTGCGGGATCATCGCCGCATAAACGTCGACGAGCTTCAGCGGCGGATGATCGGTGAACAGGTGGCCGCCGCACTTCGTGCACCACTTGCGGTAGCTGACCGGCGTTTTGTTGTGGGTCCCGATGCTGGCGGCGCCCTTGGTAACGCGCAGGGCTTCAGGGTTCCACAACGTGAAAGCGTTGACCGGTCCCGCGGACCAGTGGCGGCAGGACTCGCAATGGCAATAGCCCATCGCGGCCGGCGCGCCGGTGACTTCGAACTCGACCTCGCCGCAGAAGCAGCGCCCGGTGTAACGTGCATTCGTCATGATGTCTCTCACTCCTCCAAAACCTGGTCGCAAGACCTGCCAATTAGCCGAAAGTGTACCGGCAGAGGCAGGCTTTCCGAATGACCTACCGTCCGGAGCGTATGCCCCGGCGTCTGCCTGTTGAGCCGCCACCCCATGGACGCCCTCTCCGATGTACTTGGAGCCGTCCGCCTGACCGGCGCCGTCTTCTTCGACGTGCACGCGTCCGAGCCCTGGGTTGCCGAAACGCCGCCCGGGACCGCGATCGTCGATCGCATCTTCCCGCACGCCGACCACCTGATTCCTTATCACGCGATCGTCAGCGGCTCGTGCTGGGTCACGGTGCTGGGCGAAGCGCCGATCCGGGTCGCAGCGGGCGATGTGGTTATGTTCCCGCATGGGCATGCGCACGTTCTATCGAGCGCGCCCGGTATGCGCAGCAAGCCTGACTTGAAGCTGTACCGCCGCCCTGACGAAAGTCCCTTGCCTTTCACTCTGGCGCTCGGCGCCGCTGCCGAAGCCCCACCGACGCACATCGTGTGCGGCTATCTCGGCTGCGATGCGCGCCCCTACAACCCGTTGCTGATGGCGCTGCCGAATGCGATCCATGTCAAGGACTCGGCCGGCGGCACGCTGGCAGCGTACGTGCAGCTCGCACTCGCCGAGTCGAAGGAATCGCGGATCGGCGGCGACTGCGTGCTCGGCCGGCTGAGCGAGTTGCTGTTCGTGGAAGTCGTGCGCCGCTACGCCGAGTCGCTCGACGCCGGACGCACCGATTGGCTGTCCGGCCTGCGCGATCCGAGTCTCAGCCTTGCGGTTACCGCACTCCATCGCGATCCGCAGCGCGACTGGACGGTTCAGAAGCTCGCACGCGAAGCCGGCCTCTCCCGCTCCGTCCTGGCGGAGCGCTTCACGCAGTTCGTCGGCGTGCCGCCGATGCAATATCTCGCGAGCTGGCGGATGCAGCTCGCCGCCAACGAGCTGCGCGTCAGCAACGACAGCGTCGCGACCATCGCCAATCGCGTCGGCTACGAATCCGAAGCGGCGTTCAGCCGCGCGTTCACGAAGTCGATGGGCGAGCCGCCCAGCTCGTGGCGCAAGCGCCAATGGAGAACCGCATGAGCCGTGCCCGATATCTTGGAGTGATGCTGCTGGCATTCGCCTCGATTGCGCTCGGCGCCGAGGACACCTTCACGCCCCGCTTGCAGACGCCGCGCGTCGCCCCGCTCACCAAGGCGCAACGCACACCAGCGCAGCAGGAATTGCTGGCGAGCCGTCCCGACTACAACGTCTACAAGACCCTCGCGCATCACGTCGATCTCTACAATCGCTGGAGCCCGCTCGGGCGTTTCGTCATGACCGAATCCAGCCTGCCGCCTCGCGACCGCGAGATGGTGATGCTGCGCATGGGCTGGCTGTGTCAATCCGAATACGAGTGGGCCCAGCACGCGCGCGTCGCGAAGGAACAGGCCGGTCTCACGACCGAGGACCTTCATCGCATCGCCGAAGGTCCGGCCGCCGCAGGCTGGTCAGGATTCGACCGGATGCTGCTGCGGATGGTCGACGAGCTGCGCTACGACACGATGATCAGCGACGCCACGTGGCAGGCGTTGAGCACGAGGTATTCGGTGCAGCAAATGATCGAAGTGATGTACACGGCTTCGCAGTATCAGCTGGTCTCGATGGCGCTCAACAGCCTCGGCGTGCAGCTCGATCCCGGCCTCGAAGATCGCTTCCCGAAGGACGTAGCCCTGCCCGCGCTCGCGACCCTGCCGCAGTCGGCGCGACTCGAGCAACCCCGCGTGCCTGCGCTGCATCCAAAGGATTGGACGCCGGAACAACGCCAATTGGTTGCCTCGCACACCGACACCAGCCAACCCGTGCTGAACCTGTACTCGACGATGCTGAACCATCCGGGCATGTACGCTGCACGGCTCAAGTTCGGCAGCTATCTGCAGCGCGACTCATTGCTGCCGGCCAAGACGCGCGAGCTGGTGATCATGCGTACTGCATGGCTGATGCGCACCGAATACGAGTGGGGTCATCACGTAGAATCCGCCCAGAAAGCGGGTTTGTCGGACGCTGAAATCCAGCGCATCGCGGCCGGCCCGGATGCGCAAGGCTGGAGCGAGGAGCATGCGGCGGTGCTGCGCGCCGTCGACGAGCTGCGTCGTGAAGCGTTCATCAGCGATCGGACGTGGAAGACGCTGGCGAAGCACTACGATACGAAGAAGCTCATCGAGATCATCTTTACGAGCGGCGGCTATACGATGACGGCGCTCGCGATCAACAGCCTCGGCGTCCAGCTCGAACCGGGTTATCCGTCGATTCCCAAGCAATGACGCCCGCCGCTGAATACAACCGCCGCTTGCAGGAGCGCGAAGCGCAGGTCGCACAGCTCGAGCTCAGCGCTGCGCGCATCTCAAACGTTCGGGTCGTACTCGCGATCCTGTTCATCGTCGCTGTGTGGTGGAGTGCACGCTCCCACTCATTCGACTATTGGTGGGGTGCGCCGCTCGTGCTGTTCATCGTGGCGGTGATCTATCACTCCCGGGTACGTCGAGCCCGCACACGGGCCGAGCGGGCTGCAACTCACTATCGCGCCGGCATCGCGCGGATCGAGGATCGCTGGAGCGGCCGCGGCAATCCCGGCACGCGCTTCGACGATCCGCATCATGTCTATGCCGCCGATCTCGATCTGTTCGGGCCGGGGAATCTGTTCGAGCTGCTTTCGATCGCGCGCACGCGGATGGGTGAGAACGCGATTGCGGCGTGGCTGCTCTCGCCCTCGCCAATCACGACCATTCAGGAGCGCCAGAAGAGCAGCGCCGAGCTGCGCGATCGGCTCGATCTGCGCGAGGAACTGGCTGTGCTGGGCGAGAGTGCCGGCGTCGGCGTGCAGCCCGAGCAGCTCGTTCGTTGGGCGGAGTCGCCGAATCGGCTGACCGCGTGGTGGATCCTGCCCGTCGCGCTGCTGCTGCCGCTTCTCGTGATCGGGGCCGTCGTGTTCTGGAACAGCTCAGCGCTCGTGTCGCCGCTGATCGCGGTCCTGGCGATCGAGTTCGGCGTGATGCGCTTGCTTCGCGACCACCTTGCCGACGTGTTTCGCAGCACTGAGGAAGCTTTCGACAATCTGCGGCTGCTGGCTGCGCTGATGGAGCGGCTGGAACGCGAGCCTGTGCAAACGTCGCTGGCGAAACGCCTCATCGCGCAGCTGTCTTCGGAAGGTCTCCGTGCGTCGCGTGCGATCGGTCGGCTCGGGACAGTCGTGCAGTTTGTCGAGTCCCGGCGCAATTTCATTATTGCGATCCTCGATCTGCCGTTGCTCTACAGCGTACACGCCGCGCTTGCTGCGGAACGCTGGCGCCGCCATCACGGTCACGCGGTGCGCGTGTGGCTGGAAACGATTGGCGAAATCGAGGCGCTCATCTCTTTGTCGGGTTATAGCTGCGAGCATCCGGACGACCCGTTTCCAGAAATCGTGGAAGGCGCAGCGACGTTCGAGGCGGAGTCGATCGGTCATCCGCTCCTGCCGCAAGCGTCTTGCGTGCGCAATGATGTGACGATCGCCGGCGACACGCGGGTGCTACTGATCAGCGGCTCGAACATGTCGGGCAAGAGCACGCTGCTTCGCACGGTCGGCATCAACACCGTGCTGGCGATGGCGGGTGCACCGGTGCGCGCACAGCGGCTGCGGCTGACGCCGCTGCAGGTCGGCGCGAACATTCGTATCAACGATTCGTTGCACGAAGGCAGCTCGCGCTTCTACGCAGAAATCACGCGGCTGCGCCAGCTCAATGAGCTTGCCGCGCGGACGCCGCCGCTGCTGTTCCTGCTCGACGAGGTCCTGCAGGGCACGAATTCGAAGGACCGCTTCATCGGCGCACAAGGCGTCATTCGTGCGCTGCTCGGCCGCGGCGCGATCGGGCTGGTCAGCACTCACGACCTCGCGCTGACGGAGATCGAGGTCGCCGGCAGCCAGTACCTGCGCAACCTGCATTTCCAGGACGAGCTGGTCGACGGCCGCATGAAGTTCGACTTCAAGCTGCACGAAGGTATCGTGACCAAGAGCAACGGCCTGGAGCTGATGCGCTCCATCGGGCTCGATGTCTAGATGGAGACGATCAGCATCGCTGTCGCCGGTTTCTCTGCCGTCAGCGCGGTGCTCCTGTTCTGCACCTACGCATTCCTGATCGACGTCCAGGGCAAGTCTGCATACTCGGTGATCTCGTGTGGCGTACTGCTGGCGGCGCTGGCTTCCATCCAGATCGCTCATGCCCGGTATTTCGGCGGCGGCGCGCCACCGTTGGATCTGTTCCACTACCGTCTGATGCTGTTCGTCGTCCCGCCGGCGTTCTACTTCTTCGGCCGGTGGGCGATCCAGCCGACCGAGCGGTTCCGGCTGGCTGGGCTACGTCGTCTATGGACTGCGCGCGCAGCGCAAGCAGTTCCGGTTCGCGCTGTTCTATTTCTGCGTGATGTCGGCGATCGCCGTGGCGGTGCTGATCCTCGGCTTCGCCATTCCGTTCGTCGACGACGCGCTCTTCTACTACTTCTACAGCAACGCCATCGGGCTCGCGTTCGGCATCATGATCGTGGCCCTGATCTCCCAGCCTGGCCGTTTCCAGGGTTTACCGGGACGAGGATCTGAGCTTGTCCTCGCTGGCCGAGCAGGTCGGTGTATCCGGCCACCAGCTGTCCGAGATGGTGAATACCCGGCTGGGCGTCGGGTTCTCGAAGTACGTGCGCGACTGCCGCGTGGAAGCGGCGAAGGCACTGCTGGTTGCGGCGCCCTCGCAGTCGATCCTGTCGATCAGCATGGATACCGGGTTCCGCTCGCAGTCGGCGTTCTATGCGGCTTTCAAGGAGGCCACCGGCCAATCGCCGGGGGACTATCGCAAAGCGCGCCTTGCGCAATGATCTTTCCGGAAGTGACTTGCTCCTGACTGATCATCGCGGAAGTCCGGGCACGCTCGCGGGGCTAGCCTTCGCCCCATGCACACAGGCCACCACCGCCCGCCCAACTCCATCAAGATCTACAGCCGCGCCGGTCTGCGCCTGTATGACGCGCTGGTCATGGGCGTGCTCGCCCGGAATGTGTGGCGCTGCCCCGCGGACGCCTGGTCGCGCATTAGCGCCGGCATATTACGTCCAACCATGCGGACATCGGCGTCGGGACCACGATGTTCTGCAACCGATGCCGGAAGTCGTCGACCGCTTCGACTCGGTCGGGATCGGCGGCGTTCTGCACTGTCTGCCCGGGGCATGCGCAACAAGAGCCGCGTGTTCGACACGATCCGGTCGCTCTCGTTCGGGCGCGAAGATCTTCGGTTGCAGCCTGATCGCGGACCGGGGCCGGCGCCGCACACGCGGCGACTTCGTACTGCGAATCCTCAATCGGCTGAGAGTCGTCGACAACGCCGACGATCGCAGCGACGATCTGCTGCGGGAGCTGGCGAGCCGGTTCGAGGACTGTCAGGTCGAGCGGGTGGGATATCTGGTCTTCTTCAGCGCAGTGGTGAAATGAATGAAAACCTCGATCGGTCGGGTTCGGACGACGGGCAGGCTTGCGTGCGATGCTCAGACGGCGTGGCAGAAGGTGTGCTTCTACGAGCACATCTCGAGAAAGCCCTCCTGGCTGCTGCGAACGGTGCTGCCGACGCCGCAGCGGACGACGGGGTCGTATCAGAAGGTCGGTTATGTGTCGCGCTGTATGTACAGCGACGGCGGCTATCTGGCGAAGACGATCACGCGCATCGTGTCGGGCAGGCAGATCGACTTCGACATCGCCGAGCAGACGGTCCGTTATCACCGCCGCATCATTCTCAAAGGCGGAACGATCGCCACCGACGCCCACGAGGATGGCACGAGCTCCGTGCACATGCTCACGCGCTACCAGCTGCGGTTTCCGACCTTGGGCCTGGGCCGCTCTTCGTGGAGCTCGTCGTGACAGCGATGCACAAGATCGTCATTCGCGACATGCAACAGGCCCTGGCATGTCGCGATTACCAGGGCTGCGTCAGCGATTTGCGGCCTTCTCTTCCGCGGGCAAAGGCAGCGATGCCTGACCGAACACGTAGCGCCAGCCCTTCGGCGTGCGTACGTACGTGTCGCTGAACCACAGGCGGCGCTCGAACGCTTTGCCTTCGTACGTGTACTTCAGCCACAGCCGCGCCGTGACAATCGCTGTGTCGCCGTACATCCGCACCGTCTGCGTGCCCGCATCTTCGTCCTGCGCTTCGTACTGAATCTTGCCGGCGCGCGCTTCGTTCAGCAGGTCAGCGCGTGTAGCCGTCCGGCCGCTGCCCAGCACCAGGATGAAGTCCTCGTGCAGAATCTGGCCCATCGTCTCCGCGTCGTTGCGCTTGACGGCCGCCTGGTACTTCGTGTCGATCGCCGCGACCGTCGCGCGGTCCTCCTCAGCAGTCGCCATGCTGGCGCCCGAAGCAGTGAGCAGAGTAGCCGCCGTCAGCGCGGCGCCCAGGGTGGATGAACGCATTTGCAGCTCCGAATCGTTACCGGACATGGCGAAATCATAGCCGCGGGACCTGGCCTCGACTTGGAAAATCTTGCGGTGCCGGGAGAGAAAAACAGGGGAAACTCAGCACCGCAACATGATCGGCCGGAAGACCGGCTGCGAATGCTGCGCTGCTGAGTTTCCCCCGTTTTCTTCTCCCGGCACCGAATCTATTTGCGCGGCCTGATGCGCGTGCCGTCGGAGATTGCGGCGCTGGGGAAGACGATGACGAAGTCGCCCTCGGTGACGCCGGAGGTGATGGCGCGGAAGTGTGGGTCGGCTTCGGCGACTTGCACTTCGGTGAGCGCGGCGCGGCCGTCCACGACTTTGTAGAGCGCCCAGGCCTGGCCTTGACGGAACAATGCGCCGAGCGGAACGCGCACGGCGTTGTTCGCCTCGCCGACTACGACACGCACGTCGACGCGGAAATCGTGCGCCTGCAGGGGAGCGCTCGGTCCGTCCTTGAACTGCAGGATGACGTTGGTGCGTTGCTCTTCGACGCCAAGCGCCGAGATCTTCGTGTGCGCGACCGGCTCGACGCGATCGACGACGGCCGGCAGCGGCGGTCCGCCCCAGTTCTCGATCTGCGCCACGGCGCCCGGCTTCATCTTCACGGCATCCTGCGACAGGAATTCGGCTATGACCTCGACGTGGCGCGGATCGCCAACGTCGACGATCGGCGTGCCGATCGTGATCACCGCTTCGCTTTCTTGCGGCCTGCGCAGCACTCGTCCCGCGCTGGGGCTCGTGACGTTCACCAGGCCGCTCTCCATGCGGGATGGATCCGTCAACGCGCTCCGGGCCCGCGTAACTTCAGCCTTCGCAGCATCGCGAGCCGCACGCGCGGCATCGCGTCTTGCCTCGCTCTGATCCGCCGCCGCCTTGGAAATCAGATTTGCGGCGACGAGCTCCGTATTGCGACGATGCTCGCGCTCGGCCAGCGCCAGGTCAGCTTCAGCCGAGCGCAACTGTGCCTCGGCAGCACTCACCGCCGCCCGCGCCTGAAGATCGCTGCGGGTATCGAGAAACCCGGCAGCCGCCCGCGACATGCGCGCCACGATTGCGCCCGCCGCGACTTCATCGCCCGGCTCGACTTCCACGCGCAGCACGCGACCCGTGACCGGCGCGCTGATGACATAGATGTCGTGCATACGCGTCTTGCCTTCATCGACGACTTCGACGCGCACGTCGCCGCGATCGGCCTTCGCCAGATCCGCGTCGACCGCACTGGGCAGCAACGACACCCCGATCGTAACGACGACCACCGCCGCCGCCACGATCCAGAAGATGCGCACCCGCCGCGAGCGCCGCTGAAGCTCTTCATTCGCCATTCTTATTCTCTCGACTTGAGCACACCGACGAGGTCCAGGCGGTCGACGCCCCGGCGCACTGCGAGCGCGGCGCCGATGACGGCGGCCGCGACGAACAATGCGGAGCGCCCGTATGCCGAGGCCTGCGTGACGTACGGAAACGTGAACAGCTCCGTCTGAAACTGCGCCATCAGCCACCGCGACAGCAACGTACCGAGCACACAGCCCACGGGCAGCGCGACCAGCAGTAACGCGCCGATCTCCGCGAGTAGAACGTAGGAAACCTCGCGCCGGCTGAAGCCGAGCACACGTAGCGTCGCCAGATCGCGCTCCTGCTCAGCAAACGTCACGCGCGCCGCGGAATAGGCCACCCCGCCGGCCATCAGGCACGAGAAGACCACGAACATGTACGCGAAGAACCCGCTGCCTTCGTTGAACATCTTGCGCATCGACGCCGATGCGTTGTCGAGGAACGAAACGCCCGCGACCATCGGCAACTCTTTGACCTCACGGTTGAGCGAGTCGCGCTCACGGCGATCCAGCAGCACATACGCCGCGCTGACGCGGCCTGGTTCGCGGAGTGCACGGCTCAACGCGTCCAGCTGCATGTACGCAGCGCCGGCAAGATATGGTTTGACGACCGCGACCACGGCGAGATTTGCCTGGGCCCGATGACCGTCGGTCGCCTGCACATTCACGATGTCCCCGACCTTCACACCGAGCTTGTTCGCAAGGTTCCGCGACAGCGTGATGCCGTCCTCGCGCACATCCACTGCATCCATGTCCTGATCGAGCAGGCGATACAGGAACGCTCCCTCCGTGAGTCCCATCAGCGTGTCGCGACGCTTGCGGCTGCCGGCAGTGAGGATGACTTCCGTCGCCCGCAACGGCTCGACCGACAACACTCCGGGCAGCCGGCGCACGTCGGCGAGGATCCGATCGTCCGCGGTCTCGGCGAACGTCAGCGTCGCATCCATGCGCTGCGCGACGCCGAACGTCACGTCGACGATGTGATTCATCGAGATCGGGAAATGCTGCGACGTGATGAGCAGCGACAGCGCCAGCATGATGCCGACGACCGTCGTCGCCGAACGGCGCGGAAAGCGGGCAATCCGCCGCGCGACCATGCGCGTCTTGCCGTCGAGATTGCGAGCCGCATTCTCGATGCCCTGCCCCAATCGTCCGAAGCTCACCGGCGCGGGCGGCGCCAGCGCAGCGGCAGGCGGCAAGCGAGCTGCACGCAGCACTGCCTGCGCAGCGCCGAGCAATGCCGCGAAGAGCGAAACAGCGACGGCCCACACATAGACATGCAGCTCTGCATCGAAGGCGAGATGCGGGATGCGATACACCTTGCTGTAGATCTTCGCCATGTAGCCGCCGAGATACTGACCGACGATCACGCCGATCGCCGCGCCCAGCAGCGCGAAGACGATCGCAAACTTCGCGTAATGAAGCGCGATCGAGAAATTGCCGTAGCCGAAAGACTTCAGCAGACCGATGTTGGAACGCTCCGTCGCGACCAGCCGCGACAGCGACACGTTCAACAGGAACACGGCCACCAAGAGAAAGATCGGCGGCAGGATCCGCGCCATCGTCTTCAGCGAATTCAGCTCGTCCGCGAGAAACTGCGCCGACAACATGCGGTCGCGCGCGTACGCGCCGCGGCCGCCATGACGCGCAAGACGCGTGTCGATTGCGAAGATTGTCTCGCGCGCATCCGCGCCCGGCGCCAGACGGAACACCACGTCATTGAACGCACCGTCGACGTCGAACGCGCGACCGAGCGCCTCGCGTCCCATCCAGACCACGCCAAAGCGTTCCGGCTCTGGCAACAGCGCACCCGGCGCGACGGCGAACACGAACTCCGGGCTGCTCGCGATGCCGACGACTTCGAGCTGGCGATAGCGGCCGTAGATCAGCGCGCGCAGCTGCGCACCCGGCGCCAGGTAGTTGGCTTCGGCGAACGCCTCGTTGAGCAGGACTTCGTTGTCGCGCGTCGGATCGGGCCACCGCCCTGCACGCAACAGCACGTCGTTTACGCGCGGGTGACGGTCCGGCGGCAGCGACACGAGCCGCGCCGACACAGGATCGGACTTGCCCGCCAGATCGAGCAGGCCAATGCCGGTCACCCGCGCCTCCAGCGCATTGACTCCGGGCAACTCGGTGAGATCGTTCGCGACCGGATCAGGCGCACGCACCACCGACACAGCGACATCGGCCATGCGCGCCGTGTCGTAATAGTTGTCGCGCGCCCGTTCCATCGAGTCGTACATGCCCGTGGCCATGACGAACAGCGCCACGCCGCACGCGAGCACCGACGAAACGGCAATTGCCTGCGTCCGCAACCGCTTCAGATCGCGCAGCAACTTGCGGTCGAGCGTGGCGAGCCGTATTACCACGTCAACTCCGAGGGCGCGATCCGCTTCTCGTTCGCTTCGATCGAGCGGATGTGACCGTCCGCGAATCGCACGACGCGATCGCCGATCCGGGCGATGTCGGCGTTGTGAGTGATCAGCAGCGTCGTCGTGCGCAGCTTGTCGTTGGCAGTGACGATCGCGTCCAGTACGTGCACGCCGGTCGCAACGTCCAGCGCGCCCGTCGGCTCATCACACAGCAACACTGTCGGTCTCTTGGCGATCGCGCGTGCGATTGCGACGCGCTGCTGCTCGCCGCCGGAAAGCTGCGCCGGGAAGTGATGCAGCCGCTTGCCGAGCCCGACGAGCTCGAGCGCTTCCGGCGCCGGCATCGGCTCGGGCGCGACCTCGGTCACCAGCTCGACGTTCTCCTGCGCGTTCAG
>Ga0111538_10009216_pt1 | contig 13189 bp, 13 predicted proteins | sample SoiMethybrSBSTD1_FD_79669 | JGI IMG/M metagenome (GOLD analysis project Ga0111538, IMG submission 79669) | Bulk soil microbial communities from a Populus tree surrounding site in Tennessee, USA - Soil MetaG P. TD hybrid SBSTD1 (version 2)... | ecosystem: Environmental > Terrestrial > Soil >...
GGGCTGTTCTTTGCGGAGACCAACGGCAACCAGAACATCGGCAATGCGCGCTCCGACAAATACAAGGGCAGCCTGCAGACGGGCGTCGCGGAAGACCGCAAGGGGCGCGCGGCGTGGGCGGCGCTCAGGCCGCGGATCGCGGCGCTCGATCCGGCGGTGGCCGCGCGCGACGACAAGGAGACGGCGCGCGTGGGGGCGGGCGACCAGCGGTTCAATCATTGGACGGCCGTGCGCAACGGGCTGATGAACGCGCACGCCGACCTGTTCGCGCAGATCCCGGCGATCGCTAAAATGCTGCCCGATCAGATCGATCAGATGAAGCTGTTCGAGCTGATCCAGATCATCCCCTCGCCGACGCGGGCCGCGCTCGCGTCGGGCGACTTCGCGGGCTATCGCATCTCAGACCCGAGGATCATGGGCTACTTGCGTAACAACTCCATCTTCACCTTCGGCAAGACGAACCGGGCAAAAACCTCCGCGTCCTTTCGCGAAATCCTCGAGGCGATGTGGCTGTTCAACGACAAGTTCGAGCGCGCCCGGGCCAGATTCGAGGAGATCGAGGCTCAGGAGATGGGCCGGGCCCGATAGCGGCCATGATGGGTGCCGTGGCGAGTTGGATGCCAAGGCGCGCAAGCGCGACGCGCCGATGGCGGACGCGCGCAAACCATGAGCTGGGCGGGGCGAAGCGCAGCGGGCCGGATCGCGCGCCGCAGTGCTGCGGGAAGGATCGGCACCGATGCTCCGCTTGCATCGAACAGCAAACAGAACGCATTGGTCAGGTGAAACCGACCGGACTATCTATGGCCGTAGGTTTGCGGGCGGAAACACGATCATGGCGACGGCACTCAAGGCGGACCCGCGCACCGCAAGAGGCAACTCCGTGAACCGCGACAGCACTTCCAATCAGCTGGACCATTCGCCGATCCATCTTCTGCATCGCGCCGGGCAGTGTGCCGGCGACATCTTCCACGCCGAGATGGGGGATGGCGACCTGACACCGCGCCAGCTCGCCGTCCTCCTCTCCGTGGCGCATGACGAAGGGCTCAGTCAAACGGGACTCGTCGAGCACACAGGCATCGATCGGTCGACCCTGGCCGACATCGTGCGGCGCTTGCAGACCAAGGGCCTCTTGAAGCGCCGGCGCACCAAGGCCGACGCGCGCGCCTACGCCGTGAAGCTGACGGACGAAGGCCGCCGCGCGCTGCGCATCGCCGAGCCGCTCGCGCAGCGGGTCGACGAGCGCATACTCGATGCAGTGCCGGCGCGGCAGCGCGACCAGTTCATCGAAGCGCTGCAGTCGGTGGTGGCGGCGCTGGAGCGCACCGGGGACGTTCGGTCCTAGTGGTTCTTCCTCGAGCAGACGACTTGATGCATCGGCGCCGCGCGCGGGATCGAAGGCTTGCGCAGTTTCATTGTTCTGGCGTCGCGGCCTCGCGTCGCGAAGGTTAGGCCTGGAGGCGCAGCAGCCTTGCCGCCTCGGCGAAGACCTCGCTGGAGTCGTCGCCAAGCCGGTGCATGACGGCATAGTGGTGCACCTGCGGCACCTCGAGCATGGCGATCTTTACGCCTTGCCGGCGCCAGACGTCGGCGAGCGAGGAGGATTGGCTGCGAAATGCCGCCGTCTCACCTGCTCCCCATGCCAAGCCGACCGGGCACGTGGGGTCTGCCGGCGACAGGCGAATGGGGCTGTTGCGCTCGGCTTCCAGGAGATCGAGGCCGAGGTCGGCGTTGGCCGAGGTCTCGACGATGGGCCGCAGATCGTAGATGCCGCTGATGGCGAACAGGCTGGCGATCGGCAGCCCAGGCCCGCACAGCAGCATTGCCGCCAGATGCGCGCCCGCCGACCACCCGGCCAGGTGAATGCTGCTGCACGGTACGCCCACGCGTGCCGCGTTGTGCGCGACCCACGCGTAGGCGCTTTGTACCTGTGCCACCAGGCGCGACATGGTGGTGCCCGGAAACAGGTCGTAGTTGATGACGGCCAGCGACGCGCCCCGCTTGACGAACGGCATCGCAAGGAAGCTGAAATCCGACTTGTCCATCGAGCGCCAATAGCCGCCGTGGATGTAGACCAGCAGCGGCGCGGGCCGCGACGCCGCCACGAAGAAATCGACGCGGTCGCGCAAGCCGGGGCCGTAGCGCACATCCAGAAGACAGGAGAGCTCCTGCCTCGCCCTCAGGCTTCGGGTGCGCCAATCCTCGAAGTAGGCGGCGTAGTCCGGGAACGCCGTTCTCAGATCGTAGTCCCGGTCGAGGCCGGTGTTGGCAAGCTTGCGCGACGCGGTCATGACGTTTCCACCTCCACAATAAATTTTTGAACAAACGCGGCATCAACGTGCGCTCCAGTGCACCAGCCGCCGCTCGGCGAAGGAAATCAGGCGATCGATCGCAAAACCGATGATGCCGATGAGCGAGATGCCGACGTAAACCGCAGGGATGCGGAAGAACGTGGCGGCATCCATGATGAGGTATCCGAGCCCCTGCTGGGCGGCAATCAGCTCTGCCGAGACCACGACCGCCCAGCTGACGGCGGCGCCGACCCGCACGCCCGCGAATACGTACGGCAAGGACTCGGGAAGAATGACGTGGGCAAAGAGCTGCAGGCGGGAGGCACCGAGGCTGAGCGCGGCGCGGATGACGTCCTCCGGAATTGCCTTGACGCCGGCGGCGGTGTTGATCGTCATGTAGAGGAACGAGGTGATGGCAATCAGGAGCACCTTGGAGAACTCGCCGATGCCGAACCAGAGGATGGCAAGCGGGATGTAGGCGATGACGGGTATCGGTCGCAGCACTGCCAGGAACGGGGACAGCAGTGCATGGAGCGTGGGACTGTAGCCGATGGCGAGCCCTACCGGTAGGGCGAGGATCGCCCCGCAGGCAAAGCCGAAAGTCGTCCTCAGCAGGCTGGCCAGAACGTGCACATGCAGCGGCGTGCCGAGGTATCCGTCGATTGCCAGCGTCCAGAACTGGCGGACGAGACCAATCGGCGAGACGAGCACCTTAGGGCTGACAACTCCCCCTTCCGTCAGCACCAGCCACACCGCCAGGGCCGCGACGACGGAGCCGGTGCTCAACAGCGCGCTGCGGGTCCTCGTCACGATCTCGTCTCTTCCACGAACTGCTTCACCGTCTCCTCGCGGACCAAGTCGAGGATCGACGCCTTGGCGGCAATGAATGCAGGACTGGTGCGAGCATGCGGGTCGTAGCGTGGCGCCGGAAGATTCACCTCGAGCACATGCTTGACCTTGCCCGGCCGCGTCGTGAACACGACAACCCGCGACGACAGGTAGATCGCCTCGTCGATCGAATGCGTCACGAACAGCACCGTCTTGCGCGTCGCCTCCCAGATCCGCACCAGCTCTTCCTGCATCATTTCCCGGCTCTGCGCGTCGAGCGCGGCGAACGGCTCGTCCATCAGCAGGACATCCGGGTTGCCGGCCAGCGCTCGCGTGATGGCGGTGCGCTGCTTCATGCCGCCGGACAGCTCGTAGGGATAGCGATCGGCGAACCGAGTGAGGCCGACCATGGCCAGCAACGCGTCCGAACGCGCGCGCCGCTCCGCGGCGCCGATCCCGCGCATGCGCAGCCCGAACTCGACGTTGTCGCGCACGCTCAGCCAATTGAAGAGGGCGAAGCTCTGGAAGACCACGCCCCGGTCCGGCCCCGGGCCAGCGACCGGCTTGCCATCGACGAGGATGCGTCCCCCGGACGGCGGAAAGAACCCGGCGATGCAGGAGAGGAGCGTCGTCTTCCCGCACCCGGAGGGGCCGACGATGCTGACGAACTCCCCGGAGTCGACGGCGAGCGACAGGCTCTCGAACGCCGCCACCGTGGTTGTGCCGCGCACGTAGCTGTGGGACACGCTCTCGAGCTCGATCTTCGTGGTCATGGATCACGGGCGGAACGCCCCGGGCTCCTACTTGCGCTTCACGTATGCGGCGAGCGGCTCGGGATCCACGCCCCGGGTAAAGTCCGGGAGGTCCTGGATGATGTTCGCGTCCTTCTGGAATTTCGCATTCTCCGCGAGCACGCCGGCCAGGCCTTTGCCGGCTGCCGTGGCCTCCACGGACATCGAGAAGGGATAGGAGTCGGCAACCGACTCGCGGTTGGTCGGCCAAGATGCCTGCGTCGTGAGCACCTCGAGCACATGCTCCTCGGTGAGCTCGAGGCGCTTCGCCACCAACTTTGCGGCGACCTGCGGCTCGTCGCGAATGCGCTGGGCGGCCCTGTCGAGCACGCGCAACAGGCGCTGCATGGCTTCGCGGTTGTCTTCGAGCCACTTTGCACGGGCGACCCACACGATCCCCACCGGCAATCCGATGTCGCGATCGGTGACGACGACGCGGCCACCCTCGCGCTTCAGCAGGCCCATCCACGGCTCCCAATACCATGCCGCGTCGATGTCGCCCTTGCGAAAGGCCGGCAGCAGGGCTGTGACGTCGAGATCGATGAGCTGGATGTCGGACTCCCGGAGGCCGGCCCTCTGCAGGCCGGTCAACAGCGCGGTGTGGCCGGAGGAGCCGCGCCTGGTCGCAACTTTCTTGCCGCGCAGGTCGGCAAGACGCCCGATGCCGCTGTCCTGGCGCGCAACCAGCCCCTCCGCGCCGCCCGCGTCGTTCTCGACCGCCACGATCTTGACCGCGATCCCCTGGGCGACCGCGGTCACGGCGGGCTGGAAACCCAGGAAGCCCACGTCGATGCTGCCGGACTGAAAGGCGGCGAAGAACGGCGGGCCGGCGGTGAATTTGACGAGGTCGGGTTCGAGGCCCTCCTTGGCGAACAGCCCCTCGGCTTCGGCGATGAAGAAACGTGCACCATTCATGGTCGGCTGCCAGCCGATCGCCAGCTTGATCTTTGCATCCTGGGCACTCCCACGCAGGGGCGCTGGCGCCAATGCAAGAAGCGAGAGCAGCAGCACGGCGATGCGCCGGGTCATTCTGGTCACCGAGCGTGGTCAATGCATGAATGGGATTGGAGCAGCGAGTGTACTGGACATGGCAAGCGAGACCAGTGCAATTTAGGCCCGACTCGATGCGTGGAACGCATGATGCGGAACGCATAAATGATGCGGCGCTTTGAACTCAGGCATCTGGACGCCTTTCTTGCCGTTTGCGAAATGCTGCATTTCGGGCAGGCCGCGAAACGCCTGCACATGTCGCAGCCGGCTTTGAGCCGCGCCATCCAGCAGCTGGAATGCGCGCTCGGCGTGCGGTTGTTCGAGCGACACAGCCGCAACGTCACGTTGACAGACGCCGGAGCGGTGTTGCGGGAGCATGCCAATGGGCTGGTGGGGCAGGTGGCGGATGCCCAGCAGCGCGTGCAATTGGCGGCGCAGGGGCGAGCCGGACACCTGAGCGTGGCCTATATCGATTTCGCGCTGGTGGGGGTCTTTCCAGAGGCTCTGCAACGTTTCCGACAGGCCAATCCGCTGGTCGACATCCAGCTGTTGCGGATGGCAACCGACATCCAAAGGGAGGTCATCCAATCCGGCGGCGTCGATGTCGGCTTCCTGTTGGGAAAGTTGTCCACGCCCGGCGTGCATTCGGTGCTGGTCGAGCAGCAGGACTTCGTGGCCCTGGTCCCCAGCCGCCACCGGTTCGCGACGAGCAAGACGATTGCCATCGAAGCTTTGCTGCGCGAGCCCCTGGTCCTGGGGTCGCTGCCCGAGTATTCGGCGTTTCGCCGGAAGATCATCGGCGAGGCCACCAGCCTCGGGATCAAGCCGCGCATCATCCAGGAGGCCTCCACGAGCGATGGAATATTCGCCCTGGTCGCGGCCGGCGTGGGAGCATCCATCTACGCAAAGGGCCGATCGCCGCTGGTGCGCAGCGGCGTGGCGGTGAAGCCGGTGACGGGCGGCTCCAGCGACGTCGATCTCTACATGGCCTGGAATCCTTCGCGGCTGAGCTCGGTGGCGGCGAGATTTATCGAAGGCCTGTCTGCGACGAAGCCCGGTCCCGGAGCCCCCGCGGTACCTGCAAGGGCGCGTACCTCGCTGGTGGCGGCGGGATCTTGAGAGTTGATCGCCAGCGAAAAACCGTGACTATTCCGGCAACGGGGCGTCGCGCCTGACCTGTTGATCTCCCACGTACGCCGCCGACGTGCTAGCCGTGGCGTGCACCCGTCACAGAGGCGCCGCCGGAGGAGAAGACCTTGGCCGCGAATTTCGAGCTCAAAGCCCTGGTCGAGGACGTGGCCTCGACGGAACGACTGATCGACAAGTCGCAGGTGCTGGGTGTGGAGGCCATCGACCAGCGCGACGTCTACCTCCCTTCCCAATCGCACCTCGTCAAGCTGCGCTACAACGATGGGAAGCCCTCTTCGGTCATCACCTACCAGCGCGCCGCGACCCCGCGCGGCCGCCCGAGCCTCTACGAGAAGATCGATGTCGAAGGCTCGCAGCTGGGGAGGCGACTGTTTGCAGCGCTGGAGGCGGTCGATGCGATAGGGGTGGTCGACAAGACGCGCAAAGTCTTTCGGCTCGCCGACGCGCTCATCAATCTCGATGCCGTCGAGGGCGCCGGCAACTTCGTGGAGATCGAGGTCTCGGCCCACGACAACGACGGGGACGCTGCCGCCCGGCTCGCCTTCCTGGCCTCCGCGCTCGGCATAGCCGATCATCAAATCCTGCCCTACTCCAACATTCACATGGTGAATATCGCAAAACGCGCCGCCGTGCACCGGCAACAGCTGCTCAAAGGTGGTGGCAACGGCATCTTCGTCGCCATCGACGGCGCCAGCGCCAGCGGCAAGACGACGCTGAAAGATAGGCTCCTCGGCCAGGCGGGTCGGCATTTCGACTACGCGCTGCGAGAGACGACGCGCAATCCTCGATCCGGGGATGAGACCTCGCAGGACTATGTGTTCGTTTCGAAAGAGCGCTTCTTTGCGGCGGCGCTGCGCGGCGATTACGCGGAATTTCGCGATTTCGAATTCGGCATGAGCTACGGCCTGCCGTGGCAGTCGTTCATGACCGGCGTTCTCGAAGGCCGCAACGTGCTGGGTCTCATCAACCTGGGCAACGGGCCGTATCTCAAGCGCATATGTCCTGAGGTGGTGACCGTTCTGCTGGTTGCGGATCCCGAGGTGATCCGAAGCCGCCTGCAGGCTCGCGGAGCCTTGCTGCCGGAACAGATCGAGGAACGTGTTCACAACAGCATGCTCGCCAGCGGCTACGCGCCCGCATACGACCATGTGATCGATACGGGCAAAGTCGGCATCGAGGATGCGGCCTCGCTTGTGCTTTCTCTTGTCGCGGGCGGCCCGAGAGCGGCGCGCCGGACCGGTCGCGAGAGGTGATTGCCTCGAGGGCCGGTGCTTGGCGTGCGAGCGTCGGCCAGGCCGGAAGAGCGGCAGAAACTCTCCGTATTCGGCGCCGTTTATCTTTTATTCGGGGATACCTGCGAGCCGCATTCCTACTATCTCGCGGTTCTGCCCCTCACGATAAGTCGGGTTCGGCCAAGGCTCGCGCACCATGAAAGCGTTGATTGTCTCCTTGGGATAGCGGCGCAGCATTTCCGCCGCAACCCACTTGGCTTCATCGACCTGGCCCGACAGCGCAAGAGCAGCCGCAAGAACGCGATACGGATAGCGAAGGTTCGGATTGACCTGCACACTGCGCCGACCCCAATCCACCGCCTGGTCGTAGCGCTGCTGGTGAATGTAAGTGAGCGCCATCTGGTAGTACCATAGTGCCAGCTCCGGATCGCGCGGGCTCACCTGAATGGCCTTGAGCGTGTGCTCGGCAGCTTCGCTGGCTCGGCCAAGGAAGACCTTGATTTGACCGACGTAGTTGTGGGCGACCGCGAGATTGGGATCAATGGCAATCGCGCGTTCGAAAGCGGCCAAAGCTCCAGTTAGGTCTTTTCGCAACCGTTTCAACACGTAGCCGCGATGGTAGGTGGCTATCGCATCGTTGGGATTGACCGCGAGGGCCTTGTTTATAACGCGATCGAGTTCCTGGAGATGCTCTTCGCTCGAACGGGGATACCAGGTCGACTGCCATTGGACCAACATCGTCTGAGCAAGGCCGTTCAACGCCGGAAGATGATCGGGACTAAGCCGCAGCGCCGCCTCAAAAAACCCGCGGGCGCGCTGGGTGTTCTCGCGGTCCGCCTGTTTGTTGACCAGCGCCGAGCCGCGCATGGTCAAGTCGACGACTTCGGGACTCAGCGGTCGTTCGCGCAAGGGTCGCTGGCTCTCTGCATCAGTGAGCGCGACGCGCAGCGCGACGGCTATACGTTGGGTGACCTGGTCCTGCACTTTCGCGAGTTGCGCAACGTCTCCATTGAACCGTTCTGCCCATAGTTGCGACGCGTTCGCGGCATCAACAAGTTGTGCATTGATGCGCACAGTATCCGCGATTTTGCGCACGCTGCCTTGCAGCGCATAGCGTACCGACAATTCGCGACCGATTTGGCGAACATCGATAGGCTTTCCCTTGTAGTTGAAGGCGGTGCTCGGAGCGATCACTAATGAACCCGGAATGCGAGAGAGATCGGTTGTCAAATCTTCGGTGATGCCTTCTGCGAAATACTCGTGCTCCGGATTGCTAGAGGTGAACGGCAGCACCACGATGGACTGCGCTGGAGCGCTAGGCAGAACCTTCGCTTCGGGGACGGATGCGGACGACGGAGAGAGGGCGCCGGTGTGGACGCCAGCCGTTTCTATTGGTGCAATAGAATGATGCCATAGCGTCCACAGCACCGCCGTACACAAGCATCCCACAGCAAGCGCCGCCACGTACCAGCGCCGCGACTCTTGAGGGATCTCCGACCGCGGGTCGTCTCTTGGCAGCCCCGCAATGACTTCGGGTCCAAGCGAATAGATCCCTACCGGGGAGGCGATGTTCTTGAGTGTTCGTTCTCCGCGATTTTCGAACGTGTAAGCAAGCTTCCCAGACACGTGCTCGTGCACTGTCGCGGATATGCAGATACCACCGGGAGCCGCAAGGGGTTCGAGACGACACGCAATGTTGACGCCGTCCCCGTGGATATCGTCGTCATTGGTGATCACATCGCCAAGATTGATGCCGATGCGCAATTGGATGCGCTGCACGTCGGCGATTTGGATGTTCCTCTGAGCCATAGCTTGCTGCAGCGCGACGGCGCTCGCCACCGCCTCTACCGCACTCGGGAACTCCACCAAAATGCCGTCACCCTTGATCCTGACAATCCGCCCAGCGTGCGCCCTGACCTCAGGCCGGACCACATCACGCAATACATTCCTTAGTCGCCGCCACGTGCCCACCTCGTCCTGGCCGGTGAGGCGGCCATAGCCGACCACATCGGCAAACATGATTGCTTCTAGTCGTCGGTGCACGTGCTCTTGCGACACGGCGCTTCCTCATGACTCAATTCAGGTACGTCGGTTGGTTGAATCAAGGCGCTAACGAACTATTGGCAGAAAGCGCCAAACCGTCTGGGTGTGGCGGCCGATGCGTACTGGGACATGGGGCATCCAACTAGACCTGTATCGGCGGATGCCACATAGGGATGTTTGCCGAGTCTGAGGGTGGTGAAACCCGATCACTGTTTGGCACCCCACTAGGGGAATGAGCGGAGAGACAGAATCGATAGGGGCTCACTCCGTTCTGGATCTTGAGCCCGGTTCGCGACAGCCAATCTGACGATGGATCAGCCGCGCGACATTGCGGCCATCGACCAGCCGCCGTGCAACGGCCGATTCTGGCGGGTGGCGCACTTGTCGGACCTCCATGTCATCGGCAAGCGTTACGGCTTCCGCATCGAGAGCGGGCGGTCTGGCTCGCTCGGCAACGAAAGGCTGACACTCGTGCTGATGCGCCTCGATGCGGCTCTTCCATCGGCCAGATGCGCGGGGCGGCGCACCGATGCTCGCGTAACCGAAGATCTTGGCCTCGACACGCTCGGATTGAATCACTTCTTCCACGCTTGCATCAATATCGATTGGCGGACTTGGCAGCGGCCGACCAACTCGGGCGCCCCAGAGGCTATCCCCAATCGGGGGAGAACCCGGTGCTACCAAGTCACTGAAATGATTTTGTGAACTGTCCCTACCGAGACAGCGGCACTCATGTCTACGCGCTATCGTCTTGCTCGATGGCAGGCAACAATGGTGCTGTCTGCATCACCTGGAGTAGCAGCCATGAAGACCATCGTCTCTACTCTCATTGCCCTCGCAGTCTTGGCGGGAATCGTAGCTCCCGCGAATGCGTTCGATTCAAAGGGCTTCTACCAGGACCTGGACCGCAGATCTGGCGGCACTGCCAACTGAACTCGATGCCGCGCACGGGATCGCCCTTAGGCTCCCCGTTCCTACAGCCGGTATTGAAAGCCGATCCTTGGGGGCAATGCGCGAGCATTGCCCCTGAGCTTAGGCCTGACTGGGTGAACTAGCTTCGCAAGTCCGCAATATCCGGTTGTGGGCGAATTGGAGCCGATTGCGTTGACGCGCATCATCGATGCCGCGAAATTCAGAGCATCATCGACAGACGGCGCGCAGTCGTCATTGCCATGGAGGCTATCGACCATGCCCGTCATCCCATGCCTTCGACAGAGAAGTCAGCACAGAAGCGTACTGAGCAAAAAGTGATCGATACCTTGAGGTACTTGTTGGCAGCGTGCGACGCCTGGTAGGAAGCTCCTCAGGGCCGCCATCTCCGCGTGAGTAGTCAACTGACACTGGGGTTACTACCGATAGCCCGTTTTGGGCGTCATTGCGAAGTTGGGCGCAGATTCATGGCCTCATTGGCCCCAGCACATGAGTCCCAGATGGCGCACGTCGCGCTGCTAATCACACTGCTCGGTCGCACTGACCTGTTTCGATCGCTTGGTGAGGTGGACCGCGGTGTCGTGGCCGCGCAGATGCGCGAAGCCACCTATGCGCCGGGTCAGCTCATCTTCGAACGAGGCGATCCGGGCGAGGAAATTCACCTTGTCGTGGAAGGCCGCGTCCGACTTTCCGTGCTTTCAGCTGAGGGCAGAGTGCTATCGTTTAGCCACGCCGGTCGCGGTGATATTTTTGGTGAGATTGCCACGCTCGATGGCCAAGCCCGAACAGCAGATGCCACTGCTCTTACGCGCCTTACCACAGCGACTCTGTCGCGCGCCTCGCTTAAGCGCCTCATGGATGCCAAACCCCAGCTGGCACAGGCGGCGGTTGCTCTTCTCTGTCGCCGGCTGCGGACGACCAGCGAACAGGTCGAAACCATCGCACTGCACTCCACGCAGGTGCGGCTCGCGCGCTTTCTGATGGCGGCCATAGCCATTAAGCGCCCTGGTGAAGCAAATTTGCAGCCAATCGCTCTAGACATCGGCATGTCGCAGATGGAACTAGGTTTGCTCCTAGGCGCCAGTCGAACAAAAGTGAATGAGGCGCTCGCTACTCTTGAAAAGCTGGGCGCGGTCCGTCACACCGCGGGGCACATCGAGTGCTACGTAGACGTGCTGCGGGCCGTTGCGGAAGGCGACGAGCCTCACGCCTCGCGATCCTGACTGCCGGCATTCCGCACGCAATCCCGAAGAGTTCGGGTGGAAGCTGAATTAGCTATGGCTGAGTCGGTGCGTCCCGACGTGAACCAGTGTGTCCAGACGCCTCTTGCCCATGCGTAGGTGTAGAGAGTGGCGATGGCAAAGATGCCCCATTGGTCAGCTTTCCACGCTGCATAGAACCAGAATGGCTGTGCGAGCAAGCCAAAGATGGGCGCCCACCGCCGCCAGCTTACACGCTTGTCCTGCGTGAGCCAGACGGCGATGACGCCGGTTAGCAGGATGGCGATTTGATCTAGAACGACAGCCTCCTTGGCTCTGGTTCCCGGCGCGGTTCGTTCAGTTACGAATGTGCAGACGGGACAGTGCGTGATGCGAGCACGGGATTGGGTGTCGCGCCCGGCTCTAGGGCTCGGGACGCCGTTGCTGCTTGCCGCTCGACGAACTGGAGATGACCGCGAGCGGTGCGCGCCTGCTCTTCACTCAGAGTGAGGTAGCTCACGCAACCCGGGAATTCCACGGCCTCGTACCAGATGCACGCCGGATACTGCGGGAACACCATCGCCCTGCCATCTTGGGCGATGCCGGGCTCGGACATAGCAGCAGTGAGGAGAAGGGCCGATAGCCCGATAGCGATCTTGCGCATGGTCGTGGCTCCAATGTCCCGGGTCGAGAGCTCAAAGCGTCTCTCACTTCCCGAGACATCGCTGTCCCGCGCGGGACACTTCTCAGATTTTTCCTAAAGATTTGGGTCCGCGGGAAGCCGCGTCACATGTGCTCGGCAACAACCCGAAGGGCGATCTCCGCCGTCCGCGCTGTCAGCAGGCAGCCCTGGCTTGTCCTCAGGCGCGCCCGCGCGGTTTCACCTCGTGCGTTGGTGACGGCCCGACCAGAATTCTGTACCCGGTGCGCAGCACAAGCCTCCGAACAAACGAGGCGCCAAGAGCGCGCATAGGGGGTAGAGCCGCCTAGGTCAGGAAGGTTGGTCGTGGAGACGCTGATAGGCAGCCGTATTGCGCCCAGCAGATCCTACTATGCGAGCATTTCAGGTAGCTTCGAATTCATGGCGCGGACTCTGCGGGCCAATACGCGCATGACGCGAAGCGCGAATGTGGGGGTCGCGCCAATTAGCTTCAAGAACTGCTGCTCGTTGAGACTACACAAAGTAACGTCCGTAAGAGCGACAACTCTGGCGGTGTGCGGTCGGGGGTCGACGATACCCATTTCACCGAAGATACCGCCTTCCGCAATCTGTTCGACCGTCACGTTGTGGATCTGCACCGCGACTACGCCCTTCTTGAGGATATACATGGTACGACTTGTGTCGCCGGGCGTCAGGATTTCAGCGCCCGCTTGATGCGTCTCCTCAAGGGAGTTGACCTCCCTAAAAAGGCGGAAGTCGATAGGACGATCGTTAGGCTCTTTCACCGCAACCTCCGAAATAGTCGAGAAATTTCGGTAGCTGATCAACCTTGCGCGGGGCTGTACTTTGCGCCACCGAGGCCGGCCTTTGATTGTACTTCAAGCAAGTACTTCTGGCCCAGACCGCGACGCCTACCGACCCGCCAAGGTCAAGGCAGATGCAAACCAAGACCTACATGCGGCGCAGGGCGCTCGACGGGGAGCTATGGCGGCGCACCACGCTGGGACTGGCGAGCGATCTCGAGCGGCTCAAGAGACGAATTGCAGCGTGATGCCTGATCCGAACGAGCTACAAGCGA
>Ga0111538_10009217_pt1 | contig 13189 bp, 10 predicted proteins | sample SoiMethybrSBSTD1_FD_79669 | JGI IMG/M metagenome (GOLD analysis project Ga0111538, IMG submission 79669) | Bulk soil microbial communities from a Populus tree surrounding site in Tennessee, USA - Soil MetaG P. TD hybrid SBSTD1 (version 2)... | ecosystem: Environmental > Terrestrial > Soil >...
CGCGAACCCGCGCGAGGTCGGCGTGTTCACGGACTTCTACGTCCACGACAGTTACGGGCGCGGCAACCGGCTCTACGCGGCGGCGATCCGCAACGGCTTCCTCGCGACGCTCGACGTGACGCGGCCGGACGCGATCCACGAGATCGGCCGCTTCACGACCGGCGGCACCTTCACCCACAACGCCTGGCTGACCCGCGACGGCCGCCATCTCTTCACGACCGACGAGCGAGCCGGCGCGCCGCTCGAGGGCTGGGACCTGCTGCAAAGCCCGCCGGCGAAGGTCTCCCAGTACATCGCCGCCCCCGGCACGATCCCCCACAACGTGATCGTCGACGGCGACCGGCTGCTCGTCTCGCACTACACCGAGGGCGTCCGGCTGCTCGACGTGCGCGATCCCACGCGGCCGGCGGAGATGGGCTTCTACGACACCTACGGGGGATCGTCGACCGGCTTCAACGGCGCCTGGGGCGCCTACATCTTCCCCGGCTCGAACCTGATCGTGGTGAGCGACATCAACGGCGGACTCTTCGTGGTGGAGTACACGGGGGGCTGATCAGCGGCCTCGCGTGGGCTCGCCCGGTCCTTCCGCGAGCAGCGCGATCAGCCGTGCGGGATCGACCGGCTTCACGAGGTGCAGGTCGAACCCGGCATCCTCGGCCCGGCGGCGATCCGCGGGCTGCCCGTAGCCGGTCAGCGCCACGAGCAGCAGCGACGCGCCCTCGGGCGCGGCACGGATTCGCCGCGCGACCTCGTAGCCGTCGAAGCCGGGAAGGCCGACGTCGACCACCGCCGCGTCCGGGCGGGAGCGCAGAGCGGCCTCGACGCCGCCCGGCCCGTCCTCCGCGCAGGTGACGACGTAGCCGGACCGCTCCAGGACCATGCGCAGGATGTCGCGAGCGTCCGCGCCGTCCTCGACGAGCAGGACGTGTCCGCGCTCGCGCGCCACCTTCGCGTCGCCCGCGGCGGGAACGGTCTCCGCGGCCGGCGCCGGAACGGCAGGGAGTCGAACGACGAACGCGGCGCCCTTCCCCGGCCCCCCGCTCGCGGCCCCGACCGTTCCCCCGTGGAGCTCGACGATCCGCCGCACCAGGGTCAGGCCGAGACCGAGGCCTCCTTGCGGGCGGCTCAGAGGCCTCTCCACCTGGAAGAACAGCTCGAAGACGAAAGGCAGGTTTTCGTCGGAGATCCCGATGCCGTCGTCCTCGACCTTGAGCAGCGCCTCCGCTCCCGCGGCCTCCGTGCTGACCCTCACGTGCCCACCGGCGGGCGTGTACTTGACCGCGTTCGCGAGCAGGTTCGTCACCACCTGCTCCAGCCTCGCCGGGTCGCCGTGCACCCAGACGGGCGTCGCGTCCACCGCGAGCTCGTGGTCGTCGAGCCGTCCCGCGATCCGCAGCGCGTCGACTCCGTCCTGGACCGTCCGGGCGAGATCGGTCGGCTTGCGGTCGAGCGCGATCCCGCCGCTCGCCACGAGCGCGACGTCGAGCAGGTCGTCGAGCAGCCGGCCGAGGTGCCGCAGCTGCCGGCCGAGGATCGCGGTGGCTTGCGCCTGTCGGGAGTTCCTGACGGCTCCGGCTTCGTCTTCCAGCAGCTGGACCGCGCTCGTGGCCGCCGCCAGCGGATTGCGCAGCTCGTGGCTCAGCATCGCCAGGAAATCGTCCTTGGCGCGGCTGGCGACCTCGGCCTGGCTCCTGAGCTCGCGCTCCCGTTGCAGCAGCGTCTCGCGCTCGGCCTGGACGCGCCGGCGCTCCTCGGTGGTGCGCTGCCTCGCCGCAACCACGACCGCCACTGGCAACATGGTCATCGAGATCGTGGCCAGGAAGGCTTCGAGCAGCAGCAGGGACTCGTTGGCGCCGCCGCGGCTGAAGGTACCGACGCCGGCGAGCGTTCCCCGCACCGCGATCCCCGACAGCAGAACCACGCACGTCGCCACTTCCCTCGGGGACAGCCGGAACGCCGCCCAGGCGAGCGGCGGCAGGCAGACGAATGACAGCGAACGTCCGGTGCCCAGCTCGCCGAACGCGACCATCCCGAGGAGCAGCGTGGACGCCAGCACCAGCGCGGCCTCCGCCCATCGGTCGGAGAATCCGAGAGGCCGCGTCCGGAACCAGAGCACGATCGCGGGCGTGACGATCAGCGCACCGGTGAGGTCGCCCAGCCACCACGTCCACCATATCCGCGGCGCGTCGGCGAGGCTCGCGAGTCCGCTGGCGACCAGGCTCGCCACGCCGAGCGATGCGCTCACTGTCGTGCTCACGAAGCCGGCGAGACCGGCGAAGACGAACACGTGGCGCGGCCGCTCGAACGTGGCCGGGCCGGAAGCGAAGCGCCCGACCAGGTAGCCGGCCAAGAGCGCCTCGAGCGTGTTGCCGGCGGCGATACCCAGGGAGCTGACGGCCGATCCCGCGGTGGTGACGTTGACGACGAACGCGCCGACGAAGACAGCCGGCCAGACCCACCGGCCGAGCAGGAGCACGGCCGCAATCGCGAGCCCGCTCGGCGGCCAGACCGGCGAGGCGCTCGCATTGACGAAGGCGAAGAGCAGACCGAACTTGCCCGCGGCGACGTAGACGGCCGCGAGCGCGAGCAGGACCAGGGCTCGCGAAGCCTTCGCCTCGGCTAGCGACTTCGGCAAGGGGACCTCACCTGCTTGACAAGCGAGGATCGTCGCACGATTCCGGGCCCACGCGCTGACCTGGGACCGCCGTCGCAGTATGCTCCCCGCCGGCGATGTTCTGGGGGAGGTGGCCCATGCGTGAGTCGCGACGGCCCTTGATCGCGGCGCGACGCTTGCTGCTCGCGGGTGCGTGCACCGCGACGGCGCTCTTTTCTGCGCCTGGCGGCGACGGGTCGGCCCGTGCGGCTCAGGTGCCGCCACCCGTAGCCGCAGCGCCGACGCCGCGGCCGACTCCCCCTACGCGCGACCCGCACACGGCCGGCTTCGTCGACGCGGTCGAGCTCGCCGACGGGACCGTGCCGCCCCCGGACGCGAACGGCAACTTCATCATCGGTCCCACGCACGCGCCGGCGCCCGAGACCCAGCCCCAGGACGACGTTCCGAAGGGCACCGTGCTCGAGTTCGAGCTCACCACGGCCGACAGCACCGTCTACCCCACCGGCATCGCGCGCGACCCCGACACCCGCGGCACGCCCGATCCCGCCGACCCGGCGAAGCTCGTCGTGACCACCAGCCGGCCGGCTCCCTGGACCCGCAAGGTCGCTGTCTTCGTCCCGAGTCAGTACGCGCCCGACACCGCGGTTCCCTTCATCGTCGGCGCCGACGGTCCGGACCCCCTGCTGTTCACGACGCTCGCGACGCTGATCGCGAAAAAGCGGATCCCCGTGATGGTCGGCATCGCCGTCGGCAACGGCGGCGGCGACGCGCAGGGCAGCCAGCGCGGGCTCGAGTACGACACGTTGTCGCCCCGCTACGCCGAGTTCATCGAGAAGGACGTGCTGCCGCAGGTGGAGCGCCGCGCGGGCGTGCGGCTCACGCGCGACCCGGACCTGCGAGCGACGATGGGATGCAGCTCCGGGGCGGCCGCCGCCTTCACGATGGCGTGGTACCGGAACGACCTCTACCACCGGGTGCTGAGCTACTCGGGGACCTACGTCAACCAGCAGTGGCCGCACGACCCCGAGACTGCCGGCGGCGCCTGGGAGTACCACAAGCGCATAGTGGCCGGCAGCCCGCGCAAGCCGATCCGCATCTGGATGCACGTCGGCGATCGCGACCTGTTCAACCCCAACGCCATGCGCGACGGCATGCACGACTGGGTGGAGGCCAACGAGCGGATGGCGCAGGCGCTCGCCGCGAAAGGCTACGCCTACCAGTTCGCGTTCGTCCGCAACGCCTCGCACTGCGATCGTGCCGTGAAGGCGCAGACGCTGCCGGCCGCGCTCGAATGGCTGTGGAGGCCGTCCCGGATCGAGTAGGGCCACAGGTGGGACCCTTGAATCTGCTCGGCGCCGTCGTCGCGCTGGCCGCAGCGGCCCAGGCCCCGTCCTACCCGGAGCTGCTCCACCAGTACGCCGCCGGAGACCGTGCCGCGGCCGTGGCCGAGCTCGACGGCTTCGACGACGGCGCGATCGCGCGCGAGCTCGACGCGCTCCGCGACCGCGCAGGCGCGCGGTGCCCCTCGTGCGACCACGGGGCCGCGCTGGCCGCCCTGCGCGCCGCCGTCATGCTCCACACCGACCGTGACGAGCTCGAGCGGCGCCCGCTCGACGTCTCGGGCGAGCGCGCCCCGAGCTGCGGCCCGCCGGTGCACGCGCTCTTCGCCGAGCGGGCGCTCGTGCCGCTCCTGATCGACGAGGCCGGGCGGGAGTTCGCGCGCCGCTGGTACCTTGCGATGGGCCTGCGCAGCCTCGGCGATCTCTGCTTCGACGACGGGCGGCGCTTCGTCGGTGCGGGGCTGAAACGCTTCGCCCGGGACAAGGAGCTGCTGCTGACGCGCGGCCTGCTCGCCGAGGGGGTCGCGACCGTCGCGCGCCTGCGCCAGCTCAGCCTCGGCGGACCGACGCCACGCGACTACGACCAGGTGCGCCAGCAGCAGCTCGACGGCTACACCGCGCTCACGGAAGCCGGCAAGTCCTTCGAGCAGGCGCTTGCCGCGGACGCTTCGTACGAGGAGGCGTCGCTGCACCTGGGCCGTGTGCGCTTCCGGCTCGGCCAGCTGGGACCGGCGCTCCAGGCGCTCGGCCCGCTCGTCGCCGCGAGCCACGACCAGGAGCGTCTCTATCTCGCCCACCTGTTCGTGGGACGCGTCCACGAGGCGGCGGGTCGCAACGCCGATGCGGAGCGCGCGTACGAGAACGCGGCCGTCGTCGAGCCGGAGAGCCAGGCGGTCGCGATGGCGCTCGCGCACCTGCGGCTGATGGCGGGCGACTCCTCGGGGTCGCGGGAGATCCTGGACAGGGAGCTCGGCCGGGCCGCTCGCCGGACCCGCGAGGATCCTTTCTGGAACTACCAGTTCGGCCTCGCGCGGCGGGCGGACCCGCTCTTCGAAGATTTGCGCAACGAGGCTTCGGCGCCGTGAGGCGGCACGTCCTTCCGCTGTCGCTGATCGCGGCGTCGGCGAGCGCGAGCGGGCTCGCGCAGCAGACGCCTGCCCCGCTCACGTTCGGCACGGGAGTCGAGGCGGTGTACGTGGACGTCTTCGTCACGCGCGACGGCCAGCCGGTCACGGGCCTGACGGCGTCGGCGTTCGAGCTGCGGGACGACGGCGCCCTTCGGCCGGTCGAGCTCGTGGCGGTGGAAGCGCTCCCGCTCACGGCGCTGCTCGCCTTCGACGCCAGCAGCAGCGTCGAGGGCGAGAAGCTCGCGGCGCTGCGGCGGGCGAGCGAAGCCTTCCTCGACGGCCTGCGGCCGGAGGACGAGATCGGGATCGTCGCGTTCTCGCACGAGGTCCGCTGGCTGGCGCGGCCGACGAAGGACCGCGACGCCGTGCGGCGGGCGCTCGCCGCGTGCCGCGCGCGCGGCGGGACCTCGCTCTGGGACGGCCTGCACGCGGCGCTCGGCCTGCTGTCGCCGCAGGTGCGCTCGCTGGTCGTGATCTTCACGGACGGCGAGGACAACCTGAGCTGGCTCGACGAGAGCCAGGTGAAGGCCGCGGCGCAGCGCTCGAACGCCGTGATCCACGCCGTGGGCCTGCGGCAGGAACAGCCGCCGCCGCTGCCGGCGCCGCTCGCCAGGGCCAGCCCCATCCCCCAGTCGCCGCCCGAGCTCCAGCAGGTCCGCGCGCTGCGTCTGACGGCCGAGATGACGGGCGGCCGCTTCTGGACCGCCGAGTCCCCGGACCGGCTGCGGCAGGCCTTCGCCGCGATCGTCGCGGCGATGAACTCGCGCTACGTCCTGCGCTTCGAGCCTGCAGCGGGATCGCCGCCCGGCTGGCACGCGATCCAGCTGCGGCTCAAGGGGGCCAAGGGCGAGCTGCGCTCGCGCGCCGGCTACTTCAAGCGCGGCGCGTCCTGAGCCTCGGCCGCTTCGAGCTGCTGCCAGAGGCGGATCGTCGCGGGAAGGTCCGGTGACGCCGCGTCCGAGCGTCCGATCGCCGCGAGCACGTCCGACACGGGCACGTTGCCCTCCCCTGCGCGCAGGATCGCCTTGACGCGGCCGACCGCGTACAGCCGCCCGTCCACCTCGAAGCGCTGCTCGAACCAGCACCACTTCTCGTCCCACGCCGCGAGCCGCGTCACGAGCTCGAAGCGCTGAAACGGTCGCAGCGAGCGCCGGAAGCGCAGCACCACCGAGCCCGCGACCGGGAACCAGCGACGCCGCAGCGCCGCCCGGATCAGGCCCGTGCGCTGGCTGAAGTCCCAGCGGCCGAGGTCCATTGCCAGCAGGTAGCGGCTGTTGTTCATGTGGAGGTTGGCGTCGAGGTCGTTCGGCCACACGCGCAGCGCCACTCGGCACTCGTCGAGCGGGCCCGCGCGCGGCTTGACCAGCCCGCGCGCGAGCGTCCACAGGAGCCGCAGCAGCATGCCCGATTCTGCTACGCTCCGCGCCATGCTGAAACGCGGCCTGGCCCCGCTGCTCCTTCTCTGTTGCGTCCTCGCGGGCCCACTGGCGGCGGCCGACAAGCCGACGCTCGCGCTCGTCGGCGGCCAGGTGATCGACGGCTACGAGGGCCCGCCGATCCACGACGGCGTCGTGCTGATCGCCGGCGAGCGGATCGTGGCGGTCGGCCGCCGGGGCGAGCTGGCGGTGCCCGCGGGCACGACGGTGATCGACACCGCCGGCATGAGCGTGCTGCCGGGGCTGATGGACATGCACGTGCACCTGATGATCCTCGGCCACGCGGACTACGAGTACTGGGACAAGAGCTACATGGCGCGCTTCCGCGACGAGATCATGCCGATCGCCGCGAAGCAGCTGCTGACGAGCGGCGTCACGACCGTGCGCGACCTCGGCGCGCCGCTCGACGAGATCCTGCACGTGAAGAAGCGGATCGCCGCGGGCGAGATCCCCGGGCCGCGGCTCTACGTCTCGGGGCCGTTCATCCAGCACCGGCCGTACTTCGAGTACGAGAAGTTCGTGCGCTGGGGCATCGACGGCCCCGACGACGCGCGCGCCAAGGTGCAGAAGCTGGTCGACGCCGGGGTCGACTTCATCAAGCTGATCGACCAGGACCAGATGACGGACGACGAAGTGCGAGCCGTCGTCGAGACCGCGAAGAAGGGCGGCAAGCCGATCGTCGCCCATGCCCACCGCGAGGAGGAGATCCGGATCGGCCTCAAGTACGGGGTCGACTGCTTCGAGCACACCGGGCTCGCCACTTCGCCCGGCTACCCCGAGGACATCCTGACCGGGCTGCGCAAGCGCAACTCGACGCTCTACTGGTGCCCGACCGTCGAGGGCCTGTTCCTGGCCGACTACACGGCGCGCGTCTTCCCGGACCGCCTCGACGACCCGCGCTGGCAGGCCGACATCCCGAAAGAGGTCGCGCAGGACATCCGCCGCTCGCTCGCGAACGTGACGTCGCTCGACTACTTCACGCTGACGTTTCGGCGGCTGCCCACGCTCGCGAGCAAGTTCCGCCAGCTGCGCGAGACGGGCGTGACGATGCTCGTCGGGACCGACAGCGGCATCCCCGGCAACTTCCACACCGACTCGACCTGGCGCGAGCTCGACACCTGGGTCAAGCTCGGCGCCACGCCGATGCAGGCGATCGCGGGCGCGACCCGCTGGCCCGCGCGCTTCCTGAAGCAGGAGAAGGAGCTCGGCACGCTCGCGCCAGGCCGCTACGCGGACGTGATCGCGGTGAGAGGCGACGTGCTCGCCGACGTCGCGCTGCTGCAGCGCGTCGACGTCGTCGTCAAGAACGGCGTGCGAGTGCGTTAGCGCCCTCGGGCGAGAGCTCCAGCTTGTAGAGCTCGCGCCCGGCCACGTCGTGCAGCCGCGCCGTCAGGGCGCGGCTGCCCGCGTCGACGTCGAGCGTGCCGAAGAACTGCAGCCCCTCGCTCGGCGGCTGGTTGGGCTTCATGCCCTCGGGGATTCCGAGGAAGCGCGCGGCAGGCCCGAACGTGTCGTCGAGCCGGGCGGGCCCGAACGTCCCGGCGTGAAGCGGACCCGCCACGAACTCCCAGAACGCATCGAAGCCGGTGAAGCGCGCGCGCTCGGGGTGGTAGTGGTGCGCGGCCGCGTAGTGGACGTCGCCCGTGATCCAGACGACGTCGCGCACGCGCTCCTGGCGCAGGAAGCCGAGCAGCTCCGAGATCTCGAGCTCGCGCCCCAGCGGCGCACCGGCGTCGCCGTTCGCCACGCCCTCGATGCGTCCCGGGGGATCGGGCACCACGAGGCCGAGCGGAATGCCGGTCGCGACGACCTTCCAGGCAGCGGTCGACGACTGGAGCCCGCGCTTCAGCCACTCGAGCTGCGCGGCACCGAGCAGCGTCGTCTCGGGGCCGGCGGTCGGCTGGGTGTCGAGCGAGTTCGGCCCGCGCTCGCTGCGCATGTCGATCGCGAAGAGGTCGAGCAGCGGCCCGTAGGAGATCCGCCGGTAGACGCGGCCGAGGTCGTCGCCCGCGTAGCGGATCGGCTGGTGCTCGAGGAACGCGCGCCGGGCACGGGCGGCGAGTACGTCGACGCTCTTCTCCGTGTAGCGGGAGTCCTCGAGCAGCTGGCCGTGGAACCAGTTGTTGCGGACCTCGTGGTCGTCCCAGAGCACGACCTGCGGCACTTCCGCGTTGAAGCGGCGCACGTTGTCGTCCTGCAGGTTGTAGAGGTAGTTGCCGCGGTACTCGTCGAGCGTCTCGGCGACCTTCGACTTGGCGGGCGTCACGAGGTTGCGCCAGAGCGTGCCGTCGTCCAGCTTCACCTCCGGCAGCAGCGGGTTGTCGGCGTAGATCGTGTCGCCGCAGTGGACGAAGAGATCGGGCTGGAGACGGCGGACCGCCTCGAAGCCTCCCAGGCCCCCACGCGTGGCGTCGATGCCGAAGCCCTGGCCCACCACGTCGGCCGACCAGGCCAGCCGGAGCCGGCGCGGGATTCGGCCGGCGACAGCCGCGGAACGGAAGCGGCCCTCGACCGGCAGGCTGCGGAGCTTCCCGCCGGACGGGTCTTCGAAGAGCACGCGATAGACGATCGTCTGGTCGGGAGGCAGGCCGGCGAGATCCACGCGCGCGGTGAAGCCCATCTCGGCCGTCGCGACCGGTCCGGCCTGGCGCTGCAGGTCCGCAAAGGATCCTCGCGTCGACCACTCGACGATCATCCGCGCCGGCCGGTCGCAGCAGCTCCAGACGACCGCGCCATCGCCCGTCACGTCCCCCACGGCCGCGCCGTACGGGATCGCGGGGCGCGCGGCGTCGCTCGCGAGGAGCGCCGGCGCCCGCCGCGGCGCGACCAGCGTGCCCGCGGCGGCGCCCGAGAGCAGCGAGAGGAACGACCGGCGGGAGCTCATGGCGCCCAAGCATACCGTCCGCCAGCCGAGCGCCCGAGGATAGACTGTGCGTGGAGGTGGGCGATGCGGGGTCGCGCTCTCGCCGTTCTCGGGCTCGTGACGCTCTCGGCCGCGGCCGCTCGCGCGCAGGACGCGGCGCTCGACCAGAAGGTCCGGAGCTTCCTCGAGAGCCGCCGCGGGAGCTGGCGCGACCTGAACGTCCCCTGGCAGGACGGCCAGCTGCTGCACGACCTGATCGTGAAGCACCGGTACACGCGCGCGCTCGAGATCGGCACCTCGACCGGGCACTCGGCGATCTGGATCGCGTGGGCGCTTTCGAAGACGGGCGGCAAGCTCGTGACGCTCGAGATCGACCCCGACCGGCACAAGGCGGCGCTCGAGAACTTCCAGGAGGCGGGCATAGCGCCTTTCGTCGACGCGCGGCTGGGCAACGCGCACGAGCTCGTGAAGACGCTGCCGGGTCCGTTCGACTTCGTCTTCTCCGACGCGGACAAGGACTGGTACACGCAGTACTTCAAGGACGTCGAGCCGAAGCTCGCGCCCGGAGCCTGCTTCACCGCCCACAACGTGAATCACCCGGGCGGCCCTGCGGCGGCCTTCCTCGAGTACGTGCGCAAGCTGCCCGGCTACGAAACGACGGTCGAAGGCAGCAGCGAGGGCGTCTCGATCAGCTTCAAGCGTCGATGAGAGGAGAGTCCATGCACAGGGTCCTTGGAGCTGCGGCGTTCGCGTCGCTGCTGATGCCCGCCGCTCACGCCCAGGACGTGGCCGCCTTCGAGAAGAAGGTCTCCGTGAAGACGCTCGCGAACGGCCTCAGCGTGCTCGTGTGCGAGCGCCCGGAGGCGCCCGTCTTCTCGTTCTTCACGCACGTGGACGTGGGGGCGGACCGCGAGGTCCCCGGCATCACCGGCCTCGCCCACATGTTCGAGCACATGGCCTTCAAGGGCACCGACCGCATCGGCACGAAGGACTACGAGCACGAGAAGCAGGCGCTCGAGTCGGTCGAGACCGCCTACGCGGCCTACGACGGCGAGCGACGGAAGAGCGTGGGTCACGACGACCAGAAGGTGGCCGAGCTCGAGAAGGCGTGGAAGCAGAAGATCGCGGAGGCCGACGGCTACGTCGTGCAGAACGAGTTCGGCGAGATCGTGGACCGCGAGGGCGGCGTCGGCCTCAACGCGTCCACGAGCTCGGACGACACCCGCTACTACTTCTCGTTCCCGTCGAACCGGATCGAGCTCTGGGCGTACCTCGAGTCCGAGCGCTTCCTGAAGCCGGTGCTGCGCGAGTTCTACAAGGAGCGCGACGTCGTCCACGAGGAGCGCCGGATGCGCACCGAGAGCAGCCCCGTCGGCCGCATGGTCGAGCAGTTCCTGGCCGCGGCCTTCACGGCGCATCCCTACGGCCAGCCCGTCGTGGGCTGGCCCTCCGACCTCGACACCTTCTCCGCGACGGACGCCGTGGCGTTCCACGCGCGCTACTACGTGCCCTCGAACATGACGATCGCGCTCGTCGGCGACCTGAAGGCGGCCGAGGTCTGGCCGCTGATCGAGACGTACTTCGGACGGCTGCCGTCGGCGCCGAAGCCGTCGCCGCTACGCACCGTCGAGCCGCAGCAGACGGCCGAGCGCCAGGTCGTGATCAAGGACCCGGCCCAGCCCTTCTACCTCGAGGGCTACCACCGCCCGGCGTACCTCCACCCGGACGACGCCGTCTACGACGTGCTGCAGGACCTGCTGTCGAGCGGGCGCACGTCGCGCCTCTACCGCTCGCTCGTGCGCGACAAGCGGATCGCGGCCAACGCGTCGGGCTTCAGCGGCTTTCCGGGCGTGAAATACCCGAGCCTGTTCGCCTTCTTCGGCGTGCCGACGCCGGGCCACACGCCCCAGGAGGTGCAGGCCGCGATCCGCGCCGAGATCGAGCGGCTCAAGACCGAGGACGTGCCCGAAGCCGAGCTCGAGATGGTGAAGACGCGCACGCGCGCGAACCTGGTGCGCGGGCTCGACAGCAACCAGGGGCTGGCGGTCCAGCTCGGGCTCTCCCAGGCGCGCTACGGCGACTGGCGGGGGCTGTTCCAGGAGGTCGACCGCATCCAGAAGGTGACGGCGGCCGACGTGCGCCGCGTGGCGAACACGACCTTCGTCGAGGCGAACCGCACCGTCGCGCTGATCGAGTCGACGCGCATGGCGACGGCGAAGGAAGGAGGCCAGAAGTGATGCGCCGCGCGTGCGTCCTGCTCGTCGCGGCCTTCGCGGTGCCCACGCTCGCAGGCGCTCAGGCGAAGGACTGGCGCGAGATCCGCAAGCCCCCGCTGCGCGCCTTCGTGCCGCAGCAGCCCCGGCGGATCGCGCTCGCGAACGGGCTCGTCGTCTTCCTGCAGGAGGACCACGAGCTGCCGCTCGTCCGCGGCACGGCGCGGATCCGCGGCGGGTCCCGCGAGGAGCCCGCCGCCAAGGTCGGCCTGCTGGGCCTCTACGGCCAGGCCTGGCGCACCGGCGGGACGAAGGCGAAGACGGGCGACCAGCTCGACGACGAGCTCGAGGCGCGCGGCGCGCGGGTCGAGAGCGGAGCCGGCCTGGACTCGACGGTCCTCTCCTGGGACTGCCTGAAGGAGAGCTTCGATCCCGTCTTCGCCACCTGGCTCGAGCTCCTGCGCAGCCCCGAGTTCCGTGACGACAAGCTCGCGCTCGCGAAGCGCCAGCTGCAGACGGGCATCGCGCGGCGGAACGACGACCCGTCGGGAATCGCGTCGCGCGAGGCGCGCAAGCTCGGCTACGGCAAGGAATCGCCTTACGCGCGCACGGCGGAGTACGCGACGGTCGCGGCGGTGACGCGAGAGGACCTGCTGGCGTGGCACGCGGCGACGGTGCACCCGAACAACCTGATCCTCGGCGTGGTGGGCGACTTCGACTCGAAGGCGATGGAGGCGCGGCTGCGCAAGGCGCTCGGCTCGTGGCCGCGCGGCTCGGCCGCCGTCAAGCCCGCGGCCGCCATCGCGCCGGCGAAGCCCGGCGTCTACTTCGTGGAGAAGGACGACGTCACCCAGAGCAACATCCGACTGGTGCACGAAGGGATCCGGCGCGACAACCCCGACTACTTCGCCGTCGAGGTGATGAACGAGGTCTTCGGCGGCGGCTTCTCGGCGCGCCTGTTCTCGAACATCCGCTCGAAGAAGGGGCTCGCCTACTCGGTGGGCGGCGGGATCGGGGCGCCCTTCGACTACCCGGGCGTCTTCCAGCTCTCGATGAGCACGAAGGGCGGCTCGACCGCCGCGGCGATCGACGCGCTCTACGAGGAGATCGACAACCTGCTCAAGAACCCGGCCACGGCCGAGGAGCTGGCGCGCGCCAAGGACTCCATCCTCAACTCCTTCGTCTTCAACTTCGACACGAAGCAGGAGGTGATGGCGGAGCGGATGCTCTACGAGTTCTACGGCTACCCGCCCGACTTCCTGGAGCGCTACCGCGCGGCGATCGAGAAGGTGACGACCGCGGACGTCGCCCGCGTGGCCCGCAGCTACGTCCACAAGGACAAGCTGGCTCTGCTCGTCGTCGGCAAGGCGCAAGACTTCGACCGCCCGCTCGACTCGTTCGGGCCGGTGACGACGCTGGACGTGACGATTCCTCAGTAGGGCTGGACTACCGAACAACGGACAACGGACAACGGATAACGGACAACAAGCCAACGGACTCTCTGGACGGGCTATCGGGGGGTTTGAGCACCCCCCGAGCCCCCCGCTAGTTTGGCCACAGCCATCCAAATGTGCCGGCCGTCAGCAGGGCGTAGAC
>Ga0111538_10009218_pt1 | contig 13189 bp, 16 predicted proteins | sample SoiMethybrSBSTD1_FD_79669 | JGI IMG/M metagenome (GOLD analysis project Ga0111538, IMG submission 79669) | Bulk soil microbial communities from a Populus tree surrounding site in Tennessee, USA - Soil MetaG P. TD hybrid SBSTD1 (version 2)... | ecosystem: Environmental > Terrestrial > Soil >...
CGCTGCGCAGGCGAGGGCGGCGAGGGCGGCGGTGACCTTGCTGCGGATCGGTGGCGCGTTGTCGACGCGCAAGGTGCCGTGCACATGGGCGGGCCGGTGGATCGGCGGGGTCATGCGGGGTCTCCGTCGGGGTGGTCGGTGGTGCCGATGGTCAGGAACGGGATCGGGCAGTCGGCGCAGGTGCAGTTCGTGAGGCTGTCGCAGCGGGCGTCGACGACATCGTTCAGGGCGGTGCGGATCGCGGTGAGGTCGGCGATCTTCGCGTCGACCTCGGCAATCTTGTCGATGGCCCGCTGCCGCAGATCCGGTGTGGGATGGCGGCGGCGGCCGGCGGCGAGCAGGTCGGCGACCTCGTCGAGGGTGAACCCGAGCCGTTGCGCCGCCTTGATGACGGTGAGCAGGGCGATGGTGTCGGGTGGGTAGAGCCGGTGCCCGCCGATCGAGCGGATCGGTTCGGCGAGCAGCCCGCGGCGTTCGTAGTAGCGCAGGGTCTGGATGTTGACGCCGGCCTGTTCGGCGACCTCGCCGCTGCGCAGCCCGCTCTGCCGCGCGGAGGCCATCAGGCCGCCCTCGAGGTGGCGCGGGTGCCGTCGAACGGCAGGCCGGCGCAGTAGGTGACCACGGTCCGCGCCGGATCCGGGGCGAGCCGTGCAGCCCGCTCGGCGGTGGCCTCGCCGGGGACGTTCACCGCGCCCGGCAGGTGCTCGGCCTGGTACTGCGGCAACGCCTCGATGAGGGTGGCGGCGGCGGAGTCCAGCAGGGCGCGAAGTTCGTCACGGCTGATTCGCTGCACCGTGCACCTCCGTGGCCGCGGCGGGTGGGGTGGGGGCGCCGATGACGGCGGCGAGGGTGTCGGCGGCCTCGACCGGCATGCGGATCTCCAGTCGCAGGCCGGTGCCGTCGATGACGATGGTGTAGCTGCCGAACGAGCAGCAGCGGTACTCCGCTGCGGCGAGCCGGCCCAGGGTCGCGGCGAGTTCGACGTCGAACGGGAACCACAACGCCACACCGGTCTGCGCCGGGTCAGGGTTGGGTAGCGGTTCGCGGCGCTGGGCGCGGGCGAGGACCTGCTGCCACATGCCGATGCGCTCGTGTGCGTCACCGCCGTCGGCGGCGAGGTCACACACCAGTGCCGCCTCGCCGCGGGCGGGGTCGGAGGGGAAGTGGTAGGCCGTCGCCGGTGCGGTCAGCGCGGCGGCGCAGCCGCAGCCGTCCCCACAGGGTCCCGCGTGGGCGGCTGTCACCAAGTCTGTCGTCAAGGCCCGTGCGACGGCCTGCAACCGGGCCGCGTCCTCGAACAGCGCCATGCTGTCTGTGGTCACGTCAGCCCACTCGGCTGTGCCCGAACCGGATTCGGCCATTAGCCGCTGCCGCTCGCCGATGCGGCCCTGCACCACGTCGAGGCGTGCGGTCACCGCTTCGGCCAGTCGCTCGTGCGCGGTGGCGCAGTCCTCGTCCCGCCAGGCGGTGGTCAGCGCGGTCAGCGTCTGGCCGTCCAGGCCCAGATCGTCGGCGCCGGCGAGCATCCGCAGGATGTTCGCTTCCGCGGGCGGATATCCGAATCGGTCACCGTCGCGGCGGGCCGGCGCCAGCAGGCCGGCCTCCGCGTAGTGGTGCAACCGTGCCGCCGGCACGCCGGCCCGTGCCGCCAGTTCGCTGACGTCGAGCAGTCCGGCGGTCACGACGACGCTCCTGCCGACACCGTGCGCGCCCACTGCGACAGAGCCACAAGCACGTCGACGTGGGCGGCCGGGACCTCCACGTCCAACAGCATCGCCTCGCCGTCACCCGTCGGCTCCGGCGTGATCGTGAACGTGAAGAACGAGCAGCACTCCGTCTCCCGTGCGGTCAGGTCCCGAACCCGGTCCTCCAGCCCGGTCGGGCCGACCAGCAGCATCCGAGCGTGCGTCGGCGTCAACGTCTCGACGGCGCGGACCGCGGTCGCGAACAGATCATCGAACTCGGCCAGCCGCAACGGCCGCTCTACGGTCGGCAGGGTGCACGCGTCGGTCACCCACACCTGCTCGTCGTTGGTCATGCCTCGACGGTAAACCCGTACCTAGGTACCGGATGCAACCCCTAACGGCGGCCGGGTTCGTAGCCCGATGTCGGGGTGACCAAGGTCCGGTACGGACCCGGTCGGTGGGCGATCAGCGGCGGCACGGCGTGCGTGGTCCACGTCAGGCGGGTCAGGCTGGCGAGGCTGGCCAAACCAGCGGCCAAGCCAACGGCGGGGGCGGTGGTCAAGATGGCGGTGACGGCCGCCGCGTTGAGCACGATCAGCGCGATGCCGCCGGCGGCGCCCACCGGCGTTCGGCGACAACTGTGCCGTCCCTGTGGGCGCAGCCGCAAGGATGCCGACGATGATCAGCAGGGCAAGTCCGAACCCGATTGCAGCGGATTGGGGATCGGCCGGATTCAGGTGTGTGGCGGCCAGTTCAGTGCCCTGGCAGACGCCCACCACAGGGCCGGAGCACAGCAGAGTCCGGGCGGTCCGCCTGCTGTACTAACGCGTCCAGGACCAGGTCGACATCGCCGAACTCCGCGATTGCGGCGACCGCTGCCGCGTCTGGGTCCAGGTCGGCGGCGGGCGACGCCTCGTCGGGTCGAGACAACGGCGGCCGGCGATGACCTCGCCCGCCACTCGGTGACGGTGACCTTCCACGAGCGCGACTACCGGTCCGGCGCCGGCCCGCTCACCGTGCGTCTGCAACGGGTCGATCGCAGCCGTCCGGCATCCCGTGAACATGCCCGCCCGAAAGAGGACGCTCTGTCAGGGGCATCCCCGACGCAGTGGTGTCATGTGGTGTCAGAGGCGCTTGTTTAGACACCATGGTGGTGCTAAGTTGGTGTCATGGACCTCGACCGGTATGTCTCCGAGCTTCAGACGCAGCTGGCTGCGGCGGCGGAGAGCCGTGACGCGGACGCCCGGGCCGTCGCCGAGCAACTCAGTGCCGCCCTGGACGCCGCGGTGCGCCTGATGCTGTTGGGGGTCCTGAGCGACGTGGCTGGCGAGATCACCCGGGAGATCGTGCCCGGGTCGGTCGACGTCGTGCTGCGGGGGCGTGATCCACACCTGGTGGTGACTCGTCCCGAGACGTCGGAGACAGGCCCGACCGGTCCGTCCACGCCCGAGGTCGCGGTGCCGGCCGAGCCGCTCGACGACACGGTGACCTCTCGGACCACGCTGCGCCTGCCGGACCGGCTCAAGGCCCGGGTCGAGCAGGCTGCGGCCGAGGAGGGGGTGTCGGTGAACTCGTGGTTCGTCCGCGCGATCGCCGCCGCCCTGGAACCCAACGCCCACCGCGCCCCGCGGCGCGGGACCAAGCAGGGAGACAGCTTCACCGGCTGGGCCCGCTAGTCCGTACACATCCAACCTCGGCGACGCGTGCGGAGCCGAACAAGCAATTGCATGGTCCCGTCGCGAGGCGGGACTGATCCGGCACGCCCATGTGGAGGTCAGCCATGCCCAGTTACGACGTGTCCGGTCCGATCGACCTGGACGTCACGGCCGGCGCCGGCTTCGTCGACGTCGTCGCGTCGGATCGTACCGATGCCGTCATCGAGGTGGTGCCGAGCAAACCCGGCCGCGGCGGCGATGAGTCGCTCGCCCGCGAGGCCGCGGTGTCGTTCGACAGCGGCGTGGTGCGCGTCAAGGTCCCGCGCCGGCTCAACCTGTTCAGCAAGGGCGACTCGGTCGATGTCCGGTGTGAGGTGCCGACCGGGTCGCGGGTGACGATCGAGACCGCGTACGGGTCGGTCCGGGCCCGCGGCGTGCTCGGGGACTGCCGCATCGCCGCGAAGTACGGCGGCGTCACCGCCGACACCGTCGCCAACCTGGTCCTCGATGCGCCGTACGGCAGCACCGATATCGCCGAGGTGACCGGCCGGCTCGACGTCACCGCCGGACATGGTGTGCTGCGCATCGCGCGGGTTCACGGCGACGCTCGGCTGCGCGCCTCCCACGGAACCCTGGAGCTCGGCACCGCGGCCGGCGACGTGGAGGCTGCCACGTCCGGCGCGCTCACCATCGACCGGGCCCTTGGCGACGTGACCGCGCGCAGCGCCCACGGCCCCATCCGCATCCGGGAGGTCAGCGGCGGCACGATCCGGCTCGACAACGGCCACGCCGATGTCGATGTCGGTGTCCCGACCGGCATCGCGGCCTGGATCGACGCCAGTTCGGCCCACGGCCGGGTCCGCAACGAACTCACCCCCGACCCGGCCGCCGCCGCCAGCGACCGCACGGTCGAACTTCACCTGCACGCCACCTACGGCAACGTCATCATCCGCCGCATCACCGCACCCCGAGGGGAAGCCTCGACATGACCTCCGATCGGAACCGAGGGCCCGCGATTCGGATACAGGGCCTGCAGAAGTCGTACAACAAGCTGCACGTGCTGCGCGGCGTGGACCTCGACGTGGCACGGGGCAGCATCTTCGCCCTGCTCGGCTCCAACGGTGCCGGCAAGACCACGATCGTGCGGATTCTCGCCACCCTGCTCAAGCCGGACGGCGGTGCGGCGACGGTCAACGGGTTCGACGTCGCGTCGCAGCCGGCCCGGGTGCGCGAGTCGATCAGCCTGACCGGGCAGTTCGCAGCGGTGGATGAGATGCTCACCGGTCGGGAGAACCTGGTCATGATCGCCAAACTGCGGTTGGTGGACAACCCCCGCCGGGTCGCGGACGACCTGCTCGAACGATTCGGCCTTGCGGACGCGGCAGGGCGGCGGGTGTCGGCGTACTCCGGCGGCATGCGCCGCCGGCTCGACATCGCCATGAGCCTCATCGGCGACCCGCCCGTCATCTTCCTCGACGAGCCGACCACCGGACTCGACCCGGAGGGTCGCATCGAGGTGTGGAAGGTGATCAAAGACCTCGCCGACAGCGGCACGACGGTCCTTCTCACGACCCAGTACCTGGACGAGGCGGAGAAACTCGCCGACCGGATCGCAATCCTCCACGGCGGCACGATCATCGTGTCCGGCACATTGGCGGAACTGAGGACGCTGCTCCCACCCGCGAAAGTGGAGTACGTGGAGCGGCAACCCACGCTCGAGGAGATCTTCCTCGCGATCGTCGGAAGCGACAACGCTAGCGACATGGCTCACGAGAACGACAGGCAGGTGCAGCGATGAGCACGCACGTCCTCAGCAACACCGGTGTGATGCTCGGCCGCTCCATGCGCCACGTCACCCGCAGCATCGACACCATCATCACCGTCACGATCATGCCGATCGCGTTCCTGCTGCTGTTCCGCTACGTGTTCGGCGGTGCCATCCAGGCCGGCACCGACAACTACGTCAACTACCTGATGCCCGGCATCCTGCTCATCGCGATCGCCAGCGGCATCTCCTACACCGCCTTCCGACTCTTCAACGATTTGCAGGGCGGCATCTTCGAGCGGTTCCACTCCATGCCGATCGCACGCTCGGCGGTCCTATGGGGCCACGTGCTGACCTCGCTGGTGTCCAACACCATCTCCGTGGTCGTCATCGTCCTGGTCGGGCTTGTCATGGGCTTCCGCTCCTCGGCGGGCGTGCTGGCATGGCTCGCCGTGGCCGCAATCCTCCTATTGTTCACGCTCGCGCTGACATGGCTCGCGGTGATTCCCGGACTGACGGCCTCCACCGTCGACGGAGCGAGCGCCTTCGCCTACCCGCTCATCTTCCTGCCGTTCGTGAGCTCGGCGTTCGTACCCACCGACACCATGCCCGGACCGGTGCGCGCCTTCGCGGAGAACCAACCCGTCACCTCGATCGTCAACACGATCCGGGACCTGTTCGACCGGCAGCCCGTCGGCACCGGCGTCTGGACCGCCCTCGCCTGGTGCACCGGCATCCTCGTCGTCGCCTACGCGTTCGCCATGATCGTCTACCGACGCAAGATCGCCTGAATACCAGAAAATTGGCCGCCCCGGGCCGCTCCGGCCGAGCCGGCGGTGACGGTCTCCTCGAGTCGAGCCGGCCGCGCGAAACGGTGTCAGCGCCATGGCGGCCCAATGTCAGGTCGGGCGGGAAGGTTCGGGACATGACGGGATTCCACAGTCCCTGGGGGATGTGGACTTCCTCACTGAACGGCCCGGGCAGCGCTACCAAGGGACGCATGATCATGGTCGCAAAGTTCATCTCCAGCGGTGACATCGGCACGGGCCCGGCCGAGACCGCACCGGTGCGCCCCGGTGCTCGTGAGTCACACTGACCCACCTGTGGCACCCGCCCGGACACAACCGACCGGGCGGGTGCCGAGCGTCCGCGGTCCCGCTTGACGGTCGCTTGAACCACATTCAAGCAGCGTCATGCCCGTACCGCGTGACACGTTGACACGCGAGGAGGCCGTCACGGCGGCGACCCACCCGCTCGACGCCGAGGGCCTCGAAGGCATGAACATGCGAGCGCCCGACACGCGGCCGGGCTCCGCCGCGACCGCGGTCTACCGGCACGTGGGAAGCTTCTCAATCCGCGGGCTCGGGGTTCGATTCCCGGATCCGAGCGGTTGCGGTTCGGCGCTTGGGTCACGTCGTCGTGTGGAAGGCTCGCGCTCGTGTCGGTGTATGCGTTCGACCCGGACCGTCGTGTCGCGGTGGTGGTGTGGCCGGCACCGGTCGGCTCGCTGGCACGCGTGGTGACCACGCAGGCCATCATCTTGTCCTTGGCGGTGACGAGCGTGGCGGCGAGTCTGTCGCAGAGGTGGTGAGCCCGCTCCCCGGCATGGTCACGTGGGTGTAGTTCTGCGGAAGACGGCCACGACGTACGTGTCGGACGGCGGGATGCCGACCATTTCGCCTGCTGTCGCAGCCGTGCCGGATCGGCACCGTGCAGCAGCTTCTCGATGAGTTCCGGTCGGCCCGGGTCGTCCGTGCCCGAGGCACCTTGCGCCGGGTGCGTTCGTGCCCGCCTGCGGCCGCGACGACCCTGACCGTGTCGATCACACACCTCCGAGGACGAGTGCTCGACGGTCAAGCATCTCGGACCGATTCCGCAACCAATACTGCGGTTCTCGCGCGACGTCCGGCGACACGAGCACGTTGGTCTTCGTCAAGACGCCGTAGTTTCGGCCTGGCGGGCGTCAATCCGCCGTCGTCGCCGCGCGGCCGCTCGCGGCGTCGCCGTGCACGGTGTCAGCCCGTACCGGCTGTCCAGCACCGGCCCCGGCGGTCGCATCTTCGGCTACTCGTCGCTGTCCGAACGATCCATTGTGGACGGAGTCGCGTTGATCGGCGATGCTCTCGCCGACCTGAATGTCAAGTGGTCCTCAACGAACCGAACGAGTTCGGATTGAGACGCGCAACCCGGATGATCCGTTCCGCACATACGACGCGGAGCTGATCGTACGGTCCGCCGAATTGCCGCAAAGGTTCGATTGCGTCGCGCGTCGCCGCGCAACCCGTCTCTGAGGTATCAGCGGGGAACGGGCGAGGGGCGACATGGACCGCGAGGCCGGAATCGAGCACGTCGAACACGTCTCGATCGATCCGACCGCCGCGCGGAGTGTCCATGACGACACCCCGGAAAGTCCTCGACGCCTCGGCCCGCTCGGCATCGTCCTCGGCGCCCTCGGCATCGCCGCCATCCTGGCCACCGCCATCATCGGCGCGCTGTACGGACCCGTCGGACCATGACCCGGTGGCACGGCGACGGTGGCCGATCGCTGAAACCGGTGTCGAGGCGGATTGTCCTGGAACGTCGGAATGCGTCGTACGCTGCGTGGTAGCACGTCTCTTGAGTGTCAGCGGACTGTGCGGGCGAGGAGCGGCGATGCACGGCGAGGCGGAGCGGGAGTACGTCGAGTACGTCTCGGCGCGGTTGCCGGCGCTGCGGCGCGCGGCGCACCTGCTCTGCCGTGACGAGCACCGGGCCGACGACATCGTGCAGGCCACCACCACCGCGCTCTACTGCAACTGGCGCCGGGCCCAAGCGGCCGACAGCATCGACGCGTACGTGCACCGGATGCTGGTGCGCAAGTACCTGGACGACAGGCGGTTGTCGTGGGCCGGCGTGCGGTTGATGCGGCAGACTCCGGACGCGGTCGAGCATCCGGTCTCCCGGATCGAGGACCGTGAGCAGTTGCGGGCAGCACTGGCCCGGCTCTCACATGCTCAACGCACCGTGCTGGTTCTGCGGTTCGTGTGTGACCTGTCCGTCGAGCAGGTCGCTGAGATCCTCGGCTGTTCGCAGAGCAACGTCAAGAGCCACTGTGCGCGCGGCCTGGCTGCGATGCGTCAAACGCTCAACGGTGACGAGATCTCGTTGGAGAGGGGCTGATCCGGATGTCATGGGACGACGACGAACTGGCCAATCCGGTCGGCATCCGGTTGCGGGAGATCGAGCTACCGCCAGGTTTCGACGTGCAGCGAGCGCTCATCGTGGGCCGGCGTTCGAAGCGGCGGCGGCAGCGCATCGTCGCCCTGGCGGCGGCAGTGGCGGTGACCGGCGCGATCGGCGTGGCGGCGGTCGCGCTCCGGCACGAAAACCCCCATCCGCAACCGCTCCAGTTCCCTGCGCCGGTGGTGGTCGACGCCGTCGCACCGCTGCGGCCGGCGTACCACGAGATCTGTTCGGTGACCCCGCTCGAGGGACCCCCGGGGATGACTGTCGGCGGGCTCATTGTGGACCCGACCGGTCGGTTCATCGTGTCGACCGCGTGGAGGCCCAATGGGCCCATGTTCCCGATCCTGTACCGCGACAACGCCTACACGCGTCTGGACGAAACCAAGCAATGGATCGCCGTCAACTCATCCGGGGTGGTGGTCGGCATCGACCCCCCCAACCGGGACGGCCGCCCGCGTGGGGCGTACGTGCAGCGCGACGGCGTGATGCACCGGCTGGCGGTGCCCGCCGGATTCACCATGGCGGTACCCACCGCGATCAACGACCAGGGTGACGTCTTCGGGACCCTGCTGCACGACAACGGCATGGACCGCGACGGGTTCTCCGACATCGGTGTTCGCTACGACCTGAGGACCATCGAGACCCGCGGACTGCGCGTCGCCGTCTGGCCGGCCGGTGCCCCGGACTCCCCACGCCTGCTCGGGGTGCCCGCCTCGGCCGAGGCCGAGGCCGTCGGCTTCGGCTCGTCCGGCCTGATGGTCGGGAACCTCCACCACGATCCGGGATACAACGAGACACCGTACGCGTGGGATCCCACGGGCGCCCGCGGTCCGCTGCCGCTACCCGACGGCTGGGCCGGGTTCACGGTGGAAATCGTCCGGGGCGACTTCGTCATCGGCCAGATCATGCCGCCCAACTACATTCCCGACCCGTCGCTGGTGCCGAACGTCACGCAGAGCGTGAATCTCGTCCGGGGCGGTTGGGCCCGGTGGAACACGAGGACGGGCAAGGTCGAGGTCTTCAGCCGTGAGACGACCGTGTGGGCGGCCAACGCGGCCGGTTGGCTCCTCCTCACGGGGTCCTCACCGGACTACCCCACCGTCCTGGTCGCTCCGGACGGGACGTCGCGGCTGCTGTGGGGGCTGGAACACGTCCGCTGGATCAGCGACGACGGCAAGAGGCTCGTCGGCTACGCGACCCAAGGCGACGGTCACCTCGGACGGTGGACGTGCCCCTGACCGGGTCACCGCCTGCCGATCGTGGCACTGCCGGGGGACGGGCCTTACGGGAGTACCGCGCCGACCTGCTTGACGTGGCGGAGCAGCGGTGCGGTTTCGACCCGTTCGACGCCGTCGAGCACGCCGACCCGCTCGGTGAGGTAGCGGTACAGCGCCGCCATGTCGGGGCAGACGACGGTCGCCATGATGTTGGTCGGCCCGGTGGTGGCGGCGGCGAACACGATCTCTTCGTGCTGGGCCAGTGCGGTACCGACGGCCGCCGGCCGCGACGGCGCGACCGCTAGCCACAGCAGCACCCGAAGGCATAGCACGGACAGTTCCTGCTCGTCGCGGCGATTGGTGGCAATGTCGCCGCCCTTGCCGAAGAAGATCACACTGTTGGCCCGGTTCCACGACTCGACGACGTTCAGGCCCTCGTTGATCTCGCGGGGGGGGTCTGGCGTCCTACGGTTGGCGGCGCTGCGTCGCGGAAGGCTGATTCCCTCGTGGCGGTGGTGACTGAGCGCACACGTGGACACTACGGTGTCGTGTGCCTGAGCCCTGTTCCTTGGGGCGCCCTGCTCGACAACGGTCCCGACGGGGAAGCTCCCGGCCATGCTGATCAATTCTGCGGTGGTCTCAGGTGCGTTCGCTGACACCCATCCGCCGGCATCAAGGCTCGACCGCACCGCGTCCACCACGTCCGCCTCGGTGAGGTCGACCTCGCGGACCTCGGCGCCGTGGTCGTCACCCGGTGCGAGTTCAGGCCGGCGAACGAATGCCCACATCCGCAGCCCCGTCCGGATCAGCTTGGTCACTGGCACACCGGCAGGAACGGATTTGCCAGTTCACCGTCCACGCAGAAGCTGAAGTCGTTGGTTCGCCGCAGCTAATCTTGGCTGGAGCTCGCTGTCAGCGCTGACCGCAGTTGCCGCACCGGTTGCTCGCTAGTTGAATTTCTTGATGCCTCCGGCGGAAACGCCTGCTCCGAGATTGTCGTCTGCCGCCCGCTATCACTTCACGACGCGGAAGGTGAGATGCGTGACGCCGGCGCCCTCGATCACCCGGGTGACCTCCAGCTCGATCGGCTCGGCGCTTTGGTCGAACAACCGGACGCCATCCCCGAGTAGGACAGGCACCAGATCTAGATGTATCTCGTCGAGAAGTCCCGACTTGATGCACTGCTGCACCAGATTCGCGCCGATCACGCCGACATCCTTATCACCCGCGACCGCTTTCGCTTGCGCTACAGCGCTTTCGAGGCCGTCCCCAACGAACGTAAAAGGCGATCCTTCGTAAACCCACTCTTGCGGAACCGAATGGCTAAGAACAAAGACCGGCACGCCCAAAGGATGCCCACCACCCCATCCATGGGTGAGGTCGAATGTCCTCCGTCCCGTGATCAAGGCCCCTGTCGTTGTACTCGTCTCCCGAAGGTACTCGGCGGTCTGCGGCGCGACCTTGAATACCATCTCGGTGCCAGGCAACCTGTATTCGGCGTCGCCGCCCATGTACCAAGCCAGAAGGCGCTCTCCGCCCGTACCCATTGGTGCTCCAGGACCGTCGTTGGGCCCAGCGATGAACCCATCAAGCGATGTTGCGTGCCCTGTACGAATTTTGCCCATGGCTTCGCTCTCCTACTCTGTTCACCTGCTCTTGCTGGCCCGCGTGGGCCGTTAGCGTTGATCGTCCTGAGCGTGCCGCGCGCCGCTGTTGAGGCGCTGACGGTTCGCTGTCGAACACAGGGGCCGGGCGGCCGAGCCGCAGGCTGAGCATGGTGAAGCTCAAGCCGCCGGTGGCGAGCAGAGCACCGATCTGATTGACCAAGGCGAGGTCCAGCCCGTCTGGGTCGCCGCACCTCAGAGGTAGGGATAGCGGCTGCCGAGGGTAAAGTGCAGATGTTGGCCGCCGACGCGGCGTCGCGTGGTTTCATCGCGCGGAGCTGGCCCGGCCCGACCGGACCGAGCCGCACCACACGGCCAACAGGCATTGCGCGGCGCCGTGTTGCCCTCGACACTCGTGCTCTGGACCTGCCGTCGACCGGCTGCCGATTTCCTGGCCCGAGACGCACGCCCGTATCAACGCCGCGAAAGCTGGACGCCCTACCGGTGAGGTGGCCCGATGACCAAGCCGATGCTGCTGGCGGTACACGACCGGGCACCCGACCGGGCACGCATCGAACGGGAGTTGACGAGCCGGTACGCCGCCGACTATCAGATCGTCTGCGAGGAGTCGCCGCTGTCGGCCCTGCAGACGCTGGACACGGTGCGGGCGACGCCGGACGGGGTCGTTCCGATCGTGTTCGCGGCCAGCGACATGGCCGAAATGCCCGGTGCGGAGTTCCTGGCGCGGGCACACGTACTGCACCCCCACGCCCAGCGCGTGCTGCTCATACCGTGGAGCAACCGGTCGGCGTCCAAGCCCATCCTGAGGATGATCTCGCAAGGCCGGTTCGACCGTTACGCGAGCACCCCGGTCCGGTCACCGGACGAGGACTTCCACCAGCTCGTGACCGAACTCCTCGCCGGCTGGCAGCGCCAGCATGCCGATCGCACGACCGTGGTCACCCTGGTCGACAGGCGGTGGGCGCCGCGCTCCTACCAGATTCGTGACCAGCTGCAACGGGGCGGGCTGCCGTTCGCCTTCCATACCGCGGACTCGCCCCGGGGCCGCGCGCTGCTGGAGGAGACGGGGTACCGCCACGGCCCGTTCCCGGTTGTCGTCCGCTACGACGGGCACGTCCTGGCCGACCCCGCCGACGAAGAGATCGCGCATGCCCTCGGCGTGCGGCACGCGTCGACGGACGGTGTCTTCGACGTCGTCGTGATCGGGGCCGGACCCGCCGGCCTGTCCGCCGGCGTGTACGCAGCCTCCGAGGGACTGCGCACCCTCATCATCGACCGGGACTCCATCGGCGGCCAGGCCGGCACCAGCTCGCTCATCCGCAACTACCTCGGATTCCCCCTCGGCGTCGGCGGCGCCGACCTGTGCAACCGGGCCGTGGACCAGGCGTGGTCCTTCGGCGCCGAGACGTCGGTGCTCCGCGATGTAGTGGATCTGCGGGTCGACGGCGATTACCGGATCGTGCTCCTCGACGACGGCACGCACGTCACCGCCCGCACCGTCGTGCTCGCCACCGGCGTCACCTACCAACGGCTCGGGCTGCCCCGCGTCGAGGCGCTCCTCGGATCGGGCGTCTACTACGGCGGCGGGATCACCGAAGCGCCTGCGATGGCCGGACAACACGCATTCGTCCTCGGCGCCGGCAACTCCGCCGGACAAGCCGCCGTCCACCTCGCCAGATACGCGGACCGGGTCAGCATGATCGTCCGCGGCGGAAACCTGGCCGCCAGCATGTCCGACTACCTGGTGAAAACCATCGACGCCACCGGCAACATCGACGTGCGGCTGCACACCACCGTTGTCGACGGGCACGGCGCCGGACGCCTGGAGCACCTCGTCCTGAACGACAGCAACACCGGCCAGGTTCGCACCGTGGCCGCCGACGCCCTGTTCGTGCTCATCGGCGCCAAGCCGCACACCGACTGGCTACCGGCGGAGATCCTCCGCGACACCAACGGATACATCCTCACCGGCCACGACCTGCGGCCGGACCAGGCAGCTGGCCCCGGCACGCCGCCG
>Ga0111538_10009222_pt1 | contig 13185 bp, 10 predicted proteins | sample SoiMethybrSBSTD1_FD_79669 | JGI IMG/M metagenome (GOLD analysis project Ga0111538, IMG submission 79669) | Bulk soil microbial communities from a Populus tree surrounding site in Tennessee, USA - Soil MetaG P. TD hybrid SBSTD1 (version 2)... | ecosystem: Environmental > Terrestrial > Soil >...
AGCTTGGTGTTCTCGATCTTCTCCTCGAACTCCTGGATGTCGTCGCGCTCGTCGCCGTCGCCCAGCTCCTTCTGAATGGCCTTCATCTGCTCGTTCAGATAATACTCGCGCTGGGTCTTCTCCATCTGCCGCTTGACGCGGGAGCGGATCTTCTTCTCGACCTGCAGCACGGAGATCTCGCTCTCCATCAGCGTGTAGACGCGTTCCAGCCGGCCCGAGACGGTGGGGAGCTCGAGGATGTCCTGCTTGTCGGCGATCTTGATGGCCAGATGCGAGGCGATGGTGTCGGCCAGCTTGGAATAGTCGTCGATCTGGCTGATGGTGCCGAGCACCTCGGGCGAGATCTTCTTGTTGAGCTTGACGTAGCTCTCGAACTGCGAGACGGCCGAGCGGGACAGCGCCTCGATCTCGTCCTTGGCACCCAGCGTCTCGGGGACGCGCTCGACCTCGGCCTCGAAGTAGTTGGGGTTGTCGGTGTAGCGGACCACCTTGGCGCGCGCGGTGCCCTCGACCAGCACCTTGACGGTGCCGTCCGGCAGCTTGAGGAGTTGCAGCACGGAGGCGAGCGTGCCCATCTGGTAGATGGCGTCGGGGGCGGGATCGTCGTCGCCGGCATTCTTCTGCGCGGCAAGCAGGATCTGCTTGTCGGCGCGCATCACCTCCTCGAGCGCGTTGATCGACTTCTCGCGCCCTACGAACAACGGCACGATCATGTAGGGAAAGACGACGATGTCGCGCAACGGCAGGACCGGATAAATCTCCTTGCCGCCCTTGTCCTTGGCTTGCTTGGCTTCGCTCATGATCGTTCTCTTTCGCCGATGTTCAGGACTTGCCTTGCTAGCACGCTTCGCCCTTGCGCGATATTCCACCCTAGACGTGCACCCCACCGCTATCGCCGCCGCTCGTCGCGCTTAATCCGAGCCGAATTGAGGTTGCATCTCATTTCATTTCCCTGCTCCTACGTCATGTCTCCAGGTTTGGCCACGCCGTGTGACATATTAACCTGTGCCAGCGTCGCTTCCTCGCAACACTCGGCTCGATCCCCACTTTTTCCGTCGATTTGAGAGGATCAGGCGGAAGGGTGCCAGCCGCCGCCAACGCCAGCGGCCTCACGGGGCCGTCACAATGTCCGCCATTGCCGAAAGATGGTCACGGGACCCCCCTTCATCAAGTGGCTCTCGACGCGGCCCGACACGCTGGCCGGTGGCTGCCCGGTCAGGCGCTCGAGCCTTTTTCGCCGACGCGATCGGAGTAGATGCGCAACGGCCGAGCGCCGCCCTCCACGACCTCCGGCCCGATCACCACCTCTTCGACGCCCTTGAGGGCCGGCAGCTCGAACATGGTGTCGAGCAGGATCGCCTCCATGATCGAACGCAGGCCGCGCGCGCCGGTCTTGCGGTCGATGGCCTTGCGGGCGATGGCCTTGAGCGCCTCCTGGGTCAGCGTCAGGCGCACGTCCTCCATCTCGAAGAGGCGCTGGTATTGCTTCATCAGGGCGTTCTTCGGAATGGTCAGGATCTGCATCAGCGCCGCCTCGTCGAGGTCCTCGAGCGTGGCGATGACAGGCAGGCGGCCGATGAATTCGGGGATCAGACCGAACTTCAGGAGGTCCTCGGGCTCCACGCCCTTGAGGATGTCGCCGGTGCGGCGCTCGTCGGGACCGGTGACCTTGGCGCCGAAGCCGATCGAGGAGCCGCGGTCGCGCCGGGAGATGATCTTCTCCAGGCCCGCAAACGCGCCGCCGCAGATGAAGAGGATGTTGGAGGTGTCGACCTGCAGGAACTCCTGCTGGGGATGCTTGCGGCCGCCCTGCGGGGGCACCGAGGCGATGGTGCCCTCCATGATCTTGAGGAGCGCCTGCTGCACGCCCTCGCCCGACACGTCGCGGGTGATGGAGGGGTTGTCGGACTTGCGCGAGATCTTGTCGATCTCGTCGATGTAGACGATGCCGCGCTGCGCGCGCTCGACGTTGTAGTCGGCGTTCTGCAGGAGCTTCAGGATGATGTTCTCGACGTCCTCGCCGACGTAGCCGGCCTCGGTGAGGGTAGTTGCATCTGCCATCGTGAAGGGCACGTCGAGGATGCGAGCCAGCGTCTGCGCCAGCAGCGTCTTGCCGCACCCGGTCGGCCCCACCAGCAGGATGTTGGACTTGGCGAGCTCGACGTCGTTGTTTTTGGCGGCGTGGTTGAGGCGCTTGTAGTGGTTGTGGACGGCCACCGACAGCACGCGCTTGGCGTGGTCCTGGCCGATCACGTAAGAGTCGAGGACGGAGCAGATCTCGCCGGGGCTCGGCACGCCGTCGCGCGACTTGACGAGCGTGTTCTTGTTCTCCTCGCGGATGATGTCCATGCACAGCTCGACGCATTCATCGCAGATGAACACGGTCGGGCCCGCAATGAGCTTGCGGACCTCGTGCTGGCTCTTGCCGCAGAAGGAGCAGTAGAGCGTATTCTTTTCCTGGGCCATCCGGTTCTCTCAAACCCTTGAGCGGGCTGTCATTCAACGATCAGTCAGCCTCCCGTGCAGAGCCGATGTCTCAGCCCTATCACGCTCGAGGGTGCGGCAGGGGCTTCGGGGGCCTGATCAGGAATCTTAGGCCCAATCTGAGCATGCTAATGGCGGCTAGATCAAGATTGCATTAACAGCTCTTTCCGCAAGCCCAGCCACACCGCACCCGAAAAGCAACATCGTTAGCGCCAGCTTGAGCTGAGGCTCAGCCGGCGCCACTCCCGGCCCCGGTTAGCCCTGCACCGGTTTGGAGGGGGTCAGCATGGCCTCGGCATCGTCGCGGCTGGTGATGACCTTGTCGATGATGCCGAAGTCCTTGGCCTGATCCGCCGTCATAAAGTAATCGCGATCGAGCGTCTTCTCGATTACCTCGTAGCTCTTCTTGGTATGCTTGACGTAGACCTCGTTGAGGCGGCGTTTCATTTTGATGATGTCCTCGGCATGGCGCTCGATGTCGCTGGCTTGGCCGGAAAAGCCGCCGGAGGGCTGGTGCACCATGATGCGGGCGTTGGGCAGCGCGTAGCGCATGCCGACTGCGCCGGCGGCCAGGAGTAGCGAGCCCATGGAGGCCGCCTGGCCGATGCACAAGGTGGCAATCGGCGAGCGGATGAACTGCATGGTGTCGTAGATCGCCATGCCCGAGGTGACCACCCCGCCGGGCGAGTTGATGTACATGGAGATCTCTTTCTTGGGGTTCTCGGACTCGCAGTAGAGCAGCTGCATGCAGATCGATGCCGCCACCGTGTCCTCGATCACCCCCGTCACGAAGATGATGCGCTCTTTCAGGAGCCGCGAGGGCAGGTCGTAGCCGCGCTCGCCCCGGTTGGTCTGCTCCACGACCATGGGCCAGAAGGTGTTGGTGATGGTGGAGACGGGATGGGACATGCTTACCCCCAACTATGCGCCAGCCTGAGAGTGGGGTGGCGACGGGCCGACTTCAAGGATCACTTCTTTTCCTGAGCGTGGTCGTGGGTGTGCGCGGGGTCGTGATGCGCATGCCCGTGGTCGTGGTCGTGGTGATGATGGTCGTGACCGTGAGCATGGTCATGATCGTGGGCGTGGTCGTGAGCGTGGTCATGACCGTGGGCATGGTCGTGACCCAGGTGAGCCAGAGCGTCCTCGCGCGCATCGGGCTTCAGGAGCTCCTCGGCCGTCACCTTCTTGTCGACCGGCTTGGCGAGGCCGAGGATGTGATCGATCACCTTCTCCTCGAAGATCGGGGCGCGCAGCTCGATCAGCGCAGCTGGGTTCTTCTCGTAATACTCGTAGACGAATTTCTCCTGGCCGGGATAGCGGCGCGCCTGCTCGATCAGCGCGCGGCGCAGCTCATCCTGGCCCACCTCGACTTTGGCCTTCTCGCCGACCTCGCCGATGATGAGGCCCAGCCGCACCCGGCGCTCCGCGATGTTGCGATACTCGGCCTTCAGCTCCTCCTCGTTCTTGCCCTCGTCGGCGAAGGTCTTGCCGGCCTGCTCCAGGCTTTGCGTCACCTGCCGCCAGATGGCCTCGAACTCGTTGGTCACGAGCGACTGCGGCAGCGCGAAGTCGTGCGCCTTGTCGAGCCCGTCCAGCACCTGCTGCTTGAGCTTCATGCGGGCGATGGTGGCGTACTCGCCGGCGATCTTGGCGCCCACCAGCTCCTTGAGCTTGGCTAAGCTTTCCGCGCCCAGCGTCTTGGCGAACTCGTCGTCGACGGCGGGGCGGATGGGCTTGGCGACCTCCTTGACCTTGACGGTGAAGACGGCATCCTTGCCGGCCAGCGTCTTCTCCGGATAGGCGTCCGGGAATTTGGCATTGACGGCGCGCTCCTCGCCGGCCTTGGCGCCGGTGATGCCCTCGACGAAGCCGGGGATGAACTGCGACTGGCCGATGACGATCTGCGCATCCTCGCTCTTGCCGCCTTCGAACTCGGTGCCGTCGATGCGGCCGACGAAGTCGGCGGTGACGCGGTCGCCCTGGCCGGCGGCGCGGTCGGCCTCCGCCTCGTAGCGCAAGGCGCGCTCGACAAGATCGCCGACCGCCTTGTCGATGGCCTCGGGCGTCACGTCGGCCACCTCGCGCTCGAGCTTCAGGCCGGCCAGGTCGGTGACCTCGATCTTGGGCAGCGCCTCGTAGGACATGGTGAAGGCGAGGTCGCTTTGGCCCGACAAGACCTTCTCGATCTCGTCCTTGTCCTCGGTCAGGTTGATGTTGGGCTGGTGGGCGGCGCGCTCGTTGCGCTCCTTGATGGCGTCGCGGCTGGTCTCCTCGACGGCGGCCTGCAGCACCTCGGCCATCAGCGAGCGGCCGAACAGCTTCTTGAGGTGGGCGGTGGGCACCTTTCCCTTGCGGAAGCCTTTGAGCTGGACCTGGTCCTTGACCTCGTCGAGGCGGGTCGAGAAGCGCTGGCCGAGCTCGCTCTGGGGGATGGTGACCTTGAGCTCGCGCTTGAGGCCGTCGCTGGATGTCTCGGTGACCTGCATACTCTTTGCCTCGTGCATGGGGTCAGTGCATGGGGGTCAGACCCCACGGCTCCCTGCCCCTCGTCCCGCGCCACGGAGCTGGGGGGTCTGACCCCATTTCCGCTGGGGGTCTGACCCCACTTGCCGCCGCGATGGTGCGGGCGGAGGGACTCGAACCCCCACGACTTGCGTCACAGGAACCTAAATCCTGCGCGTCTGCCAGTTCCGCCACGCCCGCAGGTTTCGCATGGGTGTCAGACCCGGAGGGTCTGACACCACCCGCCGGGCTCTCGGGCCGGCTTGTAGCAGGATGGGGGGGGATTTCAAGGTGCGGGTGGCAAACGGGGGTCAGACCCCTCGCCGCCACCGTACCAGTTCAATCGCAACGTTGGGGCGAGGGGTCTGACCCCGCAGGGCAACCAACAGGGGCCGCCAATCGTGCCCTACAGGGTGGCGGTGGGATCCACGCTGCAGATGATGGCGAGCGCACCGTTGATTTTCTTGTTTCTGCTGGCGGTGCGCAATTTGTTGCGGCTGAAGTGAGGGGATGAGCGCGGGGGTGCGAGCGGGCCCGCTCACGGGGCGGACGGGCATTTTTGGACGAGTGCGACGGGGCAACCAACGGGTGGCGCCACGTTGGCTGAGTGCGCCGCCAACGGGAGCGACGGCGTTCGCCAACGGGAAGCAACGGGCCGCAAGCGATGGCGTCGCATCTTAACGCTAAGATGCGTTATCCCCGCAAAAGCCGGTGAACGCCTCACTGTTTCACGTGAAACATTTTCCGTCGGCGGAGCAAATCGAGTCACTCCGCGCCGACGGTGCAATCGGGTCAGACCCCTCTGCACGCGCGTTGTCCCTGGGGGTCGGTCAGGGGATGAGGGTCTGACCCCGCCGCCGCCCCTACTTCAGGAAGGCGCAGCAGGGGGCGCCGCCGAGGGCGAAGCGCAGGCCGAACTTGAATTCGTGGGCGGTGAGGTCGTCGAGGCGCACCTTGGGGTTCCAGAAGCCGGCGTTGTCGACATGGCCGGATTCCGCCTTGCCCATGTCGAGATAGCGGTAGCCGAAGTCGAGCACGACGCGCTCGGAGACCTGCCAGCCCACGCCCGCCATCAGCGACCAGGCGAGCGACCAGCGCTCGTCGCCGTGGATGCGGTTGATGAGCGCGGGGTTGCCGGTGAAATACACCTCATCGGTGATGTTGTAGGCGGTGCCGACGCCGGCGCCGACGTAGGGCACGAAGCGGTCCATCCAGCGGCCGAGGTCGTAGTAGGCGTTGAACATCAGGGTGTGCGTGGTCACCGCGGTATGCAGCGGATCGACGCCCGGGGGCACGGTCCAGGGGCCGGGCTCGCCGGAGATGTTGCGCTTGCCGTGGTAGCCGTAGACCAGCTCGCCGCGTATCCCGTGCGGGCCGGAGCCGCAGCCCAGGCCGACCTCGCCGAACCAGCTGTTGTCGGCGCTGACCTTGGTGACGCGGTCGGTGACGAACAGGAAGGTGTTGGGATCGGTGACGGTCCAGCGCACGTCCGGGTCGCGCGACCAGGAGTAGCCGACGTCGGTGCGGAAGTAGCAGGGCCCGGCGCTCGGCACGACCATGGGGGCGTCCTTCACGGAGCCTCGGGGGTAGGGCATGCCGTCGGCGAGAGCCGCGGGGGTGGCGGACACGCATGCTACCGCCGCGAGCAGCGTTGCAGCGAGCCTCAGGCGAATGATCGGCATGTCAGGTGTTCCTCGATCGGACTGGAAAAGCCAGCCCGCTGATTGCGAAAATCCGCGGCGAGCATTGCAAGTGCGCGGTTAAGGCGGGGTAAAGGACCGTGCCAGTTTGGCCATCAACGCCAGAAGCGGTGTGTCCGGCGGGGCGCAGGGTCGAGAGCGCGGAGGCCAAGCGCGCCTCCCTTGCGATGGGCCAACCCCCTCTTTAGGGTGGCGGCGAGCGCCAACGATCGGGACAGGGAGAGCGCCTTTGCCTTTCGCCAACGGCGTGGCCGCCGCGGTCGGCCGCACGCCCCTCATCAAGCTCCAACGCGCCTCCGAGGCAACCGGCTGCACCATCCTCGGCAAGGCCGAGTTCATGAACCCCGGCCAGTCCGTGAAGGACCGCGCCGCGCTCTACATCATCCAGGACGCGGTGCAGCGCGGCACGCTGCGGCCCGGCGGCACGGTCGTGGAAGGCACCGCGGGCAATACCGGCATCGGCCTCACCGTAATCGGCAATGCGCTGGGCTTCCGCACCGTGATCGTCATCCCCGAGACGCAGAGCAAAGAGAAAAAGGATGCGCTGCGCCTGCTCGGCGCCCATCTCGTGGAGGTGCCGGCGCTGCCCTACAAGAACCCCAACAGCTACGTGCATTACTCGGAGCGCCTGGCCGCCGAGCTCGCCAAGAGCGAGCCCAACGGCGCCATCTGGGCCAACCAGTGGGACAACACCGCCAACCGCCGCGCCCATATCGAGGGCACCGCCGAGGAGATCTGGGCCGATACTGAGGGCAAGGTCGACGGCTTCGTCTCCGCGGTCGGCTCCGGGGGGACGCTGGGCGGCGTCTCCGACGGCCTCAAGGCCAAGCGCCGCGACATCAAAATCGCGCTGGCCGACGTGCCGGGCGCCGCACTCTACAGCTTTTACACGACGGGCGTGCTGAAGGCGGAGGGCTCCTCCATCACCGAGGGCATCGGCCAGGGCCGCGTCACCAAGAACATCGAGGGCGCGGTGGTGGACCACGCCTATATGATCCCCGACGCCGAGTCGGTGCCGATCTGCTTCCAGCTCCTGGAGGAGGAAGGGCTGTGCATGGGCGGCTCCACCGGCGTCAACGTCGCCGGCGCCATCCGGCTCGCCAAGGAGATGGGCCCCGGCCACACCATCGTCACGCTGCTCTGCGACTACGGCACGCGCTATCAGTCGAAGCTGTTCGACCCGGCATTCCTGAAGTCGAAAAACCTGCCCACACCGCCGTGGCTGGTCGAGGAGCGCGCCGCCCTGCCGAAGATGTTCGTCGATCCCGACAAGGCGTGAGCCGATGACCGATAAACTTGCGCTGACGTCATACCCGCGGAGGCGGGCACCCACGACACCAGGCCGTCGTGCGGCCGAGAGTTGCGTGGATCCCCGCCTTCGCGGGGATGACGTCCCGCCTTCGCGGGGATGACGCATGACCGAGCAGCTCTACCGGGCCGATGCCTACCAGCGCGACTGCACGGCGCGCGTCGTTGCCGTCAACGAGCGGGGCGGCATCGTGCTCGACCGCACCGTATTCTATGCCGCCGCCGGAGGGCAGCCCGGCGACCAGGGGGCGCTGGAGGCGGAGGGCGCGGGACCCTGTCCCATCGCCACCACAGTCTACGATGCCGACAAGGCCACCATCGTGCACGTGCCGGCGGAGGGTGCGCCGAAGCCGCAACCCGGCCAGACCGTGCGCGCGGTGCTCGACTGGGAGCGGCGCTCGCGGCTGATGCGCATGCACACGACGCTGCATCTGCTGTGCGCGCTGGTGAAGTTCCCGGTCACCGGCGGCCAGGTCAATCCCGACGACAGCCGGCTCGACTTCGACATCGAGGACGCCTCGGCGATCGACAAGGACAAGCTCACCGCCGACCTCAACGCGCTGATCGCCGCCGACCATCCCGTGAGCGAGCGCTGGATCAGCGACGCGGAGCTGGAGGCGAACCCAGGGCTCGTGCGCACCATGGCGGTGCGGCCGCCCACGGGCACGGGCAAAGTGCGCCTCGTCATGATCGGCGAAGGCGGCTCGGTCGACCTGCAGCCGTGCGGCGGCACGCATGTGAAATCCACAGCCGAGATCGGCCGGGTCGCCGTCACCAAGATCGAGAAGAAGGGCAAGCTCAACCGGCGCATCCGCGTCTCGTTCGCCTAGCAGTCTCGTTCGCTTGAGCAAGGGAAGAGGAAACGCATGTCCAACGGCGCTGAGCGATGGCTGGTGGAGACGGAGTGGCTGGCCTCCCACCTCGACACCCCCGGCCTCGTGATCCTCGATGGCTCCATGCACCTGCCGACCACCAAGCGCGACGCCCGCGCCGAGTACCTGGCGGGGCACATCCCCGGCGCGCTGTTCTTCGACATCGACGACATCGCCGACGAGAAGTCGCCGCTGCCGCACATGCTGCCCTCCTCGACCAAGTTCGCCAGCCGCATGAAGAAGATGGGTATCGGCGACGGCATGGACGTCGTCGCCTACGACAGCGAGGGTCTCTATTCGGCGGCGCGCGTGTGGTGGATGTTCCGCGCCATGGGGCACGACCAGGTGCAAATCCTCAATGGCGGTCTCAAGAAATGGAAGGCCGAGGGGCGTACCCTCGAGGACGGCCCGCCGCGCCGGCGCACCGAGCGCCACTTTACCGCTAGGCTCAATGCCGGCCTCGTGCGCGACGTGGGCGACGTCAAGGCCCTGATCGGCAGCAAGACGGCGCAGATCGTCGATGCGCGCGCCGCCAACCGCTTCGAGGGCACGGTGCCGGAGCCGCGCCAAGGCCTGCGCTCCGGACACATCCCCGGCTCTCGCAACGTGCCCTTCGCCTCGCTGCTCAATGCCGATGGCACGCTGAAATCTGCGGCGGAGCTCGGCGCGATCTTCGCCAAGGCTGGCATCGACGCGGCCAAACCTGTGGTCGCTTCCTGCGGCTCCGGCGTCACCGCCGGCGTCATCGCTTTGGCGCTCGCTATCCTCGGCCGTCCCGACGCGGCCGTCTACGACGGCTCCTGGACCGAATGGGGCGGCGATCCCAGCCTGCCGATCGAGACGGGACCGGCGCGCTAGCCCTCTCCCGCGGCCGGCTGTTGGGCCCTGCGTAGTGGCATCGCGAAATATCGGGTGAGCGCCCGAGGTGCGCTTGCCTGGCTCTGCCGTACATTTGTCCGAGCAAGAGTTGAGCAAGCCATGAGGCAGGTCATGAGGAAGCTCGGGCTGGCCTTCATCGCCGCGTGGGCCGTCGTGTCCGCTCTTACCTTCAGTGTGCAGGCGGCTCCCTTTGGCTCGTCGGACTGGTGGCAGGAAATGGATCGCGAGGGGCGCGGCGGCCGCGGCTGAGCCGCGCCGAACCGGCAACGGATCACTGCAGCGTCCGCAACACCTCGTCGAACTTGGAGAGGTCGGAGCGCCATTGGGCCTGGCGGGCGGCGATGCCGTCGAGGCGGGCGATGATGGCGCGGCCCTTTTCGAGGAGCTCGCGCGCCTCGCCGGGGTTCTCCAGCGCCTCGAGCGAGCCGATCTTGTGATAGCTGACGGCGAGGTCGCGCTGCCAGCCCGTGTGTCCGGGATCGCGCCTGGCCAGCGCCTCGGCGACGGCCATGCCGCGGCGATAGCTCTGCAGCGCGTCAGCGAGCTTGCCCTCGGCGATCAGGACGTCGCCGATGCGGTCGTGGCTCGCCGCCAGGTCCCATTGCCACTGCACGTTGTTGGCATCGCGAAGGGTGAGCGCCTCGGCAATGGTCAGCCCCTTGCGTAGGCTCGCCAGCGCTGCCTCGCGGTCGCCGGTCTTGTCGAGAATGTCGCCGATGCGGTCGTAGCTCACCGACAGGTCGTGCTGCCACACGAGGTTCTGGGGGTCGCGCTTGGCCAACGCCTCGGCGATCTCCAGGCTCTGGTGGTAGCTCTGGAGCGCCGTGTCGAGCCGGCCGTTCTCGACGTGCATGTCGCCAATCCGGTCGCACGTCACCGACAGGTCGCGCTTGAAGGTAGTGTTGTCGGGGTCGCGCTCCAGCAGCGCCTTGACCTCGGCTTGCGCCTCGGCATAGGCCGCCAGCGCCGCATCGTGGTCCTCGCGCGCGGCGTGCACGTCGCCCAGCATGGTATGGCCCCGGTAGCGCAGAAAGCCATCGGCGCCGCCGATCTCGATCTGGCGCCGGAACGCGTGCTCGGCGGCGGCGAGATTGCCGCTGCGCAGATTGAGAACGCCCGCCAGCATCTGTGCCTCGGCATCCCCGGGTGCCAGCTCCGCGGCCCGGCCGTAGGCCGCGAGCGCATCCTCGGCATTGTCGAGCAGCGACAGGGCGCCGAGCTGCCGCCAGTAGCCGACCTCGCTGCCGTTGAGCTTGCCGTTGCGCGCGCCGTGGCCGTTGGTGCGTTGGCGCAACAGCTCCTTGGCCTTGGCACGCCGGCCGCCCGCCTCCTGCAGCACGGTGCGGGCGGCTGCCTCGATGTCGCCTGCAAAGGCTTCGCTGGCGCCCATGGTCGGAGCGCCGCCGGCGCCGTTGGCCAGCAGGATCGGCGGCTCGGACAGGCGCAGCCGCAGCTCCTCCTTCATGACCTCCGCCGCGCTCAGCACGCGCCGCAGGCGCGCTGCGGCACGGCGCCGACGCCGGCGCAATGTCATCCAGACGATTGTCACCACGACCGCCGCGACGGCGATCCCCGCCAGCCACAGCGCCGACGGCGTGGCGAGTGCAAACGGCATCGCCGCGATCACCTTGACCGAACCCTGCTGGAGCCACCCGAACTCCATGCTTCCCCCAACCTGCCCCCGCCTTCGGAATATCTCCCCCGGTCGGCCTTACTCCGGCAATGGAATGAACTCTTTCTCGTCGCCCGGCACGAGCCCAAAGCGCTTGGCTCGCCAGTCCTCCTTGGCCTGCCTGATGCGCTCCATCGAGGATGAAACGAAATTCCACCAGATATGCCGTGAACTGTCCATGGGCTCGCCGCCCAGCAGCACCAGGCGCGATTGCGCCGTGGCCAGGATCGAGATGCGGTCGCCCGGTTTGAAGACCAGCAGCCGTCCTTCCCCGAAGCTGTCGCCGGCAATGTCGATCTCGCCCGAGGCGACGTAGACCGCACGCTCGTCGTAGTCGGGATCGAGCGGCAGGACGGCGCCCGGCGCCAGCACCGCCTCGGCGAACAGGCTCGGGTGCGGGAACTCCACGGGCGAGTGCGCCCCGAAGGCGCTGCCCATCACCAGGCGCACGCGCTTGCCCTCGCCCGCGATGCGCGGCAACTCGTCGGCACCGTGGTGCACAAAGCCGGGCGCCGCCTCCTCGTGCGTCCGGGGCAGCGCCGCCCACGCCTGGATGCCGAACAGGCGATGCGGCGCCTCTTTCACCTCGCTGCGCTCGCGCTCGGAATGCACGATGCCGCGCCCCGCCGTCATCAGGTTGACCTCGCCGGGCTTGATGGCGAGCGCCGTGCCCAGGCTGTCGCGGTGAAACACCTCGCCCTCGAACAGATAGGTGACGGTGGCGAGCCCGATATGCGGGTGCGGCCGCACGTCGATGCCCTTGCCGATCAGGAACTCGGCGGGCCCCATCTGGTCGAAGAAGATGAAGGGTCCCACCATCTGCTTGTGCGCGGCGGGCAGCGCGCGGCGCACCTCGAAACCTCCGAGGTCGCGGGCACGCGGCACGATCACCTGCTCGATGGCCTCGCAGGAGAGTTGATTGCCGGGCACTGGATCGTTGGACGGCTGCCAGCTCACGCGATACGCACCCCTACCTGCCGGCCCCCATCCGCCAACTTAGCCCTCCGCGGGGTGCCTGCCTAGCTTCCGGCACGCCCGCCGGCGAGAATTTTTCTCGACAGGTTAGGAGCTTAGTGGATGCCCAGGCTTGCGAGGCGTGTAACCGCAACCGACCCCGTCGGGCATCTCAGGTGGCGATCTTGGGCAGGTCCAGGATCGGCCCGCCGAGCTTGGTGCACAGGAAGCTGATGATGTCGGCCTGGTACTCGACGGCCTTGCTGAAGGCATTGCCGCCGCCATGGCCGGCCCCCCGCCGCGTGCGCACGTAAACCTCGCTGGCCGGCGAAACGGCCCGCAGCGTCGCCGCCATCTTGTAGGCATGCGCCGGCACCACCCGCTGGTCGTTATCCGCTGTCAGAATCATCAGCGGGGGATACGCTTGGCCGGGCTTGACGTTGTGCAGCGGCGAGTAGGCCATCAGCCACTTGAAGGCGTCGGGTGCGTTGGGGTCGCCGTACTCGGGCTTCCAGGCGACGCCGAAGGTGAACTTGTGGAAGCGCACCATGTCGGCCACCGGCACGCCGGAAACCACCGCACCGATCAACTCGGGGCGCTGCAGCATGGTCGCCAGCACCAGGCGGCCGCCATTGCTGGCTCCATAGATGCCGAGGCGCTCGCGGCGCGTAACCCCGTTGGCGATCAGCCACTCGGCGGACGCCGCAAAGTCGTCGAGCGAGTTCTGCTGCTTGGCGAGGCGCCCGCCCTCGTGCCAGGTGCTGCCGAACTCGCCGCCGCCGCGGATCGTGGCAACCGCATAGACCCCGCCGAG
>Ga0111538_10009223_pt1 | contig 13185 bp, 11 predicted proteins | sample SoiMethybrSBSTD1_FD_79669 | JGI IMG/M metagenome (GOLD analysis project Ga0111538, IMG submission 79669) | Bulk soil microbial communities from a Populus tree surrounding site in Tennessee, USA - Soil MetaG P. TD hybrid SBSTD1 (version 2)... | ecosystem: Environmental > Terrestrial > Soil >...
CTACGAGCAGCGCTACGGCCGCACCTACCAGCGCCAGCTCGGCGCCAACGGCCCCGGCTGGCACGCCGACGTCACGCCGCTGATCAACCCCCCGTCGCACTCGATCCTGCGGGCCGAGTCGGTGCCGCCCTTCGGCGGCGACACGCAGTTCACCAACGTCGCGGCCGCCTACCAGGGCCTGTCGGCCCCGCTGCGCGAGCTGATCGACGGCCTGCGGGCCGAGCACCGGTTCGGGGCCGCCTACGGCGCCGAGCGCAGCGACGAGCGCATCGGCGAGTGGGTGCGCACGAAGCCGCTGGCCACGGTCCATCCCGTCGTGCGGGTGCACCCCGAGAGCGGCGAGCGGGTGCTCTACGTGAACCCGGGGTTCACCACGCACATCGTCGACCTGGGCCCGCGTGAGAGCCGGCACCTGCTCGACCTGCTGTTCGAGCAGCTGGCCCGGCCCGAGTACACCGTGCGGTTCAAGTGGGAGGCCGGCAGCATCGCCTTCTGGGACAACCGGGCCGCGCTCCACCTCGCGCCACGCGACGTCGAGCACCTCGGCGTCGACCGGGTGCTGCACCGGATCACCCTCGTCGGCGAGGTCCCGGTCGGCCCCGACGGGCGGTCGTCCGAGTCGATCGCCGGCGAGCCGTTCCTGGCCGCCAACTGAGCGGGAGCGCCCACATGTCCCTCGCCACCGACCAGGTCGGCGGCCGGGCGAACGCGGTGGGGGCAGCGGATGCCCCCACCGCGGGGCGGGACGGGGGTCGGGCGACCGGCCCTCCCCCGCCCGCCGCGGCCGACCCGCCCGCCCGCGCGCCCGGACCGGCCCGACCGGCGCCGGCCCTCGTCGATCCCACCCTCGGGCACCGCTCGGGGCGGCGCCTGCCGCGCCTTCCCCGCGTCCCCCGCCCGGTCGCCCGCCTGCTCGGGCCCGCCCTGCTGCTCGGCCTGTGGCAGCTCACGGCGGTCCTCGGCGTGGTCGACCGGCACACCCTGCCCAGCCCGGCCGAGGTCTGGTCGGCGGCCCAGGGCCTGCTCGAGTCGGGCGACCTCCAGGCCCACATGGCCGCATCGCTCGTCCGCGTGGCCAAGGGCCTGGCGCTCGGCCTCGCCGTGGGCCTCCCGCTCGCCGTCGTCGCCGGGCTGTCGCGCCTCGGCGAGAACGTCGTCGACACCAACATGGAGATCCTGCGGGCGGTGCCGAACTTCGCCCTGCTGCCGCTGCTCATCATCTGGTTCGGCATCGGCGAGCAGCCCAAGGTGGTGCTGATCTCGCTGTCGGTCGTGGTGGCGATCTACATCAACACCTACAGCGCCATCCGCAGCGTCGACGCCGGCCTCGTCGAGGCCGCCCGCACGTTCGGCGTCGGCCGGTGGGGCCTCGTGCGCCACGTCGTCCTGCCGGGGGCCCTGCCGGGGTTCCTCGTGGGGCTGCGCCTGGCGCTCACCGGCACGTGGCTGGCGCTGATCTTCGCCGAGACCGTCAACGCCCCCGAGGGCCTGGGCCGCCTGATGAACGACGCCCGCGAGTACTTCCAGCTCGACGTCATCTTCGTCGTGCTCACGGTGTACGCCGCGCTGGGGTTGCTGTCGCACGCCTTCGTGCGGTTCCTCGAGGCCCGGTTGCTCGTGTGGCGCCGGGCGTTCGACGGGCAGTGACGATGACCGCGTCCCCGACACCGGCCGTCGTCACCCGCGGCCTGCGGCGGGCGTTCGGCGACCAGGTCGTGCTCGACGGGCTCGACCTGACGATCGCCCCGGGCGAGTTCGTCGCCCTCCTCGGCCGCAGCGGGTCGGGCAAGAGCACGTTGCTGCGCGTCCTCGGCGCCCTGGACGGCGACGTGTCCGGCACGGCGCGGGTGCCGGCCCGGCGGGCCGTCGTGTTCCAGGAGCCGCGCCTGCTGCCGTGGCAGCGCGTGCTGCGCAACGTCGTGCTCGGGCTGCCCCGCGGGGCCGCGGCGCGGCAGTCGGGCGTCGACGCCCTCGCGGAGGTCGGGCTCGCCGGGAAGGTGCGGGCCTGGCCCCGCACGCTGTCGGGCGGCGAGGCGCAGCGCGTCGCCCTCGCCCGCGCCCTGGTGCGCGAGCCCGACCTCCTGCTGCTCGACGAGCCGTTCGGGGCCCTCGACGCGCTGACCCGCATCCGCATGCACGCACTGCTGCGCGAGCTCTACGAGCGGCACCGGCCGGCCGTGCTGCTGGTGACCCACGACGTCGACGAGGCGATCCTCCTCGCCGACCGCATCGTCGTGCTCACCGACGGGCGGCTGTCGCTCGACCTCGCCGTCGACCTGCCCGCACCCCGCGACCGCAGCGACGCCACCTTCGCCGCCCTCCGCTCGACGCTCCTGTCCGAGCTGGGGGTCGTCGACCCCGGCGCGTCCGGCTGAGCCGCGCCGCCACCCCACCCACGTCCTCCTCCCGTCCGAAAGGGACACCCATGACCCCCACCTTCCCCCTGGCCCGCCGCGCCCTCGCGGCCGTGCTGGCGATCACCGCGGTGACCGTGGCCGCCTGCGGCGGCGACGTCGCCTCGAGCGACACCGGCGACGCGGGCGACGCCGCCGCGGTGCCCTCCGCCGCCGAGATCCCCGACGGCCTCACGTTGACCGTCGCCGAGCAGAACGGATCGGAGTCGGTCTCCTACGAGCTGTCGGGCGCCGGCGACGACGCGCCCTACGAGGTCACCTTCGCCGACTTCAACGGCGGCCCGGCCGTCATCGAGGCGGTGATGTCCGGCGGGGCCGACGTCGGCTACGTCGGCGAGGCGCCGCTGCCGATCGCGGCGAGCAACGGGCTCGACGAGCTGGTGGCCATCGCGGCACGCGCCAACCCGGGCAGCAGCGGCAACTACTACCTGGTGGCGCAGCCGGGACGGGGCATCGACTCGGTCGAGGACCTGGCCGGCCACACCGTCGCCTACCCGCCGGGCACCGGTCGGCACATGATCGCCGCCGCCCAGATCGCAGCCGCCGGGCTGACGCTCGGCGAGGACGTCGAGGCCGTCGAGCTCGCCGGCTCGGAGGTCGCACCCACGTTCGCCTCGGGCGCCGTCGACGCGGCCATCGTGCTCGGCTCGCAGTACTACAACCTCGGCGAGCCGCCCATCCTCGACGACGGCGAGGGCTTCAACTGGGGCCTCAACTTCCTGATCGTGCGCCGCGACACCCTCGACGACGAGGGCAAGGTGGCCGCGATCGGCGACTACGTGCGCCGGTCGGTGGCCGCCAGCAACTGGGAGGTGGCGCACCCCGACGACTGGATCCAGGCCAACTACGTCGAGCGCGAGGGCATCACGGCGGAGCAGGGACGGGCGCTCGTCGACGACGCCGGCTTCGACTACTACTACCCCATCGACGACGACCTCGAGGCCGCCTTCCAGGAGGTGGCCGACGGGCTGCGCGAGACCGGGACGATCGCCACCGACGTCGACGTCGCCCCGCTGGTCGACGGCCGCTTCGACGCCGTCGTCGACGAGCAGAACGCGGCCGACGACGTCGAACCCCGCCCCCTCGACCAGTAGCCCCGACTTTCCCCGTCGGTTTCGGGGGCCCTGGCCCCCGAAACCGACGGGGAAATCGCGTCAGCGTGGAGGACGGCCCACGATCCTCTCGAAGCTCGCCGGGTCGGTCACGCCCTCGGTGGCCAGCAGCAGCACCGTGGCCGTGGCCGGGATCGGCAGGGCGTCGCGGTGCTCGTCGACCACGGCCATCAGGCCCGCGAGGGCGGCTGCACCGGTCTCGCCGACGTCCATGCCCGCCTCGGCGTGGGCCCGGACGGCCCGCCGGCACGTGTCGTCGTCGACGGCGACCAGGGCATCGAACGTCGCGGTCACGGTCGGCAGCGCCAGCATCGACGCCAGCCCGCAGTTGAGCCCGGCCATCAGCGACCTGTGCGGTCCCGGCACCTCGACCAGGTGGCCGGCCTCGACCGCGGCCGCCACGCAGGCGGCGGTGTCGGGCTCGACGCCGACGAGCAGCGGCCCGTCGCCCGGTTCGAGACCCGCCCGCAGCGACGCCCCCGCGGCCGCGCCCAGCGCGCCGACGCCCAGCGGGACCACGGCGACGTCGATCAGGACGGGGTCGGGGACGTCGATGCCCCGGTCGGTCACCGTGACCTCGTCGCCGGCCGCACCCTCGAACCCCCCGCAGGCCGCACGGCCGATCGCGTCGGGTCCGTCCGGCGTGCCGAGTCCGTCGCCCTCGGCCGCCAGCGCGGCCTCGATCTCGGCGAAGATCGTGGCGTACCCCTCGATGACCCAGCGCGGCGGGTCCTCGTAGCCCGGCCACGACGTGTCGGAGATGACGAGGTCGCGCTCGCCCGCCATCTCGGCCGAGAGCGTGACCGCGTCGTCGTAGGTGCCGGGGGTGACGATGACGTCGGCCCCCTCGGAGGCGATGCCGTCGATGCGGGCGTCGGCCGTCCCGTCGGGCACGAGGATCGTCGCCGACAGACCCAGCAGCTTCGCCATGCGGGCGACGGCCCGGCCGTGGTTGCCGTCGGTGGCGGCCACCAGCCGCAACGGGCCCAGGCGGTCGGCGACGACCGCGGCGAGGTCGTCGAGCGTCGTCCACTCGGGCTCGCCGCCGAGGCGGTCGCACAGCACCCGGTACGTCGCCCACGACGCGCCGAGGATCTTGAACGCGGGGAGGCCCAGGCGGCTCGACTCGTCCTTGACCAGCACCCGCCCGACCCCGCAGGCGGTGGCCAGCGCGGGCACGTCCCGCAGCGGGGTGGGGGCGTAGCCGGGCAGCCGTTGGTGGAAGGCGTGCACCGCCGCGCCGGGGCGGGCGTCGGCCGCCAGGGCCGACGTGGCGTGGTTGACGAGCAGGCGCGAGGGCATGGCCGACTGTCTACCGGCCGTGACGCCGGACGGGACGGGCGGAGTGCGGTTCACGGCGCCGTCACGCGAAGGACTTCAACAATTTGTTGATGCGTGGCATCGTGGTGGTCGTGGCTGCGCAGTTCTCGCTCAACGGCGACCCGGTCGAGGTGGGCGACCACCCGCACCTGCTCGCCGCCCTGCGCGAGGAGCTCGACGTCACCAGCCCGAAGGACGGCTGCTCGCCGTCGGGCCAGTGCGGATGCTGCACGGTCCTCGTCGACGGCAAGCCCGTGATCAGCTGCTCGATCGGGCTCGAGCGCGTCGAGGGCAGGACGGTGACCACGCTCGAGGGGCTGCCGGCCGACGAGCGCGAGCGCTACGCGTCGGCCTTCGCGTCGACCGGCGCGCTGCAGTGCGGCTTCTGCACGCCCGGCATCGTCATGCGCACGAAGTACCTGGTGGACAAAGACGGCCCGGCCCTGACCCGCGAGAAGGCCGCCCGGCACCTCGGCGGTCACCTGTGCCGGTGCACCGGCTACCACCCCATCCTCGACGCCGTCGATCTGCTGGCGTCGGGCGAGGAGGTGCCCGTCCCCTGGCCGACGGCGGTCGGCGCGGGGGGCGGGCCCCCCTCGGACCCCGGCCCGGGCGGGTCCCCGGCCACGGCCCTCCCGGCGACCGGCGGCAACGGCAACGGCAACGGCCACCGCCACGGCCCGGCGCCGACCTGGGGCGTCGGCAGCCGCAACGCCAAGTACCAGGCGGGCGAGCTCGCCCTCGGCGACAAGGACTACGTCGACGACATGCGCGTGCCGGGCATGCTGCACGCCGCCCCCGTGCTGGCCGAGCACGCCCGGGCCGACGTGCTGACCGTCGACACCGCCGCCGCCGAGGCGGTCGACGGCGTCGAGCGCGTGCTCACCGCCGCCGACGTGCCCGGCGAGCTGCGCATCGGCCTCATCCACCGCGACTGGCCCGTGTTCATCCCCGTCGGCGGGCGCACCTCGTACACCGGCGACCTCGTCGCTCTCGTCGTCGCCCGGGACCGCGCCACCGCCCGCCGGGCCGCCGAGCTCGTCGTCGTCGAGTACGCCCCGCACGCCCCGTTCGCCGACGCCCTCACCGCCCTCGACTCGACCGAGCCCGCGGTGTGGCAGATCGGCGAGCCCGACGCCCCCAACGTGCTGTCGCGCTCGACCTACGCGCGCAGCGACCACCCCGAGGGCCTCGACGCCGACGCCGCGCTCGCCGCCAGCGCCCACACCGTCCACGAGGTGTTCCGGACCCAGCGCATCGAGCACGCCTTCCTCGAGCCCGAGTCGACGCTGGCGGTCCCCGTCGACGACGGCACGCTCGAGGTCTTCTCGGGCGGGCAGGGCGTGTGGGACGACCGGCGCCAGATCGCCGACGTCCTCGGCATCGCCGAGGACCGCGTGCTGGTGCACCTCGTCGCCAACGGCGGCGCCTTCGGCGGCAAGGAGGACTGCGCCAACCAGGCCCAGACCGCCCTCGCCGCCTGGCTGCTCGGCCGGCCGGTGAAGTGCACCTTCAGCCGCGAGGAGTCGCTGCGGGTCCACCCCAAGCGCCACCCGGTGCGGGTCGAGGCCTGGGCCGGCTGCGACGCCGACGGCCACGTCACCGCGCTCAAGGCCCGCATCGTCGGCGACTCCGGGCCCTACGCCTCGGTCGGCATGAAGGTGCTCGAGCGCGCCGCCGGCCACGCCAGCGGGCCGTACGCCTGGCCGGTCGTCGACGTCGACGCCTTCGCCGTGCGCACCAACAACCCGGTGTGCGGCGCCTTCCGGGGGTTCGGCGCCAACCAGGCGCAGTTCGCCACCGAGGGCCTGCTCGACCGGCTGGCCGACGCCGCGGGCGTCGACCGCTGGGAGATCCGGGCCCGCAACGTCGTGACGCCCGGTGCCACGTGGGGTCCCGGCCAGGTCATGGACGACGGCTGCCTCGGCGCCCGCGACTGCCTCGACGCGGTCAGGCCGATGTGGGACGAGGCGGTCGCCGCGGGCAAGGCCGTCGGCCTCGGGCTGGGCCTCAAGAACTCGGGGCTCGGCAACGGGTTCAAGGAGGTGGCGAAAGCCGTCGTCCGCTTCGACGACGACTTCGCGACGGGCGGCGGGGTCGAGGTGCGCCACTGCTGGACCGAGATGGGCCAGGGCGTCCACACGGTCGCCCTGCAGGTGGCGGTGCAGGAGCTGGGGGTCGAGCCGGGCAGGGTGCGCGTGCTCGTCGACACGTCCAGGGAGCTCGGCGCCGGCCAGACGACAGGAAGCCGGGGCACGCTCATGGGCGCGGGTTCGGTGGCCGCCGCCTGCAAGGCAGCGTGCGACGACGGCTGCCGGCCCGGCGTCGACTACGAGGGCGAGTACCGCGTCGACTGGACCCAGGCCATCGGCACCGTGGCCCGTCCGACCATCCACTCGACGTTCGGGTACGCCGCCCAGCTCGTGGTGATGGACCGCGACACCGGGGCGATCGAACGGGTCGTCGCCGCCCACGACGTCGGCCGGGCGGTGAACCCCCTGCTGTGCGAGGGGCAGGTCATCGGGGCGGTGCACATGGGGCTGGGCTATGCCCTCAGCGAGGACTTCCCCACCGACGACCAGGCCCGTCCCACGATGACCACGCTGCGCCAGCTCGGGATCCTGCGGGCCAAGGACGTGCCGCCGATCGACGTCGTGCTCGTCGAGCGGCCCCAGCCCGACTCGCCGTACGGGGTGAAGGGCGTGGGCGAGATCGGCCTCGTGCCCACGGCCGGCGCCGTCGCCGGGGCGCTGCACGACCGCGACGGCACGTGGCGGTCGACCCTGCCGATGCGGCAGGACGGCGGCTGACGTGCCCCCGGCGGGAACCGCCGACGTCGCCCGCGCCGCGCTCCGGGGGCGCGGGTGACCGCCACCACGCCCGGGCTGGTGTGCGCCCACCACCACCTGTACTCGGCCCTGGCCCGCGGCATGCCGGCCCCACCCGGCGCACCGACGAACTTCACGGAGATCCTCGACCAGGTCTGGTGGCGGCTCGACCTCGCCCTCGACCTCGACCTGGTGCGCTGGTCGGCGCTGCTCGGCGCGGTCGAGGCGCTCGAGGCCGGCACGACCGCGATCGTCGACCACCACGCGTCGCCCTCGGCGATCGACGGCAGCCTCGACGTCGTCGCCGAGGCGTGCGCCGAGGTCGGTGTGCGGGCGGTGTGCGCGTACGAGGTGACCGACCGCCACGGCCCCGACGGCGCCAAGGCGGGGCTGGCCGAGAACGAGCGGTTCCTGCGGGCGGGCGGACGGGGCCTCGTCGGCGCCCACGCCTGCCTGACCCTGTCGGACGACACGCTCGGCGCCGTCGCCGGCCTGGCGCAGGACCTGGGCGTGGGCGTGCACATCCACGTCGGCGAGGACGCCACCGACGCCGGGGCGGCCGACCGCCTGCGCCCGCTCGCCACCGACGACTGGCTGCTGGCCCACTGCGTCCACGTCGACCCGCCCGTGCGGGGCACGATCGCGCACAACCCGCGCTCGAACATGAACAACGGCGTCGGCTACGCCCGCCCGGCCCGGTTCGCCGCCGCCGGCAACCGGGTCGTCCTCGGCAGCGACGGCATCGGGGCCGCCATGGTCGACGAGTTCGGGCTGGCGTACGTCGCCCAGCGCGCCGACGACGTGACGGCGACCCCCGACGACGCCTGGACCTGGCTGCACGCAGGCGCCGACCTCGTGCCCGAGGTCCGCGACGACGAGGTCACATGGGCCGCCGACCGGGCCGACCCGTGGTACCTGGCGTTCACGCCCGGGGTGCGGGCGGTGCGGGTCGTCGTCGACGGCGAGGTGGTGGTCGACGGGGGCGTGTGCACCCGCGTCGACGCCGAGCGGATCCGGGCCCGGGCCTGGGAGGAGGCGCAGCGGTTGTGGTCGAAGCTGTAGGCGACGACGTGCTGGCGGGCGTCCCGATGGCGCTGTACGTCCAGGACGCCCACCCGATCCGCCAGGCGATGGGCTTCGTGCAGCGGGCCGAGGCGCTGGGCTTCGCCGCCGTGTGGCAGGCGGACAGCCGGCTGGTGCGCGAGGCCACGGTGCCGATGGCCGCCTTCGCGGCGACGACCGAGCGCATCGCCGTCGGCTCGGGGGTCATCGACATCTGGTCGCGCAACCCGGCCCGCCTGGCGTCGCTGTTCTCGACGCTCGACGACCTGGCCCCCGGGCGGGTGCTCGCCGGCCTCGGTGCGTGGTGGGACCCGCTGGCGGCCAAGGTCGGCATCGCCCGCGACCGGCCGCTGCGGGCCATGCGCGAGGTGGTCGAGGCGGTGCGGGCGCTGCTGCGCTGCGACGGGCCGGTCACCTACGACGGCGCCCACGTGCACCTCGACGGCGTCGAGCTCGACTACGTCCACCAGGAGCGGCGAGCGAAGCAGGTGCCCCTCTACGTCGGGGCCACCGGCATGAAGATGATGGCGCTCGCCGGCGAGATCGCCGACGGGGCGGTGCTGAACTACCTCGTGTCGCCCGCCTACAACGAGCGGGCGCTGGTGGCCCTGGCCGAGGGGGCCGAGCGGGCGGGGCGCACGCTCGACGACGTCGACCGGCCGCAGCTCGTCGTGTGCTCGCTCGACGCCGACCGGGCGGCCGCCCTCGACGCCGCCCGCCTGCTCGTCACCCAGTACCTCGGCCAGCAGCCGCACATCATGGCGGCCTCGGGCGTGCCGCCGTCGCTGCTCGACGAGATCGGCGAGGTGCTGACGTGGCCGGCCACCCACGACCAGGTGGTGGCCGCCAGCAAGCTGGTGCCCGACGAGATCGTGCAGATGCTGTGCGCAGCCGGCACGGCCGACGAGTGCCGGGCCAAGGTGGCCGAGTACGTGGCCACGGGCTGCACGTCGCCGATCCTCTACCCCCTCGGCGACGTCGAGGCGACGTTGCAGGCGTTCGCCCCGTCGCGCTGACGCCCTCGCCCGCCGTGGCCGGTCGCCCACCCCGCCGTGGCCGGCGGCCATCGCCGGCGCGCCGGGCCCGGCGCCCGTCGCCGGCGCCCGCCCCTGAGGCAAGCTGGCGGCGGTGACCGACCGACCCGCCCGCATCGCCGAGGGCTCGCTCGTGGTCCTCGTCGGCCCGCCCGCGTCGGGGAAGTCGACGTGGGCGGCCCGGCAGTTCCCGCCTCACCAGGTCGTGTCGTCCGACGCCCTGCGGGTCGTCGTCGGCACGGGCGAGCACGACCAGCGGGCGTCGAAGGACGCCTTCGACGTCCTCGACCTCGTGGTCGAGCGGCGGCTGCGGCGGGGGCTGACCACGGTCGTCGACTCGCTCGGCACCGACACCAAGCGCCGCGGCCGCTGGATCCGCGCCGCGGCCGGCGCCGGCCGCCCCTGCGTCGCCGTGGTGTTCGACACCGACGACGCCACGTGCCGCTCGCGCAACCGCGCCCGCGGTCGCCCGATCCCCGCCGGCGTGATGAGCTCGATGCTCGCCCGGTGGCCCGACGTCCGCGCCACCGTCGCCGACGACGGCTTCGCCGCCGTGCTGCCGCCCGGCGACGTGGCGGTGGTCGCCCCCGATCTCGTCGCCGCCCCGGCCGCGGCGGTGCGCCAGAAGGAGTCCCCCGTGTCGCTCGACTTCGGCCTGCAGATGCCCCGCTTCACGTTCCCCGGCGGGCCCGGCGAGACGCGCCAGCGGCTCGTCGAGCTCGCCGGGGCCGCCGAGGACGCCGGGTTCACCGGCCTGTGGGTGATGGACCACTTCCTGCAGATCCCCCAGGTCGGTCCCCACTGGGAGGACATGCTCGAGAGCTGGACGACGCTCGCCTTCCTCGCGGCGCGGACCGAGCGGGTCACGCTGGGCACCCTCGTCACCGGCGTGACGTACCGCAACATCGCGCACCTGGCGAAGATCGTCGCCACCCTCGACGTCCTGTCCGGCGGGCGGGCCGTCTGCGGCATCGGCGCGGCCTGGTTCGAGCGCGAGCACCGGGCGTACGGCTGGCCGTTCCCGTCCGTCGCCGACCGCTTCGCCCAGCTCGAGGACGCCCTCGAGCTGCTGCCGCTCATGTGGGGCAAGGGGGCACCGGCGTATTCGGGGCGCACGATCGAGGTGGCCGAGGCGGTGTGCTACCCCCGCCCGTTGCAGGAGCACGTGCCGCTCCTGGTCGGCGGCTCGGGCGAGCGGCGCACGCTGCGGCTCGTGGCGCAGCACGCCGACGCCTGCAACCTCTTCGGCGATCCCGCCACCGTGCGGCGGAAGGTCGAGGTGCTGCACCGCCACTGCGCCGACGTCGGCCGCGACCCCGCCGAGATCCGCGTGACCGTGCTCTCGACCGCCGACGCCCCGACGGTCGACGACCACATCGGGCGCTACCGGGGGTTCGCCGAGGCGGGCGTCGACACGGTCATCGTCAACGTCCCCGAGCTCACGTCGCCCGAGCCGCTCACCCGGTTCGCCGAGGTGATCGACGCCTTCCGCCGCTGACGGCGATCGCTTCGGCCGCGGCATCCCGCGGTGCCACCGGTCCCACCGGTCCCCCTCTGGTCGGCCGAGGCGGCGAGCGCGCTCCCGGGGCGACCGCGGTCAGCGGCGGGCGCCGGGACGTCGGCTCGGGCGACGGGCGGGTCGTCCCCTACCGCTGACCCGTCGGGGCCGCACCGAGGTCGCCGACGGCGTCGGCGTAGTAGGTCGACTCCGCCAGGTGGAAGGCGACCTCGCGGATGGTCCAGGCGTCGCCCTCGCGGCGGTCGAGGCGCTCGTCGTCGAGCGAGCCGAGTCTGACGCGCCAGACCAGCGCCAGCCGGGACAGGCGGCTGCGGGCCTCGTCGCGGTCGTCGGGGCCGAAGGGGGCGAGGTCGGACGTCGTGGTGATCGCGGACGCATGCCAGCGATCGGGGATCGTCGGCTCGCCGGCCAGGCGGGCCTCGACCTCGGCCAGGTGGTCGACCATGTGGTCGGCGACCCGCCGGACCGCCTTGTGCGGGGTGTACGTGCGGTCGTCGACGCCGAGGGGCGTGCCGTCCCAGGCGGTCCAGGTGTCGGCGAGCGCGAGCACGTGGCCGACCATGGCGGTCACCACGTCGGCGGGGTCGCGCTCGTCGGTCCGGGGGCGGTCGTCGGCCATGCGGCAGTCTCGCGACCGGGCGCCGCCGCCGCCCGGGAGTTCCGGCAAACCCGCTCGCCGCGCCGACCCGGGCGGCGTACGGTCGCCCCCATGTCCGTGACGTGCGTGATGGTGCTCCGTGCCCGCCTCCGGGGGCTCCCTGTGGGGCTGGCACCGACTCGCGCCGTCGGCGGCGCGGCGCCTGGTCGCTGAGTCCGGCGTCCGGCCCGGCGACCTCGTCGTCGACATCGGCGCCGGCACCGGGGCGGTGACCGCGCCCCTCGTCGAGGCCGGCGCCCGCGTGATCGCGGTCGAGCTGCACCCCGAGCGGGTGGCGGTGCTGCGCGCCCGGTTTGCCGACGACGACGTCACGGTGGTGCGCGCCGACGCCGCGGACCTGCGCCTGCCCCGCCGACCGTTCCGGGTCGTGGCCAACCCCCCGTTCGCGATCACCGGCGCGGTGCTGACCCGCCTGCTGGCGCACGGCTCCCGGCTCGAGCGCGCCGACCTCGTGCTGCAGCGCGGCGCGGCCCGGCGCTGGGCCGCGGGTCGGGCGCCCGGCGCCGGGCGGTGGGCCCGCGACTACGACGTCGGGCTGGGGCGGCGCGTCCCCCGCCGGGCGTTCACCCCGCCGCCCCCCGTCGACTGCACCACCCTCGTGGTCAGCCGTCGGGGATGAGGCCGGCGGCCAGCGCCGCGCCGAGCTCCCAGCAGGCGTCGCGGTCGTCGCTCGTCGGCGGGCCGACGACCTCGACCGGCGCCTGGGCGAGCGACCACCGCAGGCCGGTCGTGATCTTGTGGATGGCGCGCACCGCACCCCCCGTGTCGTCGTTGCCGTGGACGTAGGCGCCGAACGGCCGTCCGACCGTGGCGTCGAGGCACGGGTAGTAGATCGTGTCGAAGAAGTGCTTGAGCGCGCCCGAGATGTAGCCGAGGTTCGCGGGCGTGCCCAGCACGTAGCCGTCGGCGTCGAGCACGTCCGTCGCGGTGGCGCCGAGCGCCGGCCGCGTCACGACCTCGACGCCCGTGATCTGCGGATCGGTGGCGCCGGCCCGCACCGCCTCGAACAACGTGTGCAGCGCGGGCGACGCCGTGTGGTGGACGATCAGCAGGCGGGCCATCCGCCCGAGACGCTACCGGCGCGCCCCGAGGCGATGGGTTCCGCCGGCTCGGGGGCTCCCCCGAGGCGATGGGTTCCGCCTGGATTCTGGCGGACAGGCCCGAGGCGAGGGGTTCCGCCGGCTCGCGCCCCGAGGCGATGGGTTCCACCGAACCGAGCCCGAGGCGACAGTTCCACA
>Ga0111538_10009224_pt1 | contig 13184 bp, 15 predicted proteins | sample SoiMethybrSBSTD1_FD_79669 | JGI IMG/M metagenome (GOLD analysis project Ga0111538, IMG submission 79669) | Bulk soil microbial communities from a Populus tree surrounding site in Tennessee, USA - Soil MetaG P. TD hybrid SBSTD1 (version 2)... | ecosystem: Environmental > Terrestrial > Soil >...
GCAGCTCGGCGCCGACGGCGAAGAAGACCTGCGCGACCTCCTCGATCGAACGCGCAAGCTCTTCGCGCAGGCGCGCGATCGCCGCGCGCTGCTCCTCACTCTCGCCGGCGATTCGATCGGCGTCGGCCGCGAGCCGCGCCTCGACCTGTGCGATCAGCTCGCGCTGCTTCACGGGGATGCGCGCGATCTGCCCGGCGAGCTGCTCCTGGATCCGCTCGAGGTCCTGCGACCACTCGATGAACCGGCGCTCGACCTGCTGCTGCGCGGAGCTCAGCGCGGCGGCGAGCTCGTCGCGCGTCTTCGACTCGCGCCCGGCGAGCGCGCGTCGGTGCTCCTCGCCGATCCGGCGCTCCTCCTCGGCGAGCTTCGAGATCGAGTCGGCGCGTGCGCGTGCGAGCGTCCGCTCGAGCTCCTGCGCACGGTCGGCGGCCTCCTTGTCGATCATCGTGCGGATGCGACGCTCGGCGTGCGCGTAGTCGGCATCGAGCTGCCTCCCGCGCCGGACGAGCCGCGAGAGCCCGAAGGCGGCGACCATCGACAGCGCGCACCCGGTAAGGCCCGCGGCCGCTACTGCGAGCGCGAGCTCGGGCTCGAACGCGAGCGCGATCCATGCCGCGACCGCAGCGCTGCCGATGAGCGCCGCCGCGATGGTCGCCGTGCGGCGCGCGAGCCGGCCGTTCGCCGCAAGGTAGAACGCGAGGCCGGCGACGACGAGCGCCACGGCGAAGCCGATCGAGAAGCCCACCGACACGGCGACCATCGTAGGCTCCCGTCGTGGGCCTCGCGGAGGACCTCGAGACGATCGCCGGGACCGCCGCGCAGTACGCCGATGCGGGCGAGCAGCTGACGGGCATCCTCCCGACGGAGCCCGAGTCCGGCGTCCGGACATACCTCTGCTCGTACGAAGGCGGCGAGCGGCGCCGCTGGCTCGCGCTCGACGGGGCGGGCGAGCCGGTGGAGAGCCGCGCGCGCGTGCGCGAGGCGGTCTCGATCGCCGCGCTCTGCGAGCTCGCGGAGGAGAGCGCCGGCGGCGGAGACCTCTCGGAGCTCCGCTCGCAGCTGGTCGCGCTCAGGCTGACCGAGAACCCCCCCGGGATCGACGAGGCAGAGGAGGCGGCGCTTGCGCTCGAGGCCGCCGTCGGAGCGCCTCCGCGGCTCGCCACGCCGGCCCATCTGGACGAGATCGGCGTGGCCACGCGGCGTCTCGAGCGGGCGCTCGGCGACGCGGGGGCCTCGCCGTTCGCCGAAGCGATGCAGCAAGCGGTCGGGGCGGTCGAGGAGCTGACGCGTGAGGTCGAGTCGGGGTACAAGCGGCCGCTACAGTGACCCCATGGAAGGCGGTTTCGGCGGATTCCCATTCGGCGGCGACCCCGAGGACCTGCTGCGCGGGCTGCGAGAGTTCGCGGAGCAGCAGGCGGAGTCGGTGCAGGAGGCCCAGCGCGAGCAGTTCGCGACGCTGACGCTCAACACCGCGGTCGAGTTGACCGCGTCGGCGATCTCGGAGATGAATGTCTCCGGGCCTGTCGAAGAGCAGGCGATCGCGCTCCGCGACGCGATGCGGGTGCTCTTCCCCGAGGCCGTGGCGCTCGTCAGCGCCGCGCGCCAGGGGTTCATGCGCGAGGGCTGATGTGCCGATAGAGGGGGCGTGCGTCGTCTCCTCGGCATGGTCCTGCTCGCCCTCGTGCTCGCCTCCCCGGCGCGCGCGGACTCCGATCTGCTGATCGGGCTCGTCGACGACCAGCTGAAGTGGACGGCGCATCCGAAGCCGACCACGACCACGTTGCGCGACCTCGGAATCGGCGCACTCCGGGTCCCGCTCACCTGGCGCCGTGGCAGCACACGGCTGACGCGAAACGACGTGGTGGTCATGAACAGAGTCGTCAACGCGACGTTCCCGATGCGGATCGTCCTGACGGTCGCGGGGCCTGCGCGCGAAGCGCCGCACTCCGACGCCGAGCGGACGCAGTTCTGCTCGTACGTCCGCGACGCGCTCGTCCACTACCCGACCATCAACGACGTCACGATCTGGAACGAGGTCAACTCGAACGACTTCTGGCAGCCGCAGTTCGAGGACGGCGCAAGTGTCGCGCCTCGCGAGTACGCGTACCTCCTGGCGAGCTGCTACGACACGCTGAAGCAGCTCCGCCCGCGGCTGAACCTCATGACCGACACGTCGCCGCGCGGGAACGACAACCCGTTCGCGGCGTCGAACGCGAGCCACTCGCCCGGGCTCTTCGTGCGCCGGATGGGCGAGGCGTACCGCGCGATGGGGCGAACGCGGCCGCTCTTCGACAACGCGGGCCATCACCCGTACGGCGACTTCTCACTCGAGAGCCCCTTCGCGCGGCATCCGAACACGGGGTCGATCGGCCAGGGCGACTACGAGAAGCTGGTCGCTGCGTACGCCGAAGCGTTCCGCGGCACCGACCAGCCGACGATCGGCGGCGGCGCGCGGATCTACTACCTCGAGGACGGCTTCGAGACGACTGTCTCCTCGACGAAGCGCTCGATCTACAACGGCGTCGAGCGTGCGCGCACCGTCGGCTCGGAGTCGCTTCACGCGGCGCAGCTCGTCGACGCGGTCCGGCTCGCGTACTGCCAGCCGTACGTCGCGTCGTTCTTCAACTTCCTCCTGACGGACGAGGCTCGGCTGACGGGTTGGCAGTCCGGCGTGCTCTGGGCCGACGGCTCGAAGAAGCCGGCCTACGCGGCGTTCCGCGGCGTGATCCGCGAGGTCCGCTCGCGCTCGGTCAACTGCGCGGCATTGCGGAAGAAGGAAGCGGACACGCTGGCCGGCGGCTTCATCTATCTGCCACCGCGCAAGCCCTAGTTTCGGTTACAGCCCGAAGTAGGTCACGCACTCAGGTGCGTGGAACCGGCCCGCGAGCGAGCGCAGCTGCGCGTTCACGCGGTTGTTCCGGACAAGCCACTCCTGAAGCTTCTTGCGATTCGCTCCCGCCCGCAGCAGCCCGACGCTCTTCTGGTCGTCCTTGATGCTCGTCTCGAGGCGCGAGAGGAACTGCCGCTCGAGCGTCCCGCCCTTGTGCGTGCGGCGGAGCGCGACGAGCAGGCGGACGTTGATCCCGATCGAGTTCCGGGCGGCGCGCTGAACGCCTTCGAGCGTGCTCAGGTCGACCGACACGAGGAGCAGGTCTGCCTCCGTCTTGGCCGCGAGGCACGGGCGGTTGAACGGATGGGGGGCGCGCTCCCGTTTCGCGCTGACGAGGTGCGCGTCCGAGGCGGCGGCCGGCGCCGGGCGGGCGTCGGCCTCCGAGGATCCCGTCAGCTGCAGCGCGAGCGTCGCCGACGCCGCCATGCCGGCGAGCGCCGCGACGGAGAAGATCGCGAACCCCGTGAGCTTCTTCAGCGCTTTGAACACACTACGAAGGTCGGCCCCCGACGCCGTGCCCGAGTCACTCGTCCGAGGGGTCTCCCGGCTCTAGAATCCGCGCGCTTGGCCATCCTCGACCGCGCGCTCGTCCGTCTGCTCCCTGCCGTTCCGAGGACGGTCGTCCGCCGGATCGCGGATCGCTACATCGCCGGCGAGGAGCTCGGCGACGCCGTCGAGACGGTCGCCCGGCTGAACGCGGGAGGCAAGACGGCGACGATCGACGTCCTCGGGGAGGAGGTCGGGAGGCGCGAAGAGGTGCAGGAGATCACACGCGCCTACCTCGACGCCATCGAGGCGATCAGCGAGCGAGGCCTCGACTCGAACGTCAGCATCAAGCCCACCGGGCTGGGTCTGCTGCTCGGGTGCGACGTCGCGCGGGAGAACCTCGAGGCGGTCGTCCGCCGCGCGGCCGAGGTCGGGAACTTCGTCCGCATCGACATGGAGGACGCCTCGACGACCGAGGACACGCTCCGCATCTACCGCGAGCTGCGAGAGGCCGGCCTCGACAACGTCGGCGTCGTCATGCAGGCGCGGCTGCGCCGAACACTCGACGACATCGAAGCGCTCGCCGAGTTGCGCCCGAACATCCGCATCTGCAAGGGCATCTACCTCGAGCCGGAGGAGATCGCGTTCACCGGCTTCGAGGAGATCCGCCTCAACTACGTGCGCTGCCTCGAGGCGCTCGACAGCGCGGCGTCGTTCGTGGGCGTCGCGACCCATGACGAGTTCCTCGTCTCCGAGGCGAAGCGGGTGATGCAGGAGCCGTACGAGTTCCAGATGCTGCTCGGCGTGCGCGAGCCGCTCGGCGACCAGCTCGTGCGCGACGGAGCACGCCTCCGCATCTACGTGCCGTACGGCCGCCAGTGGTACGAGTACTCGCTTCGGCGGCTCCAGGAGAACCCGCGGATCGCGGGCTACGTCGCGACGGACACGCTCGGCCGAGTCCTCGGCCGCAACGGATCCGCCTAGCGCGCCTTGCGCGCATGCAGAAGAAACGTCTCCGGCAGGCGCTGGTCGTGGAACGAGCCCTGTCCGGGCGGATACTCCTCGAGTGCCCGCACGGCAAGGTCGTGGCGGGCGAGCGCCCCGACCACCTGCCCCAGCCGGTGGAAGCCGGTCTCAAAGTAGTCCTCGCGCCAGTGCATGAGCCCGTCCACGCAGAGCGCCGCGGGATGCTCGTCGTAGAGGAGGAAGTCACCGCCGACGCGGAGCGACGTGGCGACCGAGCCGGCGAACAGGTCGAGGTCGCGCACGCCCTGCACCGTCCCGACCCCGGCATACGCGAGGTCGAAGCGACCGCGCTGGAGCTCGCTCGGCACGGTGTCGAGCTCGGAGTGGATCCAGAGCACCGACGGCGCCCGCTCGCGCGCGCGCTCGAGCGCGCCGTCGGACGGATCCACGCCGGTGACGCTCGCGCCGAGCTCGACGAACTCGACCGTCGCCGCACCTGATCCCGCGCCGATGTGCAGCACGCGCTTGCCGCTCAGGTCGGAGAGCGACTGGCGCACCTGCGCCGGCAGGGACGTCTCGCCGCGCTCGACCGGACGGTGCGCTTCTTCGAAAGCGCGGAGGTTCTCGTCGGTCGGCTCCACGCGCCGACGATAGCGCTACACGACCAAGGAGAAGCCGCCGTCGACGATCAGCGTCTGGCCGCGCACCATGTCCGCCTCCTGTGAGACGAGGTACGCGACGGCGCCTGCGACGTCCTCCGGCTCCACCATCCGGCCCGCGGGCGTGCGCTCGATGCTGTGCCGCAGCATCTCCTCGCGGTTCGGAAAGTGCTCCAGTGCGGCGGTCTCGACGACGCCCGCGGACACCGCGTTCACGCGGATCCCCTGCGGCGCCAGCTCGACCGCGAGGTAGCGGACGAGCGACTCGAGCGCGGCCTTCGACGTCCCGACGAGCGTGTAGTTCTCCATGACGCGCTGCGCGCCGAGTGACGAGATCGCGACGATCGACGAGCCGCGCGGCATCTGCGGCGCGCACGCCCGGGCGAGGTCGAGGAGCGCGCGCGCGTTCGCCGTCAGCGTCCAGTCCCAGTGCTTCGGCGTCGTGTCGAGCGCCGCCCGGATCACGCCCGTGGCGGCGTTGTGCACGACCACGTCGAGCGGCCCGAGCGCCGCGATCTCCGCCAGCACCCGCTCGGACGTGACGTTGCCGCGGACGAGGACCGGCTCTGCGCCGGCCGCGCGCAGCTCCTCCGCCGCCGCCTCGGCCGCGCGGTCGTTCCGCAGATAGCCCACGGCGACCCGCCGGGCGCCGAGCGCAGCGAGCCGAAGCGCGATCGCCTTCCCGATCCCGCGCGTCCCGCCGGTGACGAGGACGGAGTCGATCAGTCTTGCCGCGGCAGGATCGGATCCCACTCGGGCGCGGCGCTCGGGATCGTCTCCCAGCCCGGCCGCGTCCGCGGCTCGCGGTGGTGGTCGTCGGCCTTCGACGAGGCAAAGGCGAGCCGCTCGAGCCGCTGCATCTGCTCCTCGCCGTGGCGGCGAACCGGGTCGTCCTCCGGCACGTCGGAGATCAGCTGCTCGATGCGCGCGCGGAGCTGCATCGCGAAGTGCGGCGTCGCCGGTCCGACGAGCGCGTCGATGTCGTCGCGGGTCACGTGAGCCACGACGCGGAGCGTACCGCTAGTTTCCGGCGGCGTGCGCCGTCTCACTCCGGCCGAGGTCGGCCTCGTCGTCACCGTCGTCATCTGGTCGTTCAACTTCACGCTGACGCGGTACGTCCTCCAGCACGGCGTCCAACCGCTCGCCTGGTCGGCGATCCGCTTCACGACGGCGGCGCTGCTCTTCGCCGGAATCACGCTCGCATGGGAGCGCACGCTGCGGATGACCCGCCGGGACCTCGTCTTCCTCTTCGGGGCGGCGGTCGTCGGGATCTGGATCAACCAGTTCGGCTTCGTCTACTCGCTGAAGTACACGACGGCGAGTACCGCGGCGCTCGTGTTCGGGACGCTGCCGATCTTCACGATGATCATCGCGCGCGCGAGCGGCGTCGAGAGGCTGTCGAAGCGCTTCGTGGCGGCGGCGCTCGTGAGCTTCGTCGGCGTCGCGCTCGTCGCGCTCGGCGCGAGCGGAGACGTCGCCGGGAACCCGACCGGGATCGCGCTCGCCCTCCTCGGAGCCGCGACCTGGGCGGTCTACTCGGTCGCGATCGCCCCGCTGATGACGCGCTACTCGCCGTTCCGGATCAGCGCGGTCGCGCTGCTGATGGGCGCCGCGCTCATCGTCCCGACGGCGGCGCCGCAGCTGGCGTCGCAGGATTGGCACCTCGGTCCGACGATCTGGCTCATCTTCGTCGTCGCCGTGGTCGGGCCGCTCGTGATCACGAACATCCTCTGGTTCACCGGGATCGACCGCGTCGGGCCCTCGCGCGCCTCGCTCTACGCGAACCTTCAGCCGTTCCTCGGCGCCGTGATCGCGCTCCTCGTGCTCTCGGAGCAGATGACGCTCGTCCAGGCCGCGGGAGGGCTCGCAATCGCAGTCGGGATCGTGCTCGCCCGGCGCGGGCCTCCGATTCCGGCGGCCGAGTAAGATCCGGGCGATGAGCAGCGACTTCATGCCGCTCGAGGGCTGGGACCACATCGAGCTCTGGGTGGGCAACGCGAAGCAGGCGGCGTACTACTACGAGACCGCGTTCGGCTTCCGCCGCACGGCGTACGCGGGGCCGGAGACGGGCGTCCGCGACCGCGCCTCGTACGTGCTCGAGCAGGGCGAGATCCGGCTCGTCGTCACGAGCGGACTGCGGCGCGACTCGCCGATCTGCGATTTCGCTTTCCTGCACGGCGACGGCCTGAAGGACATCTCGCTCCGTGTCCCCGACGCGACGAACGCGTACCGCGAGGCGGTGCAGCGCGGTGCGCGCGGCGTGGCCGAGCCGCAGTGGGTCGAGGACGAGTTCGGCAAGGTCGAGCTCTCGTCGATCGCGACGTATGGCGACGTAGTGCACACCTTCGTGAACCGCTCCGGCTACGAAGGCGCGTACCTGCCCGGCTACGTCGCGCAGGAGTCGACGAACGGAAGCGAGCCCGGTGTCGGCCTGCAGCACATCGATCACGTCGTCGGCAACGTCGAGCTCGGCCGCATGCAGCACTGGGTCGAGTACTACGAGCGCGTGTTCGGGATGACCGAGATGATCCACTTCAGCGACGAGGACATCTCGACCGAGTACTCGGCGCTCATGTCGAAGGTGATGACCGACGGCGAGGGGAAGATCAAGTTCCCGATCAACGAGCCCGCCGAGGGCAAGCGGAAGAGTCAGATCGAGGAGTACCTCGAGTTCAACCACGGCCCCGGCTCGCAGCACGTCGCGATGGCCTCGTCGAACATCGTGGACACCGTCGACGCGCTGAAGGGGCGCGGCGTGATCTTCCTCGCGACGCCCGAGGCGTACTACGAGGACGTCGGCGACCGGGTGGGCGAGATCGACGAGTCGTGGGACGACCTGAGGCGGCTGCTCATCCTCGCCGACCGCGACGACGACGGCTACCTGCTCCAGATCTTCACGAAGACCGCCCAGGACCGGCCGACGCTCTTCTTCGAGGTGATCGAGCGCCACGGCGCGCGTGGCTTCGGCGACGGGAACTTCAAGGCGCTTTTCGAGGCGATCGAGCGCGAGCAGGCGCTCCGCGGAAATCTCTAGCGTCCGCGAGCTTCTCGAGGCGCCCGCGCGGCAATCGGGCAGCCTCGCCGAGACGTCGCATCGCCCCTGGCCGCTGTCGGACCGAACCTGGCTCCAGGGTCAGACGTGGGACGAATTGCTCTTCATGCACTGGCGCGTCGACGAGGACGCCGTGCGCGAGCGCCTCCCCGATTCGCTCGAGCTCGACACGCACGACGGCTCGGCCTGGATCGGCGTCACCCCGTTCCGCGTGACCGGCCTCCGGCTCCACGGCCTCCCGCCCGCGCCCATCCTGTCGAGCTTCCCCGAGGTGAACGTGCGCACGTACGTCACGTACGAGGACAGGCCGGGCATCTTGTTCTTCAGCCTCGACGCCGACAGCGCCTGGGCCGTCGAAGCTGCCCGGCTCACGTACCGCCTCCCGTACGAACACGCCAGGATCGAGATCGGGCGCCGCGGGGAGTGGTTCGACTACCGAAGCGAGCGCGTTGGCGCGAAGCTCGACGTTTCGTATCGGGGTGTCGGCGCTGCCGACCCGGGGCCGACGGAGCAGTTCCTCACCGAGCGCTACTGCCTGTACACGGAACACCGCGGCGCGCTCCATCGCGCGGAGATCCACCACGCGCCGTGGCCGCTCCAGCGAGCCGAGGCCGAGCTCCGCGAGAACACGATGTCGCCGGTCGCGCTCGAGGGCGAGCCGCTGCTGCATTACTCGCCGCGGCAGGACGTCGTGATCTGGGCGCTCGAACGGCTCTAGCCTTCGCGGTATGAGCCCGCAGCGCCGCACGGCGCTGGTCTCCGTCCTCGCGGCCGGAGGCCTCGCCCTGCTCAAGCTCGTGACCGGCCTGATCAGCGGCAGCCTCGGCCTGCTCTCCGAGGCGCTGCATTCCGGGATCGACCTCGTCGCCGCACTGCTGACGTTCTTCGCGGTCGGGGTCTCCAGTCGCCCGGCCGACCGGCACCACGCGTACGGGCACGGAAAGGCTGAGAATCTCGCGGCGCTGGCCGAGGCGGCGTTCCTCGCGCTGCTGAGCCTCGTCGTCGCGTTTGCGGCGATCCGCCGCTTCGGCGACCCGCCGGAGCTGGAGCTCGCGTGGTGGGTGTTCGCCGTGATCGGCGTCGTGATCGTCGTGGACGCGACGCGCATGCTGCTGTCGTTCCGGGCAGCGCGCCGCTACGGGAGCGCCGCGCTGCAGTCGAACGCGATCCACTTCGGCAGTGACCTCGCCGGCTCGACCGCGGTGCTCGTCGGGCTGCTCTTCGCGCGCGAGGGCCATCCCGAGGGAGATGCGGTCGCGGCGCTCTTCGTGGCAGTGCTCGTGATCCTCGCCGCCGTGCGCCTGATGCGCGGCAACGTCGACGTCCTGATGGACAGCGTCCCGGACGAAGCGGAAGCCGCGGCGCGGGCGGCGATCAACCAGGTGCCTGGCGTCGAGCTCCGACGGCTCCGGATGCGGCAGGCGGGGAACAGGCAGTTCGCCGACGTCGTGATCGGCGTTCCCGGCGGTGCCGCCGTCGGGCAAGGACACGCGGCGGCCGACGCGGTCGAGGAGGCGATCCAGCACGCGCTGCCGCGGAGCGACGTCGTCGTGCACGTCGAGCCCGGCGACGAGCAGGAGGTGCGCGATCGCGCACACACCGCCGCGCTCGGCGTGCCGGGCGTCCGCGAGGTGCACAACGTGACCGTGCTCCAGGTCGGAGACGAGCTCGAGATCTCCCTCCACCTCAAGCTCCCCGGCGCCCTGCCGCTCGACGAGGCGCACGAGATCGCCGAGCGAGTCGAGCGGTCGATCCGCGAGGCAGTCCCCGAGGCGACGCGCGTGCAGACGCACATCGAGCCGCTCGCCGAGGCCTCCGCGGGCGCGGAGGTCGAGCGCCGCGACCGCGCCGCGATCGAGCGGCTCGTCGAGGCCGAGACGGGCCGGCCGCCGCGCGAGCTTCGCTTCCTGACGAGCCCCGACGGCACCGTCGTGCACCTGACGCTCCCCGTCGACGGAACCACTCCGCTGGCCGAGGCGCACGCGCAGGCGTCGCGCGTCGAGGAGCGAATCCGGCGCGAGCAGCCCGAGATCGACGAGGTCATCGTCCACACCGAGCCATGAAGTTGTGCATGTTCAGCCCCGCGGGCCGGCATCTCCAACGCGGATGGCCGGGCCGGATCGAAGGCGACCGCGTGATCCAGCTCGCGGCGCAGACGCTGCAGTCGTTCTTCTCCGGCGGCGGCTCCGCGCGCGAGCACGCCGAGTACCCCCTCGCCGAGGTCGAGCTTCGGCCGCCCGTGCTGCACCCGCCGTCCGTGCGCGACTTCTACGCGTTCGAGCAGCACGTGAAGACGGCGCGCGCCAACCGCGGGCTCGACGTGCCGCCCGAGTGGTACGAGATCCCCGTCTTCTACTTCTCGAACCCGGCCGCGATCTTCGGCCCCGACGATGAGATCCCGTATCCCCCGGAGACGAACGAGCTCGACTACGAGCTGGAGGTCGCGGCGATCATCGGCGCCGACGGCGCGATCGGCGGGTTCACGGTGATGAACGACTGGTCGGCGCGCGATCTCCAGCGCAAGGAGATGAAGGTCGGGCTCGGGCCGGCCAAGGGGAAGGACTTCGCGACGAGCCTCGGCCCGATCGTCGTCACGCCCGACGAGTTCGACGGGAGCGACGGCGAGATGGTCGCGCGCGTGAACGGCGAGGAGCGCTCGCGCGGGAACCTGCGCGACCTCAACTGGCCCTGGGAGCGCCTCCTGGAGCAGGCGGCCCGGAACACGCACCTCGTCCCAGGGGACGTGATCGGCTCGGGGACGGTCGGGACGGGCTGCATCCTCGAGCTCGGAGACGGCCGCTGGCTCCGGCCCGGGGACGCGGTGGAGCTCGAGGTGGAGGGCCTCGGGGTGCTGAGAAACCGCATCGCTCCACCGATCGAGGGATAGACCGCAAGACCGGCCGGCCGGCGGGATCTTCCTGGGTATGACACGGATCCTGGTAGCGCTCGGGCTGGCCGCGCTCTTCGCCGGTGGCGCCCTCGCCGCGAGCAACGTCCAAGAGCTACCGATCCTCGCCGCCGCGGACACCACGACAACGTCGACGACCGCGACGACGACGACCGGGGGGACGACGACGACATCGACGACCGGTACGACCACGACAGGCACGACCGGGACGACGACAACCGGCACGACGACGACCTCGACGACGGGGACGACGTCCACCACCACGACGGGCACCACGACCGGTACCACGACCGGCACGACGGGGACGACGGGCACCACCGGAACGACCACCGGTGAGGCCAAGGCAGGCAAGGTCATCATCTGTCACAAGACCGGGTCGAAGAAGAACCCGGGCGTGACGATCGAGATCAGCAAGAACGCCTTGCCCGCGCACATGGGCAACCACGGCGACACCATGGGCCCGTGCGGCAGCGGCACCGGAACGACGACCGGCACGACCGGCACGACGACCGGAACGACCGCCACGACGTCCACGACGACGGCCACGACGCAGTCCGCCAAGAAGCACAAGGCCAAGACGAAGGCCAAGGCCACGACGAAGACGAAGTCGACCAAGTCGCACAAGTCTTCGACGGTGCATCACTCGAACGTCCAGAAGACGACGTCGCACACCAAGGCGAAGGCCAAAGCGAAGGCGAAGGCCAAGACCCAGGCCTCGACGCAGCACGGCAACTCGGGCAAGGGGAACAGCGGTGGCGGCGGCAACGGCAACGGAAACGGCAGCAAAGGCGGCGGCAAGAAGTAACCGGCAGAGGGCGCGGTTGCTTCGGAAGGGCGGGCTCTGCGGGCCCGCCCTTCGTCGTTCGGGTTGCTGAGCCACAATGCGCGCGTGCGAGTCGCGGTCGTCGGAGCCGGCATCAACGGCCTTGCAGCCGCAGCGACGCTCGCGCGCGGCGGGCACGAGGTCGCACTCCACGAGCAGTTCGACCTCGACCACCATCACGGTTCGAGCCACGGGCGCTCACGCATCTTCCGGCTCTCGTATCCCGACCCGGAGTGGGTGCAGCTCGCACAGCACGCGCATCGCGGCTGGAGGGCGCTCGAGGAGGAGACCGGCGAGCAGCTGATCGAGTACACCGGGCTACTCGAGCTGGGCGAGACGTCCGAGGACGCGCTCGACGCGTGCGGCGTTCCGTGGGAGTCGCTCGACCCGGAGGGTGTGCGCGCCCGGTTCGGGATCGACGCCGACGGTCCGGCGCTCCTCCAGCCGGAGGCCGGCATCTCGCTCGCGGACCGCGCGCGCCGTGCTTTCGCGACGGTCGCGCGCACGAACGGCGCGACGATCCACGAGCACTCACGCGTGGACGACCCCGAGGCGCTCGACGCCGACGTCGTCGTGGTCGCAGCCGGCGGCTGGGTGAGGGACCTGCTCGGTCTCGACGTCGTCGTCACGCGCGAGACGGTCGTCTACTTCGAGCTCGACCGTCCCGTGCCGTCGGTGATCGACTACGGCACCGGACCAAGCGAGTCGATGTACTCGCTGCGCGACCCGCGGTACGGCCTGAAGGCCGGCGCCCACCAGGCCGGCGTGCCCGCTGACCCGGACGAGCCCGGCGGGCCCGACGAGGCCCTCGTCGAGGCGACGGTCGAATGGGTGCGCCGCCGCTTCCCCGAGGCGAGCCCCGAACCCGTCGCCTTCGACACGTGCCTGTACACGTCGACCAGCGACCACTCCTTCGTTCTCGAGCGGCGCGGGCGGATCGTCGTCGCCTCCGCGTGCTCCGGCCACGGCTTCAAGTTCGCCCCTGCCGTCGGGGCGCGGATCGCCGCGCTCGCCACGGGGTAACCTCTCCCCATGCCGTTCTACCAGCGCCTCGGCGACGTCCCGCGGAAGCGGCACGTGCAGTTCCGCGACAACGGCACGCTCCTGACCGAGGAGGTCATGGGCCTCGAGGGCTTCTCCGGGAACGAGTCGATCCTCTACCACCTCACGTCGCCGTGCCGTGTGCAGAAGCTCGGCCCGTTCGTCCCGATCGAGCGCGAAGAGTGGGTCCCTGACGCGCACGCGCACCGGCACTTCTCGACATGGGACGTCGAGCCCGGCGGCGACCCCGTCAGCGGACGCAGGCTCCTCATGTGGAACAACGACGTCGAGATCTCGCTCGTCCGCCCGGAGGAGCGCATGGACTACTTCTTCCGGAACGGCGAGGGCGACGAGGTCTA
>Ga0111538_10009225_pt1 | contig 13183 bp, 11 predicted proteins | sample SoiMethybrSBSTD1_FD_79669 | JGI IMG/M metagenome (GOLD analysis project Ga0111538, IMG submission 79669) | Bulk soil microbial communities from a Populus tree surrounding site in Tennessee, USA - Soil MetaG P. TD hybrid SBSTD1 (version 2)... | ecosystem: Environmental > Terrestrial > Soil >...
CAGAAGATCCCGCTCGCCCGCTGGCGGACGACGATCGGGTCGTGGCGCAGCGAGATGCACGCCGACGGCAACGTCTACATGAAGTACAAGAACTCGGACATCGGCCCGCGCGTCTGGAAGACGATCGTCGCGACGCCGGTCTGGATTCCGCCCGACGGCACGCCCGCGAAGGATCTGCTGACGACCAAGGTGCTGGATCGCAAGGTCGGTCCGGAGACGATCGTGAACACGGGCGTGATGGGGCCCGGGTACCAGTCGGCGTATGGCCTGGTCATGGGCATCCACGTCGATCCGAAGCGGGGCGGCTTCGACAACCAGATTCGCACGCACGGGTCGGTCGACTACACGTCGATCGCGCGCCGCTTTTCGCACGGCTGCCACCGCCTGGTGAACAACCGCGCGGTGCGCCTGTTCGACTTCGTGCTCCGCCACCGCCCGTTCAAACGCGTGGGCAACGTGCCGCTCAACCTCAAGAAGCGCTTCGAGGTCGACGGCGAGGTCTACAAATACGCGATCAAGACGCGCGGCTACTACTACGAGCTGCCCGAGCCGATCCAGGTCACCGTGCTCGAAGGGAAGATCATGGGCGAGGTGAAGAAGCCGATCACGGCGTACGTGCGCAAGCCGGGCGTGGATTACGGCGAAGACCTGGGCGTGGGCGACGCGGCGGCGTCGACGGCGATCACGGCCCCCGGGCGTGGACCGGAGCCCGCGCCCTGACACGGGCGAAAGCGGTCTCGCTCGCGCTGGCGGCCGCGCTCGCGCCCGCGCCCCGACTCGCGGCGGCCGCCGGCTCCGCGAGCGCCGCCGCCACTGTCGCGCAGGCCGCCGCCGCCGGGCCGGCCACGGATCTCGAGGTGACGTTCGATCCCGACGCGCGCCGGATCAGCGGCCACGCGCGCCTGCGCATCGTCAACGACGGCGCTGACCCGGTCAGCGACGTGAAGCTGTGGCTCTACCCGAACGTGCTCGCCGAGCGCTCGCCCGCGCTCAACGACGTCCGCTTCCACTGGCTCTACCCGGGTGGATTCTCGCCGGCGGGCATCGACCTTTCGAATCTCCGCATCGACGGCGCGCCCACCCCGGTCGCGATCGAGGACGTTCCGTTCGTCGGACGCCGGGCGCTCGCGCGGGCCGCGCTGGTGGCGCCGCTGGCGCCCGGTCAGGCCGTCACCGTCGATGTCGACTTCGTCACGCAGGTGCCGCGCCGCTACGGCGCGTTCGGTTGCGACGGGGTGCGCTGCCGGTTGATGGGCGGCTTCTATCCGATGCCCGCGCGTGATGACGGGCCGACGCTCGCGCGTCGCCCGCAAGAGTCCGCGATCGCGCGCGCCGGGCGCACGCGCGTCAGCCTGCGCTTGCCGGCAAAGCTGGCCCTGGTGCTGAACGGTCAAGCGATTGTCAATGATAGCGGCGGCCCGTTCGTCGTCGCGGGCGACGACGTCCGCTATCCGACGATCGTGACCGACGAGGTGCTGCGCCCGGCGACGCTGACGGTGGGCGCGCACACCGTCCGCTACCTGCACCGCAGCCCGCGGCCGCCGCCCAGCAACGATCAGCCGATGCCGTACGTGCGCGAGGACATCGCCGGCCTCGTGCTGGAGACGGCGCGCCAGGCGCTCACGCTCGCCGACGCGGCCGGCCTGCCGCGCGACGTGCCGGTGACGCTGGTCGAGGCGCCGCTGCGCCACGAGCTGGTGCAGCGGCACGGCGACGTCATCCTGGTGTCCGACCAGGTGTTTCGCATCTTTCCCTTCGATCGCCTGCGCAAGTACCACCGCATGGAGATCGCGCGCGCGATCCTCGCGGCGGTCGCCGACGTCGGCGTGCGCACGTACGAATCCCCGATCGACCGCGACCGGACGGCGGGCGTGCTGGCCGCCTACCTGGGCGACGTGTACACGCGCGCCGAATTCCAGCTCCTCGAATACTTCCGCGAGCTGTTGTCGCCGATCGACTTCGTGCCCGCCGTCGACCAGCTGCTGTACGCGCCGCTCCTCGCTTCGGCGTCGACCTACTTCGGCGACGTCGACGACCGCGACCCGATCCGCGACGGCGTCGACCGGTTCACGGTCATCGGCCCCGGTCCGCGGCTGCTGTACAACAAGCTCCTCGACCTGGTCGGCCCGGCCCGCTTCCCGCTGCTGGCGCGCAAGCTCTACGCCGATCGCATCCCGCTGCGCCGCGCGGCCGCCGAGGTGTTCGGCGCGGACCTGGGCTGGTTCTGGGCGCAATGGCTGGCGCGCGTGCCGACCGTCAACTACCGGCTGGAGACGGTGCGGGTCACGCCCGGCACCGGCGGCGGATCGCACGTGACGCTGGAGGTCCGGCGCGCCGGCGACGCGATCCGCGAGCCGGTCGAGGTGAAGGTGACGGACCGGGACGGCGGCGAGCGGACGCTGCTCTGGGACGACGACCAGCCGGCGCACCAGTTCGATCTCGACCTGCCGGTGGGGTTGTCGCGGGTCGAGGTCGATCCGCGCCACCGGCTGGTCGAGACGGCGGTCGCACCGCTGACCGACGCCGACGACGCGCGTATGGACAACCGCGCGCCGCCGCGCTGGCGGTTGCTGTACGCGGGCGCGGGCACGCTGTTCAACATCTCGCAGACGTCGCTGAACTTCGCCGTCGGCGTGCTGGCCAAGCCGCAGTTCGACCTGCGCCGCCGCGTCGAGTTCGTCGCGTTTCACAACGAGACCAGTCAGTTCGGTCTGGCCGTCAACGCCGGGCGCAGCTTCGGCCCGCAGGCCGATCGCAACACGCTGACCACCCTCCTGACCGCCGGCGTGTCGGGCGCGCGCCTGAACCCGTCGTTCGGCACCGACCTGGGCGAGCCGCCCCAGAGCGGCTGGCGCGCCAGCGGGCGCATCGCCCTGGACCACGACACGCGCGACTATGTGTTCGACCCCTGGCGGGCGGTCGGCCTCTCCGCCGCCGTCGGTTACACCCTGACCGCCCTGGAACAGGGCAAGCAGCTGTCGCAGCTGTCGACCGGCGCGATGTTGCTGCGGCTGTTCGAGCTGGCGCCCGGGCACGTGCTGGCGATCGCCGGCGAAGGCAGCGCGACGTTCGGAGACATCCAGCTGTTCGCGCAGCTACCAACGGCGGGCGGCCCGCTGGCGCTTCGCGGCTACGGCGCCGACGAGCTGCTGGCATGGTCGCGCGCGATCGGCCGCCTCGAGCTGCGCAACGACTACTGGACGGGGCTCGACTGGAACCTGCTGCACTGGACCACCGTGCGCGGCTTCGGCGGCACCCTGTTCGCCGACGTGGCCGCGATCGGCACCTGCGAGACGCTGGCGTTCGCGCGCGATCGCGTCTACTTCGACGTCGGCTACAGCCTCCGCGTGCTGCACGATTCGTTCGGCATCCACCAGCAGCTGCTGTCGATCGATGTCGCGGTGCCGCTGAACCGCCACGATCCGTACGCGACCTGCCTCGGCATTCCGCGCGCCGCCGTCGACCGCCCGCCGTTCACGGTGCTGGTCAGCTTCTTCCCCAGCTTTTGAGGAACCCCTCACCTACCTCTCCCCGCTGCGCGGGGAGAGGGTTTGTCGATCTTGCGACGTCGGCTAGCGCCGCGGCGGTTCCCACGCCTGCCGGACGACCGTGCCCGCGTACGCCTCGGTGGGCCGCGGCGTGCGGCCATAGCCGCCCAGCGCGAACAGGAAGATCGCCGCGATCGCGATGCCCAGCGAAAGATGCGCGGCCATCCGGCGCGGTCGGGGATCGTCGCCCGCCGCGATCAGCGCCAGCGCCGCCAGCACCACGATCGCCAGGGGGGCCAGCGCCCACGCGCCGGGCAGGTGCAACAGCCAGCCGAGCCCGTACGGCGCGTAGCCCTCGGCGATGAGCGGAAACGCCAGATCGAACACGGGATTGTCGAACGCCTCCGGATAGTGCGGGTACAGCGCGCCCGACACGACGTTCAGCAGCACCGACGGAATGATCAGGCCGACGGCGATGGCGGTCACCCACCAGCGTTCGCCCGCGCGCGGCCACAGCCTGAGCAGCGGCAACAGCAGAAACGGCGCGACGGTGGCGATGTAGCGCGGGCCGACGCACCACCCGGCGCGCCAGTTGCTCATGCCCGCCAGGAACATGAACATCACCAGGCACACGGCCGTCACCAGCGTGGCGTCACGGCGCGCGTCGCGCGTCCCGCGCACGTACAGCGCGACGACGCCCACGACGCCGAGGACCAGCACCGGCGAAAACGCGAACAGCCCGTACGACGGCGAAAACAGGAAGCTCGGAAACGCCGACAGGTGCGGCAGCGACAGACCGTGGAAGCCGGCGCGGTGAGCGGTCTGCGCGAAGACCGGATTTTCGACGTTGCCGAACGGGAAGCGCCACGGCCGCCCGAACAGGACCGTATGAAAGACGCCAAGCGCGAACGCCGGCGGCAGCGCCCCCGCGAAGAACGCGGCCACCGCCGACCGGCGGTGCCGGTAGCGCACGATCGCGTAGACCGCGAGCGCCAGCGACACCAGCGCCGCCTGGTACTCGAACATCACCGCCAGCCCCGCGAGCAGCCCGGCCAGCAGCATGCGCACCGCGTCCGCGCCGGCGCGCGGTTCGTCGCCCGCCTCATCCAGCAGGATGAACGCGCTGAACGCCGCCGCCGCCGCCAGCGCGTGCCCGACGAACAGGTTGCCGTACGGGTACAGCATCGTCCCCAGCCCCATCGCGATGACGGCGGCGTCGCGCGCCCAGCTGGAACCGGTCACGCGCCGCACGTAACGCGCGAACAGCAGGAGGAACGCGCACAGCGGCAGCTTGACCACGAACAGGCGCAACCAGAACGTGGTCTCGCGCTTGCCCGGCGGCGGCCAGCCCACCAGCTGGCGCAGCTTGCCCTGGACCCACGAAACCGGCACGCCCGCCAGGCTCGTACCCGGCGCCTTGCCCGAATAGATGTGGTGCTCGCTCTTGGCCTTGTCGTTGACCCAGCCCCATTCGCGCTCGACCGCGTCGATGTTGAGCACGTGGTGCGAGACGACGGCCCGGGTGGCCCAGACGCGGACGTTTTCGTTCGGGTTGTTCAGCCGCTCGAAGTAGGGGGACGCGATCAGGTACGCCACGCAACACAGACCCCAAGCGACATGGCGCCGGAACGGCGACTCGCCCTCCATGAGGGAGCGACCCTACCAGTTTTGCCGCGCGACTGAGCGGCCGGTGCGCCGGTCAGGCCCGGCGCAGGGTCTTGCGCGGGCCGAGCCGTTCTTCCAGCCGGCCCAGCTCCGACTCGAACAGGCCGAGCGTGAACGGGAACAGCGTGACGTTGGCGGCGCCCGCCATCAGCGCCGGTTTCTCGACCGCGTCGGTCACGGTCGCGGTGCCGGCGATGACGCGGCACCGGCGCTGCGCCTTCGTCGACAGGCTGGCGAGCACGTGGCAGGCGTCGAACGCCTGAACGTTGGCCACCCCGAGATCGATGAACACCAGCTCCGGGCGATAGCGCTCCGCCAGGCACAGGCCCATCGATAAGCTGCCCGCCACCATCCCGCCGACGTCCGTGTGGCGCCCGAGCGCCTCACCGAGCTCGCTCCGCCCCTCGCCATTCGAGGCAATGAGCAGGACGACGCCGCGCCCGCCGTCGAACTTGCTCGCGTCCAGCGCGAACAAGGACGCATCGGAGGCGACCTCGAGCGGTTCGGCCCGGGCCGCGCCGCGCCGTCGCTTCCCGTCGTCGCCCTTTCCGGCGCCGGAGATCTGCCGGTGGGCCTGTTCGACGGTCAGCGTTCCGGACGCCATCGCGACCAGCAGCATCGGCTCCACGTCCAGTGCATCAGCCAGCCGGACCAGGTACTCGGCCCGGTCGACGTACATCTGGCCCTCTTTCCAGCGAACGGCCCGCGAGTGCTCGAAGCCGAGGATGTTTGCGAGGTCCCGCTCCCGCGTATCCGGCCCTCGAAGCTCGCGCAGACGCTCCATGCAGAACTTCCAAAGCTCCTTGGAAGGTGGATGTCTCAGTGTTTTCATGGGGTTTGCTCGTTGCGGCAGGGACACTGTAGGCAAGGGCGCAACGATTGCAAACGCCATGGAAGCACACTCGAATTCCTCGGAGAAATCGTATAAGTGAGCGAAACTCCAGTAGCTATTTGTCCTCGGTGAATCACCTGATACATCTGCACAGCTCCGGCTGGGGGGTGGGCCGTCATCGGGCCCAAAATCGTTGGGGGAACGAGCCAGCTCAGCCGTCTTGTACAAGTCACGGCTGACCTAAACCTAGGTATGTGCCGTCAAATCTGGGTTCGGGTCTTGCGCGCCGCCAGTGGCTGCCGGGCACATTTTGCAAGCTCGGCCGCGCGTTTATATGACTCGAAAGTGCCGATGATGCAAAGCGGCTGTAGGGCAACCTGACAGCTCAACTTAACGCCTGTAAGCTGCGCGCCGTCAAAATGCCGCGCGCAAGATCGGTCGGGCTTCTGTTCGTCGGGGTCGTCAGCGCGTCGGTGGCGTGCAGCATCGCGATCCGGCGCGACCTGGCCGCCGTCCCGGCCGGCCAGGTCGGGTTCGACGACATGTGCGGCCTGCAGGAGTACTTCGACGCGCTCGAGATCAAGTCGGCGCGGCCGCCGCGGGTGGTCAGCGCGCTGGAGCTGGAGGGGGCGAGCGCGGGAAAGCGCGTCCGCGGCGGGAAGGAGCGGTTCGCCTTCGAGAACGACTTTCAGCTCAAACACTTGCGGCGGATCCTCAACGAGAACTGGCGCCGGCTGCCCGAATCGGTCGAGGCCGCCGACAAGATCGAGATCGAGGTCAAGTGGTCGGAGAAGGTCGGGGCGAAGCGCGTGGTGACCGACGAGGACGCCGCGATGACGATCGGCACCGAGACCTTCAGCCTGCCGTACCACGTCTGCCTGTCCGAGCTGATCTACGGCGAGCCGCTGTACCGCCAGCGGCGCGCGATGTGGGGGCTGCCGTTGCCCGGCATGCCAGCCAGGCCCGCCGGCGACGGCGGCGCGCCCGCGCCGGACGGCCGCGCGTCCGACGGTGGCAGGCCGGACGCCGCCCGGTCGGATCGCTGAGCCGGGCCTCGATGCTCGGGGGCCTCCCTGGCCGGGGGCTAGCCGTTCATGAACGCGAACTGCGGCGCTATCGCGAACAGCCGTGGCGCGAGGAAGACGTACAGCAGCGCCGCGCTCGCCAGGAACGGACCGAACGGAATCTGGACGTGGCGGAGGGGTTCGTCGGCCGCGGCGACCGCCGGCTGCCGGCGGCGCGACCAGAGCACGATCGGGCCGCTGATCAGCACGCCCACCAGGGGCCCGATCATCAGCACGAACAGCAGCGCCCGCCACCCCAGGAGCGCCCCGATGAGCGCCAGCAGCTTCGCGTCGCCCAGGCCGAGGCCCTCCCGCTTGAGCACGTAATAATAGAAGTCCGCAATGATGCGCAGGAACAGATAGCCTGCCACCGCGCCGATCAGCCGGTCGAGCCAGGGCGCGTGGTGGGCGGCGAAACCGGAAAGGAAGAAAATCGGGATTGCGGGCAGCGTGATCACGTCGGGCAGGCGCATCGTCGCGAAGTCGATGAACGACAGCACGATCAGCACGCCGGAGAACGTGAAGTAGACCGCGAACCGCGCGATCCGGATCGCCACGGCTTCACCGGGGTCGCCGGCGACGAAGGTGATCCACAGCGCCGCCGCGATCAGCCCCGACAGCGCCTCGACCAGCGGATAGCGGACGGAGAACGGCTGCTTGCACGCACGGCAACGGCCGCGGAGCAGGAAATACGACACGATCGGGATGTTGTCGGATGGACGAATCGGCACGCCACAGCTTCCGCAGCGCGATCCCGGACGTACGATCGACAGACCGGCGGGGATGCGCGCGATGCAGACATTGAAGAAGCTGCCCCACACCGCGCCGAACACCGCCGCCAGCGCCGTCATCATCGGCGCGGACAGCAGGGCGGTGATCTCCTCCACAAGCGAGAGCCTATCCCAAAAGCGGATCGCGTCGAGCGCAGCGCGGCTTTGCCGCGCGGAGCACATCGCGGGGGGTGCGGGACCCTCTCAGGGTCCTGCAGTAGATGCTAAGGTTACCGGCGCGTTGACGTCGAAGCGAATTTGGGCCGTTGGTCTCGTCGCCGTGTCCGCCGTCGGCGGCCTGGGCGCTTGCAAGCGCGACAAGAACCAGGGGACCGTGCCGGCCCAGAAGGTGACCGTGCTGTCGGACGCGCTGCGGCCGGATGCCTTCGCTGCGGCGATGAAGCGCATCGGCGGCGCGCACTTCCATGCCACTGCCCGCTTCGCCGCCGGTCCGGCGGGCGGCGCACCCAACGTGGTCACGACAACGACCGACGTGTGGGTCGACCGCGCCGGCAACTACCGGGTCCGCGAGCAGAACGATCGCGACGGTGGCCGCGAGGTGGTGCTGCACGGGCGCGAGCTCGCCGTTGCGCTACGCTATGGGAAGATGATCCGTCGCGTCGCCGAGGAGCCGGAGCCCAGCCGCTTGCTGGAAGAAGCGCTGGGCGCGCCGTTCGCGGTGTTCGATCTGGTGGCGCGCCGGGCGCGCGTCGCGCGGGCCGGGAACGAGCTGGTGGGCGGGGCGCGCGCCACCGTGTTCGAGCTGCAGCCAGGCGAAGGGGCCGCCGAACCGGGGCCGTCGCAGGAAGGGCTGCGCAAGTGGCGCAACAAAGCCTCGATCGATGCGCTGTCGGGGCGCGTGGTGGTCGATGACGCGACCGGCGCGCTGGTGCGTTCGGATCTGACGGCGAAGTTCGCCACCGCCGAGCCCAAGCCCGTCCAGGGCACGGTCGAGGTTCACACCGTGCTGACGGAGGTCGCGAGCACACCGGCGATCGAGAAGCCGGCCGCCGAAGATCTGGCGATGCGGCAGCGCACGCTTCCCGAGCAGCGCGAGCTGCTGCGCGGGCTCGGGCAGGCGCGCGCGGCGGCTGAGCCTCCGCGCGCGGGGGTGCGTTCGGCGCCGGCGGCGCGGGGCGTGAAACCCGGCCCGACCAAATCCGGCACGACGTCCGGCGCGACCGCGCCGGGCAGCAAGGGTGCACCATGAGCGACCGCGAGCCAGAGCGCCCGGAGTTGCTCGCGCCGGCGCGGGTTCCCGCCGAGAATGCCGGCGGCGTCAGGCACCTGGCCGACAACCGCCGCCTGATCGTGCGGCGCGCGCTGCTGGCGTCCGCGGTCGGCGGCGTCATCCCGATTCCGGTGCTGGACGACTACTTCGCGGGGCGCGTACGCGCCGGGATGCTCGCCAAGATCGCGGAGCGCCGGCGCGTGGATCTGGCGCCGGGATCGGCCGAGCTGCTGGGCGATCCGCGCGAGGGGACCGCGGTACGAAATGCGACCCTCACGGCGGCGACGCTGCTCGCGCTCAAGCTCGCCTGGCGAAAGTTCTTCGCGCTGCTGGCGATTGGCCGGCGCGCCGACGACATGGCGACCAGCTTTCAGCTCGGCATGTTGTTCGATCACTATTGCGCGAAGGTCCACGTCGGCGCGGGCATCGATCGCGTGCAGGCGGCGGCGCTGCGCCAGGCGATCTTCGGCGCGCTGTCGGAATCGGAGCGGCAGGCGCTGGTCGCCGCGTTTCGCGAGGGCGGACGGGTGCTCGGGCGGTCGTTCCTGGAAGCGCCCAACTGGCTGAACGATCGCATCCGGCTTGCGGCTGAGCGCTGGGCGGAGAGCGGCGGCAAGAGCACCGACCCCGATGAGGTGGCCGAGACGGGCGACGCGGCCGAGGAGGTACGCTGGCTCGATCGAGCGGCGGCCGCCGTCGAGTCGCGCATCGGGCGGGCCGAGCAGGGCTACCTGGCCGGCCTCGTGCAGGCGTTCGAGCGCCGCTGGCACGAGGCCGAGGCGCGCCGGAAAGCCGCGGCAGAAGCGCCTCCCCCGGCCGGGCCGTAACGCGACTGTCGCACCGCGCGCATCGGCCACTTCCGAAGTGGCTTGGCGCAACGTGCTTTGGTAGATTGAAGGCAGGTGAAAAAGCCTCCGCGCGCGGCGCTCTCCAAACGAAAGGTCCAACGCAAGCAGGGCGGTTCCCGGCCCGGTGGAGCGTCGAAAGGATCGAAGGGACCGAAAGCATCGAGTGGGAGCGCTCGAATTCCGGTACGGGGCGCGAAGCGGTCGCAGGTCAAGCAGCGGCAGCCCGTCGGTGCCGCTCCGATCGGGCCGCGGAATGCAGCCGAGCTGGCCGACACGCGCGCGCTCGCGATCCTGGCCATGGAGGCCGCACTAGACAAGCGGGCCCTGGAGCCCGTGCTGATAGACGTGTCCGCGATCGGCAGCTACACAGACTTCATCGGCATCGTCAGCGGGCGCAGCGATCGTCAGGTCGACGCCATCGCGGAGGGTGTCTCCCAGGCGCTCAAGGCGCGCGGGCTGTATCCGCTTGGCCAGGAGGGGAGCGGCAGCGGGCGCTGGACGCTGCTCGACTTCGGCTCGTTCGTGATTCACGTCTTCTATCACCCGGTGCGCGAGTTCTACGACCTCGAGAGCCTCTGGATCGAGGCGCCGCGCGTGAAGCTCGACGTCCCGCCCGAGGCGATCCTGCAGCAGCCCGACGCCCTCTACGGCGCGCTGTAGCGTCGCTGCCTTGAAGATCGTCGTTCTCGCGGTCGGCAAGCTGCGCGACCGGAACGTGGCGGCGCTGTGCGACGACTACGTGGCGCGCGCCCGGCGACATTTGGCGGTCGATGTCGTCGAGGTCGAGGACGACGCGGCGCTGCAGCGCAAGTGGCCGGCGCAGGGCGAGACGATCGCGCTCGACGTCGGCGGCGAGAGCTGGACGACCGAGCGTTTCGCCCGCCACCTCGGCGACCGGATGCTGCACGGCGGCCGGGCGATCACGTTCGCGATCGGCGGTGCCGACGGCCTGCCGCCCGCGCTGGTGGCGCGCGCGACCCTGCGGCTTTCGCTCTCGGCGCTGACGCTGCCCCACCGGATGGCGCGTCTCGTGCTGGTGGAGCAGATCTACCGCGCCCTGACCATCATCCGGGGTGAGCCGTACCACCACTGACCGGCCTGTTGAGTTAAATTAGCCGGATGAGCACCGTGCCCCGCGTCGTCCTCGTCGTCCTCGACGGATTCGGCGAACGTCCCGAAACCGACGGCAACGCCGTACGACTGGCACGCATGCCGACGTTCGCCGGGATCTACCAGCGGTACCCGCACGTTCTCATCGGCGCCTCCGGGAACGACGTCGGCTTGCCGGACGGGCAGATGGGCAACAGCGAGGTCGGGCACCTCAACCTCGGCGCCGGGCGCATCGTCTATCAAGACATCGTGCGCATCGACAAGGCGATCGCCGACGGATCGTTCTACGAGAACCCGACGCTGGTCGCCACGATCGAGGCCGCGAAGGCGAGCGGCGGCACGCTGCACCTGTTCGGCCTCACCAGCCCGGGGAACGTGCACGCGTCGCTGGATCACGCGTACGCGGTGTGCGAGCTGGCCAAGCGGCGCGGCCTGACGCGCGTCGCCTGGCACGCTTTCCTGGACGGCCGCGACACGCCGCCCGCGTCGGCGGCGGGTTACCTGCGCGACGTCAGCAAGCGCCTGGCCGCCATCGGCGTCGGCGAGCTGGCGTCGGCGGTCGGCCGCTATTATGCGATGGACCGCGACAAGCGCTGGGATCGGCTGGAGGTCGCATGGAAGATGCTGACCCGCGGTGAAGGGACGATCGTCGACGACCTCGCGGACGCGGTCGAGCGCGGCTACACGGCGGCGAAGCCGCTCACGGACGAGTTCGTCACGCCGCTGCTGCGCAAGGGACCGAACGGCGGCCCGCGCGCCGTGATCAAGGATGGCGACGCCTGCTTCTTCTACAACTTCCGCGCGGACCGGGCGCGCCAGCTGACGCTCGCGTTCCAGGCCGGCGACGGCGACTTCCCGCATTTCGAGCGCGGCAGCCGGCCGAAGCTCGCCGCGTTCGCGACCATGACCCGCTACGACGCGAAGATCGACGTGCCGCCCGCCTTTCCGCCCCAGAGCCTGGCCAAGATTCTCGGTGAGGTGCTGGCCGAGCGCGGCGTCTCACAGCTGCGCACCGCCGAGACGGAGAAATACGCGCACGTCACCTATTTCTTCAACGGCGGCGTCGAGCAGGCGTTTCCGGGCGAGGAGCGCCGGCTGATACCGTCGAACCGCGACGTCGCGACCTACGACCTCGCGCCCGAAATGTCGGCGGCGCCGGTCACCGACAGCGTCGTCGAGGCGCTCAAGCCCGGCGGCCCTGACTTCATCCTGGTCAACTACGCCAACCCCGACATGGTCGGCCACACCGGCATGTTGAAGCCCGCGGTCAGCGCGCTCGAGACGATTGACGCCTGCGTCGGCCGCATCGTGACCGCGGCCGCTGCCGCCAAGGCGACGGTGTTCATCACGGCCGATCACGGCAACTGCGAAACCATGATCGATCCGAAAACGGGCCAGCCGCACACCGCGCACACGACGAACCCGATTCCGTTCATCGCGATCGCCGACGATCTGATCGGACGAAAGCTGCGCACGGGTGGACGGCTGGCGGACGTGGCGCCGACCGTGCTCGACCGGATGGGCATCGCCCAGCCGCCGGACATGGACGGGCGGAGCCTGTTCTCGTGAGTATCGGCAAGCGGCTGATCGATCTGGCGCGCGCGGAATTGAATTCCCTGCTCGATCGCGCGGCGCGCACCGAGGACGAAGACGACCGTTCGCGCCGCCGCTGGAACAGCGGCGGCGGAGAAAGCGGAGGCGACTTCGCGGGGATGTCCGACGCGGAGCTGGCGGCGGAGATCGAACGCCGCCGCAAGGCGCGCGACGAGGTGGAAGAAGCGGTGCACGGCAAGCGGCGAACCGCGCCGCCACCGCGTACGCCGCCGCGCACCGCCTCGGGCGACGACGCGCTCCGCAAGGCTTACGCCGCGCTGGAGGTTCCGGCGGGCTCTGACTTCGAGACCGTGAAGAAGTCGTACCGCCGGCTGATGCGCAAGTACCATCCCGATCTCCACGGCGGCGCGCCCGAGAAGTCCCGGGCGGCGACCGATCTCACGCAGCGGCTGACCCAGGCGTACAAGACGCTCGAGAAGCACCTGCGCCGCTAGCCCAGCGGTCGCCTGCGCGCCTAGAACACGCGCTTCGCGCCCGAGCCCGGCGTCATCGGCTTGCCGTCCTGCCAGCGCTGCATCAGCCCGGGGAAATCCTGGACGGTGACGCCCGCGGGGCGAGGCC
>Ga0111538_10009226_pt1 | contig 13182 bp, 4 predicted proteins | sample SoiMethybrSBSTD1_FD_79669 | JGI IMG/M metagenome (GOLD analysis project Ga0111538, IMG submission 79669) | Bulk soil microbial communities from a Populus tree surrounding site in Tennessee, USA - Soil MetaG P. TD hybrid SBSTD1 (version 2)... | ecosystem: Environmental > Terrestrial > Soil > Tree...
GACCGATGCGGTTGACCTCATCGATGTCGTTGCGCAGTACCGCTTCGGCGAAGTCACCGTTGAGCTGGGCGATGCGGTCGGCGTAGACCTGCTCCATCTCTGGCGGCAACACGTTGGTGTTGAAGTCGGTGATGCGATCGAGTACGTCGCCGCCCTTCTCGGGCCTGACCGGGTTCGGCTCCCGCCACTTGGCGAGCAGGCCGAGGAACCGGTCGGGATCGGTGACCCGGTCAGCCGACTCATCGAGGGATGCACCGAGGGCACGGCGCATCGTGTCGACCCGCTGCAGACGTGCCGTCATGTTGCGGGCGTTGCGGCGCAGCGCGTGCGAGTGGTCGTAGTCGACGCCGTGGATCATGTCGGTGACGAAGCGGGTGAGCCTGTCCTTGTCGGTGTAGACCTCCTGGGAGATCGAGTAGCCAAGGAGACTGAGCCGCGTCGTCGACTCAATCGGCGCGGTGGCCACCTGCTGGGCCCCAGCCATCGTCTTGGTCTGCAGCTTGCGCGTCGACTGGATGTGGTTGTCGAACCCGAGCAGGCGCAGTACGCGCTGGGTGTCCGCCATCGCCTGGTTCTTGGCGTTGATCGACGACTCGATCAGCGACGAGACGATCTCGTTGCGGATGCTCTGCAGGTTGAAGCCGCGTGGTGTTATCCCTTCGGCGGTCTCCTCGACCTCACCGGCAGCGATCCGCTCCTCGAGCGCCCTGCCCTGCTGCCTGGCGGCGGTGGCCTCCAGCTCCTCGGCGGTCTGTTCAAACCCACCTGTCTCCACCGACTCGGCGATCAGGTTGGAGAAGCGATCGTTCAGCTGCGAGTCACCCGCCACCTCACGCAGCTGGGAGAGGATGTAGGACGCTTCGAGGTTGGAGATCTCGGAGATGGCCTCGGGGCTCATCCAGTCATCAGGCAGCGCTGCTGCATGACGCTGACGCATCGGGTAGCTCATCGGTCCGGTCATCTGTTCTTCGGTCAGTCGCCGATGCTTGACGACATCGATCAGCTGGTCGAAGGTGTTGATCCACAGGATCGACAGCTCCGCTTCCTCGGCATCACCGAACAGGTCAGTGAGGATCTTGATGTCGTACTCGGTGGTTGGGCGTGCGCCTCCAACGATGTCGGTGAACAGCTGCCGCCCATCGTCTCGTGCCGACTGCATCGCGGCGTACGCAGCCTCATCGCCCATCGTCCGCCTGGTGTTGGCGTCGATGTCCTCGAACATCTCAAGCTTGCGCTGCCACATCTCGAGCTCGCCCTCGGTCATCTTCGGACCGCTGGCCAGCTCGATGCGATCACGTAGCAGCTGGATCTGCAGCTGCGTCGCGTCCTTCGCCCGCGCGTTCTCGCTGAGTGCGTCACCGAGGTCCTCGAACGAGGTGATGCGTCCAGCCTCGTACTCGAGATCACGCAGCTGACCGCGCAGCACCTCGACGGTCGGCGGACGCAGCTGGTCTTCGACGACCGCCTTGTAGTGGTTGATGTACTGCTCCGCCTGGCCCAGGTACGACGCTCGCTGGGCGATCTCCTTCTCCAGGTTCCACCGGCGGCTGACCAGTGCGGCCTCGTCAGTGTGCACCTTGTTCATCGCCGAGTACAGGTCCATCCGATGCGGCTCGGTGTTGGCGGTGAACGTCCGCTCCCAGGTGATCAGGTCGTCGTTGCCCTCAGCGATCTGGCGGCGCGCCTTGTTGCCGAGGCGCTTCTCGGCCTGCTGGGTGATGTTGATGCGCTCACCGGTAGCGATCTCTTCGAGCACCTCTTCGGGCGTCATGGCGAAGCGCTTCACGCCGTACCACGGAACGAACTCGATCTCGTTACGCCCTGCCTCCTGCGCCTCCTGCACCAACCGCCGCATCAAGGCGATCTCTTCGTCGGTGCGGTTGATGTCGGCCGTCGCCTTCTCGATGGTGCCATCGAGCTCACGGGCACGACGAATCGGTGACCCCTGGTTGTGGACGATGCTGCGTGCAGCCTTGAGATCGGTGAACGCAGCGGAGATGCCCTCGATGTACTGGTCGGCGAGGTAGACAACGTGCGCCACCTCGTCGCTCAGCACTGACGCCATCGGTGTGTCGGGCAGATCCTCGAGGTCCTTGCGGTTGCGGTTGTACTTGGCGCGGGCGTTGCGCACCTTCTTCGCTTCCTCGTCGGTCAGCGGTCGACCCAGCGTCACCTCGTTGAGCTCTCGAGTCAGCTCCTCGTAGTCGTACAACGCCTTGTCGGTCTTGGCGGCCAGCTTCATCCGCGTCGCATCGAGCGCCGCGTCCTCGGCTGCCATCGTCGGGTTGCCGAGTGCGTTGAGCGTGCGCGCGAGGTTGGTGCGGATCGTGTCCGCTTCCTTGTCGAGCCGCTCGGCAGCGATGAACGCGGCGAGCGCGTGCGACGGCTCCGCCCCACCCTGTTCGAGCGCCGCCCGGTAGGTGAACATGATCTCGTTGAAGCGGTTGAGATCGGAGGCCAGCTGGTCGCGCCGTGACAGCAGGATCGGCGACTGACCACCACCACTCCTCGCTGTCGCTGCGTAGGCGGACTGCACATCCTGCAGCTCGATCCACTTGTGGCGGAAATGCTGCATCGTCCCTGGTGAGATGGCCCCACGCTCGACGAACTTCTGCTCGTAGTCATCCGTCAGGTCCTTGAACATCTTCACCGAGCGCCGGGCGATGCCCTCGGGTGAGCGGTCACCCTGTCCCGACCCCAGCTCCAACGCCTTGCCCAGCCTGGAGCGCTGCGTCGGCCTCTCGAACGGGATGCGTGAGCGCTGCAGCTCATCGAGCGCTGCGCTCAGGCCATCGTCGTCGTAGTTCTGGATGATCATCCGCAGATGGTGCTCGGTCTGGTTGACACCACCGCGCTCGACGCGCGGGCTGGTCAGCTCGCGGATGACCCGCACCGCAGCGTCACGCTGCTCCTTGAACTCAGCGGTGCGGAACTCCTTGGGCGTCTTCTCCCACGCGTCCTGGATGGCGTAGGCGACATTCAGGTTCGTGCGCTCCGCCGGGGTCCACACGCCGGTGCGCACGAGGTCTGTCGGCGCTGTCTCGACCGGCTCCCATGCGATCTTGTAGCCGTACGCCTGGGACTGTGCTGTCGACAGGGCGTTGCGCTCTGACTGCGCCACCGGGGCGAGGCGGCGACCGTAGAGCGTCTCGGCACGCACCGGCACGACACCGATCGTCTGCTCCTTGATCGTTTGAACCAGTTCGTTGTTGATGACAGCGCGCTCTTCGCGCAGTCGGGTGATGTTGGCGTCGTACTCATCGAGCTGGTTCCCCGTTGTCAGCAGCCTCGAGTTGATCCGCTCCTTCTCAATCACCTGGGCGTTGCGGGCGGCGACCATCGCCCTGACTTCCTCGATCCGCTCCGCCCGACGCGCAAACCCTTCAACGGTGTACGCCCCGCCCTCCTTGTAGGGCAGCCCCTTGTTGAGCAGCTTCATGTCGTACTCGTCGGTGGCGAACTGGCGGTACCGGCGCAATCGCTCGGTCAGCCGATCATGGTTCGCCACCATCTTCTCGATCTGGCTGTTGAGCTTGTTGATCCGACCGCCGCGATTGTCCGCCATCTCGGCGAGGCGCTCTCGGGCTCTCTGGATGTCGGAGGCGACGATGTCGAGCTCGCTGGCTGTGCCGTCGATGTAGTGCTCGGTGAACCAGGCCCGCTTCTCAGCGAGCTCGAGCGCACCACCCGACTCGGCGCGCCCGACAAAGCCCTGCCATACCGGCAGCACTTCCAAGGTGCCATCGCTCCGTTCGGTGACCTGCACCGGACGCCAGGAACCACTGCCCTCGTCTGCATATCTCTGCGTCCAGTAGCGCAGTGTCTTGTCGGTGTCGGCGATGTCGCGGGTGACCTGAGCACGCTCGTTGCGCAGCACCTGCTCGGCTCTGCCGTTGGCGGTACGGGCGTAGCGCGCACGTCCCTCGGTCTGTCCGCGCAGGGCGACGTTGACCTCACGGTTGCGTCCGTAGATGTCGTTGAGCTGCTCGGCGAAGTAGTCGCCGGTGTCCATCCGCTCACGCTGGCTGCGCAGTGTGTTGAGCTCACCCTTGATCGCCACCGCTGCCTCAACGCGCTCGGCGATATCACGCTCGGCCCCGGCGACAGCTTCCTGTGCTGACCTGATCGACTGATCGACGGCACCGATCTGGTACCTGAGATCAGGGTTCTCGGCGAGCTGAGCAGTCAGCTCCTCACGTCTCGTCACTAGATCAGCGAGCGCGGCCCTTGCTTGATCCAGTCGCGCATTCGCCGCCATCGCCTCTCGACCGGCGGTGATGTGGCGCAACCCCGCACCACGGATCTGTTCGCTGATGATGTCACGTGGTTGGAGACGGATCTTGGCTGCCTCAGCGTTCTGTGCCTTCTTGAGGTTGTCGAGCTTGGCCACCGCCTCGTCGTAGACCTGGCGCGCGTCGGCCATCGGGCGCTGGGCATCGGCGTAAGCGCGATCTGCCCGCCCCTTCGGACCATCAGGACCACGCATTTCGAGAAGCTGGCTGATCAACTGCTTCTGTCGCGCCGCCCATTGCGGCTGCCCCTCGAGCGCTGCGATCTTGGACGTCATCTCGTTCTCGATGCCAAGCCATTCGTGGATCTGCAGCTGCGCCGCCTTGACCTTGCGGTTGTGCATGCTGGCCGCGTTGAACAGCTCCTCCCGAGCAGCGAGGACCACGCCGGTCTGCGCTTCGATGCGGTTCTGATATTCCCGGAGAACTGGGAAGTTCTGCTCGTGCTCGGCGATGGCCGCGGCCCGACGCGTGTTGTGCTCGCGATAGATCGATTCAGGGGTGCGCCCACGCGAACGACGGGGGTCCAACGACTCCGCCATACGTGCTCGCTGGATTTCTTCGACGGTCCGTCGCTCCGTCACCACCCCTTCGGGCGTCCATCGCCGGTGCTCTACTTCCGTGGGCACCCCGCGTCGCAGCTCCACTCCGGGGGGAAGCTGATCGACCGGCGTGCCCGCGTCGATCCACTGCACCTGACCGGTCTCGGGATCGACGTACTTGGTCGGCGGATTGAGGTCGACCCTGCCGATCCCCATCTTGTCGGCGGCGAGCGCGGCGAACGTGTCGCTATCGAGGTTGCGCTCGATGATCTGCTCTTTGCGCAGCGCCGCGTTCACACGCTGGTTGATCGACGCCGCCGCGTCGCGGTCGATGGTCAGCTGGCTGAGCTGAACGACACCCTTGCGGTACTCCTTCTGCACCTCCGTCATCGGCGGTGACTTGACCCCCGCCTTGCCCGTCTTGCGTGCCTCCGCAGCGACGCGCTGGGCGTCGAGCCACTGCTGTTCGGCCATCTTGAAGGCGGGTTCGATGAGCGCCAGCCGCCGTGTCAGCTCTTGGTACTGCTCATCGAGCTGCTCGAACGCTGCGCTGGAAGCAGCCGACAGCCTCGCCGCGTTCTCGGTGTACTCGAGCGGCTCGGAAGCGAGCGAGTCACGCTGCGCCGACAGCGTCGCCTGCGCAGCGAGCAGACCCTTGAGCTCCTCCCGGGCTGCAGGCTCCAGCGAGTCCATCGTGTCGACGAGCTTGCGCAGGTGCGCTTCCATCGGACCGTGCAGCGCGGTGATGCCCTCGTCGCGCTGCTTCTTCATCGCGCCGACCAGCTGCTCGGCTGCCGACAGCTTGGTCTTGATCGACTGGTGCGCGTCGACGTTCAGCTTCTTCGTCTTGGCAGCGTCGACGATCTCCTTGAGCACGCTGTCGTCGTCGGCGTAGCGGACGAGACCCTTGGCCTGGTTCGCCAGGTACAGCAGCCCACCCGCCTCGGCGATGCTCGACGTCATCGACTTCGAGTAGCGGGCGGTGATGCCTGCGATGTCGTCGTCGAGCAGCTTGAACCCGGCGTCGGGCATGGCCTTGGCGAACTGCTCGTTGATCTCCCGGATCGATCCCTCGGAGAACTCCATCCGCACGCCGTTGATGACGTAGACGCGCGGCTTGCCGTCCTCGCCTGCACCGACGAGCTTGCGCTGCATCATGTGCGGCGTCAGGTCATCGAAGTCGATCTCCTTGAACAGCTGGTTGTGGAACGCCTTGCCCTCAGGGGTGTTGCGAATCCACGCCATCCCCTCGTCGGTGAAGACGTGGGGGATGTAGTTGGGGAAGCTCGGGCGCTGCAGACCCTCCTTCTCCATCAGGTCCGCGGCCATGTCGTAGTAGCGGTTCAAGACGGTGCCGCCCACCGTCTCGGCCTCGTGCACCATGTCCTGCAGGGCCTGATGCCCGTGCTCGGCGACAAGGCGGTTCCACTCCTCCGCCAGCAGCCCGTTGACCCTGGACCCGGCGATGCCCGCGCCCTTGCGGTAGTTGATCAGCGCGGCAGCGACACCGAAGCTGATGTCGCCACGCCCGGTGAGGATCTTCTGGAAGGCGTCTTCCAGGCCGCGCTCGGAACGCCAATACCGCATTGTCGACATCGGGCGCGTAGAAGCAATGGCGTTCCGAGCGCGAGCAGTGGCACCACCGACGCCCTGCTCGATCCCTCCGGAGAAGGGGATGCGCCAGCCGCGCCCCTCTACTCCGTGCGAGACGAACGGGAGCTTCCAGTAATAGCCGCGGTCAAGCAGCTGTTCTGCTCCATCGGTGGCGAGGTTGATCGCTCGGCGCTCGATGTTGTCGAGCGACTGCAGGCCGATGCGCCCGGCGCGTGTAGCAATCTCGGGAGCGATGCCCGCCCCGGCGGCGCGGGCTGCGAGGTTGACGCGGGCGCGTGCGCCGGTGCCTGCGATCACTCCGGACCCGGTCAAGTAGTTGAGCGGGTCCATTGCCAGGTCGCCTGCGAGACCGATGCCGCGGTCCAACCACTTGTTGCCGGTCGAGGCGACGATGTCTCCGAACCCGAACGTCGGGTCGTTGAACTGGTTCCACCAATCCGACCAGCTGGCGTCACCGTCGCTGCGACTCTCGGCGCTCAGGCCGAGAGCATCGAGTCCCTCGTTCAGGGTCGAGGCGATGAACCGCCGCGGTCGGTCGAGGACATCGAGGGCTCCGAAGATGGCCTTGCCGGGTACGGAGTTGGCGACGGTTCCGAGAACACCGCGCCAGCCACCGGGCCCCTGCTCCTGCTCTGGCGGGGGCCCGGTGCCAAGGCCATCGAGGATGTCATCAAGTGCTGTACGCCCGCCGCCTGGCTGCTCGGGCGGTGTGTAGTTGGGCAGCGGTGTCGTCTGCCCGACGTTGAACTGCCCCGTGCTCTGGCCCTGCCAGGCGGGTGGCTGCCGGTTCTGCAGAATGCGCTGCGCCGTCCCGGCGTTGGCAGTGCCGCCTGGTGGACGCAGCGTGCGCGTCGGCGAGTAGACCGAGACGGCACGGCGTCCACCCCACGCCCGGTTGGCCTGCTCCTGGAGGGTTGGCATCAGGTGTACGAGATCATTCCGGGCTGCGCACCGATGGGAATGCCTGCGTTGGCAACGTTCTGGACACGCTGCGCATACACCTGCTGCAGCGGGGTGGCTCCCGACAGCCGGGCTCTATAGACCGCGGCCATCGCCGCCCCGTACCCCGAGCCTCGGCCGTAGACCTGGTCGGCGGCCTTCTGACGCGCGACGAGGGCGTGGCTGCGCTCCTTGTAGGCGCGCTTGAACTGGTTGCGTGAGTACGTGCGCATGTTGACGTTGCCCGTCGTCGGGTCGTACTCCCAGTCCTCGTTGGTCCGCTCGCGTGCCAGCCGCCGCCGCTCCGCCTCGGTGCGACCGGCGGTCTCGCCAGTCTGGACCGGTCGGCGGCCACCCACCGTGGCATTGCGGAGGTACTGCTGGATCTGGTCCTCGGTCTGCGGCTCCTGCGTCTCGCCGGTCGGCACCTGGCCGGTTCGCCCGTACTCAGCGATAGCGCTGTAGAAGTCGTCAGCTGCACCCGCTGGAGGGCGCGGCTGCTGCGGTGCCTGCGGTGCCTGCGGTGGCCTGCCGCCTGTCGGACTCGGGCCAACGAGGTTGGTGAGGTACTCGTTGATCGCTGCCTGGTTCTCGGGAGTGAGCAGCGACCCCCGCGGTGGCACGTTGACGTCAGTGCCGTAGATCGAGGAGTCCCATGGTCCCTCCCGCTGCAGCTCGGGCAGCTCCGTCCGCTCGCCAGTGAGGTACTGGTTCATCAGAGCGAGCGCTTCCTGCTGACGCCGTGCGTCGCGCGCCTCGATGCGTGGCTCGGGGTACTCCACGCCCGGCGGGGTGGCCCACGACTGTCCTGGCATGTCGCTGATCGGTCGGCCCGACTGAATCCAGTCGCGCTCGAACTCCTGGCGCGCCAGCTCCTCGGACATCCGGGCGCGGGTGAACTCGCCGGTGCGAGCGACCTGCGCCGCCTTCTCCTCGTCCATCGGCGGGATGTCTGCAGCGTTGCCCTGGGCAATGGCGTTGTAGGGCCAGCCCTGCTGCGTCGGCCGACCGAGCATCTCGTTGTACTCGTTGCGGGTGACGCCGGTGCCGATGGCGTGAGGCTGCAACCCGTAGAGGCCGAGGCTGTTCTGCCCCCACTCGTTGTAGTAGCCGGGGTCCATGAACTGCTGGCTCGTCGCTGCTTCGGAGCCAGGTGGCCCCGTCAGCTGTGTCGCCATCTGCTGCAGGTAGTCGGTGGCAGACAGCCCTTGGTTGGTTCCGCGCTCGGCTATCCCCTGCTCCACCAACATCCGGTTGTAAGCGCTCTGGGGATCACCGACCCCGGCACCGCGCCCAGGCACATTGGGGACGGGTGGATAGGGCTCGACCGCAGCGGCGGCGGTGGCCGCCGGGCTGGCCGGTCCGGCCGGGAGCGCGTTCATCACCGGTGCGTTCGGGTCCACCGGTGGCAGCTGACCGATGCCGAGGGCGCGGTCCAGATCCGGGTTGCCGGTGGAGCCTGGTGGTGTGGGCTCCTCGCCACCAGCGGGCTTGGCCAGCGCATCCCACATCGCCTTCTGAATCGCCTCGGTCTGCGCTGGTTCCAGAGCACCGCGCCCGACGACCTTCTTCGTGCCCGGTCCCGCCGGGCCCGCGCCCAGCGTCTGCGCGCCCATCAACCCGCGCACCTGAGGACGGGTGCCGGTGCCACCGGCGGGTGGCGTGTACTCGCCACGCACCATCTGTCCACCGATGTCCTGCCACGCCTGGTTGTCCGGTCCCCCCGCCGCGGCCAAGGACTGATCGAGGGCGTAGTTACCGAGCTCAGCGATCTGTCCTTCGTTGAGCTGGGATGCACCAGTCGCCATGACGGCGGCGAATTCCTGCGGCGTCGTTGCGTCACGCGCCGCGTTCATCACCTCATCGGCTGCGGTGGGTTCGTACGGCTCGGTGACTTCCTCAGCGATCGTCTGGACGAGGTTCCCCGACTCAGTCTGATAGTCCGGGTTGATCTGGTTGAGGACGCGCGACCAACGTGCTGCCACCGCCGGATTAGCACGAGAAACGCCCTGGTCCCCGGCGTAATTAAGTGCCTCCCAACGCTGACCCTCATCCATCTGATTGACGTTGGCGTTGTACCAATCGAGCCATTCATCAGGGTCCTGGATGGCGTAGCCAGCCTGGAACCGACCTTGCTGCGACCCCATCGGCATCCAGTAGGCGTCACTGGTGCCCTGCGGCTCGGTGGTCATGCCCGGCCCCGACACCCCCGACCACTCCGAAGCCGTTTCGCGTTCGCCGCCACCGCCTTCTTCCTCTGGCCCGGGTGCTGGCCCCGATCGAGGCACCCAGTCCTCGTTGCGCAACATGTCCTCGTACGCCTGACGCAGCGCCTGGTTGTACGGCTCGAGCCCGGCCGCCGACTCCTGGAACGCCTGATCCTGCGCCTGCCACTCTGGCCCGAGGAACGACGCCGCGCTGTATTCCTCGAACGGGCTGGGCAGACCCAGCTCGTTGAAGTGCTCCATCAGCTCGGATGGTTCCTCGGTCCGCTTGACCAGCTGACCGTCGACCTCCATGATCTCCCCGGCGGGGACGACGGTGCCATCGGGCATCGTCAGCGACCCGGTGCCACCGATCGGTGGGATCTTCGAGCGGATGTCGTCGATCTCTGTGGCTGCGGTGTTCGCCTTCGTCCAGTCGATCTCGCCGGTCGGCTGCCCATCGAAGTCGAGCGACGGGAAGAACATCGCCAGCTCCTGAGCGAGCTGACCCTCGGGGTCCTCCAACACCTTCGCCTGGATCTTGCGGATGGCGCTCATCGGCGTGCCGCCGCCCTGCAACTCCGCCGCGATCATTCCCTCAGGCGAGTTCGGGGTGTTGATGTAGTTCATCCACCGCTGGTACTCGGGCGAGTCGACGACCTCGTAGTTGACGGTCGGAGCGAACGCCTGCTGGCTCCACCCACCGATGCCGCCACCGCCCTGGAACAGCGGGTCAGCGAGCAGCTGGTTGACATCCTGCAGCTGATTGAGCTGCTGGTTCATCGAGTACGGGTCACCCTCGAGGTCGTAGCCCGGGACCATCCCGGCGAAGTTCATCTGCTCGCCGGTGAGGATCGGAGCCGACTCCATCGCGGCCAGCTCCTCCTCGGACATGTTGTCCATGGCGTCAGCGTTCTCCTGCTGCGAGGCGAGGTACGCCTCCAGCAGGCGGCGGATCGTGTCGCCGGACCCGTAGGCGTTGCTCATCGTGCGCCCCGACCCCACAGCTTGAGCAGGTTCTGGATGCCAGCAGTGTTGAGCTTGGTGCCCTGCGTGCTGCCGATCATCTCGAGCAGCGGCTGCAGCCGGGTGGAGATCAGCTCGTTGCTCTGCTGCCAGTTGGCCTGGCGGCCCTGGTTGGCGACATCCTGGTTGCGCATCAGCGCTTCACGCTGCCACTGCTGTCGCATCAGGCTGTTCTGGTAGTTGCGCTCGTTGGCCTGCTGCTGCCACTGGTTGTACGCCCCAGCGCGCGCCTGGTTGATCCCGGCACCGAGGCCGCGGACCTGGGCACCGAGCCCCTGCTGGGCGGCGTTGGTGTTGAGCGCCACCTCGTTGAGGCGGGAGTTCTGTGACGACTGGTCGGCGGCGGCAAGCACGCCCAGCAGATTCTGGAACGACGCCTGGTCGCCCGCCGCGGCCTGGTTCACGTCCGTCGCTGCCTGCTGATTGCCACCGCCGCCAGCCGTCTGCTGTAGCCCCACCCCGACCGGGGCCGTCTGCGGACCCTGCGCCACGGGGGTGTTGGCGTAGGCGTTGGAGTAGTTGCCCTGCAGCGCCTGCGTCGCCCGGGTCCCACCCGCGGTGATCGCTGAGGCATCGGCGGCACGGGCCTGCTGGAGCTGCTGCTGCGCCAGGTTGTACTGCGCCGGGTTGAACGGCTGCAGCGCCTGTCCCTGGAAGGCGGGGAGCTTGGCCTGCTGCAGCGCCAACGCCGGACCACGAGTGCCGAGGGCAGCGAGCATCTGGTCGAGCATCGCCTGCGTCATCCCTCCTCCGCCGCCACCGCCGCCACCGCCGCCGCCGTAGCCACGACCACCACCACCAGGGCCGAGCGGCCCAGCCGGTGCAGCTCCGGGCATCGCGCCAGGGTTCTGCAAGTAACTCTGCATGAACCCTTCGTAGTCACCGCGCTGACCGATCGGGGTGGTCGATCGCCAGAACTCACGCGCCTGCTGGATGCCGGGGTCGTTGTAGTAGCTCTGCTGCGACGCCCAGTTCTGGGGTCCAGCACTGCGCACGCCACCGATGGTCTGGTTGATCTGCTGCGGACCGCGGCGCGACTGGCTACCCCCGGTACCGCCCTGGTTGCGCACGTACCGTGCAGCCGCCTGCCACCCTTGGTTACGACGATTCCGGTTGCCAAGACCACCACCACCGAATGCCATCACAGACCTCCAAACACTGAGCGCAGCGCCTCGACGTTCTGCGCGGCAAAGGCGATCTCGCGTTGCTTCTGCAGCTCGAGGTCAGCGAGCGCGGAGGTGCGCTGGCTGCCGTACTGCGCGGCGTTGAGATCGAACTGACGAAGCTGCTCGGTGAGGTCGTTCTGCATGTCGCCGTACTGGCGCGTGTAGTCACCGAGGTAGTTGGACATCGAACGCTGCATCACGCCCGATCGGACACCGCCGCCGCCGAACCCTCGCTGTCCGAATTGCGAGGTGAAGCCAGGGACCGAGCGCTTGAACCCGGTCTGGAACTCCGACAGGTTGCGGTTGCCGCGCTGCTGCGACAGCGTCCGCGAGTAGGTGTTCGCCGCCATCTGCGCGGCGTACTGATCGTTGACCCCACGTCGTGCGGATTCGTAGTAGCCAGCGTCAGGTATCGACATCAGTCAGTCCTGATGATGTAGGTGACGACACAGAACTCAGGGATCTGATCGATCCCAGCGGTGCCCTTCGCCCCCGAGTTACCGATGTACTTCGGCACGTTGACCGGGTGGGTGTGGCTGGCGGACTGGATGCCCGAATCGCCGGTAAACGACGGCAGGTTGATGTCGTGCTGGTGTGCGCCGCCACCTTCGATGGTGACTTGCGCAGGTGCCGTGCCGCTGGTATCGACGCTGCGGCGAGCGACGTAGCCCGCACCCGTAGCTCCGGTCTCAGTGGAGAATCGCGCGGAGTGGTCGTGCTGCCCACCGGTAGTAGCGGTCTTGAACGTCCCGTGATCGTGGGTGATCTTGTGCGTGTGGTTCGCTGACTGGTTGCCTGAGTCGAACTGGCCATGGTCGTGGGTGATGTCGTGGACGTGCGACACCAACTGCGCCTCGTACGTCCCGCCGACCTTGCCCACCGTGGCGAACCGGGTGTCAGCGGTGTCGACGCCGATCGGCACACGATGCCGTAGGTCAGGGAGCTTGAACGTGCCACCGCTGCCGCCATAGCTGTAGCCGAGCACTCCGAACAGCACGGGGAAGGCAGCGGCCTGCAGTGACGATCCATCGCACAGCCTCCACCGTCCTGCTGGTGCGTTCCCCGATCCCCACAGCATCATCACGCCGATCGGCAGCAGGGCATCGACGTAGCTCTTGCGCGCTGCGTCGTTGGCACTGAGCGGTTCGGCATCGACGAGCTGTAGCGGTGCCATCATGCGCACTCGACCGTCTCGGGCGATGACCTCGGTGTTGATGTAGCCGACCAGCGAGTCGTTGTTGTCCTGCACCTCTGCCGCGTCCGCCGGGGTCAGCGGCTCGATCGGATTCGGATAGGTGAATGCGGCCACTAACGGAACCTCCTCATCACGACCTTGAGAACGATCGCATCGACACCCCAACGCGCCCCGGGTGTCGCGCCTTCGACCCGCAGCTGCAGGGCC
>Ga0111538_10009227_pt1 | contig 13181 bp, 10 predicted proteins | sample SoiMethybrSBSTD1_FD_79669 | JGI IMG/M metagenome (GOLD analysis project Ga0111538, IMG submission 79669) | Bulk soil microbial communities from a Populus tree surrounding site in Tennessee, USA - Soil MetaG P. TD hybrid SBSTD1 (version 2)... | ecosystem: Environmental > Terrestrial > Soil >...
TCCACCTGGTCGTCGGGCACCACCCGCGTGACCAATCCTTTCTCGAACGCTTCCTTCGCGTCGAAGACGCGCCCCTCGAGCAGGATCTCCATCGCCACCGCCTCGCCGGCGAGCGCGATGAGCGAGCCGATCTCGGCATAGGCCATCACCAGGCCCAGCTTGTTGATCGGCACGCCGAAGCGGCTCGACTCGCCGCAGATGCGGATGTCGGCCAGGCCCGCGATCTCGAGCCCGCCGCCCACGCAGATGCCGTGGATCTGCGCGACCACGGGATGGCGGCAAGAGCCGATCGCATCGATCGTGCGCCGCATGTCCTCGCCATAGGCGCGCGCCTGCTCGACGTTGGAGCGCTCGGTGGCGAACTCCGAGATGTCGTTGCCGGGCGCGAACGCCTTCTCCCCCGCGCCACGGATCACGATGCAGCGCAGCGCCTCGTCGGCGGAGAGCTCGTCGAACACCTCGCCCAGCCGCTTCCACATCGGCCGCGTGAGGGCGTTCAGCTTCTCCGGGCGGTTCAGCACCACGGTGGCGACGGTGCCCTCGCGTTCGACCCGGATCGTGTCGGGCATGGCCTTCAGGCCGCGGCGGGCTGCCTGCGCAGCGCGCCGATCGCGCGGCCGATGAGCGGCCAGAACAGCAGCACGAGGGCGAGCGTGGCGATCGTGCCCACGAGCCCGTTGGACCAGAACACCCGCAGGTCGCCGCCGGCGCCGATCATCGAGAGCCGGAAGGAGTCTTCGGCGCGGCTGCCGAGCACGAGGGCGAGGGTGAGGGGTGCCATCGGGATGCCGATCTTCTTGAAGACGTAACCCACCACGCCGAAGAGCAGCATCAGCCAGATGTCGAACATCGCGTTCTGGATCGCGAAGGCGCCGATCGCGCACGAGACCACGATCATCGGCGCGATCGCGGCGAAGGGCACGCGCAGCACCGCGGCGAAGAGGGGGACCGTGGTGAGCACCATCACGAGGCCCACGACGTTGCCGAGGTACATCGAGGCGATGAGGCCCCACACGAACGTCTTGTGCTCGACGAACATCATCGGCCCCGGATTGAGGCCCCAGACCATGAGGCCGCCCAGCAGGATCGCGGCGGTGCCGGAGCCCGGGATGCCGAGCGCCAGCATCGGCAGCAGTGCCGCGGTGCCCGAGGCGTGCGCCGCGGTCTCGGGGGCGAATACGCCCTCGATGCGCCCGGTCCCGAACGACTCCGGGTCCTTCGACATGCGCTTGGCGAGGTTGTAGCCCATGAAGGACGCCGCGATCGCTCCCCCCGGCGTGATTCCCAGCCAGCAGCCCACCGCCGCGGAGCGCAGCAGCGTCCACCAGTACTTCGGCAGGTCCTTCCAGACGCTCCAGACGACCTTCAGGCTGATGCGCGCCGCGTGCCCGCGCAGCGCCAGGCGCTCCTCCATCGTGAGGAGGATCTCGCTGATGCCGAAGAGACCGATCACGGCGACGAGGAAGTTCACTCCGCGCATCAGGGGCTCGGTACCGAACGTCATTCGCAGCTGGCCCGAGACGGTATCCATCCCGATGCCGGCGAGCAGGAGTCCCAGCGCCATCGAGATGATCGTCTTGTGCTTGGCCTCGCGGCCGAGACCCACGAAGGAACAGAAGGTGAGCAGGTAGACCGCGAAGAACTCGGGCGGGCCGAAGCGCAGGGCGAAGTTGGCGATCCACGGCGCGAGGAAGGTGATCAGCAGGACGGCGCAGAGCGAGCCGATGAAGGACGAGGTGAAGGCGGCGGTCAACGCCTCGGCCGCCTGGCCCTTCTGCGCCATCGGATAGCCGTCGAAGGTGGTCGCCACCGACCACGCCTCGCCCGGGATGTTGAACAGGATCGAGGTGATCGCCCCGCCGAAGAGCGCGCCCCAGTAGATGCACGACAGCATCACGATGGCCGACGTCGGATCCATGGTGAACGTGAGCGGAAGCAGGATCGCCACGCCGTTGGGACCGCCCAGTCCCGGCAGCACGCCCACGAAGATGCCGAGCGTGAGGCCCAGCAACATCAGCGCGAGGATCTTCCAGGTGAACAGCACCTTGAAGCCCATCCCCAGGAGGCCCAGCGCTTCCATGGCCTAGGCCGTTCGGAGGGCGGAGCAGGGGCCCCGCTTGCGGGGATGCGACCCCGGAGGACGGCCGGGGCCGACGAGACGGTGTTCGCGTTTCGCGAGGTTCATCGGAGGCCCTAGCGGCCGAGCAGCCGCTCGAGCGGCCCCTTCGGCATGATCACGTCGAAGGCGACGTCGAAGGTCACGAACATCGCCACCGCGAACACGAGCGCGGTCACGATCGACACCCACCACTTGAGCTTGCCCACCCAGCGCATGAATCCGGCGATCAGCAGGAAGCTCGACACGTAGACGCCCAGCCACGCGGTGGCGGGAATGAACGCGAGGGTGGGGATGAAGACCTGCAGGACCCGCCGCAGCTCGTTGCGGCGCACGAACGCAGGCGACGACTTCGACCGCTTGAGGAACTCGCCGGCGATTCCCCACAGGCACGCGCCGGCGAGGATCAGTGCGACATAGAAGGGGAAATAGCCCGCCTGGGGGCCGGTCGACTCCCAGCGGTTGCCGGTTCGCGTGTTGTCCCAGGCCATGAGGAGGGCGAACGCGAGCACGATCGCCAGCGTCGCCACCTCGACCGCCCGCCGCCCGACGACGGCGGGTGAATCGGCCTCTTCCTCCTCGGGCGGCGGGTTCGGGGCCGGTGCGTCGCCCACGCTCACTGCGCCACGAAGCCGGCTTCGGTCATCAGTCCCTTGTTGAGGGCGTCATCCTGCTCGAGGAACTTGAGCATCTCGGGTCCGGTGAGGAAGACGGGCTTCAACGCCTGCTTCTCCATGTAGTCCTTGAACTCGCCGGTTTGCGTGATCTTCTTCATCAGGTCGATGTAGAACGCCTGCGCCTCCGCATCGACCTTGCCGGGCAGGAAGAACGCCCGCAGCATCTGGTAGGTGATGTCGAGGCCCTGCTCGGGACAGGTGGGGATGTCGTTCCACGACATCTCGCCCGCGACCTTGCCCTTGTACTGGATGCGCTCCTTCGAGAAGAGGCACAGCGGCCGCACCTGGCCCGCGCGCCACACCTCGAGGTTCTCGGAGGGGTTGTTCACGTTCGCGGCGGTGTGGTTGCCGACCAGCTGGGTCGCGGCCTCGCCGCCCGACTTGTAGGGCAGGTAGGCGAACTTGGCCCCGGTCCTCTTCTCGAGGAACACCGTGAGGACGTGGTCCTCGCGCTTGGAGCCGGTGCCGCCCATCTTGAACTGGGGCTCGGCCTTCTTCGCCGCGTCGACGAACTCCTTCGTGTTCTTGTAGGGCAGCGTGGTGTTCGTCCACAGCACGAACTCGTCCAGCGCGGTGACCGCGACCGGGGTGAGCTCGCGCCAGTTGAACGGGATCTTGGCCGACAGCGGCAGCATGTAGATGAGCGAGTAGGCGAGCAGGACCTTGTTCGGGTCGCCCGTGCTGCTCTTCATGTACATGAGCGCCTCGCCGCCCGAAGCGCCGCCCTTGAGCGTCACCACGACCGGCTGCTTCATGAGGTTGTTCTTCTGGATCGCGGCCTGCATCATGCGGGCCATCTGGTCGGAGGCGCCGCCGGCGCCCGCGGCGACCACGATCTCGATGGGCTTCGTCGGCTCCCATGCCGCGGCGGGCGCGGCGGCAAGGGCGAAAGCGGACAGCGCGGTGAGGGCAAGGGATGAACGGTACTTTTGCATGGTCTCCTCCATGGTGTTCAATGCAAGGCGTGTAGGCGAAACGTCCCGCCCTGGTGCTCTCTCGTCAGGATTTTTGAGCTTGGACCCGTAGTTTAGAACGCTGCTCCACCCGGAGTCGATACGCGGGCGCACAGGCTCGATACAATTTGCCGATGTCCGCCGCAAATCCAGCCGCCCCGACCAGCCTGCGCAACGACGCCACCGTCATCTCGCTGGTTGGTTTCGCGCACGGCACCTCGCACTTCTTCCACTTCGTCGTGCCGCCGCTGTTTCCGTACCTGATGGCGCAGTTCGGCCTCTCGTTCACGCAGGTCGGCGCGCTGATGACCACGTTCTTCGTGGTCTCGGGGATCGGGCAGGCGTTGGCGGGATTCGTGGTCGACCGCTTCGGCGCGCTGCGCGTGCTCTACGGCGGCATGGCGCTGCTCGCGTGCTCGGGCCTGGCGCTCGCCTCGGCGGCAAGCTATCCCTGGCTGATGGCCGCGACCGCGATCGCGGGCCTGGGCAACAGCGTCTTCCATCCCGCGGACTACACGCTCATCAACCGGCGCGTCTCCACGGCCCGGCTGGGGCACGCCTTCTCCGTCCACGGCCTCTCGGGCAGCCTCGGCTGGGCGGCGGCACCGGTGTTCGTGCTCGCGCTCGCGGAGGTATGGGGCTGGCGCGCCGCGGGCCTCGGCGCCTCGGTGGTCGGCTTCGCCGCGCTCGCGCTGCTCTTTCTCAACCGCGGCCGGCTCGAGATCGCTCCCCTGCCCACCGAGCACGCGCCAAAGAAGGGCGGCTCCTTCGCGTTCCTGGGCACGGGCGTCGTCTGGATGTGCTTCCTCTTCTTCGTGCTCACCGTGATGGCCTTCGGTGGGCTGCAGAACTTCGCTCCGCCGATCCTCGAGCGCACCTACGGAGTGACGCTCGCCGCGGCCACCACTGCGCTGACTGCCTACCTGCTCGGCAGCGCCGGCGGCATCGCCACGGGCGGGTTCCTCGCCTCCAGGGGCGAGGGCCAGGAGAAGCTCATTGCCGGAGCGCTCGGTTTCGGCGCGTTGTGCGCGCTGCTGATCGCTTCGGGTGGGGTGCCGGGGTGGACGCTCGCCGCGCTCATGGCCCTGATGGGATTCGGCGTGGGCCTCGCCGGCCCGTCGCGCGACATGCTCGTGCGCCGCGCGGCCACGAGCACTTTCGGGCAAGCCGCCTTCGGCCGGATCTACGGCTTCGTCTACTCGGGGATCGACACCGGGCTCGCCATCGCCCCGATCGCGTTCGGCATGCTCATGGACTCGGGGCGCTTCGCCCAGGTCCTCTGGGGCGTGGCGGCGTTGCAGGTGCTCGCGATCGGCGCCGCGATGCTCGTCGGCACGCGCTCGCGCAGCTCGACGTAGCGGTACGAGAGCCACGAGATCGAGAACACCGCGACGAGGTAGAGCGGCAGCGCGAGCCACCAGCCGGTCAGCGCCGGTGCGTTGAGGTTCCACAGGAACAGCAGCGGGAGATGGTAGAGGTAGGCGGAGTAGCTCACGCGGCCGGCGAACGCGAGCGGCCGGCTGGAGAGCAGGCCGTGCGCCCACGGCAGCCCGCGCGCGACGAGCGCCAGGAAGATCGCTGCGAGCGCGGCCAGCGCCAACACCCAGGTGACCTCGCCAAGGATCCAGCCGCCGGGCGAATGCAACACCCACAGGACGAGGCAGGCCGCGATCGCGATGCCGAGCCACGCGGAACGGTCCCGCGGCCCCGGCGGCCGCGCGCGCCACTGCAGCCACGCCCTTGCGGCGAGCATGCCGGCGGCGAAATGACCGAGGTATCCCGGCAGCTGCGTGTAGAGCAGTTGGCGCGCCGCCGCTTCCGGCACGTTCCATTGCGGCTCGATGGCGCGCAGCGCCGCGACCCATCCGTCCATGTGCGAGTGCGCGGCCCAGCGCCAGGCGATCGCGCACGCCAGCAGCGCCACGGCAATTCGCCAGGGCGCGCGCGCGAACACGGGCGCCAGCAGCGGCAGCAGCAGGTAGAACTGCGCCTCCAGAGCGAGCGACCAGAGCGAGCCGTTCAGCGACAGCGATGCGCTGGTGCCCGGGGAGAAGTAGTGCACGAGGAAGATGTGCGACGAGAGGTTCTGGAACATGTACACGAGGTTCCGGTACCAGAACTCGAAGCCGCGCAGCAGCGGCACGAAGACGAAGAAGAGCACCAGCAGCTGCACGTAGTACGCGGGCAGGATGCGCTGTGAGCGCCGGCGATAGAAATCGAGCGCGGACGGGGCCGGCCCCTGGCCGGCGGCCTCGCGCAGCCACGGCAGCACGAGCAGGAAGCCGGTGATGAGGAAGAAGAGGTCCACGCCGATCATGCCGTTGCGCACGATCACGCGCGTGACCAGGGAGCCGTCGATCGCCGCGAGCCAGGGGTCGGCGAAGCGCGCGTCCAGGATGACCGCGTAGTGGAACAGGATCACCAGCAGCACCGCGACGCCGCGCAGGCCCTCGATCGGCTCGATGAAGCCGACCTGCTCGCGCACGCCCGCGTTCGCGCTCATCAGAATGGCACTCGCTCGGCGTACCCGGTGAGCTCGAGGTAGCCCACGCCACCCGGCGCGCCGCGTCCCTCGACCTTTACCGCTCCCTCCCAGTACAGCGTGCCGGTGCTCGCGCGCGCATCGAGCTCCTGGTCGTCCAGCAGCGGCTCCACGCGCCAGGCCTGCTCCCCCACGGTGATCTCCATCGCCACCGGATAGCGCACGCCGGTGCGCGGGGAAGTCCAGTGGCGCAACGGGCGAAAGCTCGCCTGGAGCTCGCGCGTGGCCGGGCGACCGGCAAGCGGGCTTTCGCGCAGCGTGGCGTTCGACCAGAGGGTGGTGCCATCCTTCGCGCGGATGCGGAAGGCCATCAGCGCGCCGCCGCCGTCGAGGTTGGCGCCGAGCCAGTCCCAGCCGGCCGCGTCGGCCGCGAGCAGCTCACTCGACCATTCGTGATCCAGCCAGGCCACGCCCTTCACGTCGCGCGAGGCGCCGCGGGCCACCACGCGGCCCGAGACCGCGAGCTGCGGCTCGCTGTAGTAATAGCTCGCGTGCGCCGTCGACGACCCCTTGCGGCTGAAGCCGCGATCGCCCTGCAGCAGCACGGGCTGGGTAGGTTTCATGGCGAGCTCGAGGGCGAACTCCGGGGTTCCGATGCGCGTGCGGTAGGCGCCATCCTCGCGCACCAGCGACCACTCGTCGAGCCGCAGGGCCGTGTCCGCAGGGGAGGCCTCCACCAGCCCTTCGAGCATGCGCGCCGACTTCTGGCCATGCAGCAGCCGCCCGACCGCAGGATCAGCGAGCGCCGCGTGCGCGAACAGGAGTTGCTTCGGTGCGAAACGGCTGGGGTTCGACTCCGCATCGGGATTGCGCACGCGGAAGAAGGTGACCTGGAATCCGAGCGGCTTGCCGTCGGCCTCGAGGTGGCCGGTCACGTACCACCACTCGATCCGATGCCCCGGGTGCGCCCCGTAGTCTCTCGGGAAGGCGAGAGCCCTGCCGGGCACGACCGCGTCAAACCCCCAAAGCGGGATCACTGAGAGCACAGAGAAGGCACTGAGAACACTGAGAGAGAAAAGCTTCATGAATAGCCGTGCCTGCGTCGATCGGTGCGCGGATCGGAGGCACGAACACGCCCCTTCTCGCTCAGTGCCCTCAGTGCCTTCTCTGTGCCCTCAGTGAGGAGCTTTTGACCTTGCATCAAGCATCGTCCTTGACGGCAAGAATGGCCTCGCGCCGCACGGCATACGCGCCGCTGAAGCGGGCAGCGAGGGCGCACAGGCCGACGAGGGAAGCGAGGAAGACAGCCACGACGCCCACCGGCCAGTGCAGCGTGAGGCTCCAGTGGAACGACTGCCGGTTCACGACGTGCACCAGCACCGCGCTGATCGCCACGCCCGAAACGAGCCCCACCAGCGCGCCCAGCGCGCCGGCGGCGGCGCCCTCGAGGGCGAGCATGCGCAGGATCTCGCGCCGCGTAAGGCCCATGAAGCGCAGCACGCCGAACTCGCGCCGCCGCGACCACGCGAGCGCCGCGAAGCTGCTGGTCACCCCCGCGAGCCCGATCGCGATCGCGATCGCCTCGAGCGCGTAGGTGACCGCGAAGCTGCGGTCGAAGATCTCGAGCGAGCGGCGCACGATCCCGGCGGCATCCTCCATGGCGATAGTGCGCGCTTCGGGCAGCGCGCGTCGCACGGCCGCCTGCATCGCCACGGAGTCGGTCCCGGGAACGAGGTGCAGCGCCACGTCGTTCACGCGCTCGTCGCCGGTGGCGGCGCGGTAATCCTCGATCGGGACCAGCGCCGCGCCCCAGGTGCGCCCGTAGTCGCGCACCACGCCCGCCACGCGCGCCTCGTAGAGACGCCCAGCGACCGGGAGCTTGATGCGGTCTCCCGTCGACCAGCCTTGGAGGTCGCGCGCGGCCTCCGTGATCCACGCGACGCGCTCGCCGGGCGGACGCGCAGGCATCCCGCGCGGCTCGACCTGGAAGCCCAGCAGGATGCGCTCGTCGATCGATCGGGCCACGAGCGTGAAGGGGGAGGTGCCTGCACCGATCACGAGGCGGTCGTAGCGGATCAGGTCGGCGCGGCGCACGCCGGGCAGGGCGGCGAGGCGCTCCTGCTCGGCGCGCGTGAAGAAGCCGGTATCGCCCTGCTCGCCGGAGCGCACGTACAGGTCGGCGCCGACGACGCCGCGCAGCCACTCCTCGAAGGAGACGCGGAACGAGAAGACCATGATCGCCATCGCCACGCAGAGCGAGGCGCTCACCACGATGCCCGCGATGCTGGCCGTGAGGTGTCCGGGAAGGTGGCGCAGCTGGGCCATCGCGAGCGCGGCGGTGGGCGCTTCGGGGGCGATGCGCGCGAGAGTGGCGCGGCAGATGGGCGCCACCGCGGCGACCGAGGCCGCGACCCAGAGTGCGATCGCGCCATAGCCCCCGAGGGGCAAGCCGTTCACGGGCGGCAACAGCAACAGCGGCAGGCCGGCGATCGCGAGGCCTCCCGCCACGACGAGCGACGTGGAGGCGCCCTGTGGCAGGTCGACGGAGCGGTCGCGGAGCGCCTCGGCTACCGGCATCCGGCCCACCACGCGTGCGACCCGCAAGGCGCCCGCAACCGCCATCACGATCGCGATCGCGGCGATCGCGGACAGCCCGAGAGGGTCGGGCGAGAATGCGCCGGCGTGCCCGGCGAAGTATCCCGCGCCGAGATCGGCGCCGCCGCGCGCGAGCAAGGCCCGGCTGCCCGCCAGGGCGAGGAGGATGCCGATCGCCGCTCCGGCCGCGCCCACGAGCGCGCCCTCCAGCGCCATGAGGCCCGCGAGGCCGCGGCGCGTGACTCCGAGCGCTCGCAGCAGCGCGAACTCCTGGCGGCGGCGCGCGGCTTGCAGGGCGAGCGTCGAGAACACGAGGAACGCACCGGTGGCGAGGGCCACGAGCGCCAGCGCGTCGAGATTCACGCGGTAGGCGCGCGTTACGTCGGCGGCGCGCCCGGACACGGAGGCGGCCGGCGAAATCGTGACTCCGGGGGGCAGTATCCCCGCGATCTCGGCGCGCCAGCGCGCCTCGTCCGCTCCGGGCTTCAGGCGCAGCTCGATGCGCGAGAGCAGGCCCACGCGCCCGAAGAGCGCTTGCGCCGCGGCGATGTCGACCACCGCGGCATCGGCGCCCCCGCGCAGGCCCTCGAGCACGCCGGCCACCTCGAGCTCGACCAGCCCGGTACCCGCGACCACGCGCAGCCGCCCGCGGTCGGTGATGCCGAGCCGGGCTGCCGCCCTGGGCGTGAGCCACGCCGCCTTCGAGTCGAGCAGGCGCGGCGCTCGCCCCGCGCTGGCCGCGCCGACGTCGGCCACGAAGGCGGGCTGCATCGCGATGGCGCGGAAGGGATCGATGCCGAGGATGCGCAACGTGCTGCGGGGTTGCGTGCCCTGGGCCTCGAGCGCGGCGTCGAGCTCGAGGACAGGACTCGCGGCCGCGACTTCGGGACGCGCGGCGATGCGCGCGAAGAGCGCGTCGTCGAAGCCGCTGCGCGGCCCGCGGATCTCGATCTCCGCCTGGCCCGAAAGCGCGCGCGCGGCGCGGTCGACCTCCGCGAGCGCCGAGGCGTGGATGGTATGCACGGCGCCGGCGAGGGCAACGCCGAGCGCGATGCAGGCGAGCGTAAGCGCCAGGCGCAGCGGGCTCGCGCGCAGCGTGCCCCGCAGCAGTTGCAGCAGGAGTCCGGTGCTCAAGGGGTGAGGCGTCCCTGCGCCAGCCGCAGGACGCGGTCGGCGCGCGCCGCCGCGAGCCGCGAGTGCGTCACCATCAGCGCCGCCGCCCCCGCGTTGCGAACCGCTTCTCCCAGGCAGTCGAGCACCACGGAGGCGGCGGCCTCGTCGAGGTTGCCGGTCGGCTCGTCGGCGAGGAGCAGGCGCGGCGAGTGAGCGAGCGCGCGAGCGATCGCCGCGCGCTGCATCTCGCCGCCGGAGAGCGTGCCGGGACGGCGCGCATCGAGGCCCGCGAGCCCCACCGAGGCGAGGCGCTGCGCGGCGCGCTCGGCGCGCTCGCGCGTGCCCGCGCCGAGCAGGGCGAGCGGAAGCGCCACGTTCTCGCCCACGGTGAGGTAGGGCAGGAGGTGGAACGCCTGGAACACGAAGCCCAGGTGGCGGCGGCGCCAGAGGGCGAGGGCGTCGTCGTCGGCGAAGTCGATGGGCTTGCCGTCGAGCCGGACCTCGCCGGCGTCGGGCCGGTCGAGGCCGGCGACGATGTTGAGCAACGTGGACTTGCCCGAGCCCGACTCGCCCACGATCGCGACCCATTCGCCGGCCGCGACCTCGAGGCTCACATCATGTAAGAGCGGGATCCCGGGAGCGAACGACTTGGCGAGGCCGCGAATCTCGAGCATTGGCGGCGATGTTAGCCTGCATGGGGCGGCGCCGTCCGAACCGAACTACTGACCGCTGATGTAGTGCTCCAGCTGCTCGATGGTGAAGTCCTGGTCCGCGATGATGTCGCTCACGATGTCGCGGATGGACACCATGCCGACCACGCGGCCCTCTTCCACGACCGGCAGGTGGCGGATGTTCTTCTCGGTCATGAGGGCCATGCAGTCGCGCGTCTTGGTGCGCGGGCTCACGACCACGACGTTGGCGGTCATGATCTCCTCGACGCGCGTGCTGTCGGAGGAGCGGCCCTTGAGGACCACCTTGCGGGTGTAGTCGCGCTCGGAGAAGATTCCCGCGAGGCGATCGCCCGAGAGGACCACGGCGGCGCCGATGTTCTCGCTGGCCAGGACCTTGATCGCCTCGAGAACGGAGAGCTCGGGGGCGACCTTGATGATCGCCCTGGCGGGTTTGCTGCGAAGCAGCTCGGCTACCGTCTTCATCGCAACCTCCTGTCGCTCGCCAGCTACATGTTCGGGTAGTTGGGCCCTCCGCCGCCCTCCGGCACTACCCATTCGATGTTCTGCTTCGGGTCCTTGATGTCGCAGGTCTTGCAGTGCACGCAGTTCTGGGCGTTGACCTGCAGCCTCGACGTTCCACCCTCCGTCACGAACTCGTACACCCCAGCTGGACAGTAGCGCGTCTCGGGCCCGTCGTAAACCGCCAGGTTGACGGAGACCGGGATGGACGGATCCTTCACCTTCAGGTGCGAGGGCTGGTCCTCCTCGTGGTTGGTGTTCGAGACGAACACCGAGGAGAGCCGGTCGAACGTGAGCACGCCGTCGGGCTTCGGGTAGGCGATCGGGGTGCACTCGGACTTGGGCCGGAGCGTCTCGTGGTCGGCCTTCGCGTGCTCGAGCGTCCAGGGAGCACGCCCGCGGAAGAGCACCTGGTCGATCCCCACCATGAGGGCACCGGTGTACAGGTTCCCCGACATGAGCGGCTTGAAGTTGCGCGCGGTGTAGAGCTCGTCGTAGAGCCAGCTCCTGCGGAAGGCCTCGGGGAACGCGGTGAGCTCGTCCTGGACGCGCCCGGCCGCGAGCGCGTCGAAGGCGGCCTCCGCGGCCAGCATCCCCGTCTTGATCGCGGCGTGCGAGCCCTTGATGCGCGCCGCGTTGAGGAAGCCGGCATCGTCGCCCACCAGCACGCCGCCCGGGAAGGCCGTCTTCGGCAACGACTGCAGCCCGCCCGCCGAGATCGCGCGCGCGCCATACGAGAGGCGCCGCCCGCCTTCGAGGAACCCGCGCATCGCCGGGTGTGTCTTCAGGCGCTGCATCTCCTCGAAGGGATAGAGATACGGGTTGCTGTACCCGAGGCCGACCACCAGGCCCACCGACACCTGGTTTTTTTCGGCGTGATACATCCACGAGCCGCCGTAGGTGCCGGAATCGAGCGGCCAGCCGGCGCCGTGCATCACCAGCCCCGGCACGTGCCTGTCGGGCTTCACCTCCCACAGCTCCTTCACGCCGATGCCGTACACCTGCGGTGACACGCCATCGCGCAGCTTGTGGCGCGCCTGGAGCGACTTGCCGAGGTTGCCGCGGCAGCCCTCGGCGAACACGGTGTACTTCGCGTGCAGCTCCATGCCGGGCTGGTAGCGCGCGGTCTTCTCGCCGTGCTTGCCGATGCCCATGTCGCCGGTGGCCACGCCCCGCACGCGCCCGTCGTCGGTGTAGAGCACTTCGGCCGCGGCAAAGCCCGGGTAGATCTCGACTCCTGCCGCCTCCGCCTGCTGCCCCAGCCAGCGGCACACGTTGCCGAGGCTCACGATGTAGTTGCCGTCATTGGCGAAGCACGCCGGCAGCGCCCACTCGGGGACCTTGAACGAACCGCCCTGGGTGAGGAAGAGGAAGCGGTCCTCGGTCACCGCCTGGTTGAGCGGCGCGCCCTTGTCCTTCCAGTCGGGAAAGAGCTCGGCGAGCGCGCGCGGATCCATCACCGCGCCCGAGAGGATGTGGGCGCCGATCTCGCTGCCCTTCTCGAGCACGCAGACCGAGAACTCCTTTCCCTTGGCCGCGCATAGCTGCTTGAGGCGAATCGCCGCGGCAAGGCCCGCCGGGCCTCCGCCGACGACGACGACGTCGTATTCCATCGATTCGCGTTGGCTCATCTGCACGATTCTAAACAAAACCCCGAAGTCAAAAGCTCCTCACTGAGGGCACAGAGAAGGCACTGAGAACACTGAGTGAGGCAAGAATTGTTGCGTCTCGGCTCCGTCAAGCGCCAGGCACGGTCCAATGCCAAGGCCTCTCTCAGTGCTCTCAGTGCCTTCTCTGTGCCCTCAGTGCCTTCTCTGTGCCCTCAGTGAGGAGCTTTAACGCCCAGCGGAGCGTCAGGCCGAGCCGAGCGTCCAGGCGTTGAGGAGGCGACGGGCTTCGGGGATGAGCTCGGAGGCGGTGAGGCCCGCGGGGCCGACGCCGCGAGAGACGAGCGAATCGGCGGCGGCGCCGTGGAGGCACACGCCGTAGCGCAGCGCCTGCGCGCCATCGAGGCCCTGGCAGAGCAGGGCGCCGATGATTCCGGCGAGCACGTCA
>Ga0111538_10009229_pt1 | contig 13179 bp, 16 predicted proteins | sample SoiMethybrSBSTD1_FD_79669 | JGI IMG/M metagenome (GOLD analysis project Ga0111538, IMG submission 79669) | Bulk soil microbial communities from a Populus tree surrounding site in Tennessee, USA - Soil MetaG P. TD hybrid SBSTD1 (version 2)... | ecosystem: Environmental > Terrestrial > Soil >...
GATCGGCAAGGACAAGGCGGAGAAGGTGCGCGAAATCAGCATCCGCCTCTACAAGGAAGCGAGCGAGTTCGCGGCGAAGAAGGGCATCATCATCGCCGATACGAAATTCGAGTTCGGCCTGAACGACAGAGACGAGATCGTGCTGATCGACGAGGTGCTGACCGCCGATTCGTCGCGCTTCTGGCCGGCGGATTCGTACCAGGTGGGCATGTCGCCGCCTTCGTTCGACAAGCAATACGTGCGCGACTATCTCGAAACGCTCGACTGGGACAAGACACCGCCGGCGCCCAAGCTGCCGGCCGAGGTGATCACCCGGACGTCCGAAAAATACCGCGAGGCGCTGGAGCGCCTGACAGGGAGGAAATTGTCGTGATCGGCATCGTGATGGGCTCGACCTCGGACTGGGAGACGATGAAGGCGGCGGCCAAGGTCCTGGAGGAATTCGGCGTTCCGTACGAAGCGAAAGCGATGTCGGCGCACCGCACGCCGCACGCCGTCGCCGAGTGGGCGACGAACGCGCAGAAGAGCGGCAAGAAGGCGATCATCGCCGCGGCCGGCGGTGCAGCGCACCTCGCCGGCGTGGTCGCCGCGCACACCACGCTTCCCGTGCTCGGCGTGCCGATGCCCTCCAAGCACCTGCAGGGGCTGGACTCGCTGCTCTCCACGGTGCAGATGCCGAAGGGCATCCCGGTCGCCACCTTCGCCATCGGCGAGGCCGGCGCGGGCAACGCGGCGCTCTTCGCCGTGGCGCTGCTCGCGCTTTCCGATAAGGAAATGGCGAAAAAGCTCGAAGACTTCCGCCGCAAGCAGACCGAGTCGGTCCTCAAGGCCGCGCCGCTCAAGCTGTGAACAGGGAGGTCCGGCGCGCGGCCGAAATCCTGCGCGCCGGCGGCCTCGTCGCTTTCCCCACCGAAACGGTCTACGGCCTGGGTGCCGACGCTTCGAGCGAGCAGGCGATGCGCCGCCTCTACGCAGTTAAAGGGCGGCCTGCCGACCATCCGGTGATCGTGCACTTCAGCGCTGCTTCCGAAGCGTTCAAGTGGGGTGAAGCGACAAAGCAGGCAAAGCTCCTCGCGGAACGCTTTTGGCCTGGCCCGCTGACCATGATCCTCAAACGCTCCGCGTTGGCCAAAGACTTCGTGACCGGAGGGCAACCGTCTGTAGGGGTACGGGTGCCTTCGCATCCGGTCGCGCGGGACTTGCTGAAGGAATTCGGCAAGCCGATCGCCGCGCCCTCTGCGAATCGCTTCGGCCGCGTCTCGCCGACCACCGCGGCGCATGTGCATGAGGACCTCGGGGACGACATCGACCTGGTGCTGGAGGGCGGCCCGAGCGAGGTTGGCATCGAGTCCACGATCGTCGACCTGTCGAGCGGCGAAGCGGTGATTCTGCGACCGGGAAAGATCTCGGCGGCCGAGTTGGGAATCAAAGCCGCCGCGCGTTCGGCGGTGCGCCACTCCGGCGGGATGGAGAAGCACTACGCGCCCAGGACACCGGCGCGCCTGGTGCCAACCCACGATCTCGACAGGGAAATCGCCAAGCTCGAGACGGGAGCCGCGGTGCTCGCCTTTTCCCGCCCGGACGAGCGGGTCGATTTCTGGCTGCGCATGCCGCGCGAGCCCGCGGCCTATGCGCAGAAGCTCTATGCGGCGCTGCGCGAGCTCGACGGCGCGCGCTGCGATGCCATCCTGATCGAGGCGCCACCAGCCGAGCCCGGCTGGGAGGCGGTCCTTGATAGACTGCGGAAAGCGACCGCTCCATGAATACCGACAACCACCTCGAAGGCGCGACCGGCGGCTGGCAGATTCTGATGATCCACGATCAGAGCACGCCGCCGGACATCATCCTTTCCGTGCTGCGCGATTTCCTGATGCTCGACGGCAAGGAAGCGGCGGGGATCGTGCAGGAGCTGAAGCGCGACGGCCGCGCGATGTGCGGCCTCTATCCCCGGACGATCGCTGACTTCATCGTCGAGCAGGTGGGCAGCTATGCCAGCAAACACGGCCACAAGCTGCGCTGCGAAGTCTCCGTCCCCAAGAAGGGCCGCTAGGCCGAGTTCTTGACTGCGCCGGGCTTGCCGTCCTCGACGACGAAGGACGCGAGCGTGTTGCAGCCGGACTCGCGTTTCTGCACCGATTCCATCGCCCGCAGGTCTGCGCCGAGGCGCTCGCGCGAGAGGTCGAAGCGCGCATAGCCGCGATAGCGGCCGTCGCTGAAGGTCATGTGCGGGTTGTCGGCGAGGAGCGGCGCGAGTCGCTCCGGCGCCCAGGCCTGCGAGGTGATCGAGGTGCCGACAAACTCGCTGGCGACGATCGGCGACCCGGGATCGTCGAAGTCGAGCTTGAGGTGGTTGACGTTGAAGGAGTGCACGTCGCCGCCGAGGACCACGGGGTTCTGGATTTTTCTGGAAGATAGAAAATCGAGAATCTTTTTTCGCGCGACGGGATAGCCGTCCCAGCCATCAGTCCAGGCGCTCCTGCCCGGCCCGGGCTTCTGGTCGAATTGCGCCATCGGCGTCTGCTGCACGATGAAATTCCAGCGGGCGCGCGAGGCAGCGAGTTGCGCTTCCAGCCATTGCTCCTGCGCCGCGCCGAGCATGGTGCGCTTCGCGTCGGCGAGATCGGCGCACTCGGCTACGTCCACCGTGTTCGAGCCGCCGCGTCCCGGCCGGGGACAGACCTGGTGCGAGCGGAACTGCCGGTCGTCGAGGACGAAAAAGCTGGCGAGGTTGCCGAAGCTCGAGCGCGTGTAGATGCGCGCGTACGGGCCGTGCGGCACCATCTCGCGCGGCACGGGCATGTGCTCGTACCAGGCCTTGTAGGCGGCGGCGCGGCGCGCGAGGAACCATTCGCGCGGATCGTTGTTCTCCGACCGGTCGTCGGCGTAGTCGTTCTCGACGTCGTGGTCATCCCAGGTGACGAGCCATGGGCAGGCGGCGTGCGCGGACTGCAGGTCCGCATCGCCCTTGTACTGCGCGTAGCGCATGCGATAGTCCTCGAGCGTCATCGGCTCGGGAATGTTGTGCCTGCGCACCAGATCGCGGCCCCACGAGCTCTCGTAGATGTAGTCGCCGACGTGGCACAAGAAGTCGGGCTGGTCGGCTGCGATGTGCCGATAGGCGTTGAAGTAGCCCTGCTCATAGTGCTGGCAGGAGGCGAGCGCGAAGCGCAGCCGCGTCGGCCGCGCCTGCAGCCCGGGCGCGGTTCGCGTCCGGCCGACCGGGCCGCGCGCGTCGCCGGCGCTGAAGCGGTACCAATAGGGACGGTTTCCCTGCAGCCCGTCGACCTGCACGTGGACCGAATGCGCCCAATCCGGCGTCGCGTAGCTCGTGCCCTTCGCCGCGATATCGCGGAACGCCTCGTCGGTCGCGACCTCCCAGAGCACCGGCACGATCTCGGGCGCCATGCCGCCGGCCGGCACTTCGGGGAGCGGCGCGAGCCGCGTCCAGAGGCTGAACCCCGTCGGCTGCGGATAGCCGCTCGCGACGCCCAGCGCGAACGGGTTCGCGGCGAAGCGCGGCTTCGGATTGAACTGCGCGCGTACTGGCCGCGCCGCGACCACGCCGAGCAAGACGAGGCATTGCAGGAAGCGGCGCCGATCAACCATCGGCCGGTCGGTTCCGTCCGAAAAAGAACACGAGGCCGCATCCGAGCGTCATGACCATGCCCGAAACGACGATGCCAAGGATGACGTGTTTCATCGATGGCGGCCCCTCCCAGACGTTCCTGGGGTCCGCCGGCTCGTAGAGGACGATGAGCTTCTCGCGTCTACGGTACTCGCTGGCGCTGGTCCTGTTCATGGTGCCCGTCCATTCACGACCGGCCGCATCGGTGAAACGAATGACTGGAACGTAATAGAGGCCGCCGCCAGCGCTTCGCGTTGTTCTTGCAGCAGCCTTGTGATCGACGACCGTGGCGTTCGCCTGCTTCGCTACGGCCATGAACCGGGTCTTCTCCTGCCACCTCTCATAGCCGTCTTTTGCGGAACCCACAAAGAATCCCAGTCCGACCATGGCCAGAATAATTCCCATGATGACCAAGCCGCCCTTGTCGCCCGGATCCGCCATAAAGGACGAATAGAATAGCGTCATGATCCATTTCGTGGTGCATGAAGAAGGCGACGGCGTTGGCGTGGTTGTCGTCGAGGGCATCAAGTCCGGCCAGCCGCTCAAGGGCTGGATCATGGAGGACGACAAGGACGTCGCGGTTACGGCGAAGAGCGACATCCCCATCGGCCACAAGCTCGCGCTGAAGGACTACAAGGTCGGCGACACCGTCATCAAGTACGGCGTCGACATCGGCAAGGTGGTGAAGCCCATCGGCAAGGGCGAGCACCTGCACGTTCACAACGTCAAAACGAAACGCTGGTGATGAATCTCTCGAAAAGCAGCTTCTGGGGTTACAAGCGCGAGAACGGCCGGATCGGCGTGCGCAACCACGTCATCATCCTGCCGGTCGACGATCTGTCGAACGCCGCCGCACAGGCGGTGGAAAACAATATCAAAGGGACGATGGCGCTGCCGCATCCCTACGGCCGGCTGCAGTTCGGCGCCGACCTGGAGCTGCACTTCCGCACGCTGATCGGCACCGGCTCGAATCCGAACGTCGCCGCGGTGGTGGTGATCGGCATCGAGGAGCAGTGGACCTCGCGCGTCGTGGAGGGCATCAAGCAGACCGGCAAGCCGGTGGTCGGCTTCGGCATCGAGCTGCACGGCGACCACGACACCATCATGCGCGCCTCGCGCGCGGCGCGCGAGTTCATGCAGATGGCGAGCGAGCTGCGCCGCGAGGAGCGGCCACTGAAGGACTTGTGGGTGTCGACCAAGTGCGGCGAGTCCGACACCACCTCGGGCTGCGGCGCGAATCCGACCGTCGGCAACGCCTTCGACAAGCTCTATCCGCACGGCACGACGCTGGTGTTCGGCGAGACCACCGAGCTCACCGGCGGCGAGCACCTCGTCGCCGCGCGCTGCCGCAACGAGGAAGTGCGCAAGAAGTTCCAGTTCGTCTTCGACCGCTACCAGGAAGTCATCAACCGCCACAAGACCAACGACCTCTCCGACTCGCAGCCGACCAAGGGCAACATCGCCGGCGGCCTCACCACCATCGAGGAGAAGGCGCTCGGCAACATCCAGAAGATCGGCCGCAAGTGCCTGGTCGACGGCGTGCTCGACAAGGCCGAGGCGCCGACCGGGCCGGGACTATGGTTCATGGACTCGTCCTCGGCGGCGGCGGAAATGGTGACGCTCTGCGCGGCGGCGGGATACACCGTGCATTTCTTCCCGACCGGCCAGGGGAACGTGATCGGCAACCCGATCCTGCCGGTGATCAAGCTGTGCGCGAATCCGCGCACGGTGCGCACGATGGCCGAGCACATCGACGTCGACGTCTCCGGCCTGCTGCGCAAGGAACTGTCGCCTGACCAGGCCGGGGACAAGCTGCTCGAGTGCATGTTCCGCACGGCGAACGGCCGGCTCACCGCGGCGGAGGCCCTCGGCCATCGCGAGTTCGTGCTGACGCGGCTGTACGAGAGCGCCTGAGACGAGTCGCGCCAGGCGTCGCGCTTGCGGCGCTGCTCGCTCTCGTCGCCAGCTTCGTTTCCTCGCACTACGGCGGGCCGCAGTTCCTTTACGCGCTGCTGTTCGGCATGGCGTTCAACTTCCTTGCCGCGCATCCCCTGCTGCGCGATGGCGTCCAGTTCACCGCGCGAACCGTGCTGCGCCTCGGCGTCGGGCTGCTGGGCGCCCGCATCGCCTGGACGGAGATCGCCTCGCTCGGCGCGGCGCCGGTCGTGCTGATCGTGGTCGCGGTGGGCGCGACCATCGCTTTCGGCGCCTGTGCGGCAATCCTCCTGCGGCGGCCCGTCGTCGAGGGCGTGCTCACCGGCGGCGCGGTGGCGATCTGCGGCGCTTCCGCCGCGCTCGCCATCGCGGCGGTACTGCCGCGCAGCGAGCGCAGCTCGCAGTACACGCTGCTTACGGTGGTTGGCGTGACTGCGCTCTCGACGCTCGCCATGATCCTGTATCCGGCCGCCGTGCCGCTGCTCGGCCTTGGCGACGCCGCAGCGGGAATCTTCCTCGGCGGGACGATCCATGACGTGGCGCAGGTGGTCGGCGCCGGCTACATGATCTCGCCGGAGACGGGAATCACCGCCACTTATGTGAAGCTGCTGCGCGTCACGCTGCTGGTGCCCGTCGTGCTCGCCCTCGCGCTTGCCTATCGGCAGGGGGCGCCCGCGGGGGCGAATCTTGTGCCGCCCTGGTTCCTGTTTCTGTTCGTCGCGCTCGCCACCGTCAACTCCGCCGGCATGGTGCCGCCGCTCGCCGCTGAAACGCTCGCGATCGTTTCGCGTTCCTGCCTCGTCGCCGCGATCGCCGCGCTCGGCATCATGACTTCCTTCGGTGAGCTCGCTGCGCTAGGCTGGCGGCCGATCGCGCTGCTCGGCGCGCAGACGGCATTCCTCGCCGCGCTGATGGTGCTCGGGCTGCGGCTGCTGGGGATCTGGACATGAAAGTACGCGTGTGGCGGGGCGGGACGAGCGGCGCTTTCCAGGCGTTCGACGTGCCGCGCTACCCGAGCCAGACCGTCCTCGACGTCGTCACGCACATCCAGCGCAGGCTCGATCCGACGCTCGCCTACCGCTTCGCCTGCCGCGTCGGCATGTGCGGCTCCTGCGCGATGACCGTGAACGGCGTCGCGCGCTGGACCTGCCGCACGCATGTCGACAAGGTCGCGCACGGCGATTCCCTGGAAGTTTCTCCGCTGAAGAATCTTCCGGTGATCCGCGACCTGGTGACTGACATGCGCGAGTTCTTCGACAAGTGGGCGCGCGCGAAAGGCCAGTTCAAAGGTGGCAGGACCCGGAACGACGACTTTGAAAAAGTCATGCCGGAAACGGAAGGCAGAAGGGTCGCCGACGCGGGCATCGAGTGCATCGGCTGCGCGGTGTGCTACAGCTCGTGCAACGTCGTCGCCGCGAATCCGGCCTACCTCGGACCGGCCGCGCTGAACCGCGCGTGGACCCTGGTCAACGACGCGAGGGAAAAAGACAATCCGGAAAGGCTGCGCGCGGTAGCCGGCGACGCTGGTTGCCACGCCTGCCACACGCACATGGACTGCACCGAGCGCTGTCCGAAGCATCTCTCGCCGACCGCCGCGATCGCGGGGCTGAAGCGCGCCACCGCCAAGGCGGCGCTGAAGGGCGAGCTGTGAATCAAACGATTCTCTGGATGGCGCAGCGCGCGACCGCGGCGATCCTCGCGGTCTGCGTGGCGGTGCATCTCGCGACTATCGTCTACGCGGTACAGGGCGGGCTCTCGGCGGCAGAGATTCTCGGGCGCACGCGCGGCAACGCGGGCTGGCTCGCGTTCTATTCGGTGTTCGTTCTTGCCGCCGCTATCCACGCGCCGATCGGCCTGCGTGCGGTGCTGGGAGAGTGGCTGCACTGGCGTGGTGCATCGCGCGAAGTGTTCCTGGTTCTTTTTTCATTGCTGCTTCTCATGATCGGAATGCGGGCCGTGCTGGCGGTCTTTTCATGAGCCGCTGGGTCGCCCACGTTCATCGCGTCTCCGGAATCGCGCTCGCGATCTTCCTGCCGCTGCATTTCTGGGCGCTGGGCAATGCCTTGCAGCTCGATTCCTTCCTCGCCTGGACCGAGCAGCCGCTGGTGAAGGCGGGCGAGTGGGCGATCGTGGTCGCGCTCGCCGCGCATCTCGGCGGAGGTCTGCGCGTGCTGGCGATCGAATTTCTCGACTGGCACGAGCGGCAAAAGAGCCTCGTCGCCCTTGCTGCCGCGGTGACGTTCGCCGTGGGTCTGGCCCTCGCTTTGGCGCTGTAGAATCAAAATCATGAAAACGTTCGCTGCTTTGCTTCTCGGCCTCGTCATGTCGTGCGTGCAGGCCCAATCGTGGCCTCAGAAACCAGTCCGCTTCATCGTGCCGTTCCCGCCGGGAGGCGCGACCGACATCTCGGCGCGGCTGATCGGCGAGAAGCTGAGCGAGATCTGGGGCCAGCAGGTCGTGATCGAAAACCGCGGCGGTGCCGGCGGCAGCGTCGGCGCGGCGGAGGCGGCGCGCGCGGCACCGGACGGCTACACGCTGTTCTTTCCCTCGGGTTCGGTCGTCACCGCCAACCAGCACATCTACGAGAAGTTGAACTACGACCCGGAGAAGGATTTCATCCCCGTGACCAACGCCGTGACCGGGCCGCAGGTGCTGACCGTGCCCGCAAGCTCGCCCTACAAGACGGTGAAGGATCTCATCGACGCAGCGCGCGCCAATCCCGGCAAGCTCACCTTCGGACACGCCGGCATCGGCTCGCAGACGCATCTCGCGGCGGAGAACTTCGTCTGGCAGGCGAAGATCGACGCGCTCGCGGTGCCTTACAAGGGCGAAGGTCCGGGGCTCGCTGGACTGATCGGCGGCGAGACGACTTTCTTTGTCGGCAACCTTGCGGCCTCGATCGGCCATATCCAGGGTGGGCGGATCCGCGCGCTCGGCGTCACCAGCAAGGACGAGGCGCCGCAACTTCCCGGGGTGCCGCCGATCGCAAAAACTGTTCCCGGATTCGAGAATGCCGGCTGGTTCGGTCTGGTTGCGCCTGCTGGCACGCCCGCGGACGTGGTGCAGAAGATCTATCGCGACACGAAGCGGGCGCTGGAGGCGACCGACCTGAAGGCGCGCCTTTACGTGCAGGGCCTCGCGCCGGTCGGCAACACGCCCGAGGAGATGGGACGCGCGATGAAAGAGGAAACCGCGCTCTGGGCACGCGTGGTGAGGGAACGCCAGATCCGCGTCAAGTGAAAGTCGATCTGCGCCAGGTCGAGGAAGCCGCGAAAGAGCTCTACATCCGCGCGCTCAAGATCCTGCCGCCGGACATCAAGCAGGGCTTCGACGCGCTCGAGAAGCGCGAGAGCGACCCGCTCGCGCGGCGCACGCTGGGCACCATGGTCCGCAACATCGCCGTCGCCGAGAAGACCGACAACCTGCTGTGCCAGGACACTGGCATCCCGATCTACAACGTGCGCATCGGCCGCGGCGTCGAAGTGGACGGCGCCGGCCTGAAGGACGCGATCCGGCGCGGCTGTGCGCGCTCGACGCGCGAGTATTCGTTCCGCTCCTCGATCGTGCATCCCACCACGCGCGTCAACGAGCAGACCTCGACGGGACGCGGCGTGCCCGTGATCAACATCGACTTTTCGGAAGACGAATCGCTCGTGATCGAGATGATTCCCAAGGGCTCCGGTTCGGAAAACAATTCCTGGCTGCGCATGGCGATTCCGGCGGAGGGCGTCGACGCGATCAAGACCTTCGTCATCGATTGCGTGCTCGAGGCCGGCGGCAAGACCTGCCCGCCGACCATCGTGGGCGTCGGCGTCGGCGGCACGGCCGACCTTTGCCTGCACCTCGCCAAGGAAGCGGCGACGCGGCCGCTCGGCTCGCAGTGTGCCGATCCCGAAGGGGCGAAGCTCGAGCGCGAGCTCGGGCAGGCGGTCAACATGCTCGGCGTCGGCCCGCAGGGCCTGGGCGGCGACTCGACCTCGTTCGCGGTGCACGTCGAGACCGCGGCGACGCACATCACGATGAACCCGGTCGCGGTGAACATGCAATGCCATTCCGCGCGTCGCGCTCGCGCGACCTTCACGCCGACCGGGATCGAATATGGTTTTTAGGGTCCTGCTGCTATTTGCATTCGCAGTCCCCCTGCGGGCGGCGGAGCTCGAAGGCATTCAATTGGAAGATCGCGTGCTCGTCGACGGCCAGGAGGTCCAGCTCAACGGCATGGCGCTGCGCACGCGCTTCGCGGTGTTCAACGTCTACGTCGCCGGCCTGTACCTTCCGCAGAAGACCAGCAGCGCCCAGGCGGCGATCGAAGGGGGCGGCGCGAAACGCATGGCGCTGGTCATGCTGCGCGATGTATCCGCCGAGCAGTTCAGCGAAGCATTCGACGTGGCGCTCAACAACAACAACAGTGAGGCGCAGCTCGCCGAGGTCAGGGCGCAGAAGGACGAGCTGTTCGCGCGCATCCGCACTATCGGCGAAGCGGCAACCGGCACGGTGATCCTGCTCGACTACCTGCCTTCCGCGGGCACGATGCTGTTGGTTGGCGGGACGGCGCGAGGCGCGCCGATCCCCGGCGAGGAGTTCTACCGCGCGATTCTGCGCAGCTGGCTTGGCGAGAAGCCCTCGCAGGAAGACATGAAGAAAGCGCTGCTCGGCGGCTGATGGCGCACCACGACCTCACGCCACCGATCACCGAGGCGCAGGCGCGCGCGCTGCGGGTCAACGACACGGTCACGCTGTCGGGAACGCTGTTCGGCATCCGCGATGCGACGCAGATCCACATGTTCGATCGCGGCCGCAAGACGCGCTTCGACCTCAAGGGGCATGCGGTGCTCCATACCGCGCCCAACGTGCGCAAGACCGGCGGGAAATACGAGCCGATCTGCATCGGCACGACGACCAGCGACCGCATGGAACGCTTCACCGCGCCGCTGATGGACCAGTACGGCGTGCGCCTGGTCATCGGCAAGGGCGGATTGCGTCAAGGTTCCCTGGATGCATTCCAGAAATTCGGCGGCGCGTATCTGGCCGTGATCGGCGGCACCGCGGCGCTCGAGACCACCTGGGTCGAGGCCATCGAGGACGTCGATCTCGACGACCTGCACCCGGAGTCCCTGTGGAAATTCCGGGTGCGCGGGTTCGGCCCGCTGGTGGTGGCGATGGACAGTCACGGCGCGAGCCTCTACGACGCGGTCAATGCAGACGCGAAGAAGCGGCGCGCCGCGGCCTTGAAGCATCTCGGCGTACGGTAGAATCGCCGCAAATCCTTGGAGGAGGAAAAATGAGACTCATCGGGCTCGTCATTGCATCGCTCGTGGCCGCGGCATCGGGCCTCGCGCAAGCACAGAACATTTCCATCGCAACCGGCGGCACGGGCGGCGTGTACTACCCGCTCGGCGGCGGCATGGCGGCGGTGCTGTCGAAGTACGTCACCGGCTTGCAGGCCACCGCGGAAGTGACCGGCGGCTCGGTCGCCAATCTGCAGCTCATCGGCACCGGCAAGCCCTACATCGCCATGACGATGGTCGACGCCGGGCTCGACGCGTACAAGGGCCAGGACAAGTTCAGCGGCAAGCCGGTGCCGGTGCGCACGCTGATGGTCATGTACCCCAACCGCATGCACGTGGTGAGCATCGACGGCACCGGCGTGACGAAGATGTCGGATCTCAAGGGCAAGCGTGTCTCGACCGGCTCGGGCGGCAGCGCCACCGAAGTGATGGCGTTCCGCGTCATCGAGGCGGCCGGGCTCGACAAGGACAAGGACATGAAGCGCGAGCGCCTGGGCGTCGCCGAGTCGGTGAACGCGCTCAAGGACCGCAAGATCGACGCATTCTTCTGGGTGGGCGGCCTGCCGACCGCGGCGGTCACGGACCTCGCCAGCACCCCGGGCGTGAAGATCAAGATGATCGATCACGCGGACCTCGTGCCGGCCATGAACAAGAAGTACGGCAACCTCTACGTGAAGGACACGATCGGCAAGGACGTCTACCGGGGCATGGAGCGCGACAACGCGCAGGCGACGGTGATGAACCTGCTCGTGGCGCACGAAAAGATGGACGAGAAGACCGCCTACAACATCGTCAAGGCGGTGTTCGAGCACATCCCCGAGCTGGTGCGGGTGCATGGCGAGGCGGAGAACTTCAAGCTCGAGAACCAGAAGACCGCCGCCGCCGGCGGCATTCCCTGGCATCCCGGCGCGCTGCGCTACTTCAAAGAAAAAGGCGTCAAGGTCGACTGACCGGAATGCCGAATGAGATAAAGCCCCGCCAGCCGGGGCTTTTTCATTAGATGAGCGAAGACGTCACACGCCTGCACCAGCCCGCGGCCGAGGTGAGCCAGGAAGCGCTCGCCCGCGCCGAGGAGATGATCGAGCGCGAGGAGGGCGCCCAGAACAAGCTGGTCGGCTGGCTGGCGGCGCTGGTCACGCTGACGGCGATCGTGATGTCGATCTTCCACCTCTACACCGCGTACGCGATCGTGCGCCCCGAGCACCTGCGCGCGATCCACGTCGCGTTCGTCCTGTTCCTGAGCTTCATGGTATTTCCCGTGGCGAAGCGCTACCGCCACCGCATCATGTGGTGGGACTGGGTGCTGGCCGCGCTCGGCATCGCCACCACGGTCTACCTCATCGCCGGCGGCGACGATTTCTTCGACCGCTCGATCCTGCCGAACGACTGGGACATCTTCTTCGGCGTGGTGCTCGTGCTTCTCATCCTGGAGGCGATGCGGCGCACCACCGGCTGGATCCTGCCGTTCATCACTTCGTGTTTCCTGCTCTACGCGTTCTTCGGCGAGATCCTGCCGGCGCCCTGGACGCACAAGGACTACGAGATTCCGCGTCTGGTCGGCCACATGTACATGACGCTGGAAGGCATCTACGGCACGGCGATCAGCGTTTCCTCCACGCTGATCATCCTCTTCACCATCTATGGCGCGTTCCTGCAGTTCTCCGGCGCGGGCAAGTTCTATATCGACTTCTCGTTCTCGGCGATGGGCGGCAAGCCCACCAGCGCCGGGCGCACCGTGACGCTCGCCTCGTTCCTTCTTGGCGGTCCCTCCGGCTCGGGCGTTGCGACGACGGTCACGCTCGGCGCGGTGGCCGCGCCGATGCTCGCCAAGGTCGGCTACGGCAAGGAAGAAGCGGGAGGCCTGCTGGCGGCGGGAGGCCTCGGCGCGATCATCTCGCCGCCGGTGCTCGGCGCCGCGGCGTTCCTGATCGCCGAGTTCCTGAAGATCTCGTACCTCGACGTGCTGCTGATGGCGGTGATTCCCACCTGCCTCTACTACCTCGCGCTGTTCGTGATGGTCGAGATCGACGTGCGCAAGTTCGGCATGAAGGACGTGCTGTTCGAGAGCGTCGAGAGCGCCTGGAGCCTGGCGAAGCGCTACTGGTTCCACTTCCTGTCGCTGGTCACGATCATCGCCTTCATGATGCCGCCGTTCAATTTCTCGCCGGAACTGTCGGTGTTCTGGGCGACGGTGGTCTCGTTCGCCACCAGCTTCCTGCGGCGCGACACCGCGTTGTTCCGGTACGAGAAGACCGCTCCTCTGCGCAGCGTCTGGAATTCCGGCTTCTTCAAGGCGCTCGAGGGCGGCTCGCTCGCGGTGCTGAACGTCGC
>Ga0111538_10009230_pt1 | contig 13178 bp, 11 predicted proteins | sample SoiMethybrSBSTD1_FD_79669 | JGI IMG/M metagenome (GOLD analysis project Ga0111538, IMG submission 79669) | Bulk soil microbial communities from a Populus tree surrounding site in Tennessee, USA - Soil MetaG P. TD hybrid SBSTD1 (version 2)... | ecosystem: Environmental > Terrestrial > Soil >...
CCTCCAGCCGCACGCCGTTCAAGGCGACGACCCTGCAATGAGCGGACGGATCCAGGCCCGGTCGGGGTAGACCCGGACGGCCTGGACCCCGTGCGCGACCTCGAGCAGGCACCCCGCCGAGAGCAGCACCGCAAGGATGAGCGCCGTGCGCTTCGCCCGCGCCTCCTCGCACGCGCCGGCGGCCCAACCGGCGAGGAGCACGGTCGCGGGGCTCACGAGCACGACGTAACGCAGCAGCTTCGAGTACCCGGAAGCACCGAGCCCCATCGCGACCGCGACGATCAGCGCGATCCAGGTGCACAGCGCCAGCACCAGACGTAGACCCCGGCCGCGAGGCCTCAGGACCGCGGCGACCGCGAGCGAGGGGACGAGCGACCAGATCGCCGTCGGCAGGAGCCTGAGGTAGGACCAGGGCGTGCGCTCGACGGTCACCACGCGGATGAACGGGTTCTCCGCGATGAGCCGCACCGAGGGCTTCCCCGGCCACGGGGGCGCGACCGCGACCCAGGGGAGCGCGAGGAGCGCCGCCGTCCCCAGCGCCCAGGCCAGGAGGCGCGTTCTCTCGGCGGCCGGACGCTCCCCCGCGTTCACCCATGCGAGCAGCAGGATCGGCGGGATCGCCACCGCGCTGTTCAGCTTGACGAGCATCGCGGCACCGAGCGCCACCCCGGCGCCGATCGCGGTGAGCGGCCCGCCGCGAGCGAGAGCGCGGACGGTGAGCCACGCCGCGAGCGCGACCGCGGCGACCTGCGGCCCGTCGAGCCAACGGTGCACCGAGACGTGCGCGACGATCGGTGTCCCGGCGGCGAGCGCCGCCACGGTGAGGCGCACGGGCGTCGTGAAGCGCGGGAGCGTCTCCCTCGCGAGCGCCCAGGTCGCAAGGAAGAAGATCGCGAACGCAGCGAGCTGGGCCACGTCCGGGCCGAGCAGCGCCATCCATGCCACGCCGAGCGGCGGGTGGTAGAAGACGCGCGTGTCGTACTGGTCGCGGATCATCCAGTCCTGCTCCAGGATCGGGTGCCCCTGGAGCGTGTACCCGCGCCCGCCCTTCACTTGCTCGATGAGCGCCGCGTAGATCCTCTCGTCCCCCTCGCGATGCGGCAGGTCGAAGATGTTCGCGCGCAGCACGAGCCCGGCCGCCAGGAACAGCAGCGGCAGAAAAGGGGACAGTCCCCTTCTCTTAGAAGAGGCGCGCGGCATTCTCGGAGAGGATCTTGCGGCGCGCGTCGTCGGTCAGGTCGAGAGCGAGGAACGCCTCGACGTTCTTCCGCAGGTCGGTCACACCCGGCGACGGCCAGTCGCTCCCCCAAAGGCAACGATCGGCGATCTCGGCGAGGCGCGGCACGAAATGGAGCAGGCGCTTCGGCGGGATCCCCGAGAGGTCGAGGGAGAAGCGCGGGTGCCGGCGCACGAGGAAGAACGCCGCGTCGCCGTGGAGCGGCCTCCCGGCGTGCGCGAGGATCACGGACAGGCGCGGGAAGTCCACCCCGACGTCGTCCGCGGGCATGGGGTCGGCGTACACGTTGCGCGCGCCGGGGAAGACCGAGGTCCCCGTGTGGATCATCACGGGGACGCCGCGCGCCTCGGCCACCCGGAACACCTCGCCGATCCCTGCACCCGGGCCGCCGGTGCGGTACTCGTTCACGTGGAAGAGCTGGTGCGGCGGGTGGATCTTCAGGCCGCGGATTCCGAGGTCGAGCACGCGCTCGGTCTCGTCGGCCGGACGGCTCGAAAAGCGCGGGTGCACGGAGCCGAACGCGATGAGCCGGTCGGGCGCCTCGGCGCAGTACCGCGCGCACCACGCGTTCACGTCCGGGGTGAACCCCATCACGTCGGGCGAGACATAGTTGATGATCGCCGCCCGCTCGATCCCACAGGTGTCCAGGAAGCGAAGGAACGCCGCCGGGCTCTCGATGAACGAGCGGATGCTCTCGAGGTCGTCGCGGCCCGCCTCCATCGCGGCGTTCACCGGCGACGGGTGCATCTCCCACGGCTGGATGTGGACGTGGGCGTCGGTGACCGCGAAACCTTCGATCACGACGTCCTCACGAGTCCCAGCGGTAGAAGCCCTCCCCGGACTTCTTGCCGAGCTTCCCGTCCGCCACCATCCGGCGGAGGAGCTCCGGCGGCCGGAACGCATCCGAGCGCAGCTCGCGGTGGAGGTGCTCCGCGATCGCGAGCCTCACGTCGAGCCCGACGAGGTCCGTCAGGCGCAGCGGTCCCATCGGATGGCGATAGCCGAGCGTCATCGCCTTGTCGATGTCCTCGGCGGAAGCGACCCGCTGCTCCAGCATGCGGATCGCCTCGAGCCCGAGGAGCACGCCCAGCCGGCTCGTCGCGAACCCCGGCGCATCGCGGACGACGATCGGCTCCTTCCCGAGCTTCCGGCCCACCTCGAGCGCGACGGCGACGGTCTCGTCGCTCGTCGCCTCGGCGCGAACGACCTCGAGCAGCGGCATGACCGGCACCGGATTGAAGAAGTGCATGCCGAGGCAGGAGGCCGGACGGCGCGTCGCCTCGGCGATCTTCCCGACCGGAAGCGACGAGGTGTTCGACGCGAGGATCGCGTGGGAGGGTGCCGCCGCGTCGAGCCAGCCGAAGAGCCTGCGCTTGAGCTCGAGCTCCTCCGGGACCGCCTCCACGACGAGGTCCGCGTCGGCGACCCCCTCCTCGATCGAGGCGGCGGACTTCAGGCGCTGAAGCGCGGCGCCGCGCTCCGCGGGGAGGAGCTTTTTCTTCTCGACGAGCGTGCCGAGCATGTCCTCGATCGCCGCGAGGCCGCGGGAGAGCGCTTGCGCGTCGGCGTCCACGATCCGCACCTCGAAGCCGGAGGTCGCGGCGGCCTGCGCGATCCCGCGCCCCATCGTTCCGGCTCCTATCACGGCGATGGTCTCGACGGCGCGCACGCGGGTGAGTATACGATCCGCCGATGCACGACGTTCCGCTCCTCGTCAACATCGGCGTCGCGCTCTCCGCGGCGCTCGTGGGCGGCCTGATCGCGCGGCGGCTCGGCGTGCCGACGCTCGTCGGTTACCTGCTCGCCGGGATGGCGATCGGCCCGTTCACGCCGGGGTACGTCGGCGATATGGACGCGATCCGGCAGCTCGCCGAGCTCGGCGTCATCTTCCTGATGTTCGGCGTCGGCCTCCATTTCTCGCTCAAGGACCTGTGGCGCGTGCGGGGTGCTGCGGTCCCGGGCGCCGTCGCGCAGATGACCGCGGCCACGATCCTCGGATTTTTCCTCGGCCGCGCGTGGGGCTGGGACGCGATGCCGAGCCTCGTGCTCGGGCTTTCGATCTCGGTCGCGAGCACGGTCGTGCTCTTGCGCGCGCTCATGGACGCCGGGCTCCTCGATTCGCGCCACGGCCGGCTTGCGGTCGGCTGGCTCGTCCTCGAGGATCTCGCGACCGTGCTCCTCCTCCTCCTGCTGCCGGCGCTCGCCCCGGGGCCTTCCGGGCTCGACTGGTCGGGGATCGGGTGGACGCTCCTCAAGGCCTCCGCCTTCATCGCGCTCATGCTCGTCGGCGGCAAGCGCGTCGTCCCCTGGGTCCTGATGCACGTCTCGCACATGCGGTCGCGCGAGCTGTTCCTCCTGGTCACGCTCGTCGCCGCGGTCGGGATCGCGCTCGCGGCCGCCACGATCTTCGGCGTCTCGCTCGCGCTCGGCGCGTTCCTCGCCGGTGTGGTCGTCGGGGAATCCCCGCTGTCTCACCAGGTCGGGGTGGACGTCCTCCCCTTCCGGGAGGCGTTCGCCGTGCTGTTCTTCGTCTCGGTCGGGATGCTCGTCAACCCGGCGTCGCTCCTCGAGCACGCTGGACCGGTCGCGATCCTGACGGCGGTGATCGTGATCGGGAAGGCCGTGGCCGCGATCGTGATCTGTGCCGTGGTCGGCCAGCCGCTGCGGAGCGGGCTCGTCGTGGCCGCGGGCCTCTCCCAGATCGGCGAGTTCTCGTTCATCCTCGGGCAAACCGGGGTGAAGCTCGGCCTGTTCGACGGAAGTCACTACACGCTCCTCCTCGCCGGAGCGGTGATCTCCATCACGCTCAACCCGCTCATGTTTCGCCTCGTCGAGCCCGCGGAGAGGTGGATCGCGCGCTCACCGGGACTGACGCGCTGGCTCGACCGGTCGCGCCCCGAGCCGAAGGAAGCGGTCCCGCAGACGGGCGGTCACGTGGTCGTCGTGGGTTGCGGGCGCGTCGGCGGGCACATCGTGGACGTCCTCGGTCGCATCGGGGTACCGCGCCTGGTCATCGAGTCCGACGCCGCGATCGTCGAGGACCTCGGGAAGCGCGGGGTGCCTGTCCTCTTCGGGGACGCCGGAAACTCAGAGATCCTCAAGCACGCGCGCCTCGACGTCGCGCGCGCGCTGGTCGTGACGGTGCCGCTGGAATCGACCGCGGCGGTCGTCGTCGCCGGCGGCCGCGAGCTCGCGCCCAACGTGCCGATCGTCGCCCGGGCGGCGACACGGCCGGGGGTGAAGTCGCTCTCCGCCCTCGGCGCGCAGGACGTGATCCATCCCGAGTGGGAAGGCGGGCTCGAGGTCGTCCGGCACGTGCTGCTCCGTCTCGGGTTCCCGCTCCGCGAGGTGCAGAAGTACGCGGACGCGGTGCGTCGCGACAGCTACGACCTCGAGGCGAACACCGACGAGGAGCATCGCGCGCTGCACCGGCTGCTCGCGGTCGCGCGCGACGTCGAGATCGTCTGGTTCGAGCTCGGCGCGGGCAGCGGCCTCGTCGGCCGCTCCCTCGCGGAGGTGGGATTGCGCGCCAAGACCGGGGCGTGGATCGTCGCGGTGCACCGCAGAAGCCAGGTGCTCCCGATCCCGGCACCGGACTTCCGGCTCGAGAACGGCGACCGCCTCGGCCTCATCGGCGACCCGGCGCAGATCGCCGCCGCCGAGCCGCTCGTCCGCGGCACGTGACCGCGTTCGGGATCGCGGGATCGGCGGTCGCGGTCGCCGGGCTCGCGCTCATGGCGCGGGGAGCGCACCTGGAATCGCGGGGGCGGCTCGAGGACTCCCGGCGGCTGGGACGGGCCGGCGGCTTCGTCGCGCTCGCGGGATCGATCCTCTGCGCCGTGGCGATACCGCTCGCGCTCGTCAGCGGGGTGGTCGCGCTCCTCGGCGGGCTCTCGGGGAAGCCGCGACCCTCGTGGTGGGTCGCGGCCCTCCTCCTCGCGGCCTCTTTGGCGCTTCCCTTCCGGAGCTAGAACGACTTCGAGAGGCCGAGCACGAGACCGCGGCGCACGGTGAGCTGCGCCTCGTTCACATCCTGGTACACCGGCTGGTCGAGGTCGGCGTAGAACGTCAGGCCGCTCTCGGAGTGGAACGCGATACCCGGGACGACGTCGATCGCGAGGAGCCCCGTCGAGGGAACGCCCGCCCCCAGATACTCGTCGCGCCCGGTGTGGCGCGCGTTCGCCTGGAGGGACCACGACCAGCGGGGAGAGAAGCGATGCGTCACCCCGCCCAGGAGCACCTGCTCGTCCCCGAACCGGTAGTCGAGCGAGTTCTCCGTGTTGAGCCGGTACGAGGCCGACGCGAAGGCGTCGAGCGTGCCCGGACGGATCGTGTGCGACCACCTCAAGCGCACGATCGCATCCGTCGATCCGGTACCGGGCTGGATCGTCGGCTCCTGGATCGCGCCTTCGGAATCGAGCCCCTTGTACGAGCCGGTCGGAAGCTTGACGGCCAGGTCGCCGGTGAGCACGTCCATCGCCTTCACGAAGACACCGTAGCGGACGCCGAGGCGCGCGTCGCCGAAGCCGGAGGAACCGGCGTCGCCGTCGAAGGCCTCCTCGGGTGAGCCGGCGTCGTCGAAGTGCTCGTGCTCCCGGTCGTTGATCAGGGGGAGGAACGCGAAGACGGCGAGGCGGCTCGTCACGCCGTACGTCACGCCGACACGCACGAGCGCGTTTTCGGTGCGGATCTCGCGGTGGTGATCCGGCTCGATGAGGCCTTCCTCGAAATCGATGCCGGGGGTGAGAACCTCGGACGTGCCGCTCGACCCCTCGGCCTTCCGGCTCTGGTCGATCCACTGGTACGAGAGCTCGACGAAGAACGTGTGGGGCGCTTGGAGCCCCTCCCCCGTTCCGGTGTCGAGGAAGCACTGCGCGGAGCCGCACGTCGCCGCGGCCGGCGCCGCGAGCAAAGAGGCGACGGACAGGAGACACACGTACCGAAACCGATTCATGGACGCCTTCCTCCGGCGCGTCGCGGACGCGCGAAATCGCGGAACGAGCGACTAGGCCGCGGAGGAGGGAGGAGGCGCGCGCGGGGACCAAGCGGGCCGCGCGCCGTCGCCGGTGGCGGAGACGGCCCCGCCCTCGAGGGGTGCCAGACGGGTCCCGGCGATGCGTGCGATCTCGACCGGTGGTGGTGCCGGCGTCGCCGCGTGGGCCGCGACGGCCGAGCACGGGCATCGCGCTCCGGAGGCGAGCGTCACGTGCTGGTCGGCTCCGGAGGCCCGCTTGCAGCAGCAAGACGTCGTGTTCGCGCACGACATCGCGCACGCTTTCGGTGCCGCCGGGACCAAAGGGGCCAGGAAGGAGAGGAACGCCAGGATGGCTAACGCACGTCTCACGGGCCGGTGATTGTAGGCCACGGCTCCCCTGCTACACTTTCCGGCCGCCATGAGCACAAATCGAACGTTACGAACTCTCGCCGTCATCGGCGCCGGCAACATGGGAAGCGACATCGCCCAGAAGGCCGCGTCCGAGGGATTCCCCGTCGTCCTCGTCGATCTCGACGACGCCAAGGTCGCGCGAGGCCTCTCGATCGTCGAGAAGACCCTCGCGGAGGCCGTCGAGCGCAAGATCCACCGCGCCGAGGAAGCCGCCGCGATCCGCTCGCGCATCACCGGCACCGCCGACTGGTCGAAGCTCACCATAGCCGACCTCGTCATCGAGGCGGTGTTCGAGGACCTCGACGTCAAGCGCAAGGTCTTCGCGCGCCTGGAAGAGGTGTGCCGCGAGGATGCGATCCTCGCGACGAACACGTCGTCGTTCCTCGTGGGCGACATCGCGAGCGGGATGAAGCGCCCGGAGCGCATGCTCGGCCTGCACTACTTCTACCACCCGGCGAAGAACCGTCTCGTGGAGGTCATCGCCGGGGAGAAGACCGACCCCGCCGTCTTCGACGCGGCGTGGACGCTCCAGGAGATGATCGGCAAGACGCCGATCCGCTCCGCCGACGCGTCTGGGTTCATCGTCAACCGCTTCTTCGTGCCGTGGCTCAACGAGGCGGTGCGCCTGCTCGAGGAGGGCGTCGCCGACATTCCCTCGATCGAGGCGGCCGCGAAGGCGACGTTCGGGATCGGCATGGGGCCGTTCGAGCTGATGAACGTGACCGGGATCCCGATCGCGCTCCACGCCGAGACGACTCTCGGCGAGGCGTTCGGCCCGATGTACGCGCCCGCGGAGAAGCTCGCCGCCCAGGTCGCGTCGGGCGAGCTCTGGGATCTCTCCGGAACGCCCGACCCTTCGCGCGCCGCCGCCGTGAACGAGCGGCTCCTCGCGGTCACCTTCCTCGTCGCAACCTCGCTCGTGGACGAGGAGGTCGGGACGATCGAGGACACCGACATCGGCGCCCGCGTCGGCCTCAGGTGGCCCCGCGGCCCCTTCGAGATGATGAACAAGATGGGGATCAAGCCCGCGGGGGACCTGGTCGGACAGTACGGCGGCCACTGGGGCGTCGCCGTGCCGGGGAACCTCTCGCTCCAGTGGCGGGCGAGCGTCCCCTTCGACTTCTCCTACGTGAAGTCGGAGGTCAGGGACGGCATCGCGACCCTCACCGTGAACCGTCCCGACGCGATGAACGCGCTCAACGAGACGGTGGTGGCGCAGCTCCACGAGGCGCTTAACGCGGCGATCAAGGACCGCTCCGTGCGCGGCATCGTCATCGCGGGGGCCGGGAAGGCGTTCATCGCGGGCGCCGACATCCGGTTTTTCGTCCGGAACATCGAGAGCGGCGACATCCCGCGGATCGTGAAGTTCACCGAGGCGGGCCACGCGCTCCTCGCCGCGATCGAGGGATCGGAGAAGCCGGTCGTCGCGCGGCTGCACGGGCTCGCCCTCGGGGGCGGCGTCGAGCTGGCCCTCGCTTGCCACGCGATCATCGCCGGCCCGAAGGCGTCCCTCGCCTTCCCGGAGACCGGCATCGGGATCTATCCCGGCCTCGGCGGCACGCAGCGTACGACGCGCCGGATCGGCGTCGGGCTTTCGCGCTGGCTCGTCTTCACGGGGCAGACCGTCTCCGCCGAGGAGGCGAAGGCGATCGGCCTCGTGGACCAGGTCGTCCCCCACGAGGAGCTCGACGCCGCCGTCCGGGCGGCGATCGACGCCGGGGCGAAGCGGGGCGACCGCCCCGCGCTGTCGGCGCGGCACCGGGCGCTCGAGGCGTTCTTCGCCTCGCACGACGCGGAGGCGCTTCGCGCGGGGACGGCGGACACCGGCGGCGACGAGGCGCTCGCGAAGGCGATGAAGCGCGTCGGCTTCAAGGCGCCGATCGCGCTCCGGCTCGCCGGGCGCCTGATCGAGTCCGGATCGACCGTGCCGCTGAAGGAGGGGCTGGCCATGGAGCTGTCCCACCTCGAGGAGATCTTCACGACGCAAGACGCGCACGCCGGCCTCTCGAGCGTGGGTCAGAAGGCACCCGTCTTCCAGGGAGCATGACGTGGCCGACGAGGCCCCGGGCCTCCTCGATCGCGCCGTCGAGCTCCTCGCCCGCCTCTACGACGCCGTCGGCCTGAACGGCACGCGCCTGAGGTGGCGCTGGAACCAGCGGCGCCGGGAGATCGGCGAGGCGGGGCTGCGGGCCGAGATGTTCGCCCGGTCCACCCGCGGCGCCTACAAGATGTGCACGTCCTGCCGGGCCCTCGTCCCGCGCGCAGCACGGACGTGCACGGAGTGCGGCGCGCGCCTGTCGGCGGTGCGCGCGCCGGGCCTCACGCGCGCCATCGGGAACCTCATCCCCGGAGCGACCGCGACGACCGGGATCGTCCTCGGGGTCAACACGCTCCTGTTCGCGGTGATGCTCATGATCCCGGTGAACGTCCCCGGGGAGGAGCCCGGCGGACCGTTCTCGCGTCTCTGGGGCTTCGACGGATACACCCTCATCCGCTACGGCTCCGGCTTCTCGGTGCTCACGATCTTCCTCCACGAGGCGTGGCGGATCGTGACGCCGGTGTTCCTCCACGCCGGGATCGTCCACTTCGCCTTCAACTCGATGGCGCTCGTGCAGCTCGGGCCGCTCGTCGAGGAGGAGTACGGCACCGAGCGGCTCGCGGCGATCTACCTCGCCTGCGGGATCGCGGGGAGCGCGGCGAGCCAGTACCTCCGCCACAGTCACACGGTGGGCGCCTCGGGCGCGATCTGTGGCCTGCTCGGCCTGCTCCTCGTGCACGGGTACCGGCTGGGGGGAGCCTACGGCACGCGCCTGCGCTCCGCGATGATGCAGAACATCCTCATCATGGGCGTCTTGAGCTTCGTCGTCCCCCGCATCGACTGGATGAACCACCTGGGCGGGCTCGCCGCGGGAGCGCTCCTTGGTCTCGTCGTGCCTTCCGGGCCCTTCCGCTCGCGGGGGACGGAGGGCCTGTGGCAGATCCTCGCCTGGGGAGCGGTCGTGATCGCGCTCTACTCGTTCTGGATGATGGCCGGACACGGCATGGCCGACGTGCAGTGGGTGCTCGCCCACGACTGACATGAGGATCGGGCTCGCGGGCTTGGGGATCCACGGGGGGCGCTACGCCACGCACCTCCTTTCGGGGGACGTGCCGGGCGTAGCACTCGGTGCGGTCTCCCGCGCGGATGCGCGGGAGGGATCGCTCTTCGCCCTGGCGCACGGGGTCGCCTACGTGAAGGACCCCCGGGAGCTCGCGACGGTCCCCGGGATCGACGCGGTCGTCGTCTGCCTGCCCCCCGACCTCCACGCCGAAGTTGCGATCGCTTGCCTCGAAGCGGGGCGTCCGGTGCTCGTCGAGAAGCCGCTCGCGGCCACGGTGAAGGACGGCGAGCGGGTGGTCGAGACGGCCCGGCGCACGGGGACCCCGATCATGGTCGCCCACACGATGCGCTTCGATGGTGTGGTGCTCGCGATGCGGCGCGAAGCGGTCTCCCTGGGGGCCCTGCGCACCGTCGCGATCAACCAGCGCTTCGAGCCCACGCACCGGCCGTGGATCGACACGCCGGGGAGGGGCGGGATGCTCCTCAATACCGGCGTCCACGCCTTCGACCTGCTGCGCTTCCTCACCGGCTCGGAGATCGTCGAGGCGCGGGCCCTGTTGACCCGGACGGTGACCCGCGACACGGAGGACGGGTTCGCGGCGGCCTTCCGCCTCGAGCCGGGCGGGATCCTCGCCACCGTGGACAACGCGCGAACGGTCGCGGCCCGCTCGGGCCGGATCGAGATCGCCGGGGATCGCGGCCAGCTCCGGGGCGACCACATCCACCGGGAGCTCTCGCGGATCGAGGGGAAGACGGTACGAAACCTCGGCCCCGTCCCTCCGACGCCCACGATCGCGGCCGTGCTCGGCGCCTTCACGAGCGCCCTCGGCAACGGTGCGCCGATGCCGGTGACCGCCGAGGATGGGCTCGCGGCCGTTCGGGTCGCCTGCGCGTTGCGGTTGACGGGGGCGATCGACCCGGCGGATGATCCCCGGCCGCTCTGAGGAGACCAGTCGCCATGTCGGACGCGAACAACCCGTTCAAGATCGCCCAGCGGCAGCTCGACGAGGCCGCGAAGCTTCTCAAGCTCGATGCCGCCATCCACGAGCTGCTCCGCTGGCCGCTGCGGGAGCTGCACGTGACGCTGCCGGTCAAGATGGACGACGGCAGCACGAAGGTCTTCCACGGCTTCCGGGTGCAATACAACGACTCCCGCGGACCGACGAAGGGCGGCCTCCGTTTCCACCCCGACGAGACGATCGACACCGTCCGCGCGCTGGCGGCGTGGATGACCTGGAAGACCTCCGTCGTGGACATCCCGCTGGGCGGCGGGAAGGGCGGGGTCATCTGCAACCCGAAGGAGATGTCCCCCGGCGAGCTCGAGCGCCTCTCGCGCGCCTACGTGCGCCAGGTCGGCCGCATGCTCGGCCTGTTCGAGGACGTTCCGGCGCCGGACGTCTACACGACGCCGCAGATCATGGCCTGGATGATGGACGAGTATTCGTTCCAGCGCGGCCACAACGAGTTCGGAATGATCACCGGCAAGCCCCTGGCGCTCGGCGGCTCGAAGGGGCGCGGGGACGCGACGGCGCGCGGCGGGATCTTCTGCGTGCGGGAAGCGGCCAAGATCCTGGGGATCAACCTGAAAAGCGCCGGCGCCGCAATCCAGGGGTACGGGAACGCGGGCTCGTTCGCCCACAAGCTCGGCCAGGAGATGCTGGGACTCAAGATCATCGCGGTCTCGGACTCGCGGGGCGGCATCCTGAACGAAGACGGCCTCGACTTCGAGGCCGTGCAGGCTCACAAGGACCGCACCGGCTCGGTCGTCGAGTTCAAGGGCGCCAAGTCGATCAGCAACGAGGGAATCCTCGAGCTCGACGTGCCGGTGCTGTTCCCCTCGGCTCTCGAGAACGTCATCACGCAGGAAAACGCCGGGCGCGTGAAGGCGAAGATCCAGGCGGAGCTCGCCAACGGGCCCACGACCCCCGAGGCCGATGCGATCCTCCACAAGAACGGCGTCTACGTGATCCCCGACTTCCTGTGCAACGCGGGAGGGGTGACCGTCTCCTACTTCGAGATGGTGCAGAACGCCTACCAGTACTACTGGGAGGAGTCCGAGGTGCACAAGCGCCTCGACGTGAAGATGACCGCGGCCTTCCACGCCGTGCACGAGATGGCCCAGCGCTACAAGGTCAACAACCGGATCGGCGCGTACTGCGTCGCGGTGAACCGGGTCGCCGAGGCGGTGCGCCTGAGGGGTTGGGCGTAGTCGGCTTGACGCGGTCCCATTCCGGTTCGGTGATCGCGCGCCGCGGCTCCGTTTCTTGCCCCTCGACCCCCCGTTTGGGGGATCATTCTTCGGACGATTTCGAACAAGCAGGGACCCTCACGAACTAATCCGGTTACCAACATTACTATGGCTTCGCACGCGGCTCGGCGTATCTCGGCACGCATCGTCGGGGGACGATCGCCGGAGGTAGTGCGATGGGCCGCTCGACGAATCTGGTTTCCGGGCGCCGTCTCCTTGTCCTGGCTTCAGTCCTGGCCGTTCCCGCGATTGCCTGGGCCCTTGCGGGCTCGAGCTTCGAAGGGAGCGACGGCGACCTCGTCGCCGGCGCCGGCACGGACTGGGTGACGTTCGTCGGGAACCCACGGCTGAAGGTCGGCACCGACCTCCCGACCGGTCAGAGCGACGACTCGCTCAGCGGCAAGGAGGACGACGTCGTCCCGGGGATCGACACCGGCTCGATCCCGAGCAACAAGAGCGACCTCCTGCGCTTCTACGCCCACCACGAGCGCGTCGGTTCCGGCAGCTCCTCGAGTGATTTCCTCTACCTCGCGTGGGTGCGCCTCGACACGCTCGGCTCCGCGAACATGGACTTCGAGTTCAACCAGTCGAGCACGCTGACGGCGAACGGCATCACGGTCCAGCGGACCCCCGGCGACATGCTCATCACCTACGGCTTCACGGGCGGCGGCAACCCGACGCTCGGCCTGTCGCGCTGGACGGCGACCGGACCGTGCGAGTCGGCTTCCTCCGGCCCCTGCTGGGGTCCCGTGATGCCGCTGGCCGGCATCGCTGAGGGCGCGGTCAACGCCGTCGCCCCCGCCTTTGATCCCGTCACCGGCCAGACCCTCCCCGCGCTGACCTTCGGCGAGGCGGCGATCGATCTCACCGCAGCGGGGGTGTTCCCCTCCGACGCGTGCGTCAGCTTCGGACGCGGCTACGTCAAGAGCCGGTCCTCGAACGCGTTCAGCTCGTCCCTCAAGGACTTCATCCGCCCGATCGACGTGAAGGTGTCGAACTGCGGCACCATCACGATCCACAAGAACGCCGTGCCCGACTCCGACCAGGACTTTTCGTTCACGGCCTCCCCCGAGCTGAGCGCGACGCCGTTTGCGCTCGACGACGACGGCAACGAGTCGAACGCGTTGAAGAGCTCCCGCTCCTTCATGGGCCGTTACATCGGGACGATCAACGTCTCCGAGCTGCCGACGGCGGGATGGGACCTCAC
>Ga0111538_10009232_pt1 | contig 13177 bp, 10 predicted proteins | sample SoiMethybrSBSTD1_FD_79669 | JGI IMG/M metagenome (GOLD analysis project Ga0111538, IMG submission 79669) | Bulk soil microbial communities from a Populus tree surrounding site in Tennessee, USA - Soil MetaG P. TD hybrid SBSTD1 (version 2)... | ecosystem: Environmental > Terrestrial > Soil >...
AAAACTATTGTAACGGATCAGTTCCGGGAACACAATTGCTTTCAACTCCTTTTCCGGAATGTCGAAGTCCGATGCATATTCGTGGATAAGGCTGTCATTCTGCTTCAGCCAGTTCACAGCCCAGGTGTATTTATTTCCGAATACTTTTTTGTAATCAGTTTCAACCGGCGGTTTAAACGACACCAGCAGGAATGAACATGTAAGTATGGTCAGTACAGCCTTCATTTATTTTTTAATATGCAAAACTGGCGATATAAATGTCTTTACCACATTTTCTGAACCACGACAAGTACGATTTGCCGCCTTCTGAAATCACGCGGGGGGAAACGATGTCCAGCTTTTTTACAGTTCCGTCGAGGTAAGTAAAACTGCCTTCATTTCCGTTGTAATATGCAACCTGCCGGATGTCGCTACCGATCAGCATCGCATCTGCGTTCAGGCGGTCACCGGATTGTACAGGGAATTTCCCGATCGGCTTATTGTCGGCAAACACTTCTCCTGTTTCTTCATTCATATTAACCAATGCACCTGAATTGGTGAGCCAGAACTTCCCGTTATAATTATAATCCTCCACCATCATAGTGCTGCCATCGGCTTTAATCACATTGTATTCAATCTTTATGTGCTGACCGGAACCTGCACTGTTTGCTGAAGCTTCCAATTCTTTTTCGCTCATCTTCTTCTGCTCGAGGTATACAAATTTTTTCTGATCGGGGCTTCTCACTATTCGTCCCATTGTAGCAGAATATCTGTTCTGGTCAAGAAGTGTTTTTTTCCCATTTGCCAACATCACCGGTACACCGTCTTCATTTATTCCAACCGCAAAAACTTTTGTCTCGTCCTTTGAAACATCTACCGTTGGTGGCATCATAAATTTTCCCAATTTTTTCCCTTTTACCACCAGGAAGTAACCGTTTACCATGGCTACTGTTCCACCCTGTTGCGCGGGAACGTTAACTGTTGTGCCTGCCATCGAATTATTTTTGGCTACTCCGGCTCTAACGGTTTCTTCAAATTCTTTCTTCTCTGCTTCACTCATGTTTTTATAATCGTCCGATTGTCGGGCGATCTGCAGTGCCATCTCTACCTGGTCATCATCAACATTCTGCACTGTCACCGATTTGGCGTCAGACTTTGGAATGTTCTGCTTCATAGTATCGCCAACGATATATTTTTTCATAGGGTCTTCACTATCTGCATCTTTACCAGCGACTGTTTGCGAAGATTTCTTAGAAAGCCACTCGGGGTGTACTTTAGTATCCGTGGCCACCACTTTCCCATTTTCAACAAATACAAATTGGTTTTTGTTATTTACCCTTTCACTTAATACCAGCCTGTATGCTTTTGAATCGTGACTTAACCCCAATGAGCTTTCGTCGTAAAGAATGTTGAATCCATTCGTACTGCTATATACTTTTTTGTAATCAACACCATCTTTTGTGGTGCCGCCATCATTACCGGACCCGCCACCAGGTGCATCGAGACCTTCACACCATTTTGCGCTTTTAGCGTCTTCATTGGCAGATGCATTGGATGAGTTATTGCTCCCGGATGATGCAGAAGACGAATTATCCTCTTCTGTTTTTTCTGGACTACTACTATTGTTTAGCGTTTTGTTGACTTTACTTTTAAGTTTTTTGAGTACCTGTGCCTGTGAAGAAAGACAAAGACATACCAATAAAGTACAAACGAGGAGTAGGGGTTTGGTTCGCATGTTGAAAGATTTCGGGTGAATCAGAACACCTAAAATAACTAAATCAGCTCTATTTTCAAGTATAGAATATTCAACTAAACCAACGGGATTTCCGGCTTGAACCAAAATATTGTTTGTCTGCAACAAGGTCAACTGATGCTTCTGTGTAAGTGCCGAAAGGTGAAGGGCCGGTAAAGAAATCAACCTCTACTTTTCCAACCTGGCCATCGCCAAACTCTATATAGCAAGTGCCATTGCCTTTATAAGCAGAGGGCTGTTCACCACTCTCAAAATCCGCAATGATCGAGGCCGCAGCAACTTTTGCCGCTCCTTCAGCAAATACACCGGCCTTAGGTGTACCTACGCTGTTAACATCACCTATCGCGTAAACATTTGAATATTGTGTTTTCAGATTTGTTTTGTCAACAGGTATCCAACCATTCACCGTCATACCACTTTTCTCTACCACTTCGGGAGCACGATGTTTTGGAATTCCTAAAAACAAATCAAAAGGCATCTCAGTCCCATCGTCAAGTATTGCTGCATGTGATGGGTCAATTGCCTTAACCACATGTTTCGGAATGAAATTAATATTTCGTTCTGCAAAAGCCTTAAGTAATGCTTTAGAGGTATCCGGTGATGGGGGAATTGGCAATCCGAAAGGCATAACAATACTGATCTCACATTCGTTACGGATACCACGTTTAAGCAGGTAATCATGCATGAGCAGTGCAGCTTCGCTCGGCGCCGGAGGACACTTGAAAGGTGCTGAGCATACTCCTACAATTACCCTGCCTTTTGAAAAAGAAGGAAGTTTTTCCTTCAAACGTTCTGCACCTGCAAAGGAATAAAATTCATTTCCGCCTTCAGCAAGGCCGGGTGTGGCATTAAAATCATAATCCGCACCCAATGCAATTACCAAAACATCTGCTTCGTAGCGGCCATTCTGTGTTGTAACCAATTTTGCAACCGGATCTATAGATGTTACTGTATCCCGGATAAACTTTACGCCGGGTTTCACGATGTTGCTGTAATAGAGTCGTACATCTTCAGGTGCCTTATGACCAAAAATTATATCGAACTTTGAATATCCAAAAAAAAATGAATCGTTTTTGTCTATTAAAATAAGATCGAGATTATCGCCTAATTTTTCAGAAAGTATTGAGCTGACTTCAAGACCTCCAAAACCTGCACCAAGAACAACTACCCGTATTTTCATCGTTAAATTATTATTTCGTTTAATTGTTTACTTTTTTCCATTCACTACATTATCACCTTCATGACCGTTCATTTTATTATTCTCCTCCACAATAGGAATTGAATTTTTCGCAAGAAATATAGCTCCCTTCTGTTTACCTTTTGCAGTGCTCCTTATGACATTATCTTTTAATTGAAGGTCTGAGGCTTTCCCCGAAATAAAAAAACCATAGCCGCCATTATTCTCTACAATATTGTTGACAAACGTATTCCGGTGGGGTGAATTAATTTCATCTTCATCCCTGAAGTACACTCCATCTTCCAGGTTATCATAAATATGATTGCTTTCAAAAAGCACGTCAGAATCTTTATGTCCAGTACTGATACCGTTACTACTGTTATTATGAAATTGATTATTTCTGACAACACTATGATGTACTCTCCAGCAAATAAACAAACCGACTTTATTATCATGGCTGTTATTGCCTTCTATAACTGAATTAGGAGAGCCTGTGCCAGGATGGAGCCCCATATTTGTACATCCGCTTATCTCACAATTCTTAACAGTCACGTTTTCTGTGATCTGCCAGGTAATTCCTTCCCCGTTGAAGTCTTTTACATGAACTTTTTCAACGGTTACATTCTTTGATTTCATTATTACTATTCCTCCTCCGTTACAACCATCGAGCAGATCGTTTTTCTCTTTATTCCCATCGATCGTGAAATCTGATATGCTTACATTTTGGGCATCATGAACAGCAACACATGAGCCCGCATTGGTAACCATTCCATTTAATTCAGCATTGTAATCCCTGATGAGATAAGTATCAAAATACAATGTATCCTTCACAATGTCAGTAATAACCGCCGTAGTTACATCCCAGCATGACGAATTAGGTTTATCAGTTATCTGGATACTCATTCCCGGTTTAAAACCTGAAGCATCTTTAACTGTTATTTTGAGTTCGCCGTAATCTGCATCAATAATAAAATTTGAACGGTACCCCGCGATCCTTTTAAGAACAGTTCCGGGACCCGATCCAATAAGCTTAACATTGGATCTTAGACGTATGGGAGCCATGATCATGAACTCTCCATTATCCATCTTTACAGTGCCTCCCTCAGCAGGCAATGCATCTACAGCTATTTGAACAGCCTGGTTGGTAAAGCCAGGAATATTGGAATCATTTCCACCAACTGTAATTATCTTCTCTGGCTTTTTGGGACTCACCAATGCGTCTACAACAAATTTAGCTGGCTGGGCTAACAGCAAATGCGGTATCAAAAAAATAACAAATAAAATATTTTTCATTGTTTGACTTTTATAAAATTCTTTCGCGATTACAATTCAGAATAATATTCGGTATTCTCTTTTAAGTTAACAATTATTATGAAGATAAATAGCATCACTTCACAATGAACGATCATTAATTTACATTTGTGATCTATGATAACCGATCTTGAAAATATTAAACAACCATTTTTTGTTGGCATTGCAGGAGCAGGAATGAGTGCAATAGCTCAATATCTGCAGGGCACAGGCCTGGCGGTAACAGGTAGTGACCGGTTTTTTAATGATGGCAAAGCAGGTGACATAAAAGCGAAGCTCGAAGCTGAAGGCATTAAATGTTTTCTGCAGAATGGAGAGGGTATTGTTCCGGGCACCGACCTTGTAGTAGTTTCCACAGCTATTGAGGATACAGTTATCGAAGTAAAAAAGGCTAAAGAACTCGGTATTCCTATTGTACGGCGGTCAGAATTACTGGCATTGATCGCTGCTACGAAAAAAACCATAGCTATAGGTGGAACGAGTGGCAAAAGTACCACCACAGGAATGTTATTCGATATTATGAGGCATGCAGGAAAGCAACCTTCCGTGATCAGTGGAGCAGGGCTTGTGGACCTGATCAAAAAAGACAAGATTGGAAATGCGTTTGTTGGCACCGGCGAGTGGTTGATCATCGAAGCCGATGAAAGCGATGGGTCCATAGTTCAGTACCGTCCGGAAATAGGTGTGCTGCTTAATGTTGAAAAAGATCATAAGGAACTTGACGAGTTAGTGAAGGTGTTTGAAATTTTCCGCAATAACAGCAGATCTTTCTCCGTCAATCGCTCCAATGAATATTCACGTGAGTTATCTGCAAATGCAAAAAATGATTTTTGTGTAGATGGCGGTGATCCGGATGCGGGGTTCCAGTCAACCGCGTTCCGTCAAATTGGATTTCATATTTCCTTTAGTATTAACGGGCAGGAATTTGAAATGAATATTCTTGGACGACACAATATGGAAAATGCTGTCGCAGCGACGGTTGCAGCAAGCATAGCAGGAGTTTCACTGGCAGATGCGGCAGCTGCATTGCGGAAGTATGAAGGCATCTATCGTCGTACGCAGGTGTTGGGGAATAAAAATGGAGTTTGGGTAGTAGACGATTTTGCGCACAACCCTGTGAAATGTGCAGCAGCAATTAATGCTTGCCAGCCGGTCTCCGAAAAGGTTGTCGCCTGGTTTCAGCCGCATGGATATACGCCCACAAAATTTCTCCGAAAAGAATTTGTGACTGAAATCGCTCACGCATTAAGAGAAAAGGACGAGATCTGGATGAGTGAAATTTTCTACGCGGGAGGTACTGCTATCAAAGATATTTCTGCGCTTGATTTGATCAATGATATAAAGGGGTTAGGAAAAAACGCTTATTTCGTTGAAGACAGAAATCGTTTTTTAGAACACGCCAGAAATCATCTCAACTCAGGCACTACCTTATTGCTTATGGGAGCCAGAGATCCCTCGCTCGAGCAGTTCAGCAAAGATATTTTCAACCAGCTTTGATATTTTTAAAACACCTTAGTTTCGTACCCTCACGTTCCACTTTGCAAAAATTCTATATATGCCCGGAGTTATAAGATGTTTTCTGTTTTTCGTTTTATCAATTATTGCCATCAGTTGCGGGCGAAACGAAACTTCAACGTCACTTGCAGAATGGCCAACATTCGGCCATGATGCATCCAATAATAAATTTTCACTTCTATCATCTGTAGACACTGCAAATGTTGGACAGTTAAGCGAAGTGTGGAGGATAGAAGACAGTACCAGCGGTGCAGGCCTGTATTTCAACCCGGTAATGATCAGCAATAAACTGATCGGATTGATGCCTTCTTCGCATCTGGTTGCCATGGACCCTGCTTCAGGTAAGGTTTTATGGTCATTTAAACCTGATACTTCCAGCATACCTAACTGGTCTAAGGGCATCACCTGCCACCCTGGTAGTAACGGTGAGCCGGATCAGATCTTTCTGATTTACGGAGGCATGTTGTATGCCATCAATGCCGAAAACGGAAAGGTATTGGAAGGATTTGGAGAAAACGGCCGCGTGGATTTTTACCAGGGACTCGAGGTAGCAGACTCGATGCGAAACCTTGTGGCAGTGTCGAGTAATGCCCCCGGGGTGGTATATAAGGATTTATTTATTGTGGGCTGTAAAGTGCCGGATGAATTGCCTTCTACTGCAGGTGATATCCGCGCGTTCAACATTCATACAGGAAAATTGGAGTGGGTGTTTCATACTATTCCAAAACCTGGTGAATTTGGAGCTGATACCTGGAGCCCCGGTGCACGGCAACGAAATGGTGGCGCCAATTGCTGGGCAGGAATGGCGCTTGATGAAAACCGCGGAATCGTTTACGTTCCTACGGCATCACCGTCCTTCGATTTTTATGGCGCTGACCGGCCTGGTCAGAATTTATTTGCCAACTGCCTGCTCGCCCTAGACGCTAAAACCGGCAAACGTATATGGCATTTCCAGACAACTCATCATGATCTCTGGGATCGCGACAATGGATCACCTCCCAATCTTGTAACGGTGGAACGTGATGGTAAAAAAATCGACGCTGTGGCGCTCGTTACAAAGATGGGTTACCTCTTTGAGTTTAACCGCGAAACAGGTGAAAGTTTATTTGACATTAATGAAGTGCCTGTGGATACAGTCAGCAGTATGCCGGGCGAAAAGCCATGGCCAACGCAACCGATACCGGTAAATCCACCTTTCGCGCGCCAGGGATATAAAGCAGATTTTTATGGCAGATCAGCCGATTGGATCAAAAGTGAAATATCAAAAAATAAATACAAGACCGGCATTTACGAACCGCCTTCCATGGCAGGATCCATTATTCTGCCCACTGCCCATGGTGGAGCAAACTGGGGTGGTGCTTCAGTGAATCCTGAAACGAATATGTTATTTGTGAACGCTACTGATATACCATGGATCCTCAAATTGACCGACCTGAAAAAGATTAGGGAAAATAATCAGCTCGACGGACAAACGCTGTATATGAACTACTGTAAAAGTTGTCATGGTGCAGATATGAAGGGAGGTGTTGGTCCTGACATTTCTTTGCGTGTAAAAAAATACCGGAATGACCAGGTTACGAGCATTATCCGGAAAGGAGCGCCACCGATGCCTTCGTTCTCTTTTCTTTCAGAACAGCAAATTGCATCGATTGTTGCGTACGTGAGGGACACTACCATCCAGTTGCAGCATGAGATGGCCGGCGTTCCCCAAAATAATGAGCCATTTGGTTTCAATGGTTATAATTTTTACCTCGATACACTGGGCGACCCGGCTATCAAACCACCATTTGGCACCATGAGTGCCATTAATTTGAATACAGGTGAAATTGCTTGGCAGGTTCCTTTGGGCGAGTATAAAAAATTTACCAGCCAGGGCATTTTAAATTCCGGATCATTTAACCGGGGAGGAGGTATTGCCACTGCCGGTGGATTGATCTTTATAGGTGCAACGGAGGATGGAATGTTCAGGGCATTTGATCAGCGAAATGGAAAAATTTTATGGCAGTACCAGTTGCCTGGCATGGCCAGTTCAATTCCATCGACATACTCAGCAAACGGACGGCAATACATAGTGGTGGCAGTGAGCGGTAACAATGATTTCATGGGAGGCTATATTGCCTTTGCTTTGCCTCAAAATTGATACTCATCGATATTTTCTAACTTCAGTTTCTGTCCTATTCATTCTATAAATAAAATATCTTTTGATGGATATGAACACCACGGGAACCAGGAATCAAACATTTCAAGAAAATAATCCGAACGGTTTTCCGGAAGTTGGATCTGAAGGTGAAATAACCATGTTCAAAAAATTGCAGAAAAAACTTCGTCAGCAATTTGAACACATATTTCCGGATAAATTAGCCCCGAGAACTGTTGTAGTTATTCCTTCACTTACTATTGATGAAGAGCTTCTTTCCAAGGTCAGCGGAATAAATCATTATGAAGAAAGAATGCTTTGCTTGCTGATGCTGCTTCGGATGCCGCGTACCAACGTTATATATGTGACCAGCCAGACCATTGATCCGGTTATTATTGATTATTACCTGCATATGCTTCCGGGCATGACCGGGTATCATGCTTTGCGAAGACTCACCTTACTGAGCTGCCATGATGCTTCTTCTAAATCACTTACCCGGAAAATTCTTGAGAGGCCGAGATTGATCAAACGCATTCATGATCTTATTCCACCGGAGCATAATACTCACATGGCCTGTTTTAATGTGACGGCTTATGAAAGGACGTTAGCCATAAGGTTACAAATTCCCATATTTGGTTGCGATCCTGACCTGTCTGAATTAGGTAACAAAAGTAATAGCCGGATAATTTTCAGAGAGTGTGGTTTAACAGTTCCACCAGGTTTTGAAGATCTGAGTTCAGACGAAGACATTATTATTTCGCTGACCCGGTTAAAAAAAATGTATCCACAACTTCGCAAAGCGGTAGTGAAGGTAAATGATGGATTCTCCGGCGACGGTAATGCTATCTTTACTTATTCTCAATTGGGCAATGAAGCTGAATCAGAACAATGGATCCGTGAAAATATCAGGGAAAAACTGAAAATGGTTTCCGGCGGAATATCTTATGATTTGTTCCTTAATAAATTCAGGCAAATGGGTGGGATAGTCGAAGCCTTTATTGATGGAGCAATAAAAGAATCTCCTTCTGTGCAATGCAGAATCACGCCAACGGGAATCAGCGAAGTTCTTTCTACCCACGACCAGGTATTGGGAGGAGAAAGCGGGCAGGTATATATCGGTGCACAATTTCCTGCCTCTGATGATTATGCGGCTGAAATTGGACATATGGGAAAGAAAATATCGGATGTGCTACTGAAAAAAGGAGTGCTAGGAAGATTTGCGATCGATTTTATTTCTGTAAAAGAAAACGATGGATGGAAACATTATCCTATAGAGATCAATCTGCGTAAAGGTGGTACCACTCATCCTTACCTGATGCTGCAATTTTTAACTGATGGAATATATAACGCTGAGGAAGGGAAATACTATACATCTAAGGGAAGCCTCATCAGGTATTATTTTACTTCAGACAATCTGCAAAGTGATAAATATATCGGTCTTACTCCACACGACCTGATCGATATTGCCATGATGAACGATCTGCATTTTGACGGTACAGTACAGGAAGGTGTAATGTTTCATCTGATCGGGGCATTATCGCAATATGGAAAAATGGGGGTAGTGTGTGTAGGAAGTACTCCCCAGCGGGCTAAAGATTTTTATACAAAAATCATTGAAGTGCTGGATAACGAGTGCCGGTAGCTGATCACATAATATTTAGTGATGGTATAATGGTCATTTTAACTCCATAAACGATCAATTTCCGTTTGATTTTCTGATTTTTATTTAGCTTGAATGCTACATGCATTACTGCATTGTGCTCCCGTTTTAATCCAATATAAGATTTTCAAGTACCTGGTAGGGATCTGATAGGGACATGATAGGGACCTGACAGGGTTAAATATCCAGAAAGAGTCGGTTTTGATTCCTGAATGATTCATGTTTAATTCCTGAAAGAATCCTTGCACTATGTTTTGATACTTAATTATATATTTAATAACCAAATAACAAACTTTCAGGCGAAATCATTTCATGAACTGGACACAGGTTATTGATCCATTTGGCAATATTGGCTTGTCAGCACTGATAGCTGTAATTCCCATACTTTTTATTTTTTGGGCACTGGTCATTAAAAAAATGAAAGGCTATAAAACGAGCCTGATCGCAACTTTATTAACTATACTCATTGCAATTTTCATTTATGGCATGCCGGCAAAACTGGCATTGTTATCCGCTTCAAATGGCGCCTTATATGGATTATTTCCCATTTGCTGGATCGTTATTACTGCTGTTTTCCTGTTTAATATCACAGTAAAAAGCGGCCAGTTCGAGATCATTAAACATTTCATGGCTTCAATAACATCGGACCGGAGATTGCAGGCCTTGCTTATAGCGTTTTCATTTGGTTCATTTTTAGAAGGTACGGCAGGTTTTGGTGCGCCGGTGGCTATTACAGCAGCCATGCTTGTTGGCCTCGGATTTAATCCTCTATACGCATCAGGTATTTGCCTGATTGCCAATACAGCCCCTGTTGCGTTCGGCGCTGTTGGTATACCCATTACAGTTGCGTCGCAGGTAACATCTATTCCTGAACTGGCCATTTCACAAATGGTGGGAAGAACACTCCCACTTTTATCCTTAATACTTCCCTTTTACCTGGTAATCCTGATGGCAAGATTTAAAAAAACGAAAGAAGTTTTACCTGCTATATTAGTTTCCGGAATTTCTTTTGCAGTTATGCAATGGTTTACCGCAAACTTTTTAGGACCTGCTCTTCCCGATGTGATCGCAGGCGTGAGTTCAATCTTATGCCTCGTTATATTTTTAAAGTTCTGGAAACCAAAAAATATCTGGAGATTTCCTAAAGAACCCGAACCAACGATACACTTAGAAAAAAAATACACTGCCGGCCAGGTAATCCGGGCATGGTCTCCATTTATTTTATTAACCTTAATGATCATGATATGGGGCTTGCAGCCTGTCAAAAATTTATTTAATTCTATCGGACAGGTTCAATTCGAATTTCCCGGGCTTCACAATATAATTCATGATAAAAGTGGCAAGCCATTGCCTCATATTTTCAAATTCAATTATTTATCGGCAGCAGGAACAGCCATTTTATTATCATCGATAATTGCAATACCATTAATTGGAATAAAATTCAGCGATGCCATAAAAACTTTCATCGACACTTTAAAACAATTGCGGTATCCTGTGATCACCATTGCCTCTGTTCTGGCTTTTGCCTATATCATCAATGACTCAGGAATAACGATTACACTTGCGCAACCCCTGGCAAATACAGGTGTTTTATTTCCCTTCTTTGCACCAATATTAGGGTGGTTAGGTGTTTTTATAACCGGATCCGATACCTCTTCAAATGCATTGTTTGGCAAACTGCAGTCATCTACGGCATCATCTATCGGCGTGGATCCCGTAGTAACAGTTGCGGCAAATGCATCGGGTGGCGTGATGGGAAAAATGATCTCTCCTCAATCAATAGCGATTGCTGCAGCAGCAGGAAATCTCGTGGGTAAAGAATCCGAACTTTTCCGGTTTACTTTTAAACATAGCCTGCTTATGCTGCTATTGATCTGTTTACTCGTGATGGCACAGGCCTATGTATTCAGCTGGATCATTCCACATTATCAAACGCCTGTTACAGGTACAGTTGCATTACCATAATAATGATAAAGATGACCGGGAAAAAATTGTAAATTCCAATAAATCTTCATAGCAACACGCATTATGAACGTTGGACTTTTTATACCCTGTTACGTCAACCAGTTCTATCCGAATGCGGCCAAAGCTACATTGGAGCTGTTGCAAAAATCAGGAGTCAGTGTTACTTACCCAATAAATCAAACCTGTTGCGGTCAACCGATGGCCAATTCGGGATTTGAACACCTGTCAAAGGGATGCAATGAACTTTTTATAGAAAATTTTTCAGCCTTTGATTACATCGTTGGCCCTTCCGCCAGTTGTGTACTTCATATTAAAGACCATCTTCATTCTGATAAAAATGAAGCGCTGGCGGTTGAAATCCGTACCAGAGTTTACGAACTCGTTGAATTTTTAACAGATGTAATTAAAATTGAAAAGCTCGATGCTGTCTTTCCGCATAAAGTTGGTTTGCACCACAGTTGTCATGGGTTGCGCGGGCTTTATTTATCACAGATGAGTGAACTCAACGCTCCTCCTTTTTCCAAGCCTCAATACTTATTAAATATGGTAAAAGGACTGGAACAAATAAAACTGGACCGGCTGGATGAGTGTTGTGGGTTTGGCGGAACGTTTTGTGTTGCTGAAGAAGCAGTATCCGTGAAAATGGGGAAGGACAGGGTTACAGATCACACAAAAAATGGAGCAGAGTACATCACTTCTTCTGATCTCTCCTGTTTAATGCATCTTGAAGGTATCCTTCATAGAAATAAAAGTAAGGTAAAGGTCATTCACATTGCTGAAATTCTAAATGGTGTAACATGAGCCAAACAAAAGATCATGCGGCTTTAGCAGGAGCCTTTATCAGGGATGAGGAGCGGGTTGATTGGCACGATGGCGCTCTTTGGTACATCAGGGAAAAAAGAGACATTGCCGCAAAGCAAATACCTGAATGGGAACAACTTCGTGAAGCAGCTTCAATGATCAAAAGCAATGTTATAGCTAACCTGCACGAATACCTGCTGCAGTTTGAAGCCAATCTTAAAAAAAATGGAATTACGGTACATTGGGCAGACAATGCAGAAGAGCATAATGAAATTGTCTATTCCATTTTAAAAGCAAAGGAAATAAACCAGATGGTAAAGAGCAAATCCATGCTTACCGAAGAGTGTCATTTGAATGAGTACCTGGAAGAACGTGGAATAGAAGTGATCAATTCTGATCTCGGAGAATATATTCAGCAGATCGATAATGAGCCGCCCAGCCATATCGTACTACCGTGCATCCACAAACGAAAGGAGGAAATAGGTGAACTGTTTCATGAACATCTTGGCACTGAAAAAGGGATGTCGGATCCTACTTTATTAACCAGGGTTGCGCGTAAACATTTACGTAATATTTTTTTGACAAGACGCGCAGCACTCACCGGCGTAAACTTTGCAGTAGCTGAAACAGGCGAATATGTAGTATGCACAAATGAAGGAAATGCGGATATGGGAGCGCATTTATCTGAAGTACAGATCGCTTCCATGGGGCTTGAAAAAATTATCCCTCACAAAAAACATCTCGGGATATTTTTACGTTTACTTGCAAGAAGCGCAACCGGCCAGCCAATAACCATATATTCCAGTCACAATAAAAAACAAAGCAAAGGACAGGAGATGAATTAGATACTGGTAGATGCCAGACGAAGCCGAAAATAAG
>Ga0111538_10009233_pt1 | contig 13176 bp, 11 predicted proteins | sample SoiMethybrSBSTD1_FD_79669 | JGI IMG/M metagenome (GOLD analysis project Ga0111538, IMG submission 79669) | Bulk soil microbial communities from a Populus tree surrounding site in Tennessee, USA - Soil MetaG P. TD hybrid SBSTD1 (version 2)... | ecosystem: Environmental > Terrestrial > Soil >...
ACGATCGTCGACCTGGCCGAGGCGGTCGGCGTGCAGATGGTGGTCACGCTGGGCGCGCTGCTGGCCGACGTGCCCCACTCGCGGCCGACCTCCGTCACCGGCCTCGCCTCCGACGAGACGCTGGTCGATCGCCTGGGGCTGCAGGCCACCGGCTACCAGGGACCGACCGGGATCACCGGCGTCCTGCACAGCGCCTGCGCCGACGCCGGCATGCCCTCGGCGAGCCTGTGGGCGACCGTCCCCCACTACGTCGCCGCCGCACCCAACCCGAAGGCCGCGCTCGCGCTCGTGCGCAAGCTGGAGGGGCTCGTGGGCGTGACCGTCGACGCCAGCGAGCTCGAGAGCGCCGCCGCCGAGTACGAGCGCCAGGTCGACGTCGCCGTGCAGTCCGACCCCGACGTGCAGGCGTTCGTCGAGCGGCTCGAGCAGGCCTCGGCCGAGGAGCCCGGGCCCACCCAACAGGACGTGCCCTCCGGCGACGTCCTCGCCCGCGAGTTCCAGCGCTTCCTGCGCCAACGCGGCGAGTAACGACCTAGCCGGTGCGGGCGGCGGGCCGCCGGCGCGACCGCACCTGTGCCTGTGCGATCAACCAGCCCTGCAGCTTGAACGCCCCCACGAGCAGGATGATCGGCAGGATCCATTCGAAGAAGTCATGCGCCGTGCGAGTCTCGACCGCGATCAGACCCGAGACCGCGGTCAGCAGGAACACGACGCCCCACATGAGCGTCAGCTGGCGGTTGATCACCTTGAACGCGGTCGTGTTCCAGCGCTCGCGCGGCGTGGTGTCGCGGGCGTACTGCTCGGTGAATGGCGTGAATGCGAGCGAGGCGAACGCGATGAGCGCGAGGGCGCCCGATGAGATGACCTGGGCGTACTTCTCGAGCCAGTCGAGCCCCGACCGATCGACGAAGATCGCAATCAGCGTGATCAGGCCGAAGAACGCGATCGTGCCGACGTCGAGCAGCTTGAGGCCACCCGCCTGACGCGCGCCCGGGACGGCGAGCACGACCGCCGCGATCAGCGCTGCCAGCGCCGCCCACTTCCACGTGCTCGGGCTCGCGACGACCCAGAAGATGATCCAGGGCAGGAAGCCAGCGAGCACCCCGCCGCCGCCTCCGGCCTGTCGCGAGGAGGCTTCCATTGCGCGACAGCCTACTTTCCGGCGAGGACAGCCCCGGGTGACTCGGGAGCAGCGCGTGACGCTGATCGCCATGACGCTGGCGAACAGCATGATTCTGGTCGATCAGCCAGCGGTGCCGCTGGCCATCCCCCACATCGTCGGCGACCTGCACGCCTCCGATCACTAGCGCTCGGCCGCCGGGCAGACGATGCGGTAGTCGCACATCGAGCAGGCCGCGTAGCTCGGGGTGGGCTCGAAGCCCTGGGACATGATCCCGTCGGCGACCTCGAGCACGGTGTCGGTGATCCACGCGCGCGCCTCGGAGTCGCGCTGCACCGGCACTTTGGCGTCGTCGAGCACGTAGTAGTAGGCCTGCTGGGCGGCCTCGAGCTGCCAGGCCTCGCGCGCGCCGACCGCATAGAGCGACAGCTGCACGTCGGCCTTGAGCTGGGCGGCCGTCTTGGGTCGTCCGGTCTTGTAGTCGATCAGCTCGTAGCCGCCGTCGGGCAGGCGGTCGACACGGTCCACCCTGCCGCGGACGAGGTGCTCGCCGAGGCGGAACGAGAACGCCCGCTCGAGCCACACCGGGTCGGCGGGCTCGGACTGAAAGCGCTCGTGGTAGCGCGTGAGCGCCTCGATCGCCTTCGAGCGCAGCTGGCGCTCCTCGTCGGAGTCGCCGAAGCCGCCGCGGCGCCACCCGGCCTCGAGCAGGCCGAGGAGCTCGGCCAGCGTCTTGGACTCGCCCCCGACCGCGTGGTAGCGCTCCAGCACCTGGTGCACGAGGATGCCGAAGCGCTGGTTGACCGTGGGCTCCTGCGGGATGCGGAAGACGCGCGCGAACTTGTACTTCAGCGGGCAGGTCAGGTAGGTCTCGACGTCCGAGGCGGACAGTACGAGGCCAGCTCCACGGCGCGGCAGAAACGCCTCCAGCGACGGCTCCGCGCGGGCGTGCAGCGCCGCGGCCCGGCGGCGCTCGTCGGCGTCGGCGCCGAGCAGGAAGTCATCGAGCGTCGAGGTCTCGAACACCTCGCGCTGCTCGGCCGACAGTCCCTGGCCGAGGCGGGCGTTGATCGCCGGCAGCGTCTCCTCGACGGTCTGTCCGGTCGGCCGCTGGAGGAGCGCGCCGAGCTTGAGCAGCTCGAGGTAGCGCACGATCGCGTGGGAGACGTCGAGGTCGGTGTCGAGCCGCAGCTCGCCGAGCCGGCCGCCGACGGCCGAGACGGCGTCGAGCACCTCGCCGCGCAGCGCCCGCGCGGTGGCGTGCAGCGTCTCGGCCGGGCCGAAGAGCTCCTCCTCGCGCTCCTCCCACACCCCGCCCAGCGCCGTTCGCGCGTCCTCGGCAAAAGGCGAGGGCTGCTGGACCGCGCCCGCCTCCGAACGCTCGGGATAGGCGAGCACGACCGTGCGGCGCGCCCGCGTCATCGCCACGTGGAGGAGGCGCCGCATCTCGCCGACGTGCGCGATGCGGGAGTCCGGCGGCAGGTCTTCGTGCAGCAGCGCGTCGGGGATCGGCTCAAACGCGCGGCGGCGTGCGCCCGGCATGCGCGCCGACTGCAGCCCGAGCACGTAGACCGCGTCGAACTCGAGCCCCTTGGCGGCGTGCATGGTCATGACCTGCACGGCCGGCGCCGTGCGGGGCACGCTTGCCTCCTCCTCCTGCAACCCCGCTTCGGCCACGGCGGCGATGTAGCGGGCGAATTCGCGCGAGGTCGCCTGCGGCGCGCGGCGCACGTGCTGCGTGGCCAGTTCGGAGAGCTTGGCCAGGTTCACCAGTCGCTCCACCACGTCGGCCTGCGCTGCGAAGAGCTGCTGGCGCCGGAGCCCGAGCCGCTCGATGAGCCGCTGGACGAACAGGTCGGGGCGGACGGTGTCGAGCTGGCCCGCGCCGGCCTTGTGCAGCCGCAGGAAGTGGAGGATGCGCTCGCGCGATTCCGGCGGGAGCTGCGGCGACTCTGTCGCCGCAACGAGCGCCGAGACCATGTCGAGCTTGCGCCGGCGCGAGATCTGGATGCAACGGGCGAGATCGACCGAGCGCAGCTCGATGGGCGGGCGCGCGAGCGCGCGAACGACCGCGCCGGCGTCGCCGGGGTCGGCCAGCAGTCGCAGCCAGGCCAGCACGTCGCGGATCTCGGCGCGCTGGAAGAACGCCGCCGCGCCGACCAGGCGGAACGGAACCGCGCGCTCCTCGAGCGCGACCGCCACCTCCTGGCCCTCGTTGCGCACCGAGCGGACGAGCACCGCCACCTGATCGGGGCGGAGGCCCTCGCGGGCGATCCGGCGCTCGATGTCGGCGGCCACGGCCTGGGCCTGCGCGCGTTCGTTCGTCGCGCGCCAGAACGCGACCTCGCCGCCGGCGTCGCCGCCGAGCTCCTTCTCCTCGGCGCCGATGACGGCCTTGGCCGCGTCGAGGATCCGCATGCGGCAGCGGAACGAACGCCCGAGCCGCACGACGGGCGCGTCGAGTTCGGCGACGTTCTTGCTCGCCGCGCCGCGGAACCGCAGGATCGACTGGTCGTCGTCGGCCGCGTAGACGGCGTTGTCGTGGGTGCAGACGAGCAGCTCCAGCAGCCGCACCTGGGCCAGGTTGAGGTCCTGGTAGTCGTCGACGAGGACGTGGCCGTGGCGCTCGCCCATACGAGCGCGCACGTCGGCGTTGTCGCGCAGCAGCCCGTGGGCGACGAGCAGCAGGTCGCCGAAGTCGAGCGCTCCGCGCTCGGACAACATGCGGTCGTGGGCCTGGTACAGGCCGGCGAACTCGCGCTCCTGGGCGGCGCGCGGGTCGTCTGCGGGGAGCGTCGCCGCCCAGGCGGCGTAGTCGCTCGCCTCGACCAGTTCCTCCTTGAGCCGGTCGATGCGCTCGATCACGCCCCCCAACAGCGCGGCCGGGTTGCCGCGCAGGTCGTGGCGGCGCAGCGTGAGCTCGTCGATGCGCTCGAGCAGCATGGCCAGCCGGTCCGCCGGCGTGACCGGCTGGGCGAAGGGGTCGAGCCCCGCCGCCGCCGCTTCGTCGCGCAGCAGCCGCGCACAGAACCCGTGCATCGTGGTGACCGCGAGCTCCTCGTAGGGCCGGTCGATGGCGTCTTCGATGCGGGTCCGCAGCGCGTCGGCGGCGGCGCTCGAGAACGTGAGCGCGAGGATCGCCTCGGGCGGCGTGCCCTGCTCCACCAGCCAGGCAAAGCGCGCCACGAGCGTCCGCGTCTTGCCCGTGCCCGCGCCGCCCACGACGAGCAGCCGCCCGGCGCCGTGCGCGACCGCCCGGCGCTGGTCCGGGGTCAGGCCGTCTAACAAGTGGTTCCGGCCGTGCGTCCCTGCACCGCCAGTCATCCGCTGATCACCGTCTGGCATCGTCCTCAGTCGGGCCAATGGCGATGCCATTGTGCCCTCCCTGCGTCCTCCCCAGCCGGCGCCAGCGAACGCCTGGACGGCGCACGGACACACGGCCGGAACCACAATCAGGCACGTCCCTAGAGTACGGCGGGATGGCGCCGTCAGCGGACGACTGGCTCGCGGTGTGCCGGCGCGCGACGGCGGGCGTTCGGGACATGCTCGCGACCACGAGCACGACGGCCCAGCGCGCGGTCGAGATCGGAGCGCGTGGTGCCGGCGGGGACCGCTCGCTGGTCATCGACACCGGGGCCGAGGACGTCATCTTCGCCGAGCTCGATGCCCTATACGCGGAAGGCGCGCGCTTCGTCGCCGTCTCCGAGGAACGGGGCGAGGTCGACTACGGCGGAACCGACGTGCGGGTCGTCATCGACCCGATCGACGGATCGCTCAACGCGAAGCGCGGCCTGCCGGCGTACTCGTTCTCATTCGCGGTCGCGTCGGGGATGACGATGGCCGACGTCGACGTGGCCTTTGTCTACGACTTCGGCAACGACGAGGAGTGGACCGCAGTCCGCGGAGCGGGCGCGGCGCTCGACGGCGCGCGGCTGGATCCGGCGCTCCCCGAGCGCCGCGGCCGCGACGGCCGTCTCGAGGTGCTCGGCATCGAGTCGGCCGACCCGCGCTGGGTGGCCGAGATCGCGGACGACCTCGTGCCGGTCGCCTACCGGCTGCGGGCGCTCGGGTCGATCGCGCTCACCCTGTGCCAGGTTGCCGCCGCTCGCTTGGACGCGATGACGTCGCTCAGGCGGGCGCGGGCGGTCGACGCGGCGGCGGGCCAGCTGATCGCCCGCGAGGGCGGCGCAGTTTATGCGCCGGTCGGCATGGAGCTCGACGTTCAACCTCGAGCGCCGGTCATGGCCGCCCGGAGCCGGGAGACGCTGGACGTCCTCGCGGCGCTCGTGCGCTGACTCCGGTTCCGCGACGCGACGCTGCCATCATGGGGTGATGGTCGACTGGTCCTTCGCCACACGCCTCGCCGGAACCATCGCCGGCGAGCCACCGCACCGCCCGATCGGCAGCGAGCTCCCCGAGCTGACCGAAGACAGCCTCGCGCGCGTGCGCGCCTATACGCGCTTGGAGCCCGGGACGCCGCTGCCCGGCCCCGAGGCTGTCGGTCGCAAGGCGTGGATCGAGGCCAACCTCGCCGGCGCGCGCGACCTGATCGAGCCGCTGTCGGAAAAGCTGCGCGAGGGCACGGCCGGCATGGGTCCCCTGGCGGGGCCCGCGCAGACCGCCGCCAGCTATGTGCTGGCGGGCGAGGTGGGCGTGCTCTTCGGCTTTCTCTCGCACCGCGTGCTCGGCCAGTACGAGCTGGCCCTGCTCGACCCGACCACGCAGCCGCGCCTGCTCTTCGTGGCCCCGAACATCGACGCCGCCGTGGGCAAGTTCGACGTCGACCGGCGCCAGTTCCTGCACTGGGTCGCGCTGCACGAGGTCACCCACGGCCTGCAGTTCGCCGCGGTGCCCTGGCTGCGCGGCTACCTGGCCGGCCAAATCCGCGAGCTGATCTCCGGCCTGGACGTGTCGGTCGACTTCCGCGGCGCGTTGAAACTGCCCGAAGGCGCCGACCTGCGCCGCGCGGCGCAGACGCTGCGCGACGGCGACCTGCTCTCGGTCATGACCACGCCGGAGCAGCGGGCCATCATCGATCGCATCCAGGCCGCCATGGCGGTCATCGAGGGCTACGCCGAGCATGTGATGGACGCGGCCGGCCGCGACGCGCTGCCGTCGCTGGACAAGCTGCGCGACGCGCTCGAGCGCCGCCGTCGCCAGGCCTCGCCGCTGGCCAAGCTGTTTGGCAGGCTGCTCGGGCTGGACATGAAGCTGCGCCAGTACCAGCTGGGGAAGAAGTTCTGCGACGCGGTGGTCGAGGCCGAGGGCATCGAGGCCCTCAACCGCGTCTGGCGGGGGCCGGAGTCGCTGCCTACGCTGGCCGAGCTCGAGGACCCGCCCAACTGGCTGCTGCGGACGCGCGAGCCGGTCGAAGCCTGACCGAACGCTCGTTCGGCTTGTTACAAGGTTCGGGCGCGTTTTGCCCGAACCTTCGCTACTTCGTCGGCCTCGTGTAACAAGCTCGGACCAGCGGTTTACAAACGTGTGTTCGATGGTATCCTGCGAACAACGTTAGAAGTAATAAGAGAGAGATCCCGAGGGGGACACACCCGAATGGCCACCACCCAGACCAACCAGCGACAGGCTGCTGCCACCAAGCGCAGCACCGCTGCCAAGAAGGCGGCCGGCACGCGCGCACGCAATCAGGCCACGAAGTCCACGCGCACGCAGGCACGTCGCACGACGCGCAGCGCGCAGCGGACCGCGTCCCGCGCTGCGGCCACCGCCGAGCAGCAGGCGACCACGCAGACCAACCAGCTCCAGGACCTGGTCGAGAGCGCCGCGCTGACCTACGTCGGCGCCGCGCTTACGGCTCGTGATCGCATGGCGGAGGGCTATGAGTACCTGCGCAAGACCTACGGCGACAGCGAGTCGGTCACCCGGCAGCTCAAGAAGTTCGAGCGCCGTGGCGTCACCGGCCGCAACCGCTTCGAGCGTCAGCTCAAGCGCAGCCGCACGCGCTTCGAGCGCGAGCTCCGGACCCGCAGCCGCGACGTGACCAAGCAGTGGAGCGCGGTCCGTCGTGACGTGGAGCGCCAGGTCAAGCCGCTGCAGTCGCAGGTCGACCTCGTCTCGGCCCAGTTCGAGAACGCGGTCCAGACAGGCGTGACCGAGGCCCAGAAGGCCGTCGAGCGCGTCGTCGCCTAGCGCACTTCTCCCGGCGCGGCGATCGAGAGGCGTCGCGCCCGGGCGATTCTGCCGGCCTCATACCTCGCCGGCAGATGCAGTACCTCTCCTCCCTCGATCGTCGGGGCGGTTTCGGCCGCCCCGGCGGTCTTTAATCGCGCGGCCGAAACTGATCCCGGGCCGGCGCTTTCCGCCTGCTATCCCTATGGACATGCCCACGCGAGAGCAGGTCACCGAGGCGCTGAAGTCCGTCATCGACCCCGAGCTTCGTCGCTCGATTGTCGAGCTCGACATGGTCCGCTCGATCACGGTCCACGACGCCACGGGCGTGATCGATGTCACGGTGTCGCTGACCACGCCGGGATGCCCGATCCGGGGCCACTTCCAGACCGCCGTTGCGCAATCGGTCGGCGGGCTCGAGGGCGTCACCGGCGTCAACGTCGACTTCGACGTGCTGAGCGACCAGCAGAAGGGTGCCCTGCAGCAGAAGCTCGGGCGCGGCTCGCTACCCGCCGGCGCGCTGGCGCAGGTCTCGAACGTCATCTGCGTGGGCTCGGGCAAGGGCGGAGTGGGCAAGTCGACCCTGACCGCCAACCTCGCAGCGGCCCTGGTCGCCGAGGGCAAGACCGCCGGCGTGCTCGACGCCGACGTGTGGGGCTACTCGCAGCCGCGCATGCTCGGGATCGGCGCGGCCAAGCCCAAGGTCTCGGGCGAGCGCAAGATCATTCCCCATGGCTCCGCCGACGGGGTCAAGGTCATGTCGATCGGCTTCTTCCTCGACGAGGACGCCGCCGTGGTCTGGCGCGGGCCGATGCTCCACAAGGCGCTGCAGCAGTTCCTCGAGGACGTCGACTGGGGCGAGCTCGACTACCTGCTCGTCGACCTCCCGCCCGGCACGGGCGATGTGTCGATGACGCTCGCCCAGCTGCTCCCGCAGGCCAAGTTCCTCATCGTCACCACCCCACAGCCGGCGGCGCAGAAGGTCGCCCGCCGCGCGGCCGAGATGGCCACCAAGGTCCAGCTCGAGATCGCCGGCGTGGTCGAGAACATGTCCGGCTTCACCACGCCCGCCGGCGAGCGCTTCCAGCTCTTCGGCGAGGGCGGCGGCCAGCTGCTCGCCGACGAGCTCGACGTGCCGCTGCTGGGCAAGGTCCCGCTGACCATGCCGCTGCGCGAGCAGGCCGACGCGGGCACGCCGCTCGTGACCGCAGACCCAGACGATCCCGCAGCGGTCGCCATCCGCCACATGGCGAGCGGGATCATCGCGCTGTCCCCGGTCGAGCTGCCCGTCATGCAGCCGCCGGCGCCGGCGGCCGCGCCGAAGCCCGTCGGCGCCTCGCTCCCGATGGCCTAAAGGTCATTCTCGCCGCCCCTCGCTAGGTCCTCGGGGTTCGCCGTGCCTGGCACGGCTTCACTGGGTGGGTTTTGGGCGGGTCTCTTGCGAGGAACGCCGAGCGATGGCCTTTAAGACGAGTAGTAGTCGGAGTTCACCTGCGTGTACTTCGACCACTCGTCGGGCAGCTGATCCTCGGCGAAGCAGGCGTCGACCGGGCACGCCTCGACGCACGCATCGCAGTCGATGCACTCCTCAGGGTCGATGTAGAGCTGCTCGACGTTGTCGTAGTCCGGCTCGTCGGGCGTCGGGTGGATGCAATCGACCGGGCACACCTCGACGCAAGAGTTGTCCTTGGTGCCGATGCAGGGCTCGGCGATGACGTAGGCCATGGATCCGCTTTGATTCGATGTCAGTAAGGGCGGTCGAGCGAAGCTCGACCCCGACTGGGAAGGCAGGATTCTAGAGACATGCTCCTGCTCACCGGCGCGACCGGCACCGTCGGCAGCGCGCTGCTGGCGAAGCTCACCGCACGCGGCGAAGCGGTGCGTTGCCTCGTGCGCTCGCCGCGCCGGCTGGGCGACCAGCGCGTGCACGTCCAGATCGCGCTCGGCGACCTCGCCGAGCCCCAGTCGTTCCGCCACGCGCTGCGGGGCGTGGACACCGTGGTCCACCTGGCGGCGTCGACCCGCGACCAGCCCGCGGCCTCGATCGAGGAGCTCAACGGCCTCGCCACCTGGCGCCTCGTCCACGCCGCCAAGCGCGCCGGCGTCCGGCGGTTCGTGCTCTTCTCGGCGCTGGGGGCGTCGAGTCGGCACGCCGCTCGCTTCTTCCGCGCCAAGGCGCTCGCCGAGCGCGCGGTCGCGGAGTCGACGCTCCCGTACGCGATCTTCGCGCCGTCGATCATCTACGCCCCCGGCGACCCCTGGCTGACGCTGCTCGACCGGCTCTCCCTGCTGCCCGTGATGGTGCTCCCCGGCGCGGGCCGCGCGCTGTTCCAGCCGATCTGGGCCCAAGACGCGGCCGCGGCGGTGCTCGCGGCGCTGCAGCGCGACGGCGGCGACGCGGCCGAGCGGATCGAGCTCGCCGGTCCCGACACCCTGTCGCACCAGGCGATGGTGGCGCTGGCGTTGCGCTCCTTCGGCCGCAGTCGGCCGCTGGTGCCCGTGCCACAGCCTCTGGTTCGGCGCGCGCTCAACGCCGTCGAGCTGGCAGCCGGGCCGACCGCGTTCGCCACGGCCGAGGAAGCCGAGCTCATGGACGTCTCCATGACCACTCCGCGGGGCGCGGCGGACGCCGAGGCACTGGGCGTCAGGCCGAGCGCCATGGCGGAGGTGCTCGGCGTCCGGTAGGTCAGATAGCCGCGGGCGCGACCGGAACGCCGGCGACCTCGCTGCGGCCGCGGAACAGCGTGCCGATCGTCGTGATGAGGACGTCGGTCCCGGGCCCGTCCCGTCCCGTCCGGCTCCATGGTCAGGACGTGCCGCCGGGCGTCGTCAGAGGCGTAGAGCCGCTCGCCGTCGGGCGACAGCCCGATCCCGTTCGCAGCACCGCGCCGTCGGCCGTCAGGCGGGGGCAATCGAGCAGCCCGCCCGGTCGCCGGAGCACCGGCTCGATGGCGCCGAGCATGCGCTCAGGCCGGGGTCGCCAGCGGCGCGCGCCGCTGCGCCCATGGCCGCGCCGCCTCGAGCTGCGTGGCCAGCGAGAGCAGCAGCGCCTCGCCCGCCGGCGGGCCGATGAGCTGGATCCCGATCGGCAGGCCGTCCGCCGTCTCTGAGAGCGGAAGCGAGATCGCCGGCTGGCCGGTGATGTTGGCGATCGGCGTAAACGACGCGAAGTCGCCCGTCCGCGCCCACTCGGCCACGTCGGGCACGTTCGTGTCGTACGTGCCGATCGGCACCGGCGGCTTGACCAGGGTGGGCGAGAGCAGGACGTCGTACTGGCTGAACGTGCTCGCGATGAAATGCCGCGCGAACGCGCCGATGCCCGAACTGGCGACGAGGAAGTCGACACCGGTGATGCCGCGGGCGCGTTCGTAGATCGCCCAGGTCAGCGGCTCGACGTCGTCGGCAGTGGGCTCGCGGCCGGCGATGAGCCCGCCGAAACGGACCACCGTGCCCAGGTAGGAGCCGAACACGGTCAGGAAGACGCCCTCGGTATCGCCCCCGCCGCCGAGCGCGTGCGCCGGTTGCACCGAGTGGCCGAGCGACGCGAGCAGGTCGGCCGCGTCCCGTACGGCGCGGTCGTGCTCGGGGTCGAGCGGCACGTCGACCGGGGGGTCGGTGACGAGGCCGATGCGGAGCGGGCGCGGCTCGCGTTTGGCCGCCACCGCGAACGGCTCGCCCGGCGCGGCCGCCCAGTTGGCGTCGCCGGCCTCGTAGCCGGCCAGGACGTCGAGCAGGCGCGCCGTCTCGTCGACCGTGCGCGTGACCGCGCCGGTGACGACCAGCAGGCTGTCGGCGATGTCCGGCCCGAGCGAGATCCGGTTGCGCGACGGCTTGAGGCCCACAAGACCGCAGCACGCCGCCGGAATGCGGATCGAACCGCCCCCGTCGAGCGCGTTGGCCACCGGAACCATCCCTGCCGCGACCGCGGCGGCCGAGCCACCCGACGACCCGCCGGGCGTCCGCTCGAGGTTCCACGGGTTCCGGGTGGCCCCGAACCGCGCCGGCTCGGTGATCGGCATGATGCCCGCCTCGGGCATGCTCGTCCGCCCGACGACGATCATCCCCGCCTCCTTGAGGCGGCGGACCTGGAAGGAGTCGTGGTCGGGCGTGTAGTCGCCGAACAGGCGCGAGCCGAACGTCAGCGGCGAGCCCTGCACCGCGACCTCGGTCTTGATCGCAACGGGGACGCCCGCGAAGGGGCGGGGGTCGCCCGGCTGCACGGCGTCGGCGGCGGCGAGCGCAGCGTCCGCATGCGCGTGGGTGAAGGCATTGACCTCGCCGTCGAGCGCTTCGATGCGGCTCAGCGAGGTCTCGACGAGCTCACGGGCAGTCACCTCGCCCGACGAGACGAGCGCGCCAAGCTCGGTGATGGGGCGAAAGAGGAGGTCGGGGTCCATGGGCCGGAGAGTAGTCGGGCTCGGGCTACCCCCGAGCACCCTCCCCAGTCGGGCTCGGCTGGGCCGAGCACCCTCCCTTTGACCGCTACCGTGTGGGCCCGATGAGCGAAGTCCAGTCCGGCCTCGAGGGTGTCGTCGCCTTCGCCACCGAGATCGCAGAGCCCGACAAGGCCGGCGGAGCGCTCCGCTACCGCGGCGTCAACATCGAGGACCTGGTCGGCCGCGTGCCGTACGAGCAGGTCTGGGGCCTCCTCGTCGATGGCACTTATCTCCCCGGCCTGCCCCCCGCCGAGCCGTGGCCGCTGCACATCCGAAGCGGCGACCCGCGCGTCGACGTCCAGTCGGCCATGGCCCGCCTGGCGCCCGAATGGGGCTTCCGCCAGCTCATCGACATCGACGAGACCGAGGCACGCGAGAACCTGGCCCGCGCGTCGGTCATGGCGCTCTCGTTCGTGGCCCAGTCGGCGCGTGGCGCTGGTCGTCCGCCCGTCCCCCAGACCACGGTCGACACGGCCAGCTCGATCCCGGAGCGCTTCCTGATCCGCTGGCGCGGCGAGGCCGACCCGCGCCACGTCAAGGCGATCGACGCGTACTGGATCTCGGCCGCCGAGCACGGGATGAACGCCTCCACCTTCACCGCCCGCGTGATCGCGTCGACCGGCGCCGACGTCGCCGCGGCGCTCTCGGGCGCCGTCGGCGCGCTGTCGGGGCCGCTGCACGGCGGCGCGCCCTCGCGCGTCCTGAAGATGCTCGACGACGTGGCCGAGGAAGGTGACGCCGAGCGGTACGTCAAGCGCCTGCTCGACAGCGGCCAGCGGCTCATGGGCTTCGGCCACCGCGTCTATCGGGCCGAGGATCCGCGCGCCCGCGTGCTGCGCCGCACCGCCAAGGAGATCGGGGCCCCGCGGGTCGAGGTCGCCGAACGGCTCGAGGCGGCGGCGCTGGCCGAGCTCGCCGCGCGCTGGCCCGACCGCGTGCTCGCCACCAACGTCGAGTTCTGGTCCGCCGTGGTCCTGGACTTCGCCGACGTGCCGCCGGAGCTGTTCACGTCGTTGTTCGCATGCGCCCGTGTCGCGGGCTGGTCGGCGCACATCCTCGAGCAGAAGCGCGAGGGCCGCCTCATCCGGCCGACCGCCAAGTACATCGGCCCCGGGCCACGTGCCGTCGAAGACGTCGACCGCGTACCCGCCGTGGCGTAGCTGCGGCGCCCGGACGCGCCGCCGCCGGGCGAGTGTCACACAAACGGGCGGGGAGGATCGGGGCCGAACGGGGTCTTGACTGGTGTGCGACACCTGACGCGGCCTCCGATCATCACCCTGCGCAACGCCGAGACCGGCGGCGTGGTGACCCTGACGCCGCCCGCGACGTAGGACCCACGACAACCACACAGGCGCGAGGGCCCGGCTTCCCCCGGCCGGGCCTTTCGCCGCGCGGTCATGGCGCCGGGGTCTCGCCATATGCTGCTCGCGCGGTGAGCCCCGAGCTCGATCCCGAACGTCTCGGCGACCACCTCGATCGCCTGTACCGGGCGGC
>Ga0111538_10009236_pt1 | contig 13174 bp, 8 predicted proteins | sample SoiMethybrSBSTD1_FD_79669 | JGI IMG/M metagenome (GOLD analysis project Ga0111538, IMG submission 79669) | Bulk soil microbial communities from a Populus tree surrounding site in Tennessee, USA - Soil MetaG P. TD hybrid SBSTD1 (version 2)... | ecosystem: Environmental > Terrestrial > Soil > Tree...
GAGGTAATTGTTTTGCGCGCGCGCTTTCGAAGATGATGGGCCCCGACGCGGCGCAGCCTTCACAAAGGCTAAATCCATCGCCGTGATCTGAGAGGAGAATATTATGCAGACGATTCGCATCACTACGTTTTTACGCGCAACCCTTCTTGCCGATGCGGCGACCTGCGCCATAATGGGGCTTCTGATGACGCTTTTCTCGACAAGTCTCAGTAACCTCATGGCGCTTCCGTCGCCGCTTTTATTCTATGCCGGATTGAGCCTCTTTCCCTTCTCCGGATTTCTCCTGTACGTGGCGACGCGCGGGAAAACCGTGGCCCCACTCGTCTGGGCTATTGTGGTCGGGAACGCGCTCTGGACGCTCGGTGGCATTTTGATTTTGCCGGCGGGCTGGGTGACGCCGAATGTCTTCGGCTTCTGTTTCGTCCTCCTCCAGTCCGCTGGCGTGGCGTTTTTGGCCTGCCTCGAACTCATCGGCCTAAAGCGGTCGGAGTCGGAAGCAGCCCCGGCTTTTCAGCGTTCATAGACCTGAAGGCCTCTCAAAGCATGCCTTTGAAAGTGGAACGCAATCTGCTGGCATCGCCGCCGAGCAAGCTAAGCTGCTTTGGACGGATGCCGTGATCCTGCAGTTTCCGATGTGGTGGTTCTCGATGCCTGCCATCCTAAGTGGTTGGGTCGAGTGGGTCTATGCCTATGGCTTCGCCTACGGAATCGGGGAGCGCTCTGACCATGCTTTGACGACCTGCCGCCGTTCATCGTCTATCGCACGGGGCGCATAGACGCTGCTCGATATGCGCAAACTACCAGCGCGCTAGGGATTCGGGGGCAGCGCTTATTCACAGACAAACCCATTCCATATCGCAGGCAGAACGGCGGCGAGTACGACATTCCATCGCATTCCCTCAAGCCCGGCCTCGAGTGGAATAAACAGTACAGGTTTCGTTTGCACATCCGACCGGCGACAACGGAGTGGAAGCCTGACGAGAAATGAGCGGCGGTAGAGATCCAATCCGCTCAACGCTCCAGCGCGCTTTTCATATCGGCGAGCGCAAAGCTCCAAAAGAAGTTGGAGTGCTTGTACGCGGCTTCGCTGTAGAAGCGTTCGTGACGAACGGTCAGGCGGGTCGCGACGCCGGTCCAATCAAGACTGAACATGATCACGGTTCGATTTTCAGGCGCATCCGGAAGGCGGGAGAATTCAGTCCAGTGGCTGTACTTCAGCAGTTTCTCGCGATCGATAGCGAGCAGCGTGCCGCGGTCGAGATAGGTCTTATTGAAGTTGGCCATCTCGCCGGTGAACGTGATGTCGCCGCCGAGATCCCACTTCGACTCGACACGCGCGCCGCCCATCCATTGCGCGATCTTGTCCGGTTCAGTGAGCGCGCGCCACACGTCATTCGTGGACGCTGAGATCTCAATGGATTTCACGACGGCGAGTTCCGGTGTCATGTTATTTATCATGATGTTTAACAGCGGCGATCCTAACATGATTTATTAAGCGCCTACGGCCTTGAAGCCGTCGGCGGCGCCGGCGGGGCCCACGAGCGGAGCTCGACGCTGACGCCGTAGCAAAGCCCGGGATGGCTATCCGTAATTCTCGCCGCTTCGTCAAAATCGCGAGCTTCCAGAGAAACGTTGGCTGTTTCGATTAGCCTGTCTCCAGAGTATCCTGTTGCGTAGCAGCTTGGCCAAGCCTATCCTATTTACCTACTTTAGCTTTCGATGACACCAGCTTTGGCGCCCCGTTGGACAGATTCTCAAACCAGCCGCCTGTCAGGACAAAACGTGGAAACGTAATCCACTGTTCGGCGAATAACCGGAAGATAAAATCCGAACCGCCATTGAACGGTTCGGGCGCCGTCGCTTCCAACCTGTGCCCATGCCCCTGGAGAATGAGCGACACTAAGAAACAGACCGCCGCCCCGGCAAGGGCGGGCAATGAGAATCTGACCAGCGCATAGAAGGCCAGTATAGTGGCAGACATGAAAAGCGGAACAGCGACCAGATGTATCAGAAGATTGGTTCTGTTTCGATGCGCGACGCTGTAGCCGACCCATTGCAACTGAAGAAATTTTTCAACGCTCATGAAATCTCCAAAATTGCAGAAATTACCGAATCGCAAGGCGATCTCGGCTATTGCCGCCACCCACCGCCCAGAGCCTTGTAGAGCAGGACCAGCGCGAGCAGTTCATTTCGTTTGGTTTGCGCCAGGCTCAGTTCGGCGCTGAACAAATCACGATCAGCGTCCAGAGCGTTTAGCTGCGTATCTACTCCGCCCCGATATCTCAGGTAAGCTAAACGCGACCTGTCCTGCAGTGTGGTCACCAGCTCCTCCTGCTGGGCGCGAATCTCTTTGACCTTGCGATACTCAACAAGCGCATCCGAGACCTCCCTGAATCCGTTTCGGATCGCTTGTTGATATTGTGTCGACGCCAATTGCCGCTGGGCTTCGGTAAATCTCACGCCCGATTTGACACGGCCGGCGTTAAAGATCGGCAGAGTCACCTGGGGCGCAAAGTTCCAGGCCCCCCCTGCACCGCTGAACAAATTGGAAAGTTGGCTGCTTTGAACGCCCAGGAATCCGGTCAGACTGATTTTAGGGAAGTAGGCCGCCTTTGCTACACCAATGTTGGCGGTCGCCGCCACCAAATTCAGCTCCGCGGCTCTGATGTCCGGTCGCCGTTCGAGTAATGAAGACGGCAATCCCGGGGGCGCCGAAGGAGGTTGTTCTTGCTCCGACAACGAGCGCCCGCGCGCCACGGGGCCGGGATCCCTGCCCAGCAACAGGTTGATCTGATTTTCGGTCTGCTCGATCAATCGCTCGATGTCGGGAATGGTCTGGGCCGCGCCATACACCAGTTGCTCGGCCTGGCGCACATCGAGCATGGTCGCGACGCCCCCCTGCTGGCGCGACCGGATGAGGTTGAGCGATTCTTGACGGGTGGCCAGCGTCTCCCTTGCAATCTCCAACTCCATATCCAGTTCGAGCAGATTGAAGTAGGCGGCGGAAATGTCGCCCACAATCGTTGTCATGACAGCTTTGCGGTCTTCCTCCGTGGCTAACAGATTGGCGCGCGCCGCCTCGTTCGCGCGACGCAGCCTGCCCCAGATGTCGACCTCGAAGGAGAGAAGATTGAGTAAAACCGTCCCGAACGTCCGGTCGCGGCTAAACCCTCCAGGCAAAGCAAACTGGCCGCTGCCGGAATTGCGAAGAGTTGTCACATCGGCGCCCGCCGTAATGTTAGGAAATTGATCCGATCGTGTGATCCCCAGATTGGCGCGCGCCGCGCTGACCCGCGCGACGGCCCGACGCACGTCGTAATTATTGACGAGCGCAGTTCGAATCAATTCTTGAAGCTGTTCATCCTTGAAAACCTCGAACCATTTCAGATCCGCGAGCGAATCTGGATCGGGCGCTGTAATCTTATCGCCGGAGCCACGGAAGCGTGTCGGCGGCTCGACGACAGGCCTGCGGTATTTTGGGCCGACTGTGCAGCCGGCCAGCAGCCCAAAAATCACAGCTCCACATATCAATTGTTTCTTCATAGTCTGTTCGACTGATACATTTTCCATCCATGGAAAATGTATCAGTCTCCCGTTGCCGGCTCCTTTTCCAGCGTCGCTACCGGCGCGCGCTTCTTCTCCGCGCCTGAGAGCTTCTCCACCACATAGAAACCCACCGGGATGAGGAAGCTGGCGATGATCGTGTCAGCCAGCATTCCGGCGACCACAACCGTGCCCAGTATCTGTCGCGCCACCGCCCCGGAACCCGACGCGAACAATAACGGCAGGCAACCCAGAATGAACGCGAACGAGGTCATAAAGAGCGGCCGTCTGCGCAGGCGCGCTCCTTCCAGCGCCGCCTCCACCAGGCTGCGCCCCTTCTCGAACTCGATTTTGGCGAATTCGACGATCAGGATCGCGTTCTTGGCGGCGAGCCCGATAAGCACGATCAGGCCGATCTGGGCATACACGTCAAGGTCGTAACCGCGCAACAAGAGTCCGACCAAGGCGCCGAAGATCGCAATCGGCGTCGTCAGCAACACCGAGAACGGCAGCGACCAACTCTCATAGAGCGCAGCCAGGATCAGGAAGACGAAGATGAGCGATAACGAGAACGCTATTAATGCCCCTCCGGAGGCCCGCTTCTCCTGATAAGAGAGGTCAGCCCAGTCGTAGCCGATCTCCCTTGGGAGAACCTCCTTTGCCACCTCCTCGAGCGCAGCCATCGCTTGACCCGAGCTGTAGCCCGGAGCGGCGGCGCCGATCACCTGGGCCGCACGATAGAGATTGAAGCGGTTGGTGTATTCCGGGCCGGTGATACGACGCGTTGTGACCAATGCCGAAAGCGGGACCATATCACTGTCGTTGTTTCGGACGTAATATTGATTTATGTCTTGTTCGGTGCGCCGCTCATCCCCTTCCGCCTGGAGAAACACTCTCCACTGCCGGCCGAAGCGATTGAACTGGTTCAGATAAAGTCCGCCGAGATAGGCTTGCAGCGTCTGGTAAACGTCTCCCACCGCCACGCCCTGCTTCAACGCCTTGTCGCGATCCACGTCGGCGTAGATTTGTGGAACGGAGGCTGAAAACAGTGATATGGCTCCGGCAATTTCCGGACGTTTGCGACTTGCCTCGAGGAACTTTTGCAGGTTCTGATCGAGAAATTCAACCGAACCGCCGCTGCGGTCCTGAAGCCAGAGCGAGAAACCGCCTGCATTGCCGAGCCCCGGAATCGCGGGCGGTGGGAAGGCAAAGGCGATCGCCTCCGGAACTTGAGTCGCCAGCGCCCCGTTTACGGCGTTCACGATCGCTTTTGCTTCGAGGTGTTTCGATTTGCGCTCGTCCCATGGCCTGAGACCGAGGAAAAAGAATCCCTGGTAGCTCGAAGAAGTGCGGCTCAGCAGGCTGAATCCGCCGATCGTGGCGTAGTACTTTACTCCCTCGGTCTTCGCGAGAATCGCCTCGATCTTTTTTAAGACCTCGTCCGTCCTCTCAAGCGAAGATGCGACCGGAAGCTGGACGTTGAGGAACGCGTAGCCGTAATCCTCTTCAGGCAGGAAGCTCGCCGGAAGTTGTCTGCCGATGAGACCATTCACCAGGGTGAACCCGACGAGAATTATCACGGCGATCGCCGCCTTGCGGATCAGGGCATGACTCCAATTTACGTAACCGCTCATGACCTTCGCAAACGCCCGATTGAAGCCCCCAAAAAACCGCCCGAGCGGTCCGCGCGCCTGCTTGCGCGGCCTCAGCAGCAACGCCGCGAGCGCCGGCGACAGGGTCAGCGCGTTGAAGGCCGAGATGAGCATCGAGATCGCGATCGTCATGGCGAACTGATTGTTCAGTCGCCCCTGTACGCCGCCCATAAACGCCACGGGCAGGAAGACCGAAGCGAGGATCAGCGCGATGGCGACGACCGGCCCCGAGACTTTCTTCATCGCCTCGAACGTGGCCTCGCGCGGCGACATTCCCTCCTCGATGTGATGTTCGACCGCTTCAACAACCACAATCGCGTCGTCCACGACCAGGCCGATGGCGAGCACGAAGGCGAACAGCGATAGCGTGTTGATCGAGAAACCCAGCCAGGGGAAGAAGGCGAAGGCGCCGATGAGCGACACTGGAGCGGCGATCATCGGAATGAGCGTCGCCCGCCAGTTCTGCAGGAAGAGGAAGACGACGAGGACGACCAGGATCATGGCCTCGACGAGCGTGACGAGAATCTCTTTGATCCCTTCAGTCACGGGGAGCGTCGTGTCGAACCCGATCACGTAATCGAGGTCGTCTGGGAATCGCTCCTTGAGTTCCGCCATCGTTTTTTTGACCTCGTTAGCAGTGGCCAGCGCGTTCGAGCCGGGGGTCTGAAAAATTCCGATGAAGGCGCTGGGCTGACCGTTGATCCGCGTCGTCTGTTGGTAGTTGAGAGAGCCGAGTTCGACCCGGGCGACGTCCTTCAACCGCACGACCGAGCCATCTGGGTTGGAGCGGACTACGATCTGGCCGAACTCTTCCGCCGTTTGAAGCCGCCCCTGCGCGCGGACGGTGTAAGTCATTTCCTTTCCAGGCGACGCAGGCTCGGCGCCCACCTGGCCGGAGGGGTTGACGTTATTCTGCTGCCTTATCGCGTTCGCGAGATCGGGCACTGCCAGACCCAGTTTGGCCAGCGCATCCGGCTTGACCCAGATTCGCATCGCATATTCGCTGGCCCCGAACAGAACTATCTGTCCCACTCCCGGAATGCGATAAAGGACGTCGTTGATATTGATGTTGGCGTAGTTGGCGAGGAAGAGCGCGTCATGGGTCTTGTTGGGCGAATAGAGCGCGAAGACCATCATGGGAAGCCCGGTGGACTTCCGAATAGACAGACCAAACTGGTTGACATCGGTCGGCAGGTTCGGCTGCGCCTGCGCCACTCGGTTCTGCACGTTGACCTGATCAATGTTGACGTCGGTGTCTATATCGAACGTGACCGTCAATTGCTGCGTGCCGTCGTTCGCGTTGGTGGACTGCATGTAGAGCATGTTGTCCACGCCGTTCATCTGCTGTTCCAGCGGCGTCGAGACCGACTGCTCAATAGTGATCGCGTCAGCTCCTGTGTATATCGTTGAGGCGATGATCTGAGGCGGAACGATCTCGGGGAACTGCGCCAGTGGCAGCCTCCGCATCGCAATGAGACCGGCGAGGACTGTGACGATTGCAATTACCATCGCCACAATTGGGCGCCGGATAAAGAAGTTTGAAATCATAAGTCCTCAGGTGTGGGGAGTGGGGAATTGGGAATCGGGAGTGGGTGTGGGGATAGCGCCAAGCCTGCGCCAACTGAGCATTGATCAACGAGCTATGAATGCCCAGTTCTCAAATACACCATGCTTCATTCCCCGCTCCCGATTCCCGATTCCCCATTCCCGCTCATTTAAACGGGATCGGATTGACCACTGAGTCCGGTCTGACTTTCTGGATGCCTTCGGCGACGACTCGTTCACCCGGCTTCAGTCCGTCTTCAATAATCCACATCGCGCCAATGCGGTCGCCGACCTTAATTGGCCGAATGCTCACTTTGTTATCACTGCCCACGACGGCGACTCGGTGGCCGCCTTGCAGTTCTGAGACGGATCGTTGCGGAACAAGTAGCGCCCCCGCTTTCATGTTGGTTACCGCTCGGACCCGGCCATACTGACCGGGGCGAAGGATGTTCCCCGGGTTCGGGAAGACGCCGGCCAGCCTGATCGCGCCTGTTTTTTGATCGACCTGCCTGTCCGCGACGAAGAATCTCCCTTTCTGCGAATAAGTCGTTCCATCAGCCAACACCAGCTCCAGTTCGAGTTTCTTGCCGGCCAGGTCCCAGGCGCCAAGCGTCGGATGGCGTCTGGTGTGGTTGAGATATTCCTGCTCGCTCAGGGTGAAATAGACCTTGATCGGATCGACTGTCGAAACCGTAGTCAGAGCGCCACTGGTAGGGTTGATCAGGTTGCCGATCTGCGCCTGGGCGATGCCGGCAATGCCGTCGATGGGAGAAGTGATCCTGGTGAATCCCAGATCGAGTTCGGCCTTAGCAACCGCAGCTCTGGACGCTTCAACCGCAGCCCTGGCCGCCACGATAGCAGCCTTTGCCGTTTCAACTCCCGCCCTGGCGGCCTCGACTTGAGCCTTTGCGGCAAGATTGGCCTGGGCGGCATTATCGAATTCCTGCTCGGTGATGGCCTTCTGCTTTGCGAGCGGTGTGTAGCGATCGACGTCGAGCTGAGTCTTGCCCTGATTCGCCTCAGCCTGCATGAGTTGAGCGCTGGCTTGTGATAGCTGCCCGTTGGCCTGTGTTACTTGCCCTTCGGCCTTTGCGAGTTCGCCTTTGGCCTGATCCAGCGCAGCCTGAAACGGCCTGGGATCAATCTCAAACAACAACTGCCCTTTCTTGACAAAGGAACCTTCCGTATAACGCTGCGTTCGCAGGTAACCAGGCGCCTGCGCCCTGATCTCCGCGTTTACCATCCCGTCGAGTGTGCCGATCCACTCACTGTGGATCGGCACACTCTGCTGTTCGACCTCCGCCACTTCGACGCCTGGGAGAGGCGGCGACGACGGCGCGGAATCTTTCCCCCTAGATCCGCCGACGGCGACCAGCAAAGCGATTACTATCACACAGAACGTCGCCCCGATGACGAGCTTGTGTTTCAACAATAAATGTCTATTCAGCGCCAAGGTCGCATTCTCCTTTTTTAGCGTTTCCGGCATTTCTTGGAGCATTCAAGCCGCGGACGCTCAATCGAACGTCTGGCAATCGGCATATCCTTATTTGTGACTTGAAAAATGCGCGAGTGGAGGAGAGGGGGCTGCTCCTACACTCGCTAAGGCAGACAAAATCCTACGGCCGCTTCGGGCTCACGGCGTAGAGACGATGTCTACAATTGCAGGCCCCTCTCCTCGCTTTGCCAGATCGCGCTCGACTGAGCGCTCAATGCGGGACTTCAATAATTTGTGTCCTTGGGTCTCACCTGACTCCCAAATCTGAGAAAGGAAATAGGTCTCCCCATAACGATTGAAGATCAGTTTCGCGGTCTGTGTCGACTCATTCGCCTGAACGGGAACCGTTACGATATGGGTCGCCTCCCCGCCATCCTCGCTGTTGAGTCGAAGCATGATCTTCTCTGGATTTACGCGCGTGACGCTGTAGACGCCAGCGGGAAAAGTTTTGTCATTGACCGAGAAGTCGAAGGGAATCTTCGCATTCCTGATCAGCGTTCTGCCTTGCGCATAAACGTAGATTGCTGAGAGTGGTATTAGAAGACTCGACAATACCAAAGCCTTGATGGCTTGCTTTTTCAAAATAAGACCTCCTTCTGGTCTGCTTGATGGTGGCCTCGTATCTGACGGCCATCCGGAGTTGTTAAAACGGTTGTTCACTTCGCACACTTTCATGGCAAGCGCCTTGCCATCTCGCGCCGCGGGGCTCTCTCACCCCTCAAGTCCTTGATCCGCTGTCATGTAAGAGTTTCACGAGGCGACTAGCGCGGTGGCCGTGAGGACGGCGGACCCGAGGATTCGCGGCGACATATCGCATCCGATGCGATATGTCGCCGCGAATAACATTCATACGGCATGACGCGGCGCGCCTGATGGCTGCCACATTCCCTTTAATGCGATATGATTTGGGAAGTTTCGGCGGCAGGAGTTGAGTGATAAAGCGATTACGCGGCTGAGAATGGATTCGCAACAGAATCCCGCTCACCAAAGGCTCACGAAGAACTGCGTCAACAGATGAAGAAGAAAGTCGGGGTCGGGGTCAGCCAAAGTACGATCTGTCGCGCCTTGCAGGCGATTGAGCTGACGATCAAAAAAAGACCAAGCTCGCTTCAGCCATAATCACGAAATCATCTCATCAACCAGCCATGTAATGCCTTAACGATATTTTTCATAATAGACGAAAAGGGAAAATTGCGACGACTGCATGGTTAAGCAGGCTGGCGGAACTCTTTTTACAGAAGATTTTCTCGATCGCTCTGATTTGCCTCAGTTTCGCCGGATTCTCTCTTGCCGTCACAAGGCAGTCCTCTCTTTCCATTTCAACCTGAATGAGGAGACTGTGTGACACTCAAGACTGTCGCTACCGTAGCGCAAGCCTGACAGTTTGCGCTACTGCTGCCGTAAATGCCGGTCTTCTTCGAATAGCCTATTCACGCGAATGAAAACCGCTTTAACTAAGTGTCCGTACCGAGAATCCCATCTTGGCGATGAAGAGCCCACTCTCCGATGATGCGTGGTCGATCTCTTCTTCGAACTGATGACTCGAGCTCACGTCGACAGCGCGTGGCTCTGCAACACGGATGATCTCCGGCCGCGAAGCCGATGTTCTCCGGTAATATTTCGGAGCGTGTCAGAAAGTTTGCGTTATGCGCTGCAGAGCATAACGCAAACTTTCTGACGCGCTCAATCATGCAAATAAGAGGAGGATTAGTTATATATGATTACCCGACATTCCAAAGTCCAAGGCCTGGTAGTATATCTCTGCGTTACTTTGCTGCTTATACAATCTCCGTATATCTTACTGGTGGCTGCCAGCGAAATCTTTCAACAAAAAGTCATTATCAGATCAATCCCTCCAGAGCCGCCGCAGGCCGGAATCGCCATGCCTTGGCAAAATCCGCCGGGCTCAGATCCCCGGCTCAACATAAGCACCGGGAACAAGCTAACCGAAGCGCTCATCGTTTCGTGGGCGGCGCGTGGCGGGATGAAAGTCAGCATGTCGCTGTTCCACACAACAGTCAAAGCTCGGAGAACACCGTACTCGGGCCGAAATGGAGGCACTCCTATCAGATCTCGCTCACTAGCCAAACAGATGGCTATGAGCTCACCTGGGGCAACGGAGCCTCCTATACCTTCTCGGAGTCCGGCCCTGGGCTTTACTCTCCGCCAACCGGCATCCACGACAGTCTCGTCCGCAACGACGACAGTACCTTTACCCTGACAACCCCCGAACAGGTCCGCTACCACTTCGATTCGTCACTTCGCTGCGACTCGATTATGGATCTGAACGGGAACACGATCTCGCTTCACTACATAGGAAGCAATGTAGATCGGATCACCGATCCGACTGGACGCGCCCTCGAACTCATTTACGTGAGCGGCAAAGTAAGCCAAGTCCGTGATATGTTGGGACGTGTTTGGCAAATCGGCTACGATGGCGCGAGCGGAAACTTGACTAGTCTCACGCATCCGCTGCTTGCCGGTCAGGCTTATGCCACAACTTTCACATACAACGCTCAAAACAATATTACTTCCTTGCAAACACCGCGTAATTCAGTTTGGCAGTTTGGTTACTTTGATAATTCCGGAGCTCTTTCGTGGGAGGAAGATCCGCTCGGGAACCGCACCACCTATGCTTACTCCGGCGACTCGGTCGCCATCACCGATCCGAACGGCAATGTATCACGAACCTTCTACAGCCAAGGCCGAGTCACCCAGGTCCAGGACGCCCTTCTGAACAGCGAGTTCTACCAATGGGATGAGAACAACCATCTGACCCAGATCATCGACAAACGGGGACACTCATGGCGTTTCGGACCAGACGCGCTCGGGCGGAACCTCTGGTCTGAAGATCCTTATTACAACCGCACCTCTTTTACCTGGACGTCGCTAAATCGGGTTGCCTCGACCACACGTCCGACCGGTGAACACCAGGTGTTCACCTATGATTCGAAAGGCAACCTAACTGCTACGAGATGGTACGACGCGAGCGGAAACACACGGGCAGTAAACACCGTTGTCTATGATGCGAACGGACTGCAAACCGACGTCTACGATGCGAATGGACGGCGGACTCAAACTGCTTACGATGCGCACGGACAGCTTGTGTCCGTCACGACTCCCGCTGGGCGTAATCAGACTTGGGAACCCAACATCCTTGGCGCTCACCAGGCGAGTACTGACGCCATAGGACGCCGCACACAGTTTGTTCTGGATGAGTGGCAGAGAGGAGTTCGCGTCATCTACCCCGACTCTACTGAGAAGACGTATGCGTACGATCTCGATGGTGGCCTCAGTCGCGTAACCGGCGCCTCCGGTACGATAGAATTCACCCGCGATGCGGCAAACCGGCTTACTGCGGAGAGTGTCAACGGCGTCACAACTGTCTCCTATAGCTATGATGCTCCGGGCAAACGTGGCCTTCTATCAACCAAGACAGATGTGTTAGGTGGACGGATATGGACCTACGAGTATACCGGGCGGAGCGAGCTATACCAGGTGATCGAGCCGGGACTGGGAACGGCCAGTTATTTCTATGACGAGAATGGCAAAACAGTTCGCGAAGTCCATCCGAACGGGGCTGCCACAATCCGAAGCTATGATGACGCCAACCGCCTGGCCGTTCTCACGAACGAGAACTCTGTGGGGGAAGTGGTGTCCTCGTTCAGCTACACTAGCGATGGAAATGACAGAATTCAGAGCGTAATTGAACTCGACGGATCGACCGTAGGCTACACCTATGACTGGCGCGGCGCTCTGGTGGGAGAGACGCGCACAGGCGCGAACCCGTACACCATCACTTACAATTTGGACCCGGCGGGGAACCGCGTCGGCCAGAGTGTGAACGGTGTTCAAACCTTGTTCTCGTACTCCAATGATGATGAACTGCTTTCGACTAGCGGCGGAATCACGAACACCTATTCCTACAATGCTAACGGCGAGCAGACGAGCCGTACTATTAATGGAGTTACTTACGCTCTGGCCTGGGATTATGAGGGCAAGCTTGTATCAATCACGCAAGGCGATCACATTATCACATATGCGTACGATGGCCTTGACCGTAGGAGCAGGCGCACGGCGGACGGACTCACAACAGACTTTGTGTTCGATGGCGCAAACGTTCTGACCGAACGGCAGGGAGGCGCAGTCAGCGCGGTCTACTCCTACGGCCAGTCACTTTTGCGTCGGAATGACGAGTTCCCATATTTCGACGCGCTCTCGATCACACGGGCGGTCGGTAACACCGGCGAGCAGGTTACCGCCACTCGAACCTTCGATGCGTTCGGGCAGATTGTGGGAAGCGCCGGACAAACGAGCGTGCCGTTCCTCTATGGGGGGACGATCGGATACAGAAACGACGGCGACGCCGGTCTGCTGCATGTCGGGGCGCGTTACTACGACCCGCAGGTCGGGATCTTCATCAGCCGCGATTCGGATCTCAGTGAGCACCCATACCAATACTGTGATGGTGATCCGATCAACTACGGCGACCCGACTGGCCACGCCAGGCAGCGCAAACATACCAAACATGTTGGAGGCGGATCAGAGAGGGCCTCTAAGGCCAAAGACAAGCCGAGGAGAATACCCAAGCACATGCCGGGCGGACAGGGCAAATGGGAATGGGTTGGGCAGCCAGGGGATTGGAGGCTGGTTAGAAGAGGAACGGCAGGCCTCTTCGCGCTCGTAGTGGTGGCCGCCAATGCAGGAGAAGCCTTGGCCCATGTCGTGGCCGATGTGACCCGACCCGACCCGCGTTATGTCCTGCCTGATCCAACCATGGATCCAGGACCGGGAGCGGGCAACCTGCCAGCGTATTCTCAAGGCGCCCGGTTGGGCCTCTATGGCGGCTGGTGACGAAGTCTTAAGAGCGGAATCTCGACAATCGGATCCGTAATATTCAAAGTGGGCCTTCGATAAGCAAGCTTGCTTATCGAAGGCC
>Ga0111538_10009237_pt1 | contig 13174 bp, 10 predicted proteins | sample SoiMethybrSBSTD1_FD_79669 | JGI IMG/M metagenome (GOLD analysis project Ga0111538, IMG submission 79669) | Bulk soil microbial communities from a Populus tree surrounding site in Tennessee, USA - Soil MetaG P. TD hybrid SBSTD1 (version 2)... | ecosystem: Environmental > Terrestrial > Soil >...
CTGGTGACGCCGGAGATCCTGCCGTACCGCCGCGAGGGCGAGGACGGCGTGATCCGCTACGTGGCCAAGGTGTGTCCCGACTATGTGATTGTTTTCCCGACCTGGTTTCCGCGGCTGACCGCGGGCACGGACATGCTGGAGCCGCTGTATCGGGTGGCGCTGAGGCGCGTGGAGGTCTCCGGAGGGCCGGAAATGGTCGTATATCGGCTGAGGGGCTGTGCGCTATGATCGTTTCATGCGCCGCGCGACGATCTTCGCGCTCTCGCTGAGCGTTCTGGTGGCCGCGCTGCCCCAGCCCGGCCGCGCCGAGATCTTCAAGTACACCGACGAGCGTGGCCAGAACAGCTACGTCGATGGCCTGGAGAACGTCCCCGAGCGTTACCGTGCCGTCGCCGTGCCCCTGGGGTTCCGCAACCTCCCCGCCGCCGCGGCGCCGTCGAAAGACGCGGCTGCCACGGCCCGTCCGAGCGGCACGACGCTGATCAAGTACACCCCGGGTCAGCGCATCATGGTGGACGTCAAGATCAACGGGGGCGTCACCTCGCAGCTGCTGCTCGACACGGGCGCCGACCGCACGATGATCAGCCCGCGCGTGCTGACGGCGGCCGGGGTGTCGATCACCAAGCCGGTCGCCACCGGCCAGATCACCGGTGTCACCGGCACCGACAAGATCAGCTACGTCGTGGTCGACTCGCTGGAGGTCGGCGAGGCCAGGGTCGGCAAGATGCCGGTGGGCTCCTACGAGCTGGCGGGCACCGGAACGGGCGATGGCCTGCTGGGGCGTGACTTCCTCGATCAGTTCAAGATGACCGTGGACGCCGCCAAGGGCGAGGTGACGCTGGCCCCGAAGTAGCCCGCCGAATCGATTGTGCTACCATGACGTTTCCTGTCATGGACTACAAAGCCACGCTGCACCTGCCGAAAACTGACTTTCCGATGAAGGCCAACCTCGCCCAGGCCGAGCCACGGATGCTCACCTGGTGGGACGAGATCGGGATCTACAAGCGGCTGCGCGAGTCCGCGGCCGACCGTCCGCTGTGGATCCTCCACGACGGTCCGCCGTACGCCAACGGCAGCATCCACATGGGCCACGTCCTCAACAAGGTCCTCAAGGACGTGGTCGTGAAGTCGCGCTCCATGCTCGGCTTCAACGCCGTCTACGTCCCGGGCTGGGATTGCCACGGGCTGCCCATCGAGCACCAGGTGGACAAGGAGCTCGGTCTCGACACCGCCTCCGTCGACGTGCGCCAGGCGATGGACCCCGTGGAGAAGCGGCGCCGCTGCCGCGAGTTCGCGAGCAAGTTCGTCGACATCCAGCGCCAGGAGTTTCGACGGTTGGGCGTGTTCGGCGACTGGGACAACCCGTATCTCACGATGGCGCCCGCCTATCAGGCGGTGATCGCGCGCGAGTTCGGGCGCTTCGTCGGCCGCGGCATCGTCTACAAGGGTCTGAAGCCCGTGCACTGGTGCATGCACTGCAAGACCGCGCTGGCCCAGGCCGAGGTGGAGTACGAGGAGCAGCGCACGCCGTCGGTGTACGTGAAGTTCCCGCTCGTCACGGCGCCGGCGCTGGCCGGCGCACTCGCCGGGCGTCCGGCCTTCGCCATCATCTGGACGACCACCCCCTGGACGCTGCCGGCGAACCTCGCCATCGCGGTGCATCCCACGCAGAGCTACACCGCGCTCGACGTCGGCGGTGAGGTGCACGTGGTTGCCAGCGCGCGGCTCGAGGACTATCAGCGGTTGCTCGGCGAGCGCCGCCTGGTCGGGACGCCGCTCTCGGTCGCCCTGCGCGGATCCGATCTGGTGGGCACCGTGTACAAGCACCCGTGGATCGCGCGCGAGGGCCAGATCGCCGGCGCGGAGTTCGTCGCGATGGACGCGGGCACCGGCCTGGTCCACATCGCGCCCGGCCACGGCGAGGAGGATTACGACCTCGGCCGCGCGCTCGGCCTGCGGATCTACAACCCGGTGGACGACGACGGACGTTTCATCGCCGAGATCGAGCACTTCGCCGGGCAGACGGTGTGGGAGGCGAATCCGAAGATCATCGAGCTCCTGAAGGCGCGCGGCGCGCTGGTGGCCGAGGTGCCGCTGACGCACACGTATCCGCACTGCTGGCGGTGCAAGAACCCGACGCTGTTCCGGGCGACCGAGCAGTGGTTCATCGCCCTCGATCAGGATGGCCTGCGCGAGCGGGCGCTCTCGGCGATCCGCAACGACGTCAAGTGGATCCCGGGATGGGGCGAGGAGCGGATCTACAACATGATCGCGCACCGCCCGGACTGGACCATCTCGCGCCAGCGCGTGTGGGGCGTGCCGATCGTCGCGTTCTACTGCGAGGGCTGCGGGACCCTGCTGCTGGAGGAGCGGCTCGTCGAGCACGTGGCGCGCATCTTCCGGGAGGGTGAGGGCGCCGACGAGTGGTACGCGCGCTCCGCGCGCGAGCTGCTCCCCGCGGGCACGCGCTGCGCCAAGTGCGGGAGCGAGGCGTTCCGCAAGGAAACCGACATCCTCGATGTCTGGTTCGACTCGGGCTGCAGTCACGCGGCCGTGCTGGAGACACGCCCCGATCTGCGCTGGCCGGCCGAGCTCTACCTGGAGGGCTCCGATCAGCACCGCGGCTGGTTCCACTCCTCGCTGCTGGAGGCGGTCGGCACCCGCCAGGCCCCGCCCTACAAGGCCGTGCTGACGTGCGGCTTCGTGGTGGACGGCGAGGGCCGCAAGATGTCCAAGTCGCTCGGCAACGGCGTCGAGCCCGAGGAGCTCTTGCCCAAGTACGGCGGCGACGTCCTGCGGCTGTGGGCCGCCTACGAGGACTACACCGAGGACATCCGCCTGTCCGGCCAGATCATGGACCGGCTGGCCGACGCGTACCGGCGCATCCGCAACACCTACCGGTTCCTGCTCGGCAATCTCGCGGACTTCGACGCGCGCGCCGATCGGCAGCCCTACGAGCGCCTGGAGGAAGTGGATCGCTTCATCCTGGACCGTCTGGCCCGCCTGATCGATCGGGTGGTGCGCGCCTACGAGGAGTACCAGTTCCACACCGTGTTCCACGCGGTCCACAACTTCTGTGCGGTGGAGCTGTCCGCGCTCTACCTGGACATCATCAAGGACCGTCTCTACACCTCGGCGAAGAACGACCCTCGGCGCCGCGCCGCGCAGACGGCGTGCTATGACGTCTTCCTGGCGCTGTCCCGGCTGATGGCGCCCATCCTCACGTTCACGGCCGAGGAAGCGTGGCGCCACCTGCCGGGCGCCCGCAGCGAGAGCGTGCACCTCGAGCGATTCCCCGAGGTGCCCCTGCCCTGGCTCGACGACGACCTCCGCGGCGAGTGGGACCGCTTGCTCGAGGTGCGCCGCGAGGTGGCGAAGGCGCTCGAGCTGGCCCGCGGGCGCAAGCTGATCGGCAGCGGACTCGAGGCGGCGGTGCGGATCACGGCGGCACCCGAGGACCTGCCCGCCTTGCTGACGGCCAAGCGGCCGCTCTTACAGACGCTGTTCATCGTCTCTCGCGTCGAGCTGGGCCCGGGGCCCGAGGGGGCCGTGCACTACGAGAGCCAGGAGATCCCGGGCCTGGTCATCGACGTGGACCGCGCGCCCGGCGACAAGTGCGAGCGCTGCTGGACGCGGAGTCCCGAGGTTGGCCGTGACCCCGAGCATCCGACACTCTGCGATCGCTGCGTGGCCGTCCTGCGCGCGTGACTCGCGTCTTCATCCTGGCCGGCGCCGTCGTGGTGCTCGACCAGATCACCAAGGTCGTGGCGCTCTCTCGCCTGGTTCTGGGCGTGCCGGTGTCCCTGATCGACAACCTGCTGGCGCTGACGCTCGTCATGAACCCGGGCCTGGCCTTCGGCCTGCTCGGCGGGCTTCCGCGGACGTGGCGCTGGACGGTCGCCGCGGTGTCGGTGGTCGCGCTGATCGTGCTGGTGCGGGTCGCGCTGCGGGTGCTGCCCGCCGGCGGCCGGGTGGGAGGCGTGGCGATCGGTCTCGTGTTCGGTGGCGCCGTGGGCAATTTGATCGACCGCGCGCGGTTCGGCGCCGTCGTGGATTTCGTGGATGTGCACTGGCACGCCTGGCACTGGCCCGCCTTCAACGTCGCCGACTCGGCCATCACCGTGGGCGTGGCGCTGCTGGCCTTCTGCCTCATCGGCGAGCGCTCCACCCCCGCGCGCGGCTAGCCGGCTGATGAAAAAGGCCCATCTGGACCTTTTTGATCGGCCGGCGGCGTTTCCCGTAGCCGGCTAGGAGATGGATCGTCGGGCGCTGGTCGTCTCTTCGGAGACCGCTGGCGAGCGTCTGGATCGCTGGCTGGCCACGCAGCTGCCCGGTGTGTCGCGCGCCCGACTCAAGACGCTGATCGATGCGGGACTGGTTCGCGTGGACGGGGCGCAGCGCAAGGCCGCCCACCACGTGGCCACCGGCGAGCGGGTCGAAGTCGAGATCCCGCCGCTCCCTCCGGAGACACTCGAGCCCGAGCCCATCGCGCTCACGGTCATGCACGAGGACGAGCACGTGCTGGTGCTCGACAAGCCCACCGGGATGGTCGTCCATCCCGGCGCCGGGCATGCGCGAGGCACGCTCGCCGCCGCGGTGCTGGCGCATGCGCCCGGCACGGCGGGCGTTGGTGGACCGCGCCGGCCGGGCGTCGTGCACCGTCTGGACAAGGACACGTCCGGACTCCTGGTCATCGCCAAGACGGCCGCCGCCTACGAGTCGCTCACCGCGCAGCTCCTCGCCCGGACCGTGCGGCGCGTCTATCACACGGTGGTCCACGGCCGCGTCGCCGGCGCCGAGGGCATCGTGGATCAGGCGATCGGGCGACACCCGCACGACCGCACCCGGATGGCCGTGCGGCCCGTGGGCCGGGGACGGCGGGCGGTGACCCGGTGGCGGGTCCTGGAGCGGTTCGCCGATTTCACCTATCTGGAGGCGCGGCTGGAGACGGGACGGACGCACCAGATCCGGGTCCACCTGTCCCACCTCGGCCACCCGGTGGCGGGCGACAGCGTGTACGGGGGGCGCCGTCGTGCGCCGCTGCCGGTCCCGATGGAAGGGCTCGCGCTGCACGCCGCGGCTCTGGCGTTCCTGCATCCGGCGTCCGGACAGCTCGTGGAGCTCACGTCTGCACTGCCGGCTCGGATCGAGCGCCTCCTGTCTCATCTACGCCACGCGCACTCCCCATAAGTGGTGACGAAGTTCAACAACCCTGTCCGCAAATGCACGTGTTCTCGAGGACTTCCATGTGGCATACCGCTTGCCGCGCGAATGCTATGATGGACTCTGTCGTGCAGCTCACCACCGTCATCCTGGCCGCGGGCGAAGGTAAGCGGATGCGCTCGCGAACTCCCAAGATGCTCCACCAGATGTGCGGTCGACCCCTGATTGCCTATCCCCTGCGCTTGGCCCAGACCCTGTCCGACCGGGTCGTGATGGTCGTCGGTCCCGGAAGCGACAACGTCCGGGCCGTCGTTGGAGCGGACGTGGCGATCGCCGAGCAGCTGGAGCGGCTCGGCACCGGCCACGCCGTCCTGCAGGCCCGGTCGGCGTGCTCAGCCGAGGGCGTGATCCTCGTGCTGGCCGGCGACATGCCGCTCCTGTCGCTCGAGACGCTGGAGCGGCTCGTCCAGCACCACCGGGCTACCGGCGCGGTCGCCACCGTGCTGACGGCGGTGGTCGAGCGGCCGCAGGGCTACGGGCGCGTGCTACGGCAAGGCGGGCGCGTGAAGCGCATCGTCGAGGACCGGGATGCCACGGACGACGAGAAGAAGGTCACCGAGATCAACACCAGCGTCTACTGCTTCGACGCGCGGCGGCTGTGGCCCGCGCTGGGTGAGCTCCGGCCGGACAACGATCAGGGTGAGCTCTACCTTACCGACGTCGTCGGGCTGCTGGCGCGCGCCGGCGGGCGGGTGGAGGCGGTGGCCGTGAGCGACCCGGCCGAGGCGCTGGGTGTGAACGACCGCAAGCAGCTGGCGCAGGTCGCCGCGATCCAGCGCCGCCTGACGCTGGACCGCCTGATGGCCGAGGGTGTCACGGTCCTCGATCCGGCCTCGACCTACGTGGACGACACGGTCACGATCGGCACGGACACGGTGCTCTATCCCAACGTCCTCATCGAAGGCGCCACCACGATCGGCAGCGACGCCGTCATCGGCACCGGCTGTCAGATCGTCTCCTGCCGGCTCGCCGACGGCGTGCGGCTGCGGCCCTACTGCGTGATCACGGATTCCGAGATCCAGGAGGGCGCGGAGCTGGGACCGTTCTGCCACCTGCGTCCCAAGGCGGTGATCGGGCCCAAGGCCAAGCTCGGCAACTTCGTCGAGGTCAAGAAGTCGCGCATCGGACGTGGGAGCAAGGCCAACCACCTAGCGTACATCGGCGACGCGACGATCGGCGACGGCGTGAACATCGGCGCCGGCGCGATCACGTGCAACTACGACGGCTTCACGAAGTCCGAGACCAAGATCGGGGACGGGGCTTTCGTCGGGACCAACGTGAGCCTGGTGGCCCCGCTGACGATCGGCGAGGGCGCCTACATCGGCTCGGGTGCGGTGATCACCAAGGACGTGCCACCGGACGCGCTGGCCGTCGAACGAAGCCCGCAGGTGACGAAAGAGGGCTGGGCCAGCCGGCGTCGAGCCCGGGCGGCCACACCCAAGAAGGAAGGCTGACGGCAATGTGCGGAATCGTCGGGTACGTCGGGGACAAGGGCGCGGTGGACATCATCGTCGAGGGTCTCAAGAAGCTCGAGTACCGGGGCTATGACTCGGCCGGTGTGGCGGTGCTCACCGCGCCCAACGTGCTGGAGGTCCGGCGCGCGGCCGGCCGGATCAAGAACCTCGAAGGGATCCTGAGAGAACGCCCGATCACGGGCTCGGTCGGCATCGGCCACACTCGCTGGGCCACCCACGGCCGTCCGTCCGACGAGAACGCCCATCCGCACACCGATTGCACGGGATCGCTGGTGGTCGTGCACAACGGGATCCTGGAAAACTACCTCGAGATCAAGGAGCGCCTGCAGGCGGAGGGGCACGTCTTCCGCTCGGAGACCGACACCGAGGTTCTCGCGCACCTCATCGAGCACCACATGAAGTCCGGTGTCCGGCTGGAGCACGCGGTGAAGCGGGCCCTGCGCGAGTACCGCGGCAACTACGCGGTCGGCGTCGTGGCGACCGCCGCGCCCGACCGGCTGGTGGCGGCCAAGCACGGCGCGGGCAGCGTGGTCGTGGGGCTCGGCAAGGGCGAGATGTTCATCGCCTCCGACATTCCGGCCATCCTGGCCCACACCCGCGACGTGGTGATCCTCGAGGACAACGAGGTCGCGGTCGTCACGTCGGGCGGCGTGGAGCTGAGCACGCTCGGCGACGAGCCGGTGCAGCGGGCCCCGGTGCGGATCCTGTGGGATCCGATCATGGCCGAGAAGGGTGGCTACCGGCACTTCATGCTCAAGGAGATGTACGAGCAGCCGCGGGCCATCACCGACACGTTCCGGGGCCGTGTCTCGCTGGAGACCGGCAACATCCTGCTGCCCGACATCAACCTCGACCCCTCGACAGCCAAGGCCATCCAGCGCGTGGTCTTCGTGGCCTGCGGCACGGCCTCCTACGCCTCCCTGCTCGGCCGCTCGATGATCGAGCGCCTGGCCGGGCTTCCGGCCGAGATCGACCTGGGCTCGGAGTTCCGCTATCGCGACGCGATCATCGGGCCCGAGACGCTCGTCATCGCCGTCTCGCAGTCGGGTGAGACCGCCGACACGATCGGTGCGGTGAAGGCGGCGCGGCAGAAGGGCTGCCCGATCCTGGCCATCACCAACGTCGTGGGCTCGGCGCTGTCCCGCGAGGCCACCGGCACGCTGTACATGCACGCCGGCCCCGAGATCGGGGTGGCGTCCACCAAGGCGTTCTCCACGATGGTCGTGGCCAGCTACCTGTTCGGCCTCTGGCTCGGTCGGCTCCGCGGCCACATCAACGCGGAGGACCTGCGCAAGCGCATCCTCGACCTGGTGGAGATCCCGCGGCTGGTCGAGCAGACGCTCGACCTCGACGGCAAGATCGCCGGGCTGGCCCGCCATCTGTCGCACGCGCCGAACTTCCTCTACCTCGGGCGCGGCCTGCAGTACCCCATCGCGCTGGAAGGTGCGCTCAAGCTCAAGGAGCTGTCCTACATCCACGCGGAGGGCTACGCGGGCGGCGAGATGAAGCACGGGCCGATCGCGCTCATCTCCGATGGCTTCCCGGTCGTGGCGATCGCGCCGCGCGACAGCTCGTACGAGCGCATGCTGGGCAACATCGAGGAGGTGCGGGCGCGTGAGGGCCAGGTCATCGCGGTGGTGCAGCCGGGGGACAAGCTCGTGGCCGCCAAGGCCCAGCACGTGATCGAGGTGCCCGCGGCCGCCGAGCTGCTGGCGCCGCTCGTCACGGTGGTGCCGCTGCAGCTGCTGGCATACCACATCGCGGTCCGCCGTGGCTGCGACGTCGACCAGCCGCGCAACCTCGCCAAGTCGGTCACCGTGGAGTAGCCGCTTCGACTCCACGCTGATCCACTGGCACCTCAACCGCGAGCCGCGGTACCCCTTCGGCTCCCAGTCGCCCGATCCGGCGCGCTGGGAGCCGATCGGGTTTCCGCCCCCGTGGCCTGACCGCCCCTGGGTCTACGCGGTCATGGTGGCCTCCGCCAACGGCGTCGTCGCCTGGCGTCGCCGCGGCGCGCACGATGATCCGGTGCTGACCATCCTTGGTGGTGACCGCCGCCGGCCCGCGCGCATCGCCGACAAGCAGCTCATGCGCTTGCTGCGCTGCTTCGGCGACGTCGCGGTGGGTGCCGAGACCCTGCGCGAGCAGCCGGAGCTGGTGCTGAGCCCCCAGCAGCCGAGCGACGCGCCCGCCCCCGAGCTGTTCGCGTTCCGCGAGTGCGCGGGACTGCCCCGGCAACCGCGCAACGTCGTGTACTCGATCTCGGGCCGCCTGCCGCTCGCGCATCGCGTGTTCACGACGCCGGGCATCGAACCGCTGGTCGTCACGACTCCGGGGGGCGCCGACGAGCTGACCAGGCGGGCCCGGCCGGCCGCATCGCCGCCGGTGCTGGTCGATGACCTGCTGGAGCCGGCCGGGCTCCGTCACGCACACCAGCGGCTCTTCGGCGAGCAGGGGACGCGCTATCTCGATTGCGAAGGCGGGCAGACCATCCTGGACGCGCTACACGCGGCCGGGCTGCTCGACGAGGTCTTCCTGACCACCACGCCGTTCGTCATCGACGAGGCCGCCCACGAGGGCGTGGTCCGGATCTTCGACTTCGAGGCGCTGGGCGCCACGCTCGTCGCCGAGGGGCGCACCGCCGCCGACGAGTCCTGGCTGTTCAGGCGCTGGCGATTCAGCCAGCGCTGAGGGTCACGATGTCGCTTGCAGGGACTCGGCGCCGACGGCCTCGGCGACGAGTCGATCCAGGTGCATGAGGTCGAAGGGCTTCGGCAGGTAGCCATTGGCGCCGGAGTTCAGCGCGTCCTGGGCGACCTGCAGCGAGTCGTAGCCGGTCATCACGAAGGTCGGCACGGTCACGCCCATCTCGCGCAGCGTCTTGAGCAGGCTGACACCGTCCAGGCCGGGCATCTTCACGTCGAGCAGGCACACGTCGGGCGCGCTCTTGATGATCGACGCCAGAGCCTGCGAGGCGTTGTTGGCCATCTGGACCTTGTAGCGTGGCTCGAAGAACTGCCGGAGGATGTCCTGCACGACCGTGTTGTCGTCGACGATCAGGATTCGCTTCATGGCGGGTCCGAGTATGGCAAGGCATGTGCCAGGAAATGCGTCCGACAAACCCCTGAAAACCCAGCGCCCCCAGCGTCAGTGTCCAGGAGGTGAAGTGACGGACTGTCCGCTGGCGCGCACTTTGTCCCCGTCGGGTACAATCGCGTGGTGTCAGCCGACCTGGAGCGCCTCCTCGACGATTTGAACCCCGCTCAGCGTGAAGCCGTGACGGCCGGGGATGGCCCGCTGCTGGTGCTCGCGGGCGCCGGAAGCGGCAAGACCCGGGTCATCGCGTATCGCATCGCGTGGCTGCTCCAGCGCGGGCTGTCGCCGCGCAATCTCCTGGCCGTGACCTTCACCAACAAGGCCGCCGGCGAGATGGCCCGCCGCGTGGAAGAGCTGCTGAGCCCGGTCGGCCTGCGTTCCCCGTTCATCGCGACCTTCCATTCGGCCTGCGTCCGGATCTTGAGGCAGCACGGCTCGCATCTCGGCTTGCCCTCGCACTTCACGATCTACGACGAGGACGACCGTCAGGCGCTGGTCAAGGAGTGCATGAAGGACGGCGAGCTGGCCGACCGCACCTTCACGCCCAGCGCGGCCGTGCACCGCATCTCGTATCTCAAGAACCAGATGATCGCGGTGACCGAGGCGCTGCGCGACGCCCGCGGGCCATGGGAGAAGAAGGCCGCGCTCGTCTACTCCCGCTACGACAAGCGGCTGCGGGAGACCGGTGCCGTGGACTTCGACGACCTGCTCCTGCTGGTCGTGCGCCTGCTGGCGGAGATTCCGGAGGTCCTGGCCTGGTACCGGGGGCTCTGGCGCTACGTCCTGGTCGACGAGTACCAGGACACCAACCGCGCCCAGTACCGGATCATCCAGCTGCTGACCGCCGAGCATCGCAACGTGTGCGTGGTCGGCGACAGCGATCAGTCGATCTACAAGTGGCGCGGAGCCGACGTCCGCAACATCCTCGATTTCGAGGAGGACTTTCCCGGCACCAAGGTCGTGCGGCTGGAGCAGAACTATCGCTCGACCCAGAGCATCCTGGCGCTGGCGGCTGGGGTGATCGCCAACAACGTCCAGCGCAAGGACAAGACGCTGTGGACCGAGAACGCGGCGGGCACGCCGGCCCGGCTCTATCGGGCGTGGGACGAGCAGGAGGAGGCCGGCTTCGTCGCCCAGTCCATCCTCGGGCTCCGGGGTGAGGGCGTGCCGTGGGACGACGTGGCCGTCTTCTACCGGACCAACGCGCAGTCGCGCGTGCTGGAGGATGCGCTGCGTCGCGGCCGCATCCCCTATGTGATCGTCGGCGGCGTGCGCTTCTACGAGCGCCGCGAGATCAGGGACGCGCTGGCCTACCTGCGCCTCACGATCAATCCCGCCGACGACGTGGCCTTCCGCCGCGCCATCGGGGCTCCGGCGCGCGGCATCGGCGCCACCACGCTGGCCCGCCTCGACGAGGAGGCCACCCGTCAGACCCGGCCGCTGCTGGCCCTGGCCGCCGAGCCGCCGGCCGACATCCGCGGCAAGGCCGGTCGCACGCTGCAGGAGTTCGCCGCGATGATCGGTCGCCTGGCCGGGCAACGGCGCGACCTGGCGCCGCCGGCCTTCATCGATCTCGTGCTCGAGCAGACCGGTTACCGCGACACCCTGAAGCAGGAGCGCGCACCGGAGACCGAGGCTCGCCTGGAGAACCTCGAGGAGCTCATCGCGGCCGCCGAGGACTACACCCACGCCGAGGCCGAGCCGACGCTCGAGGGGTTCCTGGACGGCGTCGCCCTCATGAGCGACGTGGACGAGCTGAAGGAAGCCGAGGCGCGGGTGACGCTGATGACGCTGCACTCGGCCAAGGGCCTGGAGTTTCCCGCGGTGTTCATCACCGGCCTCGAGGAGGGCGTGTTCCCGCACGCGCGCTCCATGAACGACCCCGACGAGATCGAGGAGGAGCGGCGGCTCTGCTACGTGGGGATCACCCGGGCCAAGGAGCGCCTCAGCTTGTCGTGGGCGCTCCACCGGCGGATCCACGGCTACGGGGTGGGCGAGGCCTCCCGCTTCCTGCGCGAGATGCCCGAGAACCAGCTGCTGCCGCTGAACGCCGGCCGCGTGCAGGAGCCGAGCATGCCGGCGCGCCCGGTGGAGCGCTACGAGCCGGAGGAGGAATCGTGGCCCATCCGGGTCGGCGCGCGGGTGCGCCACGCCCGCTTCGGCGAGGGGCTGGTGGTGGGCGTCGAGCGTGACGGCAGCGATACGATCGTGACGGTCGGATTCGCCAGCGTGGGACGCAAGCGCCTGTCGATGCAGTATGCGCAACTGGAGGAGCTCTAGATGATCAGCGACGCGGATGTCGCGCACGTCGCGCGCCTGGCCCGGCTGGCGCTGACCGATGCCGAGTGCCAGCGCATGCGCGAGCAGCTCGACGGCATTCTGGCTTACATCGACACGCTCCGTGCGCTCGACACCAGCGCCACCGAGCCGACCTCCCACGCGGTTCCCCTCGTGAACGTGATGCGCGACGACGAGGGGCGCCCGTGCCTCGCCCAGGACGTGGCCCTCGCCAACGCGCCGGAGCGCAGCGGCGAGTTCTTCAGGGTTCCCCGAATCATCGAGGAGGGGCCGGGGGAACCCTCCTAGGGTTCCCCTCCTAAAATGAGATCAGGAACTCGCGCAATGAGATCAGGAACTGGCGCAGGGAGCGCCTGATGGAGCCGCACGCCACCATCCACGAGCTGACGGCCGCCTTCGCCAAGGGCACCGCCTCGCCGGTGGCGGTCACCGAGGGCTACCTCGCGCGCATCGGCGCGCTCGACGACAAGGTCGGCGCCTACCTCACGGTCACTCGTGACCAGGCGCTCGCCGCGGCCCGGGCCTCCGAGGCGCGCTACCGCGCCGGCGCGCCGCTGTCGCCCCTGGACGGCGCGCCGCTGGCGATCAAGGACGTGTTCTGCACGGCCGGCGTGCGGACGACCTGCGGGTCGAAGATTCTCGAGACGTTCGTGCCGCCGTACGACGCCACGATCGTCGCGCGTCTGCGGAAGGCCGGCGCCGTGCTCCTCGGCAAGACGAACATGGACGAGTTCGCCATGGGCTCGTCGACGGAGCACTCGGCGTTCAAGCTCACGCGCAACCCCTGGGATCTCGCGCGGGTGCCCGGCGGCTCGTCGGGCGGGTCGGCGGCCGCTGTGGCCGGCGGGCTCGCGGCGGGTGGGTTCGGCACCGACACCGGCGGCTCGGTCCGCCAGCCGGCCGCCTTCTGCGGCGTCATCGGTTTCAAGCCGACCTACGGGCGCGTGTCCCGTTACGGGTTGATCGCCTTCGCGTCCTCGCTCGACCACGTCGCGCCGTTCGCGCTCGACATCCTCGACACCGCGCTGCTGCTCGGCGCCGTCGCCGGCCACGATCCGCTCGACGCCACCTCGGTCGACGCC
>Ga0111538_10009239_pt1 | contig 13173 bp, 16 predicted proteins | sample SoiMethybrSBSTD1_FD_79669 | JGI IMG/M metagenome (GOLD analysis project Ga0111538, IMG submission 79669) | Bulk soil microbial communities from a Populus tree surrounding site in Tennessee, USA - Soil MetaG P. TD hybrid SBSTD1 (version 2)... | ecosystem: Environmental > Terrestrial > Soil >...
CTCGCCTTCCGGACGCGGCGCATGGCCGCCGCCGCGGACGGGCTTCTCCTCGCGACCGACGTCGCCGACGTGCTCGTCGAGCGCGGCGTGCCGTTCCGCGAGGCGCACGAGATCGTCGGCGGCCTCGTCCGCCACTGCCTCGCCACCGGCACGGGGCTCCGCGACGTCGATGCGAAGACGCTGAAGACCCATTCGCCGCTCCTCACGCCCGCGCTCGTGCGGCGCCTGACGCCCGCGCGCTCGGTCGCGCGGCGCCGGGTGTTCGGCGGGACGGCCCCGCGCGAGGTCGCGCGGCAGCTCGCGCGTGCCGAGCGCGAGGACGGGCGGTGAGGCTCGCGGCGCTCGTCGTGGTGGCCGTCGCGCTCGTGGCAGCGGCATGCGGCCACAAGGGCAGCGTCATGCCGCCCGAGCTCGTGCGTCCCGAGCCGCCGACCGATCTCGCCGCGAGCTCCTCGGCGGACGGCGTCCGCATCACCTGGACGCGGCCGACGAAATACACTGGCGGCCAGCGCATGCGCGACCTCGGGAGCTTCGTCGTGGAACGCACCGATGCGGCGGCGTCACCCTCGAAGTTCGAGCGCATCGCCACCATCGAGCTCCAGGATCGGACGCGCATGCGCCAGGAGCGGCGCTTCCAGTGGGTCGACCAGGACGTGACGGCGGGGCAGGAGTACGTGTACCGAGTGCGGGCGCGGACCCTGGACGGCTACGAGAGCCCGTGGGCGGGGCCGGTGAAGACGCGCTTCACGAAACCCTGAGCAGCACGAGCGCGAGGAAGCTCACGCTTCCGAGCGCCGCGCGGGCGACGTGCGAGTACTCCCAGCGATCGCGCGCCGCCGTCCAGTCGACCTGCGCCCGCCGGCGCCGACCGGCCGAGCCAAGCCCAAAGAAGCCCGAGCCGACGCGACCCATCTGCTCGCCTCGTACCCAGAACTGGTTCACCGGATGCGTCACCAGCCAGTACACCGCGTGCATGCAGGCGAGCCCGACGAGCGCCACCAGCGTCAGCCAGAACTCTACACCACCGGGCGGCAGGAGGCCGAGCAGGGCCGCCGTGCAGACGGCCGCGAGGGGCTCGGCGACGCCCACGATGGTGAAGCCCGGATAGTAGATCGGCTGAACCGCGAAATACGCGTCCTTCGCGAGACGGAGCTTTCCCGGCAGCTCCAGGGCGTGCGCCAGCGCGGGCACGAGCGCGCAGACGGCGAGGATCAGGGAAAGGATGTACAGGAAGTCGAGCATGTCTTCGGTGAAGACCATCCTAGTGCGCCCGGCGCCGAGCTCAATCGGCTGCGAGATCGCTCCGTGCGTTGTGGCTTCGGACGACACGGGCGAATGAGGGCATGTCGCTAGGCCCGACTCAGTGACGGCAGGTACGTCGCGGCGGCCGCCAGGCTGAGCCCGGTGCGCACCGCGTGAAGCCGGCCCCAACGTTCGAGCAGGACCCGTGTTTCCGCCGAGCTCCGATGGTGCGTCGGGTCCAGCAGCTGGTGGTTCGTCGGATGGATCACGACGAGCGTGAAGGGAACGACGGCGCCGATCAGCAGCGCGGCGATCAGCCATGCCGCGCCCGCGCCCATGAGCCATGACGTCGTGCCGGCGAGAAAGCCGAGCAGCGCCAGCGGCGCCTGCATCCACGTGGCGCGCGCATAGCTGGGTGCCCACTGCGCCGCGGCGATGCGCGTCTCGAGCTGCATCCGTGCGGGATGCTCCACGAGACTGATGTAGAGCGCCGCGCCCGCGAAGAGCGCAGCGGAGAACGTCGCCAGGAGCTGCAGCGCCAGCACCGCACCGCCGGTTACGATCGATCTCTCCCGTGCTCGAGACGATCCGCGGCAGCCGCCACGCTCGTCTCTCTGACATGAAGCGCGACGTCCGTCACCTCGAGCCGCGTCGCATCGAGATGCCGCAGCGTGCGCCGAAACTCGAGGCTCGAAAGGCGGCCGCGGTGGATCACGACCAGGACGACGTTGCGGCTCGGGCCGGAACGAAGGCGGACGCGGGCAAGGCAGTGCTCATCGTCTCGATCGTCGAAAAGGGGAATCTGCTCCTGCCGCCCCCGGTCGAACGCGAACAGGACCATGCGGTTGCCGAGGCTCCGCTGGATGAGCGGGCGGACGGCGATCTGTCGAGCGAGGATGTCACGCTCGCCGGGCTCGAGCCTCTCCCGAACCGCCGCGAGTATCGTCTCTTCGTACGGGCGGAGCCGCCGCGTCGTCCCGCGAATCAGCTCACCCAGCCGGGCCAGCAACGCGCCGAAATCCGACGTCATCGCTCACTCACCAGAAGAATGGCCTCGGCGTTGTGAGCTGGGGTCCGTCGGGCGTCCTCACGGCGAGAAGGGACCGTCGCCCATCGCCGCCAACGATGCGTAGGCGGCCAGACCGTGAAGCATCGCCAGGAAGAATCGTCCCTGCCGCAACGCCCCGCGCGACTTCGACCGCGAGAGGAGCCATCCGTAGAGCGGGTACTGCGCCAGGGCGAGAGCGAGGGCGGCACCGGAAACGACGCCGCTCGCGCGCGCCCAGAGCATCGTGAAGGGAAACAGGACGGTCGCCGCCAGGTAAGATCCGTGTCCGCCCGCGGCGGCGACACCGGAGACAACGACGGCGATGAGACCGAGGAGGAAGAGAACCAGGACGCGCCGGCTCGCCGTCATGCGACCGCCTCCAGGCTCGCGTGCCGCCGCACGAGTTGCAAGCAGCGCTCACGTAGACACAGCAAACGCGCGACGAAACACGCGGGGCGGCCGGCCCGCCGTCAGACCTCGTTCGCGAGCACCTGCTCGAGCGTCTCGCGCCGCCGCACGAGGCGCAGGCTCCCGTCTCCATCGCGCATGACCTCCGCCGCCCGTGGATACGAGTTGTAGTTGGCCGTGCTCATCGCGGCGCAGTAGGCCCCGGCCCCGCCGACGAGGACCAGGTCGCCGATCTCCGGCCGCGGCACCTGGCGCGGCGCGAGCCCTTCGGGATCGCCGGGCGCGGGCGTGAGGACGTCGCCGGACTCGCAGCACGGGCCGACGAACACGACGGGCGCGGCCGGCCGGTCCGCGAGCACGTCGATCGGATGCTGCGCGCCGTAGAGAGAGGGCCGCGTCACCTCGGTCATGCCGGCGTCGAGCTTCGCGAAGACGTAGCCCCCGCTCCCCGTGTCCACCACGTCGAGGCAGGTCGCGACGACGAGGCCCGCGTTGGCGACGAGCCAGGTGCCGGGCTCGATCTCCAGGTCGAGCCCACGGCCGGTCCGGCGCTCGAAGTCGAGGAACGCATCCCGCACCACGCCGCCGATCTGCGCCAGGTCCGTGCCCTGCTCGCCGGCCACGCGCGCCACCTTGAATCCCCCGCCGAGATTCACGCGCGTGACGTCGGGCAGGCGCGCCACGATGTCGAGCGTCATGCGCGCGACGCGGGTCCAGACCGCCGGATCGCTCCCGGATCCGATGTGCGTGTGCAGGCCGCGGATGGTCAGCCGATGGCGGGCCGCGAGCGCCTTCGCCTGCTCGAGATGCTCGTGCCAGATGCCGAAGCTCGACGCCGGGCCGCCGGTGTTGGTCCGGTTGGTCGAGCCGCTCCCGAGGCCAGGGTTCACGCGCAGGGTCACGTCGCGCCGTGGGAGCTCGGTCCCATAGCGATCGAGCTGGTGTAGCGAGCAGCAGCTGAAGAGCACACCGCGCTCCACGGTCTCGCGCAGGCGGCGCGACGGGGTCTGCGCCGTCAGCCGGATCTGCTCGGGGCGGAAGCCCGCGCGGAGCGCGCGCTCCACCTCGTGGTCGCTCGAGGCGTCGATGTGGAGGCCGAGGTCCCGGAACAGCGAGAGGATGGCGTGCTGCGGGTTGGCCTTCATCGCGTAGCGGAGCGTGAAGCCGTGCGCCCGAGGAAAGGCGAGGGCCGCGCGCGCGGAGGCCTCGAGCGTCGCGCGGTCGTAGACGAACGTGGGCGTCCCGAAGCGCTCGCGGACCTCGGCCGCCTCGGCCGGCGTGAGGAACATGGCGCGCAGAGAATCACCCGGCGGCCCGCGAATGCAACCCGTTCGAGGCGGCGCCGTCCCACGAACGTCGGTCGCGCTCGGTTGTCGTCGCGACCGACCGCGTGTAAGGATCGCCCCGTCTCATGCCGACGCTGCCGTTCGCGAAGCTGCACGGCACCGCCAACGACTTCATCTACGTCGACGCGCGGGCCGGATTCCCGGGCGATCCCGCGGCGATCGCGCGCCGGCTCTGCGACCGCCGCCGCGGCATCGGCGCCGACGGCCTGATCCTCCTGCTGCCCTCCACCGAGGCCGACGGGCGGATGGTGATCTACAACGCCGACGGCAGCCGCGCGGAGATGTGCGGCAACGGCATCCGGGGCCTCGCGAAGTTCGTGTACGAGCGCGGGCTCCTGCCGATAAACCCGCTCACCGTCGAGACCGACGCGGGCGTGAAGGCGCTCGAGCTGCACCTCGACGGCGGCCGCGTGGCGCGCGTCACCGTCGACATGGGCATGCCGGAGTGGCGCGGGCGGGAGATTCCCGTCGACGCCGACGGCGAGATCCTCGATCGTCCGCTCGTCGTCGACGGCCGCACGTGGTCCGTTACCTGCGTCTCGATGGGGAACCCGCACTGCGTCGTCTTCGTGGACGACGTCGCCGGCCTTCCGCTGGAGACGCTCGGCCCGCGCTTCGAGCACCACCCCTTCTTCCCGCGCCGCGTGAACACCGAGTTCGTGCGCGTCGACGGCCGCGAGCGGCTCACGATGCGCGTCTGGGAGCGGGGCTCGGGCGAGACCATGGCGTGCGGCACGGGCGCCTGCGCCGTCGGCGTCGCGGCCGCGCGCACCGGACGGAGCGCGCGTCGCGTCACCGTGACGCTGCCCGGCGGCCCGCTCGAGATCGACTGGCGTTCCGACGACCGCGTCCTCATGACCGGCGACGCCGTCGCCGTGTTCGACGGACAGGTGGAGGTGTAGCGGATGTTCAAGGGCATGCTCACGGCGCTCGTGACGCCGTTCCGTAGCGGCGCCGTGGATGCGCGCGCCCTCGGCGAGCTGGTCGAGGCGCAGATCGCCGGCGGCGCGCACGGGCTCGTCCCCTGCGGCTCGACGGGCGAGTCGGCGACGTTGACGCACGAGGAGCATCTCGAGGTGGTGCGCCACGTGGTGCGGGTCGCGCGCGGACGCATCCCGGTGATCGCCGGGACCGGCTCCAACTCGACCGCCGAGGCCGTGCGGCTCACGCGCGGCGCGGAGGAGGCCGGGGCCAGCGGCGCCCTCCTCATCTCGCCCTACTACAACCGGCCGACGCAGGAGGGCATCTACCGCCACTACGTCGCGGTCGCCGAGGCGACGAAGCTGCCGCTGATCGTGTACAACATCCCGGGGCGGACGGCGTCGAACATCACGCCCGAGACGCTCGCGCGCCTCGCGCGCGTGCCGAACATCGTCGGCGTGAAGGAGGCGACCGGCTCGCTGGCGCAGGTCATCGAGACCATCGCCGCCGTGGGACCCGACTTCGCCGTCTACGCGGGCGACGACATCCTCACGCTGCCGATCATCGCCGCGGGAGGCCGCGGCGCGATCTCGGTCGCCGGCAACCTGGTGCCGCGCGAGTTCGCCGAGCTCTGCGACGCGGTCCTCGCCGGCGATCTCGAGCGCGGCCGGCGGCTCAACTACCGGCTGCTGCCGCTCATGCGCGCCATGGGCCTCGAGGTGAATCCGATTCCCGTGAAGACCGCGCTCGCCATGATGGGCCGCTGCGCCGACGAGTTCCGGCTGCCGCTGACCCAGGCCACGAGCGCGACGCGGGCGGCGCTGGAGCCGGTGCTGCGCGAGTACGGGCTTGTCTGAGCCCGTCGCCGTCGTCGTCTGCGGGGCGGCCGGGCGCATGGGTCGCCTGATCCTCGCCCTGGCTCGCGAGGACGCACGCTTCCGCGTCGCGGGCGCCGTCGAGGCCCCGGGACACGCCACGGTGGGACGCGACGCCGGCGAGCTCGCGGGCGGCGCGTCGCTCGGCGTGCGCGTTGCCGCCGAGCTCGGGCCCATCGTGCGCCCGGAGCACGTCGTGCTCGACTTCACCACGCCCGCGGCGACGCTCGCGCACGTCCGCGTGGCCGCGGAACGCGGCGCCGGTCTCGTCGTCGGCACGACAGGATTCGACGCCACGGAGGAGCGCGAGCTCCGGAGCGCGGCCGCGCGCACCCGCGCCGTCGTCGCGCCCAACATGAGCGTCGGGGTGACCGTGCTGGCGGAGCTCGTGTCCACCGCCGCGCGGCTCCTCGATCCGAGCTTCGAGGTGGAGATCGTCGAGCTGCACCACCGCGCCAAGAAGGACGCGCCGAGCGGCACGGCGCTCGCGCTCGGGCGCGCGGCGGCGGCGGCGCGCGGGCTCGACTTCGGCCGCGCCGCGGTCCGCGCCCGCGACGGGATCGTCGGCGCGCGCCAGGCCAACGAGATCGGGATCGTCGGCCTGCGCGCCGGCGACGCCGTCGGCGACCACACCGTCGTCTTCGGCGGGCTCGGCGAGCGCCTCGAGCTGGTCCATCGCGCGCAGAGCCGCGAGTGCCTGGCGCGCGGCGCGCTCAGGGCGGCTGCCTGGGTGGCCGACCGGCCCGCGGGCGTGTACTCGATGCGAGAGGTGCTGGCGCTCGCTTGACGCAGCCTGGCGGCCGCGCGAGGCTCGGCCGATGATCAAGCTCTACCACGCACAGCTCACCCGCTCGATCCGCATCATCTGGCTGCTCGAGGAGCTCGGCGTCCCGTACGAGCTGGTCACCGTCCCCTTCAAGCCGCCGCGCCACTCGTTCGAGCAGAACACGCCGAGCGGGAAGTTCCCCGTCATCGAGGACGACGGCCTCGTGCTCTCCGAGTCGGGCGCGATCCTCGAGTATCTCATCGAGAAATACGGCAAGGGCCGACTCGCGCCGGCCCTGGGAAGCCGCGACCGCGGTCCCTACCTGCAGTGGGTCCACTTCGCCGAGGCCACCGCGTTCCCGCCGATCGGCGACATCGCGCGCCACACCATGTTCCTCCCGGAGGCGGAGCGCATCCCAGCGGTGGCCGCCGACGGTCGTGCGCGCGCCAAGAATGCCCTCGACGTCCTCGAGCGTGCGCTGGCCGGCCGGGAGCAGTACGTGGTCGGGAAAGAGCTCTCCGGCGCCGACGTGATGATGGGCTACTTCCTCATGGCGGCGCGCATGCTCGGGTTGGTCGACGCCGAGTATCCGAACATCGCCGCATACTGGGAGCGGCTCGCGGCGCGCCCGGGATTTCAGAAGGCGTTGAGCGCGTAGCTTCCGCAACCAACGTTTGTAAAAGCCGCACGACTTCGCTAAAGCGACGCCCAAACGGGCTGCCGCTTGTCGATCCAGTTCAAAAAAGCCGAACGAATCCAGAAACTTCCGCCGTATCTGTTCGCCGAGATCGACCGTCTGAAGCGTGAGGTCGCGGCGCGCGGCGTCGACCTCATCAACCTCGGCATCGGCGATCCGGACACGCCGACGCCCGCGCACATCGTGGCGCGGCTCCGCGAGGCCGCGGGCGACGCGAAGAACCACCGCTACCCCGACTACGAAGGGCTCCCGGCGTTTCGCCAGGCGGCGGCCGCATGGATGGCGCGCGGCTACGGCGTGCGGCTCGATCCGGCGACGGAGATCGTCTCGCTCATCGGATCGAAGGAGGGCATCGCCAACATGGCGGTCGCCTTCGTCGATCCGGGCGACGTCGTGCTCGTCCCCGATCCCGGCTACCCCGTCTACCACATCGGGACGCAGTTCAACGGCGGCGTCACCTATCGCATGCCGCTGCGGCGCGAGAACGGCTTCCTTCCCGACCTCGCCGCCATTCCGGACGAGGTCGCCAGGCGTGCGAAGCTCCTGTGGCTCAACTACCCGAACAATCCGACGGCGGCCGTCGCACCGCGAAGCTTCCTGAGCGACGCCATCCGCTTCGCCGAGCGCCACGGCATCATCCTCTGCCACGACGCCGCGTATGCCGAGGTGTACTTCGGCGAGCGCCCGCCGAGCGTGCTCGAGCTCCCGGGCGGGCGCGACGTCGCGATCGAGTTCCACTCCCTCTCGAAGACCTTCAACATGACGGGCTGGCGGGTGGGCTTCGCCGCCGGCCACCCGGAGCTGATCGCGGCGCTCGGCAAGGTGAAGACCAACGTCGATTCCGGCGTCTTCCAGGCGGTGCAGGAGGCGGCGATCGCCGCGCTCGGGAGCGAGCCCGCGGTCGTCGAGCGCCTGCGGGCGATGTATCGCGAGCGGCGCGACGTGCTGGTCGGCGGGCTCCGCGAGATCGGGCTTCCCTGCGATCCGCCGGCCGGGACCTTCTACGTCTGGTGCCCGGTGCCCCGCGGGCAGACCGCGAGCGCGCTCGCGATGCGGTGTCTCACGGAGGCGGGCGTGGTGGTAACGCCCGGCAACGGCTTCGGCGAGTCGGGGGAGGGATACATCCGGCTGACGCTCTGCAGTCCCAGCGAGCGCCTGCGCGAAGCCGTCGACCGGCTGCGCGGCCTCCGGCTCTAGCCGGGGACTCGCGCAGCCGGCGCCATGTCGCATCGCATCTACATCGGCATCGGCTCAAACCTCGGTGACCGCCGCGCCAACACCGCCGAGGCGATCGACCGCATCACCAAGATTCCCGACACCCGAGTCGTCCGCGCCTCGTCGCTCTACGAGAGCGAGCCGCTCGGCAACGCGAAGACGTGGTTCGTCAACTCGGTCATCGAGATCGAGACCGAGCTCGGCGCCGAGCCGATGCTCAAGCGCCTGAAGGCGATCGAGGATGCCATGGGCCGCAAGCGCGTGAAGGGAAAGCGCTGGGGCTCGCGCATCATCGACCTCGACATCCTGCTCTCGGAGAACGAGGTCGTCGACAAGCGGAACCTGCGCGTCCCCCACCCGGAGATGCACAAGCGCCGCTTCGTGCTGATGCCGCTCGCCGAGCTCGCGCCGCACGTGGTGCACCCGGGGCTCGGACAGTCCGTGTCGGCCCTGCTGGCGACGGTCAAGGACGAGAAGCGGGTGATGCTGATGCCGCGCAGCTAGGCGGGACGCCTCAGGCGCGCCGCTCGGCTTCGACCGCTTCGCGCACGCGCCGTCCCGCCGACTCGACTTCCGCGAGCGGGGCTGCGAGCGTCGCGCGTGCCGCGGACGGCTCGTGCTCCCGCCTGGCGCGGTCGAGGGAGTCCACGAACCCGCGGTAGCTCGCGATCAATGCCTCGAACGCGACGAGCGACGCGGGCGGCGCGGCGCCGGCCCGGGCCCTGGCCTTCTCCGCGAAGGCGACGGCGCGCTCCAGCGGATACGTCAGCTCGGGCATGCTCTCGGCCGTGAGACGGCCGCTGCCGACGAGGTCCGCGCCTTTTCGGGCGATGCCAACCAGCACCTCCGTGTGTGTGACGACCTGCTGGCCGTAGGAGCGCCAGAAACAGCCTGCCAGCAGCACGAGCGCGAGCACTGCCTTGACCGGGCAGGCGGCGGCGCTTACCATCCCCGGCCGGTCACGCATGTCCGCTTCCCGGCTCCCGTCGATCTACTTCGAGAAGCTGCTCGAGAGCTCTCCGGACATCGTGGTCGCCGTCGATCGTCAGGGCACGATCATCTTCTACAACGACGGCGCCCGGCAGACGCTCGGGTACGCGTCCGCGGAGGTCTTGGGGCAACACGTGACGCGGCTCTATCCCGACCTCGCCGAGGCGCGCAAGGTCATGGCGGCGCTCCGCGCCGGGAAGAACGCCGAGACCGTCTTCGTCGACAAGACCGGCACGCACATCCCGGTCGTCATTGCGGGCTCGATCATCCGCGACGACACGCGGCAGGAGCTCGGGACGATCGGATTCGCGAAGGACCTACGCGAGCTCCGGCGCCACGATCGGCTGGCCACGCTGGGCGAGGTGGCCGTCGGCCTGGCGCACGAGATCAACAACCCGCTCGAGGTCCTCGTCAACAACCTGAACCTCATCGAGGCACACGTCGCCAGGGTGTCCTCGGACGACGACTTCGTCGTCGAGAGCGAGCGCATGGAATCCATGCACGCGGCGCTCGATCGCATCCAGCACATCCTGGGGAAGCTCCAGGAGCTGGCGCACGGCGCCGAGTACGCCACGCGCGACTACCTCCCCGGCACCAAGATGACGGATCTGCGTGCGCTCCGCGCCGGCGGGCCGTCGCAACGTGCCACGGGCGCGCACGATCCGGAGCTCGCCGGCGTCCGCATCCTCGTCGTCGACGACGACCTCGGCGTGTGCCACTCGCTGCACGATCTCCTCACCCAGGAGGGCTGCCACGTCGAGGTCGCCACCGGCGGGCGCGAGGGGCTCGCGCGCCTGGAGACCACCGTCGTCGACCTCGTGCTGAGCGACGTCGTCATGCCGGACCTCGACGGCTACCAGCTCTTCCAGCAGGTGCGGCAGCGCTGGCCCGGGCTGCCCGTGGTGCTCATGACGGCCTTCCACTTCGACAAGGACCACGTCATCAAGCGCAGCCGGATGGCCGGCGTGGACGACGTCGTCTACAAGAAGCCGATCGATCCACCGCGGCTCCGCGAGATCATCAAGCGTCACGCGCGCCGGCCCCGCGCCGCCGTCGGGTGACCGCGCTCGTCCAGGACGTCTCCAGACGATGGCGATCCGCATCACACGGGTCTACACGCGCCGCGGCGACCGCGGCGATACCGATCTCGTCGGCGGGCGGCGCGTCGCCAAGGACGGGCTCCGCATCGAGGCGTACGGCACCGTCGACGAGCTGAACGCCGCCGTGGGCCTCGCCAGGGCGCGCAACGCCGCCACGACGCCGCGCGGGCGCACGCGGGCCGCGCTCGCCGCCCGCGAGCTCGACGCGCTCCTGCGGAAGCTCCAGAACGAGCTCTTCGACCTCGGCGGCGAGCTCGCCACGCCCGCGGACGCATTCCAGCCCGGAATGTTCCGCGTCGGCGAGGCGGAGGTGACGGCGCTCGAGACGGCGATGGACCGCTGCCAGAAGGACCTGAAGCCGCTCGTCTCCTTCGTACTCCCGGGCGGGGGCGAGGTGAGCGCGCTCCTCCACGTCGCGCGAACCGTCTGCCGCCGGGCCGAACGCGCGGTGCTCCGCCTCATGCGCGAGGAGGACGTCGGCGACCAGCCGCTCGCCTATCTGAACCGCCTCTCGGACCTGCTGTTCGTGCTCTCGCGCTGGATCGGACACCAGCGAGGCGAGCAGGAGTATCTCTGGGAGCGGCCGATAAAGCGCGAGGCGGCGATGCGCGCCGCGCGGAGGAGACCGTCGTGAAGCTTCCCATCTTCTTCCGGCAGCTCGAGCTCGGGCCGATGCAGAACTACGTCTACCTCCTCGGCGATCCGACCACGAAGCAGGCCGCGGTCGTCGACGCCGCGTGGGACATCGACGCGATCGTGCGCGTCGCCGAGGACGAGGGCTACCAGATCACCGCCGATCTGGTCACGCACTTCCACCCCGACCACCTCGGCGGGAACCTCATGGGCCACCAGATCATCGGCGCCGCCGAGCTGACGGCGAAGGTGCCGGCGAAGATCTACATCCATCGGGCCGAGCTGCCCTTCGTGCAGCGCCTGACGGGGCTCTCGGCCTCGGACGTCGTGCCGGTCGACGGCGGCGACGACGTCGCGATCGGCAACCTGAAGGTCAAGATGGTCCACACCCCGGGGCACACGCCGGGCTCGCAGTGCTTCCTCGTAGGGAACGCGCTCGTCTCCGGCGACACCCTCTTCATCGGCTCGTGCGGGCGCGTCGACCTCCCTGGCTCGAACGCCTCCGACATGTACCGCAGCCTCACGCAGGTGCTCGGCGCGCTGCCCGACGACACCGTCCTCTACCCCGGCCACAACTACGCCGACCGCCCGAAGTCGACGCTCGGCGACGAGAAACGCCGCAATCCGATGATGCGCTTCGCGAACCTCGCGGACTTCCTGTCCGTCATGAGCCCGCTCCGGTCCTGAGCCGAGCGGCACGGGAGCCCCCATGAAGGATCTGTATCAGCTCGGTGAGACACCGCCGCTCGGCCAGGTGCCGAAGCGCATGCTCGCGCAGCTCATCCGGCCCGAGCGCTTCGGCCCCCCGACCACCGGGTTCAAGGTGGAAGAGGTCGAGGTGCCCGCCGAGTTACGGCCCGACGAGGTCCTCGTGTGGGTGATGGCGGCGGGCATCAACTACAACAACGTCTGGGCGTCGCTCGGGAGCCCCGTCGACGTGATCAAGGGGCGGCAGAAGGATTCGTACTTCCCGGACACCAATCCCTTCCACATCGGGGGCAGCGACGCCTCGGGCGTGGTGTGGAAGGTCGGGAGCGCGGTCCGCAACGTGAAGGTCGGCGACGAGGTGGTCATCCATTGCGGGATGTGGAGTGCCGACGACCCGGTGCTGCGTGCCGGCCACGATCCGATGTTCGGGCCGAGCTTCCGCATCTGGGGCTACGAGACGAGCTGGGGCAGCTTCGCGCAGTTCACCCGCGTGCAGGCGCATCAGTGCCTGCCGCGGCCGAAGCATCTCTCGTGGGATGCGTCGGCGGCCTACATGCTAGTCGGCGCGACGGCGTACCGCATGCTGGCGGGCTGGGCGCCGCACACCGTGCGGCGCGGCGACGTCGTGCTCATCTGGGGCGGCGCGGGCGGGCTCGGGTGTCAGGCGATCCAGATCGCCCGCGAGCTCGGCGGCATCCCCGTCGCGGTCGTGTCGAGCGACGACAAGGTCGAGTTCTGCACCCGCCTCGGCGCCAAGGGCTGCATCAACCGCAAGCAGTTCTCGCACTGGGGCATGCTTCCGCACTGGAAGGACGGGAAGGCCTACGGCGAGTGGGTGAAGGGGGCGCGCGCCTTCGGTGCCGCCCTCTGGGAGGTAATCGGCGAGCGCAGGAGCCCGCGCATCGTCTTCGAGCACCCGGGCGAGGACACCGTGCCGACGTCGATCTTCGTCTGCGATACGGGCGGCATGGTCGTCATCTGCGCCGGCACAACCGGCTACAACGCGACGGTCGACCTCCGCTATCTCTGGATGCGCCAGAAGCGCTTCCAGGGCTCACACTTCGCGAACGATGAGCAGGCTGGGGCGTTGAACGCGCTCGTGCAGGCGGAGAAGGTGGATCCCTGCCTGTCGGAGACGTTCACCTTCGCGCAGATCCCGCACGTGCATCAGCTCATGTACGAGAACAAGCACCCGCACGGGAACATGGCGTGCCTCGTGAACGC
>Ga0111538_10009240_pt1 | contig 13172 bp, 10 predicted proteins | sample SoiMethybrSBSTD1_FD_79669 | JGI IMG/M metagenome (GOLD analysis project Ga0111538, IMG submission 79669) | Bulk soil microbial communities from a Populus tree surrounding site in Tennessee, USA - Soil MetaG P. TD hybrid SBSTD1 (version 2)... | ecosystem: Environmental > Terrestrial > Soil >...
GACATTGCGGATTGCGGATTGGGGATTGCGGATTCGATTGAATCAATCCGCAATCCGCATTCCGCAATCCGCAATGTCATGCGGCGCCGGTGTGATCAGTTTTTTACATGTCGTCAGCGGCGCCGCCTGATGCCTGTCGTCGGCACGGCTTCGAGATCGCGCGAGGCGCCGTGCAAACGCGCCGATACTTCACGCGACCGGTCGATCGCACGCCGGTAATCCCCCGCGTTCAAGGCTGTGCGCGCTTCTTGCACGGCCGTCTCGCCATCGGCGATCGTCCGGCGCGCGGTCGTCAGCACTTTGGCGGCGGCGTGCGCGGCTTCGGCGGCTTTGAGCTTGGCGCGCGACTCGTGCAGGGCCGCGTCGGCCTCGGCCACGGCGCGCTCGGCGTCGGCGCGCGCCGTCGCCTTCTCGTCGGCGGCCTGCTTGGTCGCGGTCTGCGCGCGCTCGCGCGCGTCGAGCGCGGCGTTGAGCGCCAGCCGGTAGTCGCGCTGCGCGACGGCTTCGTGGGAGCGTTTGAGGGCGTCTTCGGCGGCGGCGAACTCTTCGTGCGCGAACTGGTCGGCGCCGGCGGCGCGCGCGGCGTCGACCGCCGCCTGCGCCTGTTGCATTTCCCTGTCGGGAGGATCGCCGCATGCCGCGCCCAGCATCGCCGCGGCGACGGCGCAGGACTGCAGGCAGCGACGCCACGAGGGCATAGGCCAGTATAGCGCGCCCCGACACCGGCGACTTCTGCCGCAGACGAAGAGTGTAAGATGAAAGACTTGTTGCCGGCCGACCGGCCGAGAGAGAAGCTGCGGCACCGCGGGGCGGCGGCGCTCGGCGACAACGAGCTCGTCGCGGTGGTCCTCGGCAGCGGCTCGCGGCGCGGCAACGCGCTCAGCGTCGCCAACGCCGTGCTGGCCGCGTTCGGCGGTCTGGCCGGGCTGCGGGGTGGCACCGTCGACGAGCTGGTGCGGATCACCGGCATCGGCCAGGCGCGGGCGGCGCAGATCCTGGCGGCGCTCGAGTTGGGCCGGCGCAGCCTCGGCGGCGCGCAGGAGCAGCGGCTGCAGTTTCGCAAGCCGAGCGAGGCGGCCGAGTATCTGCTGCCGCGATTCGGGTCGCGGCGGCTCGAGCAGTTCGGCATCGTCCTGCTCGATTCGAGGCATCGCGTGCTGCGGACCGCGGTGCTGGCGCTCGGCACGCAGAACAGCGTCGCCGTCGAGCCGCGCGATGTGTTCCGGGAGGCGGCCATCGGCGGCGCGGCAGCGATCGTGATTTTTCATACGCATCCTTCAGGCGATCCCTCCCCCAGCCCCGACGACATCGACTTGACGCGGCGGTTGATCGCCGCCGGGGTGCTGATGGGGATCGATGTGGTGGATCACCTGATTCTGGGCGACGCGCGCTACTGGAGCCTGAGGGAGACAAGGCAGCTGTGAGCCGGGTGCTGTACTTCGATTGCTTCTCGGGGATCTCGGGCGACATGGCGCTGGGCGCGATGCTCGATGCCGGTCTGCCGCTCGACGATCTGAAGCGGGCGCTGGGGACGCTGTCGCTGGGCGACGCCCACGTGCACGCCGAGCGCGTGCTGCGCGCCGGTGTGTCGGCAACCAGATTCACGGTCCACGAGCATCCGCACGGGCACAACCAGCACTCACACGGCGCGCACGATCACGGGCACGAGCATCACCCGCACCGCAGCCTCCCGGAGATCTTCTCCTTGATCGATCGCTCGGGGCTGACGCCGGACGGGCGGGCGCGCGCCAGGGCGATGTTCGAGCGGCTGGCCGCGGCCGAAGCGGCGATTCACCAGATGCCGATCGACCGCGTGCACCTGCACGAGGTCGGCGCCCTCGACTCGATCATCGACATCGTCGGCATCGTGTTCGCGATGGAGTGGGCCGGCGCCGACACCATCGTGTGCTCGCCGCTCAACGTCGGCGGCGGGATGGTCAATTCGGCGCACGGGCTGTTTCCCGTGCCGGCCCCGGCCACCGTGCGGCTGCTGGGCGAGGCGCCGGTCTACAGCGGCGCGGTGCAGAAGGAACTGGTGACGCCGACCGGGGCGCTGATCGCGACCACCTTCGCCACAGGCTTCGGCCCGCTGCCGGCGATGACCGTCGAGCGCGTCGGCTACGGCGCCGGCGCGCGGGACGAGCCGTCGACGCCGAACGTGCTGCGCGTGCTGATCGGCCGCGCCGCCGAGAACACCCGGGCGGCCGAACGCGTCACAGTGATCGAGTGCGAGATCGACGACATGAACCCGCAGATCTTCGGCGTGGTGATGGACCAGCTGAATGCCGCGGGCGCGCTCGACGTGTTCTACACGCCGGTGCAGATGAAGAAGAACCGGCCCGGCACGCTGCTGACGGTGGTGACGCGGCCGGACGGGAAAGGCGCGATCGCCGATATCATCTTCCGCGAGACGACGACCATCGGCCTGCGTCACTACGAAGTCGACCGCGAGTGCCTGCAGCGTGAGCTGGTGACGGTGGAGACGCCGCTCGGCGCGGTGCGCTTCAAGGTGGCGCGGCGCGACGGCCGCGTGATGAACGCGGTCCCGGAGTTCGAGGACTGTTCGAGGCTGGCCGCCGCGCACCACCTTCCGGTGAAGGAAGTGCAGGCGATTGCCGTCAAGGCCTATCAGCGATGAGCCGCTACTTTCTGACCACGGCGATCGATTACGTCAACAGCAAGCCGCACCTCGGGACGGCGTACGAGAAGGTGTGCGCGGACGTGATCGCGCGATACAAGCGGCTGTGCGGCTTCGACACCCGCTTCCTGATGGGGAACGACGAGCACTCGCAGAACGTGTACAAGAAGGCGATCGAGCTCGGGCTCGAGCCGCGTGCCTACTGCGACCAGATGGAGGTGGAGTTCCGCAACGCCTGGCGCCACCTCGACGTGTCGTTCGACGATTTCATCCGCACCACCGAGGCGCGGCACAAGGCCGGTGTCACCGAGCTGGCGCGCCGCCTCTACGAGGCGGGCGACATCTACGAAGGCGTCTACGAGGGGTGGTACTGCGTCAGCTGCGAGGAGTTCAAGCAGGAAAGGGATCTGGTCGACGGCAACTGCCCGCTCCACCCGACGCTGAAGCCCGAGTGGATCCGCGAGAAGAACTTCTTCTTCCGGCTGTCGAAGTACCAGACGCCGCTGCTCGATCACTTTGCCGCGCACCCGTCGTTTCTCGAGCCCGACATCCGCCGCAACGAGATCCTGCGCCTGGTCGAGGGCGGCCTCCAGGACATCTCGGTCAGCCGCGCGGGCCAGTCGTGGGGCATCCCGCTGCCGTGGGACCCGTCGAGCGTCGTCTACGTCTGGTTCGATGCGCTGATCAACTACGCGTCGGCGGTCGGCCTCGGCCAGCACGCCGACATGATGGAGAAGTGGTGGCCGGCCGATCTGCACATCGTCGGCAAGGACATCACCCGGTTTCACGCCGTGTTCTGGCCGGCGATGCTGATGGGCGCCGGCCTGCCGCTGCCGCGGCACGTCTTCGGCCATGGCTTCATGACCATCGACGGCCAGCGGATGAGCAAGACGCTCGGCACGATCATCGATCCGATCGAAGCCGCGAACCGGCTCGGCGTCGATCCGCTGCGGCTCTATCTGGTGAAGGAGATCGCGTTCGGCGGCGACGGCGACTTCTCGTGGAAGCGGTACGACGAGCGCTACAACGTCGACCTCGCGAACAACCTGGGCAACCTGGTGAGCCGCGTCTCGGCGATGGCTCACCGCTACCGGCAGGGCCGGCTGCGTCCGGCCGGCGCGCCGGCCGACACGCTCGCGCGCCTGGGCGAGCAGGCCGCGGCCGACTACCGGCAGGCGATGGATCGCTTTGCGCTGCACGAAGGCGCGGCGGCGGCGTTCCGGATCGTCGACGGCGCCAACGAGTTCATCGCGGCCACCGCGCCGTGGACATTGGCAAAGGATCCGGCGTCGGCGGATCGATTGACGCAGGTGCTCTACGACGCCGCGGAGGCGATCCGCCTCGCGGCGGTGCTGCTGCACCCGATCATGCCGGCATCGACGCGCGAAATCCTGCGCCGGGTCGGCGCCGAAAGCGAACATCTGGAGCTCGACTGGGACGGGCAGTGGCGGAACGAAGGCGACCGGATCCTGCTGCAGGACGGCCCTCTCTGGCCGCGCAAGGAGCAAACCATAGTGAGCGATAACGACACGAAGACGCAGTCGGCATTGGCAAGTACGCCAACCGTGGCCGCAGGCGCGGGAGCGACCCCGCCCCTACCCGCCCCACCCGCCCCACCTGCCCAGTCCGATGCGGCCGGAGGCGCAGCCGACGGCCGCATCTCGATCGACGACTTCATGAAAGTGGAGCTGCGGGTCGCGAAGGTGCTGACCGCCGAGCGCGTCGAGAAGTCGAAGAAGCTCGTGAAGCTGTCGGTCGACGTCGGCGTCGAACAGCGGACGCTGGTCGCCGGCATCGCCGAAGCGTACGAGCCGGAGGCGCTGGTCGGCAAAACCGTCGTCATCGTCTTCAACCTGAAGCCGGCCAAGCTGATGGGAATTGAATCCAACGGGATGGTGCTCGCCGCCAGCCCGGACGGCGGCAAGCCGACGCTGGTCTCGTTCGAGCAGCCGCCGCCTCCCGGCACGCGAGTTCGCTGATCATGCGACGCTGGCTCGCAGCGATCGCGGCCTCGCTCGCGATCTGCGGAGCGGTCACGCATTCGCAACCCGCTCCGCCATCCGCGATCCGCAGTCAACAGGAAGCCGCGACCGCGCGCTACTTCGCGTCGGTCCGCGACGACCCGTCGCAGCTGCTCGGCTTTCTCAACGAGATGCCGAAGGGCGGTGATCTGCACAATCACCTGTCGGGAGCGATCTACGCGGAGAGTTATCTGCGCTGGGCGGCCGAAGACGATCAGTGTCTCGTCACCGCGACGATGACGATCGTTGTCGGGCCCTGCGACGCCGACACAGGCAGGCCGCCGGCGGCCGACGTCCTCCGCAACTCGACGCTCTACAACCAGGCGATCGACGCGATGTCGATGCGCAACTGGAACCGCGCGCTGAACGGCCACGACCATTTCTTCGCCGCGTTCGGCAAGTTCGGGCCGCCGTCGGACAAGACCGGCCACATGCTGGCGGAAGTGGCGTCGCGTGCCGCGGCCGAGCGCGTCACCTATCTCGAGCTGATGCTGACGCCGAACGGCCCCGGCGCCCGCCGCCGCGCCGTCGCGTTCGATCCCGACTTCGCGCGGATGCGCGACCGCCTGCTCGCCGGCGGGTTTCAGGAGGTGATCGCCGAGGCGCGCCGCCAGATGGACGAAGCCGAGTCGCGGCAGCGCGAGCTGCTGCGGTGCCGGGCGGGCAATCCCGAACCGGGCTGCCGCGTCACCATCCGCTACATCTCGCAGGCGCGGCGGGCAGGCATTCCCGAGCAGGTCTTTGCGGAGCTGCTCGCCGGCTTCGAGATGGCGACGCAGGATCCCCGGTTCGTCGGCATCAACCTGGTGCAGCCGGAGGACGATCCCACCGCGGTCCGCGATTTCTCGCTGCAGATGCGGATGATCGACTTCATGCACGGCAACTACCCGCAGGTACCGATCGCGCTGCACGCCGGCGAGCTGGTCGAAGGGCTGGTGCCGCCGGAGGCGCTGCGCTTCCACATCCGCGATTCGGTCCGCATCGGCCACGCGCGCCGGATCGGCCACGGCGGCGGCGTCATGTACGAGGACGATGCGCACGGCCTGCTGCGCGAGATGGCGGCGCGCAAGGTGCTGGTCGAGGTGGCGTTGAGCAGCAACGACCTCATCCTCGGCATCCGCGGCAAGCGGCACCCGCTGGCCATGTACCTGAAGTTCGGCGTCCCGGTGGCGCTGGTCACCGACGATGCCGGCGTGGCGAGATCGACGCTGACCCTGGAGTTCCGCAAGGCGGTCGAAGAGCAGGGCCTCGACTATCGCATGCTGAAGCGGTTGGTCCAGAACTCGCTCGAGTACTCATTCGCCGACGCCGCGACCAGGGCACGGCTGCAAGCCGAGCTCGCCGCGGCCTTCGTCGCCTTCGAGCGGGCGATCCAGTCCCCCGACCGCCGCCCGGCCGACGCCAAAACACCGAGCTGACGTGATCGACAGCCACTGCCACCTCGCCGACGAGACCTTTGCCTCGGATCTCGACGCGGTCGTCGCGCGCGCGAAAGCGGCCGGGCTCGAGCGCGTGCTCGTCGTCCTCGAGGCCGGCAATGAAAAGGAAGCGGTGCAGGCCCGGCGGGTGTCGGCGCTATGGCCCGAGGCGCGCTTCACGATCGGCGTCCACCCGCACCAGGCGCACCAGTTCGGCGCCGATCCGGAAGGCGCGGCGGCGGTGGTGCGCGAGCAGCTCGCGGCCACGCCCGGGGCGCGCGCGATTGGCGAGATCGGCCTCGACTACCACTACGACTTCTCGCCGCGCGAGGTGCAGCAGTCGGTATTTCGCGCGCAGATTCGGCTGGCGCGTGAGCTCGACCGGCCGGTGGTCATCCACACCCGCGAGGCCGACGACGATACGCTCGCCCTCCTGCGCGGCGACGGCGGCGGCGCGCTGCGCGGCGTGCTGCACTGTTTCACGGGAAATGATGCGCTCGCCGACGCCGGCCTGGCGCTGGGCCTGTTCGTCTCGCTGGCCGGCATCGTCACCTTTCCAAAAGCGGCGGCGCTGCGCGAGACCGCCCGGCGCGTGCCGCTCGATCGGCTGCTGGTCGAAACCGACAGCCCGTTTCTGGCTCCGGTTCCGTATCGCGGCAAGCGCAACGAGCCGGCCTACGTCGCGCGCGTCGTCGAGGCCCTGGCCGACGTGCACGGCGTCCCGCCGGCGCACCTGGCCGAGCGCACCGCCGCCAACTTCCACACCCTGTTCAGGCCGTGATAAAGTTTTGACCGAAAACGCCGTGGAAAAATCGTCGCCCGCGCTGTCGCAGATCTTCGAGCCGATCCGCGCCGACCTGGAAAAGGTGGACGAGGAGTTCGCGCGCCACGTGCAGTCGAAGGTCGCGCTGATCCCGCAGATCGGCCAGTACCTCCGCACCAGCGGCGGCAAGCGGATCCGCCCCGCGGTGCTGTTGATGGCGTCGCGCCTCGCCGGCTATGACGGCGACCGCTCCATCCTCTACGCCGCCGTCGTCGAGTTCATTCACACCGCCACGCTGGTGCACGACGACATCATCGACGACTCCGACCTGCGGCGCGGCCGGCTGGCCGTCCACTCGCGCTGGGGCAACGACATCACCGTGCTGCTCGGCGACTACCTGTACATCAAGTCGATGGCCCTGGCGCTGATGCACGACGAGCTCGAGATCATCCGCAATCTGTGCGACGTCACGCTGCGGATGATCGAGGGCGAGCTGTATCAGCTGACCAAGAACGGCGACGCCGACATCACCGAAGACGAGCACTTCGACATCATGCGGCGCAAGACGGCGTACCTGTTCGGCGGCTGCGCCCAGATCGGCGGCATGCTCGGCAAGGTGCCGGCGGAGCGGGAGCAGGCGCTGCGCGAGTACGGCTTCAACCTCGGCATGGCGTTCCAGATCGTCGACGATCTGCTCGACTTCACCGGCGACGCCGAGGCCGTCGGCAAGCCGATCGCCAGCGATCTGCGCGAGGGCAAGGTGACGCTGCCGCTGATTCACCTGCAGCAGCACGACCGCAGCGGCGCCGGCCAGCGCATCGTCCGCGACGTGATCACCGCCCGCAATGCCACGCCCGAGCAGTGGCACGACCTTTTGCGCTGCCTCAAGGAGCACGCGTCGATCGACTACGCCTACCGGCGGGCCGTCGAGTTCACCGAGCGCGCGAAAAAGCCGCTCTACGCGTTTCCTCCCGGCTCGGAGCGGGACGCGCTCCTGGCGCTGCCCGACTACGTGCTCGCGCGCGATCGTTGAAGGGCGGTGACCGCGCCTGAGCAACGGCTGAAGGAGCTTCGCGCGGCGATCCGCCATCACGAAGAGCGCTACTACATCCACAACGATCCGGAAATCTCGGACGAGGAGTTCGATTCGCTCCTGCACGAGCTCGAACGCCTCGAAGCGGAGCACCCGGATCTCGTCACCGCCGATTCACCGACCCAGCGCGTGGCCGGCCGGCCGGTCGAAGGGTTCGAGACTGTCGAGCACCTCGTGCCGATGCTCAGCCTCGACAACGCCTACAACGAAGAGGAGCTGCGGGCGTTCGACGAGCGCGTCCGCAGGGGCGCCGGCGTCGGCGACGACGGCGTCGCCTACGTCGCCGAGCTGAAGATCGACGGCCTCAGCATCGCGCTGACCTACGACGATGGCCGGCTGCGCCGCGGCGCGACGCGGGGGAGCGGCACGCACGGCGACGACGTGACGATCAACGTCCGCACGATTCGCGCGATTCCGCTGACGCTGCGGGGAACGCCGCCGCCGGGACGGATCGAGGTCCGCGGCGAGGTCTACCTGCCGCGGGCCGCATTCGAGCGGATCAACCGCGAGATGGAGGACGCCGGCGAGCCCCCGTACGCGAACCCGCGCAACACCGCGGCCGGCACGATGCGCAACCTCGATCCGGGCCTGGTCAGCCGCCGCGGCCTCGGCGCATTCGTCTATCAGCTGGTCGCCAACGGTCCGGGCGATGCCGGGCCGTTCGCCGCCCATGCCGACAGCCTCACCGCGATGCGCGAATGGGGGCTGCCGGTCGAGCGCCACTGGCGGCGCTGCGCGAGCATCGACGAGGTCGCGGCGTTCTGCGCCGAGTGGGCGGACAAGCGCCAGACGCTCGACTTCGACACCGACGGCGTCGTCGTCAAGGTCGATGCGCTGGCGATGCGCGAGCGGCTCGGCACCACCGCCAAGTTTCCGCGCTGGGCCACCGCCTTCAAGTTCCCGGCGCAGCAGGCGACGACGACGCTGAAAGCGATTGACGTCAACGTCGGCCGCACCGGCGCGGTGACGCCGTACGCCGTGCTGGAGCCGGTCAAGCTGGCCGGCTCGACCATCGGGATGGCGACGCTGCACAACGCCGAGGACGTCGCGCGCAAGGATCTGCGGCCGGGCGATCGGGTGCTGATTGAAAAAGGCGGCGACGTCATCCCGAAGGTGGTGAGGGCGATCCTGCCGCACCCCGACGGCGTGCCGCGCAGCGATCCGTGGCAGATGCCGGCGCACTGCCCGGAATGCCAGAGCGTGCTGCACCGCGACGAAGAGGAGGTGGTGTGGCGGTGCGAGAACACCTCGTGCCCGGCGCGGCTGCGCCGCAGCCTCGAGCACTTCGCCTCGCGATCGGCGATGAACATCGAGGGGCTCGGCGCCTCGCTGGTCGATCAGCTGATCGAGCAGGGGCTGGTGCGCGATTTCGCCGACCTGTACCACCTCACCGCCGCTCAGCTCGAGACGCTGGTGGTGGCGCCGAAGGAGCCGCGATCGGAGCGCGCGGTGGCGAGAAAGCTCGGCAAAGTGGGCATCAACGTCGTGTCCGAGCTCGAGCGCAGCAAGAGCAATGATCTGTCGCGGCTGATTTACGCGCTCGGCATCCGGCACGTCGGCGAGAAGGCGGCGGCGACGTTGGCGCGCCACTTCCGCACCCTGGACCGCATCATGGCGGAGCCGGCCGAGGCGCTCCAGTCGGTCTCGGAGATCGGTCCGGTGGTCGCGGCCTCGGTGCGGGCGTTTGCCGATGAGCCGCGCAATCAGACGCTGGTCGCGCGCCTGAAGGCGGCCGGCGTCAGCATGGTGAGCCAGGCGCCGCCGCCGAGCGAGACGCCGGGGCCGCTGTCGGGGAAAACGGTTGTGCTGACCGGCACCCTGGCGTCGATGTCGCGTGAGCAGGCCACGGCGGAGCTCGAACGGCTCGGCGCCAAAGTGTCGGGCTCGGTCAGCAAGAAGACAAGCTACGTCGTCTATGGCAGCGATGCCGGCAGCAAACTGGAGAAGGCGAAGCAGCTTGGCGTCGAAACGCTGGATGAGGAAAAGTTTCTGACGCTTATAATGAAAAGCTGAGATGTCACGCCGGTTTACGCTCGTCACGGTCGTGCTGACCGCGGTGGTTGCCTTCCTGGTTGGCGCGATCGTCGCCGGCGGCGTGGCGCGCTCGGCTGTCTCCGCCGGCGCGCCGCCGAAAGCCGCCGCCGTTCGCGTGGCCGCACGTCCCGGCAGCGCCGCGTCGCTGCCGCCCCTCGTCAACTTCGCCGACGTCGTCGAGCGCATCAACCCGGCGGTGGTCAACATCGACGCGACCACGCGCGGCCGCGATGGACGCCGGCGGCGCGGGCGCGGTCAGGATTCACCCGATCCGTTCGACGGCCCGTTCGATTTCGGCACGCCGCGCGAGCGCGAGAGCCCGAGGCGCGGCGCCGGCAGCGGCTTCATCATCGACGCCGACGGCAGCATCCTCACCAACAATCACGTGGTCGATCGGGCCGAGCGGATCACGGTGAAGCTCGCCGACGGCCGGACGGTGCGGGCGCGGCTGATCGGCGCGGATCCCGACACCGACATCGCGCTGATCAAGATCGACGGCCAGAGCGGGCTGCCGGTGGCGCCGCTGGGCGATTCGTCGACGCTGCGGATGGGGGAGTGGGTCTGCGCCATCGGCAACCCGCTCGGCTACGAGCACACCGTCACGGTCGGCGTCGTCAGCTTCCTCGGCCGGAAGCTGTTCGACATGAGCCTGGACGACTACATCCAGACCGACGCGGCGATCAACTTCGGCAACAGCGGCGGCCCGCTGATCAACTCGCGCGGCGAGGTGATCGGCATCAACGCCGCGATCAGCTCCCGCGCCAGCAGCATCGGCTTCGCCGTGCCGATCAACGGCGCCAGCTCGGCGCTGCCGCAGCTGCGCGCGCGCGGCCGCGTCAGCCGCGGCTACATGGGCGTCGGCCTGCGCGACGTCGACGCCGACCTCGAGCGCTCGCTGAAGCTGACGGTCGACCACGGGGCGCTGGTGCAGGACATCACCGCCGGCTCGCCGGCCGATCGGGCCGGGCTCAGGCCCTACGACGTCATCACCTCGCTCGACGATCGCGCCATCGCCAACGACGATCAGCTGATTCGCGAGATCTCGGCGCGCGCCCCGGGCAGCTCGGCGCGGCTGCGGCTGGTGCGCGACGGCCACGATCAGACGATGACCGTGAAGCTCGCCGAACGGCCGGCGCGCGAACGCCAGGACCGCGCCGAGCCGGCGGCACCGTCGCCGGAGCGCGGCCGATCGGATCCGGAGAACGCGCCGCTCGGCCTCACCGTCCGCGATCTCGACCGGCAGACCGCCGACCGGCTCGACATTCCCCACGAGGTTCGCGGCGTGCTGATCACGCGCGTCGAAGGGCTCAGCGCGTCGTTCGACGGCGGCATCGAGCGCGGCACCATCCTGCTCGAGATCAACCGCCAGCGGGTCGAATCGGCGGCCGAGTATCGGCGCCTCGCCCGCGTCGCCCGCCCGGGCGACGTCCTCACGCTCTACATCTACGCGCCGGACCTCGAGCAGCGGCAGCTGAAGACCATCCGCGTCGAAGATCGCTGACCCAATCGATGCCGAAGTCACGCATATTGGTCATCGACGACGAGGCGGCGATCCGCGAGTCGTTGAAGATGACGCTCGAGTACGAGGGCTACGAGTTCATCGGCGCCGCCACCGGGCAGGAAGGGCTGGCGCTGGCCGAGCGCGAGGCGCCCGACCTGGTGCTGCTCGACGTCAAGATGCCCGGCATGGACGGCATCGAGGTGCTCGAGCGGCTCCGCAACATGAACGAGTCGCTGCCGGTGGTGGTGGTCTCGGGGCACGGCACCATCAGCACCGCCGTCGAAGCGACGAAGAAGGGCGCCTTCGACTTCATCGAGAAGCCTTTCGCCAGCGATCGCGTGCTGGTCAGCCTGCGCAACGCCCTCGACTCGCGCCAGCTTCGCGACGAGGTGCGGACGCTGAAGAAGGCGGTCGAAGTCCGCCACCAGATGATCGGCGACAGCCCGGGGCTGAAGCAGATCATGGCGGCGGTGAGCCGCGCCGCGCCGACCAACGCCACCGTCCTCATCACCGGCGAGAGCGGCGTCGGCAAGGAGCTGGTGGCGCGCACCATCCACCGCAACAGCCTGCGCAGCCGCGAGCGCTTCGTGCAGGTGAACTGCGCCGCGATTCCCGAGGAGCTGATCGAGTCGGAGCTGTTTGGCCACGAGAAAGGGTCGTTCACCGGCGCCACCGAGAAGCAGGTGGGGAAGTTCGAGCAGGCCGATCGCGGCACCATCTTCCTCGACGAGGTCGGCGACATGAGCGCCAAGACCCAGGCCAAGGTGCTGCGCGTCCTGCAGGAAGGCGAGGTCGAGCGGCTCGGCTCGGCGCGCACGGTGAAAGTCGACGTGCGGGTGATCGCCGCGACCAACAAGAACCTCGAGGAGGAGATCGAGAAAGGGCATTTCCGCGAGGACCTCTATTTCCGCCTCGCGGTGATCCCGATCCACGTCCCGTCGCTGCGCGAGCGGCCGGAGGACATCGCGCCGCTGGTCCGCCACTACGTCGACTATTTCAGCCGCGAGAACAACGCCCGCCCGAAGCGCATCACCCAGGCGGCGCTCGACGCGCTCGGCCGCTACCGCTGGCGCGGCAACATCCGCGAGCTGCGCAATACCGTCGAGCGGCTGATCATCATGACCGGCGGCGACGTGATCGACCTGCCGGATTTGCCGGAGAGCGTCCGCTCGCCGTCGAGCGCGGGCGCGCTGGCGGCGCCGAGGGCCGCGTCCGCCGAGGGCTCCGGCGAGACGAAGCCGGGGACGCTGCGCGAGTTCAAGGAGAACGCCGAGCGGATGTTCCTCGTCGGCAAGCTGCGCGAGAACGGGTGGAACATCTCGAAGACCGCCGAAGTGATCGGCACGCCGCGCAGCAATCTCTACAAAAAGCTCGAACAGTACGCCATCAGCCAGGAAACGGATGGCTGATGGCTGATGGCGTACAATCAGACCTTCGCAGTGAGCCAGATGACCGCTTCGTCGCAAGACGGAGAGGAAAGTCCGAACTCCGCAGGGCAGTGCGCCGGGTAATTCCCGGTCAGGGCAACCTGAAGGACAGTGGCACAGAAAACATACCGCCGTTCGACTCGCGGTCGGCTCTCGCCTACCGCTCGCTCACGGCAAGCCCAGATCCGAATGCGCGACGGCATTCATGGGCCGCCCTGAGCGAGCGGAACGCGGGAGCGGACCGCGAGTCGAAGGGTAAGGGTGAAAAGGTGCGGTA
>Ga0111538_10009241_pt1 | contig 13172 bp, 12 predicted proteins | sample SoiMethybrSBSTD1_FD_79669 | JGI IMG/M metagenome (GOLD analysis project Ga0111538, IMG submission 79669) | Bulk soil microbial communities from a Populus tree surrounding site in Tennessee, USA - Soil MetaG P. TD hybrid SBSTD1 (version 2)... | ecosystem: Environmental > Terrestrial > Soil >...
AGCACGCCAGGGGTCAGGCGAGCTTGGCGGCCCAGCCCCCCTTCGACCGGGATGATGGCCCCGGTGACGAACGGGGCCTTGTCCGACGCCAGGAACCCGCCACCTCAGCGACCTCGTGGGCCTGCCCGCCCCGGCCGAGGGCCGCCTTCTCCAGCACCCCCGGCATGGCGTCGGGGTTCGCCCCCATGATCTCGGTGTGGATGAAGCCGGGGCACACGGCGTTGACCCGGATGCCCTTGCGCCCGAACTCGATGGCGGCGCACTTCGTGGCGCCCACGACGCCGTGCTTGGCCGCGTTGTAGATGCTCGTGTACGGCGACCCGCCGAGCCCACCGGTCGACGACCAGTTGACGACCGAGCCGCCGTTGCCGGCGGCGACCATCGCCCGGATGCCGTGCTTCATGCCGAACAGCACGCCGCGGAGGTCGACGTCCATCGTCCGCTCGTAGCTCTCCTGGGTGATGTCGGTGATGCGGGCGCCGTCGGCGATCCCGGCGACGTTCAGCATCGCGTCGAGGCGCCCGAACTCCTCGACGGCGGCCGCCACCATCGCCTCGATGTCCCGCTCCTTCGTGACGTCGCAGTGGACGGGCAGCACGCCCGCGCCGACCTCGGCGGCCGTGTCCTTCTCGGCCCCGCTGATGTCCGCGGCGACGACCCGAGCCCCCTCGCGGGCGAACAGCTTCACCGACGCCTTCGCCATCCCGGACCCGGCGCCGGTGATGACGGCGACCTTCCCGTCCAGCAGTCCCATGTGCCCCTCTCCCTGCGCTCGATGGCTGTGCCTGGCCCGGAGTCTGGCACGATCGTACGCCCGAAGTGAGCGAGCGCTCACGTGCTACGGTCCGCGGCCATGTCGCTCCTCGGGGGCAAGGTGGCGCTCATCACGGGCGCGGGGTCGGGCATGGCCAAGGCGTCGACGCAGGTCTTCGTGCGCGAGGGCGCCCGGGTGGTGGCCGTCGACATCAGCGGGGCCGAGAAGGACACGGCCGCCGAGGTCGGCGCGGGCGTGCTGCCGGTCCACGGCGATGTGACGCGCGAGGCCGACGTCGAGGAGGCGTTCCGGATCGGGGTCGAGGAGTTCGGCCGGGTCGACGTCGTCCTCAACGTCGCGGGCATCGGCGGGCCGCAGCCGCTGCACGAGCTCGACATGGCCACCTACGACCGCACGTTCGACGTGAACCTGCGCGGCGTCCTCCACGGCATGAAGCACGGCATCCGCACGATGCTCGCCGGCGGCCACGGCGGGGCGATCGTGAACTGGTCGTCGGTCGGCGGGCTCGGCGCCTCGACCTTCGGCACCTCGGTCTACGCCGCCAGCAAGGCGGGCGTGATCTCGGCGACGAAGTCGGCCGCCGTCGAGTACGGCGGCCGGGGCATCCGGGTCAACGCCCTGTGCCCCGGCTTCATCCTCACCGAGATCATGGGTGCGGCCGGCGCCGAGCACTTCCCCGAGATGTTCGCCAAGGCGGCCCTCGACCGGGCCGGCGAGCCGCACGAGGTGGCCGAGGTCGCCGCCTTCCTCGCCTCCGACCGGGCGTCGTTCGTGTCGGGCGCGATCGTCCCGGTCGACGGCGGCTGGTCGGCGAGGCTGGCGTGAGCGGCGCGACCGGCGCGACCGGCGCGACCGAGGTGACCGCCGCCGGCGCCGCCCGGTACGCCGGCGCCCGCGTCCCCCGGGTCGAGGACGGCCGCCTGCTCACGGGGCGGGGTGTCTTCGTCGACGACGTCGTGCTCCCCGGGATGCTCCACGCCTGCTTCGTCCGCAGCCCGTTCGCCCGGGCCGCGGTGCGCGGCGTCGACACCGCGGCCGCCGCGGCCCTGCCCGGCGTCCGCTGCGTCCTCACCGCCGCGGACCTCAACCCGGGCGTGCACGAGCAGTGGCACTCGTCGGTCGGCCCCCAGAGCCCCGAGACGCCCCGGCCGCCCCTGGCCGAGGACGAGGTGCGCTTCGTCGGCGATCCGGTGGCGCTGGTCGTGGCCGAGAGCCGCTACGTCGCCGAGGACGCGGCCGATCTCGTGGACGTCGACTACGAGCCGTTGCCGGCGGTCGTGGACTACGCCTCCGCCGAGTCGGCCGACGCCCTCGTGCACGCCTCGCACGGGTCGAACCTCATCGGCCGGATGGCCGGCCGGCGCAGCGAGGCGCTCGACGAGGCGTTCGCCTCGGCGGCGCACGTGGCCCGCGAGACGATCCGCCAGCAGGCCTACGCGGCCGTGCCGATCGAGTGCCGGGGCATCGTCGTCGACGCCCACCCGGTCACCGGCGAGGTCACGATCCACGCCGCCACCCAGGCCCCCCACGAGTGGCGGCTCTTCGCCGCCCGGCTGCTCGGCATCCCCGAGCACCGCATCCGCGTCGTCATGCGCGACACCGGCGGCGGGTTCGGCCAGAAGGTGATGGTGCAGCGCGAGGACATGTGCATCATGCTGGCGGCGCCGACGGTCGGCGCTCCCCTGAAGTGGATCGAGGACCGCCGCGAGAACCTGCTCGCCGGCGGCAAGTCGCGCCACGAGCAGGGCGACGCCCGCATCGCCTTCGACGCCGACGGCGCCATCCTCGCCGCCGACATCGACTTCGTCTCCGACAGCGGCGCCTACCCGACGCCGTGGCCGGTCGGCACGGCCGCCGTCGTGGGCACGCTCTTCCCCGGTCCCTACCGCGTGCCGGTGGCGTCCTTCACCGCCCGCACGATGTACACGAACACCGCGGGGCGGTCGGCCTACCGGGGGCCGTGGCAGTTCGAGACCCTGGCGCGCGAGGTCCTGCTCGACATCGCCGCGCGCGACATGGGCATCGACCCGGTCGAGCTGCGCCGCCGCAACCTGCTGCGACCCGACGAGCTGCCCTTCCGGAACCCCAACGGCATGACGTACGACCACATCACCCCGCTCGAGACCCTCGAGCAGGCCGTGGCGATGCTCGACTACGACGCCTTCCGGGCCGAGCAGGCCGAGGCCCGGGCCCGGGGTCGCCACCTCGGTGTGGGCCTCGCCACCTACGTCGAGCCGTCGACCCCGGGCTACGGCTACTACGCCACCGAGGCGGCGACCATGCGCATCGAGCCGTCCGGGAAGGTGAACGTGTACATCGCCGGCGGCTCGACGGGGAACAGCATCGAGACGACGGTGGTCCAGCTCACCGCCGACGCCCTCGGCGTCCCGATGGACGCCGTCGCCACCATCCAGGGCGACACCGCGCTCACGGCCTTCGGCGCCGGTGCGGCCGGCAGCCGCAGCGGCTCGATGACCGCCGGCGCCGTGCGCGAGACGGCGACGGTGCTGCGCCAGCGCATCGCCGCCATCGTCGCCGACAAGCTCGAGGCGAACCCCGACGACATCGTGCTCGCCGAGGGCCGGGCGAGCGTGCGCGGCACCCCGACCCGCGGGATGTCGATCGCCGACGTGGCGGCGGCCGCCTACTTCGACCCGTACGGCCTGCCCGCCGGCGTCCCCGCCGGGCTCGAGGCCAGCGCCCGCTACACGGCCGACGTGCGCACGATCTGGGTCAACGCCACGCACCTGTGCACGTGCGAGGTCGACGTCACCACGGGCGCCGTCCGCCTGCTCCGCTACATCGTCAGCGAGGACTGCGGGCCGATGATCAACCCGAACGTCGTCGAGGGCCAGATCGCGGGCGGGGCCGTGCAGGGCATCGGCGGCGCCCTCTACGAGCACCTGGTCCACGACGAGGACGGCAACCCGCTGGCCACGACGCTCATGGACTACCTCGTGCCCACGGCCGCCGAGGTGCCGACGATCGAGCACGGCCACGTCGAGATGCCGAGCCCGGGACCCGGCGGCTACAAGGGCGTGGGCGAGGGGGGCGCGATCGGCGCGCCGCCGGCGGTCGTCAACGCCGTCGCCGACGCCCTCTCGCCGTTCGGCGTGCGGATCACCGACCTGCCGCTGAGCCCGTCCGCGCTGGTGGGCCTCCTCGACCCCACCGTGCAGTGACCGCCGTCCTGCGCTGACCCCGCCCGGCGCGGGCGTCGCGCTGCGCCGACGCTTCCCTGCGCCGACGTCACCGGGCGCCGACCCGGGGGCGGCGCCGGCGCCGCCCCCCGGGCACGGCCGGCCCGCTACGCGACCACGATAGGGAGGGCCTCCCAGCCCCGCACCGTCGACGTCGGCGAGAGCTTGGCGCCCGACCGGTCGACGTCCCACGCCGGGAACCGCGCCAGCACCTCCTCCAACGCCACCCGCCCCTCCAGGCGGGCGAGCGCGGCGCCGAGGCAGAAGTGGACGCCGAACCCGAAGGTGAGGTGCCCGGTCAGGTCGCGGTGGATGTCGAAGCGGTCGGCGTCGGCGAACCTGCGGTCGTCGCGGTTGGCCGCTCCGACGAGGAACAGCATCACGCTGCCCTCGGGGACGGTCCGGTCGTGGAGGGTCACGTCCTCGGCGACGTAGCGGCCGACGTGCGGGGCGGGGGGCTCGAACCGCAGCAGCTCTTCGATCGCCCCCTTGATGAGCGACGGGTCGTCGACGAGCTCGCGGCGCTGGTCGGGGTGGTCGGCGAGGACCGTGCCGGCCCAGCCGATCAGCCGGGTCGTCGTCTCGTTGCCGGCGCCGGCGATGACCATGGTGTAGGTGAGGACCTCGTCGCGCGTGAGCCGGCGGGTCGTGCCGGTCTCGTCCTCGAACTCCGCGTGCAGCAGCTCGGTCATGAGGTCGTCGGCGGGGTGCTCGGCCCGCCAGTCGATGTAGTCGGCGAACATCTCGCTGCCGAGCTCGAGGGTGGCGCCCTCCTCGACCGCCATGGCCTGGCCCGGCTCGGTGCGGAGGTTGGCGTCGACCCGGTCGCGGACCGCCTCCTGGTCGGCCTCGGGGATGCCGAGGAGCAGGCTGATCGTGCGCATCGGCATCGGCGCGCCGAGGTCGGCGATGAGGTCGAACCGGTCGGCGCCCACGAGGGGGTCGAGGCTGCGGGCGCAGAACTCGCGCACCTGGTCCTCGAGCGCGGTCATCCGCCGGGGGGTGAAGACCCGCGAGAGCAGCTTGCGATGGATGTCGTGGATCGGCGGGTCCTCGAAGATCAGCGTCCCGGGCGGCAGCTCGACGCCCGCCTTGATGAGCTCGAGGATGCCGCCGCGCCCCGAGCGGAACGTCTCCCAGTCGCGGAGGCCCCGCTCGACGTCGTCGTAGCGGCTGAGGGCGAAGAAGTCGTGCTGCTCGTTGTGGTAGAGCGGCGCCTCCTCGCGGAGCCGCCGGAAGGTGGGGTACGGGTCGGCGTTGATCGTGACGTCGTAGGGGTCGTAGTAGACCGCGGGCTCGTCGCTCATCCGACCGTCCTCCTGTGTGGGTTCCTTCGCACGACCGCCGAGTGTAGGGTGAGCGATCACTCAGTTGTGGGGGAGGCCGCGCGTGCCGGTGGTCAGGTCGACGGTGAGGTCGACGGTGAGGTCGAGGTGACGTCGTGGTGAGGGGGCGGGCGTGAAGGCGGTGGCGTTCGAGTACGACGCGCCGACGACGGCCGACGAGGCGGTCGGTCTGCTGGCCGAGCACGGCGACGAGGCGAAGGTCCTGGCCGGCGGGCAGAGCCTCATCCCGATGCTCGCCCTGCGCCTGGCGGTGTTCGACCGGCTCGTCGACATCGGCCGCATCGACGAGCTGCGGGGCATCGAGCGCCGCGACGGTGCGCTGCGGATCGGGGCGGCGACCACCGACGCCGAGGTCGAGCGCGACGCCGAGGTCCGGGCGGCGGCGCCGCTCGTGGCGCGGGCGACGCCGCTCATCGGCCACCTCCAGATCCGCAACCGGGGCACCGTCGGCGGGTCGATCGCCCACGCCGACCCCGCGGCCGAGTACCCCGCGGTGGCGCTCGCCCTCGACGCCGAGCTCGACGTCCTGTCGCCGCGCGGGCGGCGGGTGATCGCCGCCCGCGACTTCTTCACCGGCCTGTGGTCGACGGCGCTGGCTCCCGACGAGCTGCTCGCCGGGGTGTCGTTCCCGGTCTGGTCCGGCCGGTCGGGCTTCGCCGTCGAGGAGCTCTCCCGCCGGCACGGCGACTTCGCCATCGCCGGCGCGGCCGTCGCCGTCCAGCTCGACGACGATCAGGATCGGGTGCGCCGCTGCGCCGTCGCGCTCATCGGCATGGCATCTGTACCGGTCCGGGCGACGTCGGCCGAGGCGGCGGCCGTGGGCGTCACGATCGACGCCGTCGACCCGGCGGAGGTCGGGCGGCTCGCCGCCGGCGACGCCGACCCGCCGTCCGACGTCCACGGAACGGCGGTCTACCGCCGCCGCGTGGGTGCGGCGGTGGTCGCCCGGGCGTGGACGGCCGCGGTCGGGGAGGCCCGGAGTGGCTGAGGTCGAGGTCGAGGTGCGCGTGAACGGCGAGCCGCGGCGGGCCACGGTCGAGCCCCGGCTCACGCTGGCCGACCTGCTGCGCGAGCGGTGCGGCCTGACGGGCACGCACCTCGGATGCGAGCACGGGGTCTGCGGCGCCTGCACGGTCCTGCTCGACGGTGCCGCGGTCCGCTCCTGCCTCGTGTTCGCCGTCCAGGCCGACGGTCGCGAGGTGACGACGGTCGAGGGGCTGTCCGACGAGCACGGGTTGAGCGACGTGCAGGAGGCGTTCCGCGCCTGCCACGGCCTCCAGTGCGGCTTCTGCACGCCCGGCTTCGTCGTCACCGTGACCGCGTTCCTGCGCGACGAGCCCGAGCCCGACGACGAGGCGGTGCGCACCGCGCTCTCGGGCAACCTCTGCCGCTGCACCGGCTACCAGGGGATCGTCGCCGCCGTCCACGAGGTCGTCGCCCGCCGGCGAGACCGGGCCGGCGCCGGCTGACCGACTCCGAGGAGGCACATGGAGACCATCGGGCACTGGATCGGGGGGGCGCGCCGTCGAGGGGCTGTCCCAACGCACCGCCCCCGTCCACGACCCCGCCCGGGGCGCCCGGATCGCCGAGGTGGCGCTGGCGTCGGCGAGCGAGGTCGGCGACGCCGTCAAGGCCGCCCGGGCCGCCGCCGATGCGTGGGCCGGTTCGTCGCTCAGCGCGCGGGCGGCGGCGATGTTCGCCCTGCGGGAGCTGCTCCACCGGCACCGCGACGACCTGGCGGCCCTCGTCACCCGCGAGCACGGCAAGGTGCGGGCCGACGCCCTCGGCGAGGTCGCGCGGGGCATCGAGTGCGTCGAGTTCGCCTGCGGCATCCCGCACCTGCTGAAGGGCTCGGTCAGCCACGAGGTGTCCACGGGCGTCGACGTCCACACCGCCCTCGAGCCCGTCGGGGTGGTGGCCGGGATCACGCCGTTCAACTTCCCCGTGATGGTCCCGCTGTGGATGCTCGCCACGGCCGTGGCCTGCGGGAACGCCTTCGTCCTCAAGCCGTCGGAGAAGGACCCGTCGCCGTCGGTGCTGCTCGCCGAGCTGGTCGGGCGGGCCGGGATCCCCGACGGCGTGGTCACCGTGGTGCAGGGCGACGCCGAGGCGGTCGACGCGCTCGTCGCCTCGCCCGACGTCGCCGCCGTCTCGTTCGTCGGCAGCACGCCGGTGGCGCGGCACGTCTACGAGACCGGCACGAGGCACGGCAAGCGGGTGCAGGCCCTCGGCGGGGCCAAGAACCACATGGTCGTGCTGCCCGATGCCGACCTCGACGCCGCGGCCGACGCGGCCGTGTCGGCGGCCTACGGCTCGTCCGGCGAGCGGTGCATGGCGATCTCGGTCGTCGTCGCCGTCGGCCCGGTCGCCGACCGGCTCGTGGCGGCCATCGGCGACCGGATCGCGGGCATCGTGGTCGGTCCCGGATACGACGAGTCGTCGATGATGGGCCCGCTGATCACCCGCGAGCACCGCGACCGCGTCCGGTCGTACGTCGAGCAGGCGGCGGCCGAGGGGGCGCGCGTGGTCGTCGACGGCCCGGCGCCCGCCGGTGACGGCTTCTTCGCGGGCTGCACCCTCCTCGACGGCATCGCTCCCGGCATGCGGGTCTACGACGACGAGATCTTCGGCCCGGTGCTCGGGGTGGTGCGCGTCGACACCGACGAGGAGGCGGTCGCGCTCGTCAACGCCAACCCGTACGGCAACGGCGTCGCCCTGTTCACGCGCGACGGCGGGGCGGCCCGCCGGTTCCAGCGCCAGGTCGACGTCGGCATGGTGGGCATCAACGTGCCGATCCCCGTGCCCGTGGCATGGCACTCGTTCGGCGGGTGGAAGGCGTCGATCTTCGGCGACAGCGCCATGTACGGCCCCGAGGGCGTGCGGTTCTGCACCCGACCCAAGGTCGTCACGTCCCGCTGGCCCCGACCGGAGACGAGCGCCATCGACCTCGGCTTCCCGACGAACCGATGAGGAGGCCCGCCCGTGGGTGACGCGTGGATCGTCTCGACCGCCCGCACCGCGATCGGCACCGCCCGCCGGGGCACGCTGGCCGACGTCGACCCCCTCGACCTCGGCACGACCGTGGTCGCCGAGGCGGTGCGGCGCGCCGGGCTCGACCCGACGCTGATCGACGACGTCGTGATGAGCGAGTCGCGCTACGGAGGCGGGGACATCGCCCGGCACGTCGCCATCCGGGCCGGCCTCGAGGACGTCGCCGGCCTCGCCCACAACCGGCACTGCGCCGGGGGGCTCGCCGCGGTCACGACCGCGGCGGCGTCCGTCCGGGCGGGCATGGACCGCGCCGTGGTCGCCGGCGGCGTCGAGTCGGCCTCGACCGCCCCGCGCCTGCGGCGGCGGGTCCTCGGCACCGACGAGTGGGACGACTGGGCGCCCCCCAGCCACCCCGACACCCCCGACGCCCCGACCGAGGACATGTCGATCACCGTCGGGTGGAACGCCGCGGTGCAGGCGGGGATCGGCCGCGACGAGATGGACGCCTGGGCGTGGCGCTCGCACCGGCGGGCGATCGCCGCCATCGACGCCGGCAGCTTCGTCGACGAGGTCGTGCCCCTCGACGTGACGCGGCGCGACGGCACCACGGTGACCTTCGCCGTCGACGAGCACCCGCGGCGGGACACGAGCCTCGAGAAGCTGGCGTCGCTCGAGGTGCTGCACCCCGAGATCGAGGGGTTCAGCATCACGGCCGGCAACTCGTCGGGCCGCAACGACGGCGCCGCCGCGCTCGTCGTCGTCGACCGGGCCGTGGCCGCGGCCGCGGGCCTCGAGCCCCTCGCGGTCGTGCGGGCGTGGGCGTCGGTGGGCGTGCCGCCGGCCGAGACGGGCCTGGCCCCGACGAAGGCCATCCCGAAGGCGCTCGGACGGGCGGGGCTCGGCGTCGGCGACGTCGACCTGTGGGAGGTCAACGAGGCGTTCGCCGCCGTGTGCGTCGCCACCGTCCGGCAGCTCGGCATCGACGACGACCTGGTCAACGTGGTCGGCAGCGGGTGCAGCCTCGGCCACCCGGTGGCGATGACCGGCGCCCGCATGATCATCTCGCTCACCCACGAGCTCCGGCGCCGCGGCGGGGGGACCGCGGTCGCGGCCATGTGCGCGGGCGGCGGCATGGCCACCGCCGTGGTGCTCGACGTCCCGGAGCCCTGATGCCCCGGCCCCACCTCCACAGGATCTCTGCCGCGAGATCGGTCGCTGCGGTGCCCGATCTCGCGGGGGAGATCTGGGTAGGTGGACCGCCGCGTAGGGTCGGCGCGTGACCGCCGCCGACCTGTTCGCCCTCGACGGCGTCGTGGCGATCGTGACCGGTGCCTCGTCGGGCCTCGGCGCGGCCGTCGCCCGCACGCTGGCCGACGCCGGGGCGTCGGTGGCCGTCGTGGCCCGCCGGCGCGACCGGCTCGACGCGCTGGCGGCCGAGATCGCCGGCGTGGCGGTGGCCGCCGACCTGCTCGACGACGCCGCGGTCGACGCCGTCGTGCCCGAGGTGGTCGAGCGGCTCGGCCCTCCCACGGTGCTCGTCAACGCCGCCGGCCACATCGTGGGCTCCGACCGGGCCGAGGACGAATCCGCCGGCGACATCCGCCGCACCCTCGACCTCAACCTGGTGGCGCCGCTGCGGCTGTCGCAGGCCGTCTTCCCGCACCTCGTCGCCGCCGGCGGGGGAGCCATCGTGCACATCTCGTCGATCAGCGCGCGGGTGGGCATCCCCGGGATCCCGCAGGCGTCGTACGCCGCGAGCAAGGCGGGGCTGTCGGGCCTCACCGGCGAGCTGGCGGTGCAGTGGGCCCGGCACCGCATCCGGGTGAACACGGTGGCGCCGGGGTTCTTCCGCAGCGAGATCACGGCCGAGCTGTACGACAGCGAGAAGGGGAGCGCGTGGCTGCGACGCGGCACGCCGCTGCCCGACGAGGGCCGGGCCGAGGACGTGGTCGGCGCGGTCCTGTGGCTCGTGAGCGACGCCGGCCGCTACACGACGGGCCAGACGATCGTCGTCGACGGCGGCTGGACGGCGCGCTAGCCGCGCTCGGCGCCGCGGCCGCGGCGCCGGCCCGTCCCTGCCCGCCCGCCGCCCCGGCCGGTGACATCGTGGACGGCGGGGCCGCCCGGCCGCACGAGAGGGAGGACGACCGCATGTCCGATGTCGACCTGGTGGACCGGGTTCGCCGTGTCCTCGCCGCCAACCACTACATGGTGCTCGGCACCGCGGACGGGGCCGGCCGCCCGTGGGCGGCGCCGGTCTTCTACGTCGCGGACGCCTGTCGCGCCTTCTCCTGGATCTCGTCGCCGGACGTGCGGCACTCCCGCAACCTGGCAGCCCGCCCCGAGCTCAGCATCGTGGTCTTCGACTCCACGGCGCCGGTCGGCACCGGCGACGAGGGGGCCGTCTACATGGAGGCCACGGCCGCCGAGGTGCCCGCGGGCGACCTCGACGGGGCCTTCGCCGGCTCCCCGGGCCTCGCCGCCGGCTTCGGCCGGGACCTCGGGCCGGCCGACCTGCGGGACCCCGCCCCGTACCGCCTGTACACGGCGGTCGTGTCGGCCCACTGGGTCATCTGCCCGCGCCCCGCGGGCGTCCCGTGCTCCGCCCACGGCCTCCGTCACGACCACCGCACCCCCGTGGTGCTCCCGGGTTGACGGGCCGCGTCGGGTCCGGCCGGGGGCACCGTCCGGCCGTGACGGCGCGCGCGTGGGCACCGGCGGCGGCGTCCTGGTCTCCCCCGGGACCTTCGGCTCTACATGGCCGCGAGCGATGGGACGAGCATCGGGACGATGAAGCTGTACGACGACTACCTGCGATGGCTGTACCGGGACGGACGACCGAGCGGCTTCGCCCGGTTGCAGAACAGGGCGTCGGCCATCGCCTTCTCGGCGGGGATCTGGCCGAAGCGCGTGGCGACGCTGGAGGTCCGTGGCCGGCGCACGGGACGGATCATCTCGTTCCCGGTCGTGATCGCCGATCTGGAGGGCGAGCGGTACCTGGTGGCGATGCTCGGTGAGCGCTCGTCCTGGCCGCGGAACGTCCGGGCCGCGGACGGGCACGCCGTCCTGCGCCACGGACGGCGCGAGCAGGTGCTGCTCGAGGACGTGCCCGTCGAGGACCGACCGCCGATCCTGCGTCGCTACGTGGCGGTGGCGCCCGGCGGCCGCCCGCACATCCCCGTCGACCGCGACGCACCGCTCGAGGCGTTCGCCGAGGTCGCCGCGGACGTCCCCGTCTTCTGCATCACGACCGAGCCCCCCGAGGGTGGCGCCGCGCCGTGACCGCGGGCGACCGCGGCGGTCGCACGGGCGCCCGAAGGGAGTGAGTGTACACTCGCTACCGCCGCGACGGGAGGGGTGCCGTGGACAGGGAAGCGTTCGACCGCAGCCTCGTGCGCCGGCTGGTCGACCACATCGAGAACGGCACGACCGACCTCTCCGACGAGGTGATGGAGGTCCCGGCCGAGGTCTACTCGTCCCCCGACCACCTCCGGCGCGAGCTCGCCGCCCTGTTCCACGCGCGGCCCCTGGTGCTCTGCCTGTCCGGCGCCGTGCCGGGGCCCGGCTCGTACACGACCGTCGACGCCGCGGGAACGCCGGTGCTGGTCACGCGCGACGCGGACGGCAGGGTCCACGCCCTGGCCAACGCCTGCCGGCACCGCGGCGTGCGCGTGGCCGACGGCTGCGGCACGGCGCGCCGCTTCACGTGCCCGTTCCACGCCTGGGTCTACGACACGACGGGCCGGCTCGTCGGGGTGCCGACGGCGCCGGCGTTCGAGGGCATGTGCCGCGACGACAAGGGCCTCGTTCCGCTGCCCGTCGCCGAGGGCTACGGCCTCGTCGTCGGCCGCCTCCGGCCGGGGCCGCCGATCGACGTCGACGAGCTGCTCGGGCCCGACCTGGCCGAGGAGCTGGCGCTGCTCGACTTCGCCAGCTGGCAGCCGTACGGCGAGACCCACGCCCACCCGGTCGGGGCCAACTGGAAGGTCACCCTCGACACCTACCGCGAGAACTACCACTTCGACTACCTGCACCGCGACACGCTGAAGTCCTACGCCTACGGCGGCGTGCTCACGTTCGACGCCCTCGGCCCGCACCTGCGGAACTGCTCGGCGCTGCGGTCGATCGACGAGCTGCGGGCACGGCCCGAGGACGAGTGGCGCGACGTCGACCGCTACTTCAGCTACCAGTACTCGCTGTTCCCGAACACGTGCCTGACGTTCGACAGCCGCCACATCGAGCTCTGGCAGATCTTCCCCGACGGCGTCGACCGCTCGGTCGTGCTCCACACCGCCTACGCCCGCCCCGGGCTGCCCGACGACGAGCAGGCCAAGCTCGTCGAGATGGCGCCGTGGATCTGCGAGACCGTCGTCGACGGCGAGGACTTCTGGGTCGCCGCCCGCACCGAGCCGGGCATCCGCACCGGCCTCGTCGACACGATCGTGTTCGGGCGCAACGAACCGGCGTGCCAGCACCTCCACCGCGGGTTCCTCGCCGCGCTCGAGGCGGCCGGGACGACCGCGGGGTCCGGGTCCGCCGGGTGCTGACCAGGGCGGTCGGCCGCGGCCGGCCGCTGCGGGTCGTGCGGGTGGGGTGTCTTCCTCGATCCGGGTGATGAACGATGGGTCCCGGCGCCGTGGGTCGTCTCGACCGACAGGCTTCGCGGGAGCCCGCGGGCGCACGAGGCGAGACAGCGGAGGACACCATGACCACCACGCCCGGCAACGCGAGCAGCGACCTCCCCGGCAAGCCGCCGGTCGTCGACCTGGCCACCTGGCAGGCGGCGCGTGACGAGCTGCTGATCCGCGAGAAGGCGCACACCCGTGAGGGCGATGCGATCGCCGCGGCCCGGCGGCGGCT